>Ga0315288_10002980_pt1 | contig 21606 bp, 18 predicted proteins | sample YL17G11_20_MG_FD_203454 | JGI IMG/M metagenome (GOLD analysis project Ga0315288, IMG submission 203454) | Sediment microbial communities from Yellowstone Lake, YNP, Wyoming, USA - YL17G11_20 | ecosystem: Environmental > Aquatic > Freshwater > Lake > Sediment | place: USA: Wyoming | collected...
CGCATCCTGTCATTCCGAGCGGAGCGAGGAATCTCCGCATCCTGTCATTCCGAGCGGAGCGAGGAATCTCCGCTTTTATTACGAGAGACTTAAGCGGAGATTGCCACGGCAAGAGGCTCGCAATGACACGCTTCCCGACATGCCACGGCAAGAGGCTCGCAATGACGCGCTTCCCGACATGCCACGGCAAGAGGCTCGCAATGACGCGCTTCCCGACATGCCACGCCAAGAGGCTCGCAATGACACGCTTCCCGACTTGCCACGGCACTGGGTACCTTGCAATGACAGGTATATATTAAGGAGAACGATAAATATCTTGCATTGGTTCTTGGGCAAAAATAGTGGTGCGCGCAATCAATTTATCGCTCCCGGTAATAAATAGCGAAAAGGAGGACTAAATGAGTAATCGGCGTTTAATGAGACATCTATCTTTCTCTGCCTTCATCTTAGTTTTTGCTTTAGCTTTGTTTTTTTCAACCGGCGCGGGCGTTTTAAAACCCCAGCCCGTCCTGGATCAACCGGTCTTCGACAATTGTACGAGCATCCTGGTCGGGAGGCTGGCCTCCCTCGACGGCTCGACCATGACCTCGCATTCCTGCGACAGCAACACCGACCGCACCTGGATCACCATCGTCCCCCATCAAAAACACAAACCGGGCGATATGGCTAAAGTCTATAACGAGCCCAAAAGAACCAAGGGCCCGGACGAGACGGATAGAGTGGAGGCCGGCGAGATTCCTCAAGTTGCAGAAACGTACGCCTTCATGAACGCGGCCTATCCGATCATGAACGAATACCAGCTGGCCATAGGCGAGACGACGATCGGCGGCCGCATGGAGCTCAAGAGCAGCGAAGGGATCATCGATGCGCCCGAGCTCTACCGCCTGGTCCTGGAGAGGGCCAAGACGGCCAGAGAAGCGATCCGGATCGCCGACGATTTGACGAAAAAGTACGGCTACAATGACTACGGTGAATGTTTCACCTTCGCCGACACAAAAGAGGTCTGGCATTTCGAGATCTACGGCCCGGGCAAGGGGAAAAAAGGCGCGGTCTGGGCCGCCCAGCGCGTCCCGGACGACGAGATCGGCTGTTCGGCCAACGCCGGCCGCATTCGCAAGATCGACTTGAAGAACAAAGAATATTTCATGGCCTCCGACAATGTCTTCAGCCTAGCCCAGGAGATGGGTTTTTGGAATCCCAAATCGGGCCAGCCCTTCGAACTTTGCTATGCCTATAACCCAAATTCGAGGACGAGCCTCGGCTGCCGGCGGCGGGAATGGCGCGTTCTGAGCCTGCTGGCGCCTTCCTTGAGGCTCAACCCGGAATCGGAAAATTATCCATTCTCCGTGAAGCCGGATAAAAAGGTCACGATCCAGGACCTGCTGGTCATTTTCAGGGATGCTTACGGCGGGACAGAGTTCGACATGACCAGGGGCCTGATGGTCGTCAACCGCAAAGGCGAAACCGTCAAAAGCCCGGCGGCCAGCCCATTCCTGAACAACGACCTGCGGGAGCTCCTCCGCATCAGGCGGGAACGGTCGATCTGCTCTCCCGCGGCGACCTATCTCCAGATCACCCAGTCGCGGGGATGGCTGCCCGATCCGATCGGCGGCATAGTCTGGCTGGGATACGACAATCCGGCGACAACGCCCCATACCCCCTTTTATTGCGGGATCGCAAAAATGCCGGACTCCTACATGATCGACGGCCGCTGGGGCTTCAAGAACGAAAGCGCCTGGTGGGCGTTCCGGACCGTGAGCAAGCTGGCCCAGATCCGCTACCAGGACATGAGCAAGGAGATCGAAAAAGTTTGGAAATCCATCGAGGACAAGGCCTTCGCGGACCAGAAAACGATCGAGGACGAAGCCTTAGCCCTTCTCAAGAAAGACCCGGACGAAGCCAAGAAATTTCTCACGGATTATTGCCTCAAGCTGGCCAACGGGGCCGTCGAGGCTTACTGGAAGCTTGAGCGGGATCTCTGGACAAGATTTAATTATATGTTCTAACGGCGACTGAGTTTCATCCCCCGGCTTTTGCTCCATCTCGTAAATATCTTGACATGTTTATCAAGCGAAATTAGGCCGGAATTCATGAACGGAAATAATGAGACGCTGCACCAGCATGTCATCGCGAGGTGCGCAGTGCCGTGAAAATCCGATCCATCGTGTCATTCCGAGCGGAGCGAGGAATCTCCGCTTTTATTGCGAGAGACATAAGCGGAGATTGCCACGCCAAGAGGCTCGCAATGACACGCTTCCCGACTTGCCACGGCACAACGTGCCTCGCAATGACACGCTTCCCGACTTGCCACGGCACAAAGCTCCTCGCAATGACAGGGTCAGATTGCTCTGGTCCATCGTGTCATTCCGAGCGGAGCGAGGAATCTCCGCTTTTATTGCGAGAGACATAAGCGGAGATTGCTTCGTCGCAAAGCTCCTCGCAATGACGGGGTTTAGATTGTTTCGTTGTATGGCCCCTCGCAATGACACGCTTCCCGACTGGCCACGGCACAACGTGCCTCGCAATGACAGGGGAACAACCGGCCTATAGCTTCTTTTCTTCTTTGAGCTCGATCAAGACGCCGCCCAGGCTGCGCGGATGGATGAATACGATGCGGCTTCCCCCCGCCCCTTGATAGGGCTTGTCCTGGACAAACTGGACGCCTTTTTTCTTCAGCTCCTCGAAGGCGCTCTCGATATTTTCGACCTCGAAGCAGAAATGGTGAATCCCCTCTCCCCTTTCGGCCAGGAACTTGGCCACGGCGGCCTGGTCATTCAAAGGGCTCACCAGCTCCACGGTCGGGCTATGGGGAAATTTTAAATGGGCGAGCTTCACGCCGCGCTCCGGAAGCTCTTCGATTCTTTCAGCCTTGGCGCCAAGGAGCGTCTCCCAAAGGGCCAGCCTTTCCTCAAGGTTATTCACGGCGATGCCGATATGGTCGATCTTTTCGATCTTGATGCTCATCGCTTCTCCCTTGGCCGCTTGCCCGTCAGCCTGGCCACAATCTCATCCGCCGCCGTATAGGGATCGATCTTCCGGCTGAAGATCTTTTCCACGTATCGTTCGAACTCGGAATCCTTGACGGCCCGGTTGATAAGGCCGTAGAGTTTTTCCTGGGTGATGTCCCTCAGCATCCAGGCGATCAGTTTTTTCCGCCTGGCGGCCAAGTCTGCCCGTTCCTTTTTTGCCCTGAGGTTGAAGATGGCCTGGACCAACTCTTTCGTGCCCCTGCCCTCGGTGGCCACTGTTTTTACGACGGGCGGCAGGTCCTTATCCTTCAGACCTAGCTCGAGCATCGCCTTGAGCTGCATTTCGATTTTGTTTGCTCCCGGAGTATCGGCTTTATTGAGGACGAAAATGTCGGCGATCTCCATGATCCCGGCTTTAAAAATTTGGATATCATCGCCGGCGCCGGGAGTCAGGATGACGAGGATCAGGTCGGCCAGCTTGACCACTTCGACTTCGTCCTGGCCGACGCCGACGGTTTCAACAAGGATGATGTCTTTTCCGGCCGCCTCAAAGATGGATATCGCCTCTCCGGTGGCCTTGGCCAGCCCGCCCAGGTGGCCGCGGGTGGCCATGCTGCGGATAAAGACATCGGGATCAGTGCTGTGGCGCATCATTCGGATTCTGTCGCCCAGGATCGCGCCGCCCGTGAACGGGCTGGAGGGGTCGACGGCGACGATGCCAATTTTTTTCCCTTTTGCGCGAAGCTCGCCGATCAGTTGATCGACGAGGGTGCTTTTCCCGGAGCCCGGAGCCCCGGTAATGCCGAGAATCAAGGATTCGCCGCGGTACGGGAAGAGGCCCTTTAATAACTCCTGGGCGCCCTCTTCATTGTTTTCCACCAGGGAGATCGCCCTGGCGATGGACCTGGCACTCCCGTTTAAAACCCCTTTGACGAGCCCAGTTTTGTCAGGCATATCTCAATATCCACGATAAAGTATGCGATGGGTGGCACGGATGTTGCCCCTCAACGCCCGAAGCGCCTGAGTGGTGGGCAAGAAAAAGCATGAAGGAAGATTTTCAATTAACAATATTAAGCCCCCTACCCCCTTGACCAATCAAGGGGGCCTCTAAAAGCTCGAAGGGCACTAAGGGGTACGTCCGCTACAGAACTCATTGAAATGCTCAGTATTCAGAGAGTATCTTCTGGGCGATGATCCAGCGCTGGATTTCCGATGTCCCTTCTCCGATCGTAGCCAGCTTGGAATCCCGGTAAAATTTTTCCACGGGGTAGTCCTTGGAAAATCCGTAGCCGCCGTGAATCTGGACGGCCATGGACGAGGACTTGACGGCCAGCTCGCTGGCGAACAGCTTGGCCATGGCCGATTCTTTGGGGATCTTCTTTCCCTGGTCCTCGAGGAAGGCGGCCCGGTAGGTCAAAAGCCTGGCCGCCTCGAGCTCGGTGAATCCGTCGGCAAGCATCCATTGGATCGCCTGGAAATTGGCGATTGGCTGGTCGAACTGGACTCTCTCCTTGGCATATTTCAAGCTAGATTCCAAGGCCCCGGCGGCGATGCCCAGGGAGAATCCGGCGATGCTCACCCGGCCTCCGTCGAGAATGGCCATGGCGGCTTTGTATCCGTCACCTTCCTTGCCCAGGAGACTCTCGGCGGGCACTTTGACATCTTCGAGAATGAGCTCCGCCGTATCGGCGGCCCGGATGCCGAGCTTATCCTCTTTTTTGCCCGGCCTGAAGCCAGCCATCCCTTTTTCCAGGATAAAGGCCGAAATTCCGTTACGTTTGTTGCCCGGGTCGGTGAGAGCCATGATCACGGCGATCTCGGCCAGGCTGGCATTGGTGATAAAGAGCTTGGTCCCGTTCAGGACCCAGCCGTCGTTTTTTTTCTCAGCCTTCGTCTTCAGCGCGGCCGCATCCGAGCCTGCGCCGGACTCCGTCAGCGCCCAAGCGCCGAGGGTCTGGCCGGATGTCAGGCGGGGCAGGTACTTCTGTTTCTGGGCTTCGGTCCCGAAGACGTTGATATGGTTCGAACACAGGGAATTGTGGGCGGCCACGACCAATCCGACGGATGGATCGACCTTGGAAATCTCCTCTAAAATGATGACGTAATCGACATAGGAATAGCCGGCTCCTCCGTACTCGGGAGGAATGATGATCCCCAGCAGTCCCATATCGCCCAGCTTCTTGGTCAGGCCCTCCGGCCATGTTCCTTTCTCGTCGTGCTCCTTGACCAGGGGCTGGATTTCCTTCCGGGCAAAATCTTGAATCGACTTCTTCAAGCTCTTCTGATCTTCCGTTAATAAAAAATCCATGATGGCTCCTTAAGAACTGGGGACACACACTGTGTGTGTCCCCAAATATGACCTTCTCCATATTTCATCTTACTTTTTAGACTTTTTGGAATCAAGAAGATTTTTACTGCCCGAGTCCATTTGACAAGATCGGCCAATTCATCTAAAGTGTTTCGATGGTGCGCGGCATGTTCAGACTGATCTACTACCTGATTCTGGCCTACCTTATCTATGCCGTCGTCCGCTTTTTTCAAAACCTCAGCCGAAGAAGCCAGGCCCCAAAGTCCAAGCCCCGCCTGTCCGGAATGATGGTCAAGGACGAGGCCTGCAACACATATGTCCCTAAGGAAGAAGCCCTCAGGGAAGTGATCGACGGCCAGGAACATTTTTTCTGTTCCAAGGATTGCCGGAAAAAATTTCTGGCGCAGAGAAAACGCCCTAATTGAGATCTCAGAACGAGGTATAGGCCACCCGGAAATCATCGAACTCGCCGGTGTATTCTTCCCAGCTAACGTCGACATTCTCGACCCGCGACATCTTGGGACCTTCCCGAAGCCTGCTGATCAGGGCTTCGACCTTGCTTTTTTCCCCTTCGGCGACGACTTCGACTCGGCCGTCGTAGACGTTCCGCACCCAGCCCTTAAGGCCGAGCGAAGACGCCCAGCGCCGGGTATGGTCGCGAAAGAACACTCCTTGAACCCTTCCCGAAACAAACGCGTGAGCCCGTGCGTTCATGGCCGACAGAAGTTTAGCACATCGAGACCGGGCCGTAAAGAATTCGGGGAAACTTTAAAAGACTTCTAGGAATGAAAAATTATTGATCCTCGGGTCATTGCGAACGCCCCTTGGGCGCGTGGCTATCCGACCCTTTGGGTCATCCTGAGCGAAGCGAAGGATCTCCGCTTCTTGCACAGAGGGCATGAGATTGCCACGGCACTCCGTGCCTCGCAATGACGCGTTATCCGAGGATCGGCACGTCGCGTTGCTCCTCGCGATGACAGGCTGAATGTTCGTCTTACGGCAATTTCGAGGAAAGATCCAAGTTGACAAAAGCCGCGAGTGGGATTAGATTCATATAAAGCAAAGATCGAGCCGTTCCTTTCATGAAAAGAGTCCTTCTTTCGGCGGCCGGGTACGATCCTTCGGGGGGAGCCGGTGTGCTTCTCGACCTCAAGGTCTTCCACGACTTTGGTTTTCACGGCGCCGGGATCGTGACGGCCATAACCATCCAGAACACTCGGGCCGTGCAAGATGTTTTTTGCCCTCCGGCTCGAACCCTCAAAAACCAGTATGATACGCTGGCCAAAGACCTTTCTTTTGCCGGCGTCAAGATCGGCATGGCCGGCTCAGCCCAAAACGTCGGAATTATCGCCGCGATTCTGGCCGCGAACAAAAAGATCCCGCGCGTGATCGACCCCGTGTTCCGGTCGAGCTCGGGCGCATGGCTCCTGGAAAAAGAAGCCATCCCTTCCTTCATCCGGAAAATCCGCGGCCGAGCTTCCGTCCTCACGCCGAACCTGGAGGAAGCGGGCCTCATTACCAGCCGAAAGGTCCGGACCCTGGAGGCCATGAAAGAAGCGGCAAAGAAAATCTATGAGCTGACCGACATCCCATGTTTCCTCAAAGGCGGCCACCTGGAGAAAGAGGCCGTCAATATTCTCTTTGACGGCAAGCAGACCTTTCTCTTCGGAAATCGGAAAATTAAAAAAGACGTCCACGGCACGGGCTGCTTCTTTTCTTCGAGCCTGCTCTGCTATTTGGCGCTGGGAAATCCGCTCGGGAAAGCCTGTGAACTCGCCACCGGATTGACTTATGGGGCCATAAAAAATGCCGTCCGCATCGGCGGCGGCCGCCACGTCATTTCTTTTCCGGCGTCGGCTTCATAGTCGACACGGCGGGAAAACAAAAGGGGGTTCAGAGGAGATGACGGCTTTGCAGAGAAACGACTTGTACAGATTTCCTTGGTCACAGGTTGACAATCCCGGTACGTGGATAGAAGCTACGGACAGTATCGCCTCATACGTCCATCGGAAATTTCCGTCTATTCAATGAACGATGCCTTATGGGATTTTTTGGCCGATGTAGGATCGTGAATCCATGGTCCCTAGACCTGTCTCTCGGCCTTGGGCAGCGCGATGAGCGGTGCGGAATACTTCAAGTAGCTCTCCAGAATGCAGGAGGAGATCAGTCGGCCCTGCCAATAGGTTTTGTTTGGGCAGCCATCGCAGAGGTCCATCTCTCCCGTCGGGAGCATATCCATCGGCTGCAGAACGATGATGTTCTGGGCGTAGATCGGGCGGAATAAAAATGCCGGATTTCGGACCGCGGCCTTCAAAAAGTTTCGCAAGGTGCGACGGACCTCCTTATCGAAAACGCTGAACAGGAGCATGGTCTTGGCCTTGCGGCTGATCCCGGGTTTGGGCAAGGACAGATATTTCCCCTTAACCAGATGATGCACGGTCTGAATGAGTTCGAAGGATTTTGGCCCGATATTGCCGAACGATTGGGCGCGGGTCCCGAGGCGGACGCCCACCGCCCACTTGGCCGTTGTTGCCAGGCTGGTCCCTCCGATATAGCCGGCGAAAGAGAAATCCGGAATAGCCTTCCGGACTTGGGCATAGAGTTCCGCCGAAGAGATTCTCCGCATCGGCTGGAGGGAGGAAAAGGTCTTTTCGCGGATCGCTGCAGGCTGGGACCCGACAAAGAAGTCGAAGGGACCATCTGTCGACATGAGCCGTACGGCAATCAAGGTGTAAGCATGGACCCGATCGATATTTTTCATGGCCCAATTCACGATATCCGGCACGGAGTCGGTTGTATCGGGGAAGATGGTGGTGTTGAATGCGGAGACCAGCCCTCCTTCCGCATAAACCATATCCACCAGCTCCTGGCGGAGGCTGTTGAGTTCGCGCTCGGTCTTCCCCGCCCATCCCGGCCGGTTCTGGTGGCTGTCGACATGAAAGATGAACCCGAACAAGCCGGCTTTTTTGAGCTCATGGAGGAGGCTGGCGTTGAGAGCGACGGCGTTGGTCACCAGGAGTGGTTTGGGACCGTAGGATTTGACCATGCGGACAACGTCCAGGATCCGACTGTGCGTCAATGGTTCGCCGCCGGCGATCATCATCAAATCGCATTTTCGGAGGGCCAATAAATTCCTGAGTTCCTCGTCGATCTGGCTCAAGGGCTTTTCGCTGTCTGGATCGTTTGTGGCATAGCAGGCATCGCAGCTGATGTTGCATTTCCGCGTCGGCTCGAACCAACTCATGCTGTTGTCTGCGGTGGACCAGGGGATACGATAAAGCCTTCGGATGTCGATCGGCGGGTGGCTATCTTTAAAGAATTCGCTCATGGTTTCCGGCGGCATGAAACTGGCTCGCGACTTTCCCCTTTTTCGCCGCAAAGAATCATAGTCCATAACAAAACAACCTGTCAAGTCGAGGGGAAAGCCGGCTCTTATCAGTCGAGGGAGCGGGACTTGGCGGGGATCTCGGAGGACGTCAGGACTTCGGCGGCCCGCTTTAAAACGGCATCCGGAAATTTCACGCCCTGTTTCTCGGCCGCCTTCTGGTTGAGATGGAGCTTGACCGTGGTCATGCTCTGGAAAGGAATCTTGACGGGGCTTTCGCCGCCCTTCACCCGAAGGACGATCTGGCCAGTTTTATACCCCATATCGAAGAATTCCCAGCCCATGGCCGCGCAGGCGCCGAGCTCGGTCGACCTCAAAAATCCGCCGAAGAGCGCGATCCCGTTCTCCTCGGCCACCTTGCCCAGGGCCATGAAAGACGCGTTGATGGTGTTGTCCGAGATCTGGTAGATGACGTCGATTTTCTTATTGATCAGCACCTGTGCCGCTAAGAGCACCTCGCTGGGATTGGAGACGGGCACGGCGATGATCTCGAATCCCAGCTCCGCGGCGCCTTCCCGGGCCACGTCCAGGTAATACTCGGAATTGAGCTCTGACGGCGTCCAGAGGGTCCCGACCCTTTTGGTCAGGGGCAGCGCTTCTTTAATGAGCTTCAGGGTTTCCTTGATCGGCCCCTCCGAAGATACGCCCGTGACGTTGCCCAGATGCTCCGTCGGCGACACCCCGGCCCGCGTCAAATAAGGATTGGCCACCGAAGAGAAAATGACCGGAATATTCTGGGTGACGATCAAGGCCGCCTGGAGACAGGGCGTGGAAATGGGGACGATCATGTCCACTTTTTCGTTGACGAATTCCTGGGCGATCTTCTGGACCTCGGAAATATCCCCCATTCCGTTGCGGATCTTCAGCTGGACGTTCACTCCATCCTTGAGGCCGCCGGCCTCCAAGGCCTGGATAAGGCCCTTCCGCGTCTCGTTGGCAGTCGGCGAATCGATGAGCTGGACGATGCCGATGGTGTAGAGAGTCTTCGGGGGCTTTGGGCAAAAACAGAAAAGAAGCGGAAAGAGCAGAACAAGAATCCAGGCTTTTCTCAACCTATTCATTCTCCAGGACAAAAAAATCATAATCGAAATTCTATCGCGAGGCAAATCTTTTTTTCCCTTGGTAAACCTCTTCGTTTACGTAATTTTCTATCGGTGCCGGAATCGCCCCCCGGCCCCGGGGACACACACCGTGTATGTCCCCGGGGACATACACGGTGTGTGTCCCCGATTCCTCCATCATCGCGAGCGACCGAAGAGAAAGTGTCAATGCGATCCGGAAGGTCATTCCGAGCGAAGCGAGGAATCTCCGCTTTTATTGCGAGAGACATAAGCGGAGATTGCTTCGTCGCCAAGCTCCTCGCAATGACAGGTTCAATGACAGGTTCAATGACAGGTTCATCGGATCGGCACATCGCTCGGTTCCTCAGGATGATAATTTTTTGTGCGGTTGCAATGACAGGTTCAATGACAGGTTCATCGGATCGGCACATCGCTCGGTTCCTCAGGATGATAATTTTTTGTGCGGTTGCATCAGTCCTCTGAAAATATCGGCCGCGATATTTCCGCCGCTTGCAATCAAAACCACCTTCCTCCCTTGAAACCGACGACGGGCCTTTAGCAGGCCGGCAAGAGGAAGCGCTCCCGCTCCTTCCACGGCTCTTGCATGGACCTCGTAAAGGCGGCGCAGGGCATTTTTCAGGCTATTCTCGCTGACCGTCAGGATGCCATCGACATAAGCCTGACATAATGGAAACGTCACCGCGCCCGGCTCCATCCCCCCGGCCACGGCGTCGGCCAGGGTTGGCTTTTCCCGGATCTCGACAAGACGGCCCGCGGCAAGAGAAGCTTTCATAAAGGCGGAGTTTATGGGCTCGATCCCCCAGATCTTGACGGACGGCTTGCGCGATTTCAGATAGCCTCCGATCCCGGCGATGAGCCCGCCGCCGCCGACCGGAACCAGGACATCGTCTACATCGGGAAGATCTTCAAAAATTTCGATTCCGAGGGTTCCCTGGCCATGGATGATGTCATAATCGTTATAGGGGGAGATGAAAACCCGGCCTGTTTCGTTGGCGATACGACGGGCATGAATCTCGGTTTGCTCGCAGCTCGTTCCATGGAATTTCAAATCAACGCCGTATTTCGCGATCTTCTGAATCTTTTCCCGGACCGCATTGTCGGGAAGAAAAAGCGCCAGCGAGACATCCTCGAGCTTCGAGGCATAGCTGAGGGCAAGACCGTGATTTCCGGTAGATGCCGAGACGACACCTCGTCTTTTCTCGTCGGCTGGCAGCGACCGGAGCTTGTTTAGGGCGCCCCTGAGCTTGAATGACCCCGTCTTTTGATCGCACTCCCATTTTATATAAATTTGTGCGCCGAGCTCCCGGCTGAGGACCGGCGAATATTCCAGCGGGGTCCGGACGATTTCGTCCCGGATCCGCCCGTAAGCCTCCAGGACCCTCTCGCGAAATTCCGAATTTTCGGATTTCGCCGGTTTCTGTTCAGCCATTGTTAATGAAAAAAATCTCTCACATATTCGTTAATAAAGCAAGTATGCCCCAGGACTGGGGACACACACAGTGTGTGTCCCCAGTCCTGTCCCCGGGCCTAAAACACATCTATCTTCGGCGCAGTTCCAATTCCGTGGTAGGCTTATGATCAACTACAGGGTGGCGCGGCGCAGGGGCTCACCGCCCATCCGGAGCGGGAAAAATTTGGGGAATGGAAAAGGAAATGCAGCGATGTTCCGTTGTAAGCCACTCCGAATATGTGATTTCAAGGAGGTGTCGGATTCGCCCCATAGGCCCCCCACCGCTCGAAACCGTTAAAAATCCTGCTTTGCCATCAAGAAGAGACCTCTAATTGGTACATCGTCAAATGCTCCATGGAAAGGAGGCAGAGAGCGAAGCGAGCGTTGGAGGGAAACCCGGAACAAGGGTTTCCCTCCAAGAGTGTCCCCCAGGGGGGCCGGGGGCGATTCCGGCGCCGATAAAGAATCAAACAACCGGAGATGCTTGGTGCTTCATCATTTGAGTTGGAAATTTTATCGGATTCCCATAGAATAGACTCTACAGCATGGCCAGCTATTATATCGGGACAGCCGGATGGAGTTATGTCGACTGGGAGGGGATTGTCTATCCCGTCAAGCACGATTCCCGCTTTCATCCGCTCCCCTTTTTAGCACGATACATCAACATCATCGAGGTCAACAGCACGTTTTACAGACCGCCCGCCATCCAGGTTGCGCTGTCCTGGGTCAAAAAGATCGAGCCGTTCCCCGATTTCCTCTTATCGGTCAAGCTGCACCAGATCTTTACCCACGTCCGGAAAGATTTTTCTCAAAAAGATGTCGATACGTTCAAGCACGGCATTGAGCCGTTGGTGGCCGGCGGCAGGCTGGCGTCCCTTCTCCTCCAGTTCCCCTGGTCCTATGTCAACACGACGGCCCACACCGATTATCTGCTCGGGCTGTTCAAGCTTTTTTCCGGCTATCCTCTGGCCCTTGAGGTCCGGCATTCATCGTGGGACGACTATAATTTTTATAAGCTTCTCAAGCAGCAGGGCGTTTGTTTCTGCAATATCGACCAGCCTGTCCTGCGCAATTCCATAAAGCCCGGCGCGGTCGTCACCAACCCCAAGTTCTCCTACGTCAGGCTGCACGGCCGCAATTACAAAGATTGGTTCAGGGAAGACGCCGGCCGGGACGAACGCTATAACTATCTCTACACGACGGATGAGCTCGAGGAATGGGTAGAAAAGATCAAGGAATTAGGCAAGGACACCGACAGGGTCTACGTCATCACCAACAATCACTACCGCGGACAGGCCCTGGCCAATGCCCTCCAGATCAAGAACATGGTCAGCGGGGAGAAGATCGATATTCCCCTCTCTTTAATCAAGCAATACCCGGTGCTCGAGGATATCGTCCAAAAGATCCGGGAGGGCCAGCTTGATCTTTTCAATAAAAGCGAGAAAGATAAGGTCCCGGAGGAATAGCTCATGGCCTGGTGGGAAAACCGGTTTTTGAAGGTGAAGGACGGCAAGCTCTATCTCGGGCGCCGGGAAGCGGCTAAAATCGCCGCCGAACACGGAACTCCGCTCTTTGTCTACAGCCGAAAGCAGGTCCTGGCCAATTTGGATGCGCTTCGGCGGGCGTTTGCCGGAAAAACGGACCTGGAGACTCGCATATGCTATGCCATGAAAGCCAATCCCAATCGCGAGATTCTCAGGATGCTCAAGGCGGCGGGGACATGGATCGATGCCGTCTCTCCGGGCGAGGTCCATGAAGCATTGGGCGCCGGATTCGCTCCGCGAAATATACTTTTTACGGGGACGAGCGTGAGCCCTGAAGACTTCCGGCAGGCTTTTGCCGTGGACGGACTGACCGTCAATATCGACGCTTACGAGCAGCTCGAGATCATGAAAAGCGTCCGGGACCGCTGGTTCAAAGGGCGGACGATCCGGGTCTCCGTGCGCTGGAACCCGGGCATCGGCCGCGGCTTCAACCCGAAGGTGGTCACGGCCGGCGAGCGCTCCCCGGACGGAACGCCCATCAAATTCGGCGTCGAGGAAAAGAAAATCCTGGCGACTTTTGAAAAAGCCAGGGAATTTGGTTTTAAACCGGTAGGTCTTCATCAACACCTTGGTTCGGGCTGGGTCAAGGAAGACTTGGCCGAAGTCGCCGAGGCAGCGGCAAGGATGATTCAAAAGGCCGCGGAGCTGGAGAAGGAGGGATTTATCCTCGAGTTCCTAGACTTCGGAGGCGGCTTTGGTCCCCGGTATTCAAAAGGCCAGGGGCTTTTTCCTGTCGCGAAATACGCGGCGTTTATCTGCCGTGAAATCAAAAAGCGCCGCCTGAAGATCCGGGCCCTGGCCGTGGAGCCGGGGAAATATCTTTTGGCTGAAGCCGGAGTACTGCTCCTCACGGTCGGATATCTCAAAGAGAGCTACGGAAACCTTTTTGCCTGCGTCAACGGCGGCACCTTCAACACGCTGCCTCGTCCGGCCATATATCCCCAGGCTTATCATGAAATTGTTCCATGCTCCCGCCTGGGGTCAACAAACAAGCGGCGCATCACCGTGGCCGGGAATCTCTGCGAGACGGGCGACGTCTTCGGGAAAGAGATCCTCATGCCCGTTCCCAAGGCCGGAGATGTCCTGGCCGTTCTCAACGCGGGCGCCTATGCCAGGACCATGGCTTCCAACTACAACCTCCGGCCGATCCCAAAAGAGATCATTATTTAAGATATTTGGCTATCGTGTTGAAGAATCTGCCTGTAATACGTCCCCGGCCCGATTCAAAAAAATTCATCGACGTCCTGATGGGCCGCGAAAAAACGGCCCGGCCGCCGCTTGTCGAATACATTGTCGATGCGGCCGTTATGAAACCGATCGTGACCGGACTCCTAGGGGGGAACTGGGCCGACTATGGAAGCGACAGGGAAACGCAGAAAAAATCTCTAAATAATTTCATCGAATTCTGGCTGCGCATGGGATACGATTTTGTCCGTTTCGAGCAGGGCCTCGGCTTTGCCGAAAGGCAGCTTTGGGCGCACGATGCGACATCGGTCCTGGGGCAGCGGCGGGCCTGGGCCGACGAACACCAGGGCAGCATCCAAAGCTGGGATGATTTCGATCGCTACCCCTGGCCGAACATTGAGTCGATGGACTTTTTCCCCTTCGAATACATCAGCCGGAATATGCCCGATGGCATGGGCTTGATGACCTGCCATGCCGGCGGGATCTTCGAGCACCTTTCCTGGATCATGTCTTATGAAGGGCTTTGCCTGGCGCTTCATGAAAATCCCGAGTTGGTGAGAGCCGTCGCCGATAAAATCGGGAAACTGATTACCGGGTTTTACAAACACCTTCTCGATCTCGACCATCTCATCGCCATTTTTGCCGGCGATGACATGGGATTTAAGACCGGGCCGCTGATATCTCCGGCAGACTTGAGAAAATACGTCCTGCCCTGGCAAAAGCAGTTTGCGGCGATGGCCCATGAGAGAGGCCTCCCCTATTTTCTTCATTCCTGCGGAAACCTGGAAACGATCATGGAGGACCTCATCGAGGATGTCAAAATCGATGGCAAGCATTCGTTCGAAGACGCCATTATCCCGATCCAGGATTTTCAGGCGCGCTTTGGCCGGCGAATCGCCGTCTTGGGAGGACTGGACGTCAATATTCTATCCGCGTCATCGCCGGAGGAAGTCAGGAAGCACACGCGGCGCTTGATCGAAACCTGCGGAAGTCGCGGCCGGTTTGCCGTCGGCTCGGGGAATTCCATCCCCAGCTATGTTCCGGCCGAAAACTACCTGACCATGGTCGACGAAGCGCTGGGGTAAAGGAGATCTCTCGCCAAAAAACTCTTCAAAAAATAAAAGGAATAAACGTCCTGGTCTTTTTCATATAAGCGGCATACTCGCCGCCGAACCTGCTCAGCATTTCTATTTCATCCGCTTTAGCGGTCAGGTAGAGGGCAAAAATATTCACAAAGGCCAGGAGGATCGTTCCTAACGAGATATTTTTCAAAAAAGCGCCCAGGCCGAGAAGGATGAGGGAAGCATACATCGGATGCCTGATATACCGGTAGGCTCCCTGAGCGACCAGGTTTGTCGTCTCTTCGAATTTTCCTTTAGACCGGCCGAATTTTTTCAACATATAAAACCCCTGGATGCCAGGGGGGAGGCTGGCGACCAAACAAACCCAAGAGATAACTTGTAGAGGTCGAAAAGGATCGACAAACCAGAATCTCGCATTGAGCAGGACCAGCGCCAGAATGCTGTCAAAGGAGAAGAACCGGTAAATTCCATGAAAGCGTTTGTCTTTCAGGGATGCCCACCAGGAAAACCAGATCAAAAAGATCGTTCCGACGATGAAAATGAGGACCAAGGCTGTCATTCCTGATGGTAGGAGTTGAGGTAGACGAATTTTTCGAGCGGAAAGCGCTCGGGCCGGGCTTTTTCCCATTCGACCTGTTTAGGCGACAATACCGGGCTGATCGCGGCCGAGTGTTTGCCGACATTGACGAGCGTGATGACCTGATATTCTTCCGGAATGCCCAGGATCTCCCGTGTCTTCTTCGGGCTGAATCCGGCTATGGGATGGGCGACGAGGCCTAGTTCACAGGCCCGCAAGATCAAAAACGCCGTGGCCAGGCCGGTATCGAATAGGTAGTATTCTCTGTCCCGGATCAGGCAATCGTCCTCCTTCCGGCTGAAAACGGCGATGATCATGGACGCCGCGTGGATCCACTCGTTTCCCTGACTGAGGACGGCGCGCATTTCCTGGAGCTTCGCGGGATCATAGACAAACACGAACCGCCAGGGCTGGTTGTTGTTGCAGGACGGCGCGAGTTGGGCATGAAAGGCCAGGTCTTTTATGAGATCCTCGGTGATTTCTACAGGGCCGAGCGACCGGAATGCCCGTCTTTCTTTGATGGCTTGTGTGACGTCCATGAGGACCTCCAGAAACTTCTTCTCGACTCTCAGTGCGAGGCACCGAGTGCCGTGGCAATTAGGAAAACGTGTCATTGCGAGCCTTTTGGCGTGGCAATCCGATGCAGTCGTTGCGAGACAGCGAAGCTGTCGTGGCAATCTCCGCCAATGCCTCTCGCGATAAAAGCGGAGATTCCTCGCTTCGCTCGGAATGACATGCTGCGGAGATTCCTCGCTTCGCTCGGAATGACCCTTCGGATCAGATTGCCACGCTCCTAAAAGGAGCTCGCAATGACGAGCTATCCATAACGTACCTGTTACTGAATTTCGCTAGGCTATTTTTTCTTCAATAAATCGATGATCTCCTCGATGTCCGGAAGCTGGGAAATTTCGTAGATTTTGATGAAGGCGATCTTTTGGTCCTCGTCGACAATGATGTTGGCTCGCTCGGAGAATCCGCCCGCCTCTCGGAAGATGCCGTACTGCTTGGCTACCCCTCCGTGCGGCCAAAAATCGGCAAGAAGCGATATGCTTTTCACCCCGAGCTCCTTGGCCCAGGCGGTTTTGCAAGGCACATGGTCCACGCTCAGCCCCAGGGCGACCGTGTTCCATTTGGCGAACACTTCGAAGTTCTTCTCGAGAGATTTCATCTGCTTGGAGCAAACCGGCGTCCAGGCCAGCGGATGGAAGGACAAGAGGACCTTTCTGCCTTTGAGCTCGGACAATCGCACGTCATGTTTGTTCTGGTCCTTGAGCCGGAAATCCGGGGCCGGGTCGCCCACTTTAAGAGTCTTAGTTTCAGCCATGATCATGCTCTCCTCAGTCGTTGAATTGATCGTTCCCTTATTGCTTCCCTACGGGGAACCATCGAGTTTTGTATTATGACATGTCGGACGGAATTTTTCAAGGATTTTCTCTATTTAATCTATGTATTATATAGGAATAAGATCTTCGGGGACACACACCGTGTGTGTCCCCGAATTCAAAACGAGCGGAGGAAGTTGCAGTCGAAGATCTTCATGATGCCGTTCCCGTCGGCCCGCACCTCTCCCCGCAGGCAGCAAATGGGCGGCTCGCCGCTGGTCAGGCACTTGCGCTCGCCCACGCCCTCGAGCAAGCCCGTCTCGTCCTCGAACAAATAGAAGTACTTCCGGCCGCCGTTGACCTCTTTCCCGCGTGCATCGACAACCCTCACCACAAGCTCGACCTGCTGCCCGGCGTGCTTGCGTAAATCCCCGATCCGCAGCTCCGGCCTCTTCCCCTCGTAGAGCGCGAGCGGATCGCCGGCGGGGCTGAAGCCGAGCGACTCCAGGAGCATCTTGGCCTTTTCACGCGAATCGAGGTCCGCCGCGACCTCCACGGCATCGATCCCCTGGAAGTAGCGCAGGATCTGCCGCGTCCGCTGCGACTCGAGCGAATCGAAGACGCCCGCCTTGATCAAGGTGAAAAGCTCGGATTTCGAGACATGGACGCGGGCCAGGAAGTCCTCGATCGAGAGGTAATCGCCGGCCGCTTTCCGTTCCTCGATGATCTTCTCGGCCGTCCGCTGCGGCAGGCTTTTGATGGACGTGAACCCGACCCGGATGTCGCCGCCCTCCACCTGGAACTCGTATCCGCTCCGGTTCACGTCCGGGCCAAAAATCTTGATCCCCAGCCGCTTGGCCTCCTCGATGTACTCCGGCAGCATGTAGTAGCCGCCGCCGGCGTTGAGCACGGCCGCAAGATAAGGCACGGTGTGGTGCGCCTTCAAGTAAACGGCCTGGTAGGCCATGGCCGCATAAGACGCGCTGTGCGCTTTGTTGAAGGAATAGGATGAGAATTTCTCCATGGTCTGCCACAGCTTTTCGACCTCGCCGGCCGTGTATCCCCGGTCCTTGGCTTCCTTGAAAAACCGCGACCGCAGGATGGCCAGCGGCGACTCGCCCTTGGCCTTCAAGCTGCGCCGGAGCAAATCGCCCTCCTCGGGCGGCATGCCCGCCACCCGCTCCGCGATCTGCATCACCTGCTCCTCGTAGAGAAGAAGCCCTTCGGTCTCGGGCAGGATCTTATCGAGGAACGGGTCGCGGAACGTGCCCCTCCCCTCGCGGCTCCTCAGCAGCCCTTCCTTCATCCCGCTTTCGGTCGGGCCGGGACGGATGAGGGCCAGCGCCTGGGTCAGCTCGTAAATATCTTCCGGCTTCATACGGCGCAGCAGGTTCATCATGGCCGGGCTTTCGACCTGGAAACAGCCGATGGTCTTGGCGCCCTTGAGCAACCCGAAGGTCTTCGAATCGCCCGGAGGGATCGTCTTCAGGCCGAGCCCGACCTTTGTGGCCGAAATGGCCGCCAACCCCCGCACAGAAAGCAAATCGAGCTTGATAAGCTTCAGGTCCTCGACCGCGTCCCGGTCGAAGTGGGACATGATGAAGCCCTTGGCCGATTTTTCGAGCGGCAGGTAGCGGTCGGCGGGCGCGGGCGTGAGGATGATGCCGCCGACGTGGAGCGAGATCTCGTTGTACACCGATGTGAGCTCCGAAGCCAGCTTCCAGATGTCGAGGTAGCCGGGGATCGGTTTGGCCCGCTTCAGATAATCGGGCTCGGCGAAATAGGGCGCCCGCTTGCTTAAGGAGCGCGATTCCTCGGGCGGGAGGCCGAACGCCCGGGCCGTCTCGTAGAGCGCCGAGCGGGCGCGGAAATTCTTGAGGCTGCAGACGAACGCCGCGCCCGTCCTCCCCTGCCCGTATTTCTCCAGGACATAGGCCAGGACCTTGTCGCGCCGCCGCGAGTCGAAATCCAGGTCGATGTCGGGAGGGTCGTCGCGGCCGCTGTTCAAGAACCGCTCGAAGTAGAGGTCGAACTCGACGGGGTTGATGTGCGAAATCCCGAGTAGGTAGGTGAGGTACGAGGAGGCGCCCGAGCCCTTGAGGTTGTGGAGGATGCCGCTGCGGCGGGCGAACTCGACGACGTCGTGGACGATGAGGAAATACGGGGCGAAGCCCGAATTCTCGATGACGGCGAGCTCGCGCTTGGCCCGCTGCCGCTCGTCCCAGCCGAGGTTTTTATGGGTGCGGAGACGGGCCATCACCTCGTCGCGGAGGGTGACGGGAAAGAGGTCGGCGGGGAGAGCCGGGACGATCTGGGCGAAAGAGAAGTCGCATTTCTCGGCGATCTCGAACGTCCGGCGGAAGGCGTCGGTGACGTCCGCGCCGAATTTTTTGAGCGCCATCACTTCCTGGTCCGGCCCGAAAAGCTTTATTTTTTTGCCGAGGGTATCCCACTCGGGCGGGTACGGGATTTTTTTCTCGAAGGCGTGGAGGAGGACTAGCCTTTCGGGGCACCGAATGAACTTTAGAGGGTTAGCCCAGACGAGCGGGAGACCGCGGCTTTCGGCAAGCGCCTGGGCCCGGCGGAAGTTGAAGAAGTCAGCGCCGATGTACAAATCGCCCGCGGACGGGCCGGCTCGCAAGGCGTCGAGCGAGCTCTCTATGGATATCTCAAATCTATCATGCCGGACGTCGTTCCCGTTTTCCGGCGACGGTTTCCCATTCGTCCGATCGGCACCGCTTGTCTCATTCTCTTCCAGCTCTGTAAGCGCGCCTCCCTCATCCCCACGATCTTCCTTCTTTGCTTCTTTCCTGATCAATTCTTCCTGTTCTTGAATCCCGCTTTCTCGATCCGCCCCTCTCTTTTTCTCTTTTTCTTTTTCGGCACCGTTGTTTCCGGCAACTTTCCCATTCGTCTTCGCCGCCTTCGTTCCTTTCGGCTGCGGGATGTGGATCGTCACGAGGCCGCTGGCATCCTTTATCTCCCGACGGTTGAAGATCTCCATCAGGTTCCAGTAGCCATCCCGGTTTTTCACGAGAAACAGGAATCTCTCTCCCCCGACCTCGATCTCACAGCCGAACAGCGCCCGGAACCCGGCCGCCTTGGCCGCCCGCTTCCACTTGGCCCAGCCGTAGAGGTTTTCGATGTCGGAGAGGGCGAAGGCCGGGACCTTTTTCTGGGCCGCCCACCAGGCCAGCTCTTCGAGGGTCGCCCCGCCCTTCCCTTTGCTGTAAACGGAATGGACGCGGAGCGGAATGAACATCGTCTCTCCTTACCTTGTCAGAGAGGCGGTCTTCAGGACAAAGCCGCGCTTCTTCTCGAACTGGTAGATCGCCTCGAGCATCTTCTCGCGCATGGTGAGCACCGAGCCGAACCCGTATTTCTCGCGGACCTGGTCCACGGCCGCGCCCAGCCGCTCCTGGCGGTCGGAGTACGGCTCGAAAAGCGAAAGGGGCCGGGCCCGGACCAGGTCCGAAGCCTTCACGCCGACCAGGCGCAGGGAGAGGCGCGAGCCGGAGTAAAGCTCCAGGAAAAGCTCCTCGGCGATTTTATAGACATCCCCCATCTCCTGGCGGGGCGTGATGAGGAGGCGGCGCCGGCCTTCGGTCTTGAAGTCGGAATACCGCGCCTTGACCTCGATGATATGGGCGTAACAATGGCCCTGCCGCAGGGCAAGGGTCAGGCGGTCGCAGAGGTAGGCCAGGTGGGCGAGCAGCAGGCGCCTGTCCCAGAGGTCTTCGAGAAACGTGGTCTCGCGCGACACGGATTTGGGGATGGCGGACGTGACGACGGGACGGCTGTCGATCCCCCGCGACTGGAGGTAGATGTCGTCGCCGCCCAGGCCGAAAATCGAATGAAGGGTCGTGCGCGGAAGCCCCCACAGGTCGCCGATCTTCTGGATGTTGAGCAGGCGCAGGATGACCTGGGACTTCGGCCCGATCCCGGGGAGAGATTCGATCCCCAGGTCGCGCAGGAATTCCTCTTCCCTGCCCGGCTCGACCTCGAAAAAGCCGGCCGGCTTGGCCCGCTTGGTGGCGAGCTTAGCCAGGATCTTGTTCGGGCCGACGCCCACCGAGACTTTGAGGCCGGTCTCCCTCTCCACGCGCTCCTTGATCCGGCGGGCCGTGCCGGAAAACGAGGGATAGAGATGGCGGCAGCGGGTCAGGTCGAGGTAGGCTTCGTCGAGCGAGGCGTCCTCGACGTCGGGCGTGTACTCGTGGAGGATGCTGAAGAATTTATCGGAGAAGGCCTGGTAGACCTGGTAGCTGCCGCGGACGAAAATGCCCTGGGGGCAGAGCTTGTAGGCGTTGCGGAGGTTCATGCCCGAGTGGACGCCGTATTTGCGGGCTTCGTAGGAGCAGGTGGAGGCGACGCCGCGCTCGTGGGGCAGGCCGCCGACGATGACCGGCTTGCCCTTGAGGGACGGGTTGAGGAGCACTTCGACGGCCGCAAAAAAGGCGTCGATGTCGATATGGACGAGAAACCGGCGCTGGGCCGGTCGAGCGGAAGGCGGAGAAACAGAAGGCGAGGAAACAACGGGAGCGGCGGGGTGCGCGGCTGAAGCCCGGACGAACGCCCGGGCAGTGGCAGGGGTGGCGTCCAGGCAGGCGGGCCCGAAGGCCGGCGCCGCGGCGCGTTCGACCGTTGTTGCGTTCGACATGATGCCCTCAAAAGAGACGAGAGACCCGCCTTCTCTTTATCA
>Ga0315288_10002982_pt1 | contig 21600 bp, 26 predicted proteins | sample YL17G11_20_MG_FD_203454 | JGI IMG/M metagenome (GOLD analysis project Ga0315288, IMG submission 203454) | Sediment microbial communities from Yellowstone Lake, YNP, Wyoming, USA - YL17G11_20 | ecosystem: Environmental > Aquatic > Freshwater > Lake > Sediment | place: USA: Wyoming | collected...
AGATGAGCCACTCATTAGCCCGATAGCCTTGTCACGGGTTATCATCCAGCCGCCCACCACCGGTAGGGGGAAAAGCATCAGAGATGTCAATATCCAATCACGCTTAACCACCCTGATAGCAGTGGCGGTGATGATCAACACCGAGACACTGTAAAACAACAGAATTCCAAAGAGGATCATTGCATCGGCTGAGGATGCCCCGCCAAACAGCAGCTTCAGCACAGTTCTGCCCATGACAGGCACCAAGAAATAGCCAGCCACCAGCAGCGGTAGCAAAGAGTAGCCCACCCAGGGATAGAGCCAGAATGGTTTGCCCTGCCACCATCCCCAGATGGTTACAGCAGCAATGGGAGCCAGGATAACCGGAATCCACAGGTGATACCACAGGCCGAGACCAAAGACAATGGCTATCACAAAGTGGGGCAGCGCGGCTAGCAGGGCCTCCCCCCAGCTACGCTGACTGTGAGCCTCGTGCATCAGACGGGCCACCACCTTGGGCCGGCCGAAAGACTTCATAGCCAGACGAACCGCCTCGTCCTCCGAGCAGCCAGACTCAATCAAATCGGCAATGCGCTCTTCAAAATAGGAATAAAGCTCGCACATCACCTGCCGCTCTGCGGTTTGGTCCAGATATAGGTGCTCTCTTACCTGGCTAAGATAATCCCTGACCTGTGGATTCAATGGCATACCTTCACTACTGCTCACAAGCCAAGCATAACACAAAACAGCGGCAGCAGCAAGACGCTAGAATCTATGCCAGGTGAACGGTTTATTCCCCCACTCACCCTGTTCCGTTCGCCCTGAGCTGCGTCGAAGGGCGAACCACGGTCACCGTTCATGCTTCGACTACGCTCAGCGGCTCCTCTTTCACCTGGCCGCCAGACAGCCAGAAAGCCCTGACCACCGGCACTGCTTCACGCAAGGAGACAATGAGATAAAGGACATCAAGACACTGAGCCAGCTTGATGTCAGTAGCTGAGGGGTAAGCCTCGCTGTGAGGATGGGAGTGGTAGATGGCCAGCAACTGCCAGCCTTTTTCATCAAGCTCTCGGTAGATGTGGAGCAACTCATGAGGCTCGACATTATAACGCAGAGGGCTTTGCTCACTGTTGGTAGTGCGGTAGAGCTTAAGCACCTTATCATCTGCCCCGGCCAGGATGCCACAGCACTCCAGAGGCACTTCAGCCCGGGCATGAGCGATCATCTCCTCAGCGTAACGCTTCTCCAGCCGGAACAAACCAGCCCCCTTGGCCACTAAAGGATAACCTAACCTCCAGCCACCGCTGGCAGTATGGACAGGACATCTCCCTCCTGGAGGGGAGTGTCCAACTCCTTCATAAAGCGGATGTCCTGGTCATTGAGAAAAATGATGATGAACTGGTTGAGCTTGCCTTGCTGGTCGGTGATACGCCCCTTAAGCCCAGGGTACTGTTTTTCTAGGTCTTTCAGCACCTGGCTCACGGTATCCCCCTGGGCCTGTACACTCTTGGGACCGCCTACCACCTTCTGCAACACAGTGGGTATCCTAACTTCCACTGCAGCCATAAGGTCTCCCTTCTACTTCCCCCTAAAGACGGTTCTGCCAATAGGAGGAGTCTAATGGTCCTGCGGGGTGATCCCGCAGAAGTCCTGATAATCAATGTCTGTAAGATGGGCGATGCTGGGGTTATCACCGCACACCGGGCAAGCTGGGTTACGCCGCCACTTTACCTTGCGAAACTCCATGGCCAAGGCGTCATAAATGAGAAGCCAGCCAGCCAGGCTCTCCCCGATACCTATGATGAGCTTGATGGCCTCGGTGGCTTGAATGAGCCCGATGATGCCAGGCACCACCCCCATGATCCCAACCTCCTGGCAACTGGGCACCAGGCCAGGCGGCGGTGGTGAGGGAAAAAGACAGCGATAGCACCCCTTGCCAGGCACAAAGGCACTGGCCTGCCCCTCAAATAGAAAGATACTGCCATGAACATTGGGCTTGTCCTGCAGCACACAGGCGTCGTTTATCAGGTAGCGGGTGGGGAAGTTGTCACTGCAATCAATCACAAGGTCATAGCCGGCAATAATATCCATTATGTTCTCAAAGGTGAGCTTAACCTGATGCTGCACCACCGTGACATCAGGGTTAATATCAGCGATGGCCTCGGCGGCCGAGACCACTTTGGGCCGGCCCACATCGTGGCCATGGTGCAAAACCTGGCGTTGAAGATTGCTTAAGTCAACAGTATCAAAATCCGCTAATCCTATCCTGCCCACACCAGCGGCTGCCAGGTAGAGACTGCATGGCGAACCCAGGCCACCAGCGCCGCTGATGAACACACTGGCGTCCAGCAGTTTGCGCTGCCCCTTACCCCCCACCTGAGGCAGCAAAATATGGCGGCTATAGCGCTTTAGCTGGTCCTCTCTGAAAGCGGCGGCCAATTTTGGTGCCTCCATGTTAAGGATGGAGACGCCGTCCCCTTTGCGACGCCTCTCGTGCTGAAGCAACACCCGTCTCCAGGCTGAAACTAAGATAACGCTCGCCGGTGTCCGGCAGTATGGTGACCACCACCCGACCCTGTCCCAACCGCTGGGCTACCTTAAGCGCCGCCCAAACATTGGCTCCGGCTGAGATGCCCACCAGCAGCCCCTCCTCCCTGGCCAGCCGCAGGGACATCTCATAGGAATCCGCATCGCTGACCGTGATAACCTCGTCCAGTATGCTGCGGTTAAGCACTCTCGGGACAAAGCTAGCGCCGATGCCCAGAATCCGGTGCAGTCCCGGCCGGCCCTGGCTGAGCACCGGCGATTTGGCTGGCTCCACAGCGATAATCTTGACTCCTGGAATCTCCTTCTTGAGCACCTCCCCCACACCGGTGATGGTGCCCCCGGTTCCCACTCCCGCCACCAGGGCATCCAGACGCCCCCCTGTGGCAGTGATTATCTCCGCAGCAGTGGTGCAGCGGTGTATCTCAGGGTTGGCCGGGTTCTCAAACTGCTGAGGCATGAAGTAGTCTGGATGGTTAGACACAAGCTCTTCAGCAGCAAAAACAGCCCCGGACATGCCCTCCGAGGCAGGGGTAAGCACTAACTCAGCGCCGAAGCGATGAAGCAACGTCTGTCTCTCCAGACCCACGTCCTCAGGCATAACCACAATAAGCCGGTAGCCCTTGACTGCCGCCACCATAGCCAAGCCGATGCCGGTATTGCCGCTGGTGGGCTCTACAATAGTGCAGCCGGACTTGAGCTTACCTTGAGCCTCAGCCGCCTGGATCATAGACAGGGCAATACGGTCCTTGACGCTGCCTGCCGGGTTAAGTGATTCCAGCTTGCCCAGCACGGTGGCCCACTCCTCCCTAACCACCCGATTGAGCCTCACCAATGGCGTGTTGCCTACCAGTTCCAGCACATTATTAACTATTCCTGACATCTTCAACAAGCTCAAATATAGTATCGGGATGAAATAGGAGGCTGCTTCTCACGATGGCGGCGGACCAGCTCCTCTAGGGTGGTGGATTCAAGCACTCCCTCTATGGCCTGCTTGACCTCGCTCCAGATGTCTCTGGCCACACATGATTCAGCACGGTGGCAACGCTTGGGGTCATCAACACACTCCACCGGAGCCGTTGAACCTTCCAGGGCAGCAATAATCTGGCTTAGCCTGATCTCGGACAGGGGCTTGGCCAGATAATAGCCGCCGTGCATGCCACGCACTGTAGCTACCAAACCAACAGCCCTTAAAGCGCCCATCAGGTTCTCTAGGTAGCTCACTGGTATATCCTGCTGACTGGCTACATCCTTAAGCAACACCGGCCCTTCGCCATATCGAAGAGCCAACTCCAGCATAGCCCTGGTGCCATACCGACCACGAGTGGAAAGCTTCATTTCCTCACTATTTTGATAAAGTTTCTGGGTAAACTATAGCATGCCAGCTACCAGATGTCAAGCATTTTGCTGAGAATTCAGCGGTCCTGACCAACTGGCCACTCTATGACTTGCATCATAGTGGCTAGGCCGCCCCTGAACTATCATAGTGTCAGAAGGCATAAGGAGGTGCCTCATGCGTAGCATGTGTCCGGGACAAGACCGCAGAAACCTGCGGGTTGAGCTATACCGTTGCCCTAACTGCCAGACTGATGTAGAGATATTCTCCGATGAGACCAAGGTGAAGTGCTACAATTGTGGCAACATGGTGTACAAAGAAAGGCTGCCCTCTTGTATTGACTGGTGTGCCTCGGCACGTCTCTGCCTGGGCGAGCAGCGCTGGCAGGAATTGAAAGGGGACAAGGCAATGCCAAAGCAAAGGAGGTCATAATGCCTACTAAAGTAGTCAGAAAAATCATCAAGATAGACGAACAGAAATGCAACGGATGTGGGGACTGCGCGCTCGCCTGCGCCGAAGGGGCCATCCAGATAATGGATGGCAAAGCCAAGCTGGTCAGCGAGCGTTATTGTGACGGCCTGGGCGCTTGCATTGGCGAATGCCCCCAGGGTGCCCTCACCATAGAGGAGCGAGAATGCGTTGAGTTTGACGAAGCGGCTGTAGAGCAGACTCATAAGGAGCCTCTACCTTGCGGCTGTCCCTCCACCACGGTGATGCACTTTGCGGTGAAGCAAGAACCCACCCCCAAGGCTAAGGCGGCCCCACCCCACTCCAGGCTGACCCAGTGGCCGGTGCAACTGTCCCTGGTGCCTTCCTACGCGCCCTTCCTCCAGGGAGCTGAGCTGCTTCTGGTGGCTGACTGTGTCCCCTTTGCTTACGCTGGGTTTCACCAGGACCTGCTAGAGGGCCACGCCATTGCGGTTGCCTGCCCCAAGCTGGATAACATTCAGGCCCATCAGCAAAAGCTGACCAATATTCTGCGCCACGCCGATATCAAGAGCCTCACGGTTGTCCATATGGAGGTGCCCTGCTGCTTTGGCTTGGTGCATATGGCCCAAGAGGCGCTAAAGGCAAGCGGCAAGACAATCCCGTTCAAAGAAGTGACTGTGGGCATCAAAGGGGATTTGCAATAAGCCCAGCGGTGCGCCATATCCAGCGGCCAGATAGAGGACAATACGGTATGTTGGATTAGATGGCTACCGCGCTTATCCCTTGATCACCGCTATCGGTCTGGTTCTGAGCACGATTTTGGATATGCCAGCGTTGTGGGCTATCCTCACTACCTCGGTTACATCCTTGTAGGCCTCTGATGCCTCCTCAGCCAGCCCGGCCAGGCTGCCCGCCCTTATCATGATGCCCCTGGCTTCCAGTTCATTCAACACATCCCTGCCGTGAAGACGCCGCTTGGCAGCGGACCGGCTCTGCATCCTGCCAGCGCCGTGGCAGGTGGAGCCAAAAGTCTCCTCCATAGCACGTTGAGTGCCTACCAGCAAGTATGAAACACGGCCCATGTCTCCAGGAATAAACACCGGCTGACCCACCTTGGCATATTTGGCGGGGACATCGGGGTGGCCAGGGGGGAAGGCACGGGTGGCACCTTTGCGATGCACACAGAGGGTGACCGTCTTATTATCCAACTGGTATTTCTCTATTTTGGCTATATTATGGGCTAGATCATAGACCTGCTCTAGCCCAACCTTATCTTGACTCTTGTTAAGCGCCTGACAGAAGGATTCTCTCACCCAGTGGGTGATGCACTGGCGGTTGGCCCAGGCATAGTTGGCGGCACACCTCATGGCTGCCAGGTAGGCCTGGCCTTCACGCGACTTAACGGGGGCACAGGCAAGCTGGCGGTCGGGCAACTCAATGCCAAAACGCTGGGCAGCAGCCACCATCTGCCTCACGTAATCGTCACAGACCTGGTGCCCCAGCCCCCGCGAGCCGCAGTGTATCATAAGCATAACCTGTCCCAACTGCTGTATACCCATGACCTTGGCAATCTCAGGCTCCTGAATCTCGTCCACCACCGCCACTTCCAGAAAATGGTTACCTGAGCCCAGTGTGCCCAGCTGGGGCATGCCCCTCTCCTTGGCTTTCTGGCTAACCATGCTGGGGTCAGCACCAGCCATGCTGCCCTGCTCCTCAGTGGTCTCCAGGTCTTCCGGTTTGCCATAGCCATGCTCCACCGCCCAGCGGGAGCCTCTGGCCAGCACCTGTTCAATCTCACCTGAGCGCAGCCTTATCTTGCCCTTGGAGCCCAAACCAGAGGGCACATTGTTGAACATAGTGTCCACCAGTTCCTTCAGTCTGGGTTTGACCTCTTCCTGGGTCAGGTTGGTGCGCAGCAGCCTCACTCCACAGTTTATATCGAAGCCCACACCACCCGGGGAGACCACCCCATCATCAACCCGCATGGCAGCCACTCCACCAATAGGAAAGCCATATCCCCAATGGATATCAGGCATGGCCATAGAATAGCGCACTATGCCTGGGAGAAAAGCCACATTGGCCACCTGCTCCAGCGCATTCTCATCACGGATATGCTGGAGCATATTCGTGTCAGCATATATCAGGCCGGGGACTCGCATACCAGCCTTGTAACTCTGTGGTATTCGCCAGCGATAGTCGTCTATCTTTTCTAAGGGCCCCTGCCACTGGGACATGGCGCTGCTCCCTCCTGTTTTGAGCAATTACCAACCATGAATCTCCTCATCATTATAGCTAATAGGGCTGGCCGATGGCCATATAGAACCAAACTTAAGCCGTACTCTTACCAGGTGAGATATGGCTTTCTGAGGCGACTACCGAAGAGGTGAAATCGCTAGGAGCAACGCCTGGGAGGATACGACTGTTTCTGCCTATGATGGTATGAGGTGGTATGTTAGCGCCAGCTCCGACCAAAGTGAGGTCAGCGCTGCCACCTAGCAGGCTGCCCGGACCGAAGCCAATGTGGCAACCCGCACCTATGGTAACTCCTTCATCCAGAATGCAATGGTCAATTACACAGTGCTTGCCTATGAAACAATGGGGAAGGATTAAGGAATCCTTGACCAGAGCGCCCTCAGCAACCACAACATTACGGGAGAGGATGGAGTTACACACCTGTCCCCTGATTATGCAACCAGGGCCAGCCAGACTGGCATCCAGAATACCACCGGAGAAAATCCTCACCGGGGCAGGCTCCACCTGGGAAATCATCACAGGCCAGCGACCGTTCATGCTGATAGGAGGTCTATCCTGGAGCAGCTCAAGGCTGGCTTCATAATAACCCTCCACTGTGCCAATATCCCGCCAGTAGTCAGTGAACTTATAGGCAAACACCCTGTCTCGGCCCACCATACTGGGAAGTATGGAATGTCCAAAATCATGGCGGGAAGAGGTATTCTGGGAGTCCTCACCAAGATAGCGAAACAGAGCCTCCCGACTGAACACATAAATGCCCATTGACACCAAGTTGCTCCTCGGCAGCCTGGGCTTTTCTCTAAACTCAACTATCTGGCCCTGGGCATCTACCGTCACTATGCCGAACCGATGCGCCTGCTCGATGGGGATAGAGGTCACCGCCACAGTTACATCAGCGCACTTTCTGGTGTGATAGGCCAGAAACGTCCTATAGTCCATCTTGTAAACATGGTCTCCGGCCAGGATGAGCACCAGGTCAGCGCCCTTTTCTTCAATATAGGACAGGTTCTGGAAGACAGCATCGGCGGTGCCTTTGTAGGAGCCACGCCTGGGGCTAAGCATTCTCAGGCTCACCCCAGCCCGCTGCCACAGCGGCAGACCATTATCTAAGCAGTGGCTCACCGAGGTGCGCTGATAGTCGGTGATGATGGCTATATCTGTGAGTCGGGAATTGAGGCAGTTGCTCAGGCTGAAGTCTATTACACGGTGGTTGCCAGCATAAGGTAGGACAGGCTTGGCTCTTTTGTGGCATAAGAGCCCCATCCTTTCCCCTCTGCCACCAGCCAGAATAAGCACCACCGTCTTCTTCATGGCCCACCACCCCACTGCTAGTGGTCTCTACAAATTCATAATAACGCACAGCCGCCAAGCTGTCAACATTTTGCTGCTAAACTGCTAATACATGCTACTTGCCTAGCCAAGGTCATAAGGTTACAATGGTACAAAGGAGACCAAAAGCCTGCATGAGGGGGCAGCCGATGACAGAGTATATCCAGGTAACTACCGCCACTGCCAGCCGGGAGGAGGCTGAGAAAATTGCCCACATTCTGCTGGAGGCCAGGCTGGCTGGCTGCGTCCAGATAGTCGGCCCCGTATCTAGCACTTACTGGTGGCAGGGCACTATAGAGTCAGCCCAGGAGTGGCTCTGCTATATCAAGACCAGCCGGCAACTATATCCCCAGGTAGAGACCACCATCCGACGCCTGCACAGCTATCAGGTGCCCGAGATTCTAGCCTCGCCCGTGGTGGCCGGCAATCCGGACTATCTAAAGTGGCTGGATGGTGAACTGGCCAAGACATGATCGCTCCTGACGCAAGAGCCATTCGCCTCACCAGAAGAGGTCTGACACCAGAGGAACGGGGTTTGATGTGAGCGAGCTTAATAGCGACGGCGTCCTCCGCCGAAGCCACCACCACGCCGATTGCCAAATGGCCTACCGCCTCCCCCGCCCTTAGGACGAGGCTGTGCTTCGGCTATATCCAGCGTCCGCTCCCTCAACGATTTCCCCTTGAGGCCTTCAATAGCGGCCTGCCCCTCATCCTTGTTTGGCATCTCCACAAAGCCAAAGCCTCTGGGCTGGCCGCTGTGCCTGTCCTTGAGGATGTTCACCGAGGCAACCTGTCCAAAGGTCTGAAACAATTCCCGCAATTCTGCCTCGGTGACCTCCCGGTCCAGGTTGCCTACATAGATATTCATGCCTTACTCCTTACCTACCCAAGACACTCCGCACACGCCTCTTTGAGAGACAGAGAAGGCCGGGTTGCTCCCGACCTCCTCTGTTTGGTTACAGCGAGTTAACGCCTTCCGGTAGTTCTGGTCTTGTTGTAGCACTGGCTACAATATACCGGTCTGTCTCCCCGCGGCTCGAACGGCACTTCAGTAGCCTTGCCACATTGCGCACATGTGGCAGGGAACATCTGGCGACTAGACCTGTAGCCACCACTGGAGCCACCACTGGAGCCACCACCATAGCCTTGGGAGCCATTCCGCTCTGACTTTCTGGCCTGGCGGCAATTGGGGCACCGTTTGGGCTCATTAGTGTAGCCCTTAGTTGCGAAGAACTCTTGTTCCTCAGCAGTGAAGGTAAACGTGGCCCCACAATCGGCACATTGCAGCGACTTTTCCTCGAAGCCCATTGAATGACCTCCTTTCTTCTTAGTTGGTTAGGGCTGGTCATCCAATGCAAGGGGAAGTTCGGAATGAATCTTACTTGTCACTTGACGACCTAATCTATAACCACCGTGTTCAGTATATACCAAAGTCAAGAGGTTTGCAACAAAAATATTTCGGTGTACGCAGGGAAATTGCAATTCACAGCCTATCAGGCCGGCCACTGTAATCAAAGCTCCTCGAGCAGAACTCGCACCTACATCACCCGTTTCAACCTGGGGTTGGGGGTTATCCCCGGCAGGCGGCCCCGTTTGGCAATTGGTTTGCCGGATACCTGATGCAAATCAGCGGTGAAATCTATGGGTTTGGCCCCGCTGATGTGGCTGCCCACCCCAAAGCTGTCCACCGGCGCATCCTCCTCTAGAAAATGATGGATGCGCTCCGGGTCAAGCCCGCCGCTGACAGTAATTTTCACCTCTTTATAGCCAGCCAGATCAAGATGGGCCCGCACTTCTTTGACCAACTCTGGAGTGACCCCACCACGCTCCTTAGGGGTATCCAGCCTTACCCCCTGAAGCCGTCCCTTCATAGCTTTGGCCACCAGCACGCTCTCCTCCACCTCGTCCTTGAGGGTGTCCGCCAGGGAAATACGGGGCACTTCGGGGGGCATGTGCTTGTCAAAAGCCAGGATAGCCCGAACAGTGTCGCCCAGGATCAATATCAAGGCGTGGGGCATAGTGCCCATGGGCTTCGTGCCCGACAGACGAGCACCGGCGATAGATGAGCAGCCAGCGCAGCCACCCACCATAGCAGCGTAGTCCATAATGCCAGCGATAAGCGGGTGGACATGGCACACCCCGAAACTAATGAGTGGTACACCAGCAGCGGCAGTAACGCACTCACGGGCGGCAGTGGCCCAGCCGGAGCATTGAGCCAGGATGCCCAGGTAGGCCGTCTCGTAGACACCGTAGCTCTGGTAGGGGGCAGTGATACGCAGCACCACCTCTTTTCTCTTCATAGGCTCCCCCTCGGCCAGCGCCCACACCTCCCGCTCCACCCTCGGGTAGCACCTGCCGGAGCAGGGTCAGCACCTCCTCTATGCCGCAGAGAATGCCGTCGCGGGTGGGGAAGACTTCCATAGTGGCCACCGGATTGACGCCTTCGGCGCACAGGATGTCCACAGTGCGTACGAAATAGATATCGGCGGTCTCTCCGGAGATGATAGAATCAATAGTCTCAAACTTGGGCCGTGGGAGCTTTCCCTGCCCTGGATATACTAGCTTGGCCCCCAGCACCTTCTCCATATGCTCCAGGGCGTTGTAGTGGGCCTTCTGGTTGAAGGTAGCTACGCAGTCCACCGGCACCTCCACCTGATAGTCCCTGTTGCGGGCATTGGCCACAGTGTGCATCACACAGATGTCGGTGCACACCCCGCACACGATAATCTTCTCCGGAGCCAACTCCTTGAGTCGGCTGTCCAAGGTCGAGCCGAAAAAGGCACTATAGCGCTTCTTGGGAATTATTTCGCCGGGATAACCTCGCAGCTCAGGGATGATCTCTGTCTCGACGGTTCCAGCCACACAATGGCGGGGGAAAACCTCGAACTCAAGATCGTCGGGGTCATGGTTATCGCAGAGGAATAAGATTTTAGAGCCTTTGGCCAGCTCTGCCTCCAGAAGCTTCTGAACATCAGGTATAATGCGGCGGGCCTGAGAGCCCAAATATAAGGAGTAGCCCTCCTCGAAAAAGCCGCGCACCATGTCTATCACCACCACTGCGTTGGCCATAGTTCACCTCCACCTAGGAAGCAATATTGGAGCTACTTTAAGGAATCGGCGTTTTGGGGTATCGTGGGCAGGGGCTTGAACCGCATCCTGAGCAGGCCCTTAATGTCTTCCGTAGCGGTCTTAAGCACGTTGACCTTACTGCCCGGGTCCTCTATCCAGGTTACCGGTATTTCTTTTATCTTGTAGCCCTTGCGGCAAGCCAGGATGAGGAGCTCAGTGTCAAAGAACCACATCTCGTTACGGACCAGGGGCACCAGGTCCTGGGCAGCACGGTGGCTTATCGCCTTGAAGCCGCACTGGGCATCGCAGAAAGGAGTAAAGAACATGGCCTTCACCAGCAGATTGTACACCCTGGAGATCAGTTCGCGTCTGAAACAGCGTTTTGTCTTGGCCCCTGACATGAGCCTTGAGCCGATAGCTATATCATACCCATCTTCGACAGCTTTTACTAAAGGAGGCAAGGCGCTGAGGTGGGTGGACAAGTCAACATCCATATAGCTGACTATGTCGGCCGGGCTGCTTAAGATGGTCTGTCGCAGTGCCCGCCCCCGCCCTTTCTCCGGCAGATGGACATATCTCACGTCAGGATACTCCAAGGAAAGCGCCTGGGCAATGCTCAGCGTATTGTCGGTAGAGCCATTATCAGCGATAACGATGGTCCACTTGGAGAGCGGATTTTCCTTGAGGAACTGGCGCAGGGTGGTAACACTTTGGGCAAGCTGTTCCTCCTCATTATATACAGGTATTATCACATCAACTGTGGACATCAGCCCCTCCCAGCAAAGATTCTTTGAGCAACCAGGCCAACTCAAAGGAGGAATCAAATTCCTGGGACATGATAATGACCTCCTTCTCCTTGACCAGCGTCAGATAAGTCATCACCTGCGTTCCCCGCCTCTCCAGGCCACACCCAAGTCGCGATGTGCCCAGAATAGGTCCTGGAAATAATTTACGCCGAATTTGTGGTGATAGTCAAGTGCCCCCAGGCGCAACAGCTCATGGCCATCTACCATGTCTACCTGGAAGATGCAGTCAAAAACCTTCCTCTGCTGAGGCAGCAACAATTGCAGGGTCTTGTCAATCTGGACGATAGAAGGCCTGGCCACAATCATGGTAGGCTACCGAGATAAACCCTATATTCCTCCAGGAGCGTCGCCGCCTGGTCTGGCTGCCCACTCTGCAACGCCTCCAGGGCCGCCTCCAGAAGTCGCACTTCAGAGGCAAAACGCACCACCGGGGCCCAGCCACAGCAAGACTGTGCCGTATCGGCACGCCAGAGCAGCGCCTGTTTAATCTCTATCATGTGCTGAATCTCATCCAGACATTGCTGGCGCTGCTCTGGATAAGCCAGCCTATCTCTTAGAGCCCGCACTTGCTCATCATTGATCAGCAACATACCAACCCGCCTGGTAAAGAATCAATGCTTGAAGTGGCGCACGCCGGTGAACACCATGGCCATGCCATAGCGATCGGCAGTCTCAATGGCCTCCTTATCCCTGACCGAGCCTCCTGGCTCAATGACAGCGCTCGCACCAGCCCGAGCGGCCAACTCCACCCCGTCGGCAAATGGGAAGAAAGCATCCGACCCCACCACGCTGCCCTTGGCTCTGCTCTCAGCTCTCTTCAGTGCCAGCTCTACGCTGACCACACGGCTGGGCTGTCCCGCCCCCATTCCCAACAGGGCCTGGTCTTTCACCAGCACAATGGCATTGGACTTGATATGTTTCACCGCCCGCCAGGCAAAGAGCAGATCGGACCACTCCTGAGGAGTAGGCTGGCGCTTGCTCATAATGCGGAAGCTGGAACGCTCCTCGGTAACCGCATCAAATGTCTGCACCAGCAGGCCACCCTTAACACGGCGTAGATCCAATTCGCCAGCCCGGCCAAGGCTTAGCCTACCGGTGGCCAGCAGCCGCAGCCCAGATTTTCTCTTGAGCAAGTCCAGGGCCGGCGGCGCAAACTCCGGGGCGATGATACCGTCATAATGGGTCTTATCTATCTCCTGGGCCAGCGCGAGGTCAATTGTCCGATTGACAGCCACGATACCCCCGAAGGCGGCCACAGGATCGCCGGCCAAGGCACGGCGGTAAGCCTCAGTAAGGTCAAGATGGCTAGCCAGGCCACAGGGGTTATTATGTTTGATGATGGCCACGGTGGGCGGCTCAAAGTCACTCGCCACCGCCAGGGCAGAGTCCATGTCCAGAATATTGTTGAAGGACAGCTCCGGCCCGCTTAACTGCACCGCCGAGGTGAGGTCTGAGCCAGACACAGCACCTGGAGCCACCTCTTTATAAAAGGCGGCTTGCTGATGGGGGTTCTCTCCATAGCGCAGATCAAGGCGCTTGGTCAGGGCAATAGTCATCTCCTCGGGGAAGCCTGCCTGGCCCGCCCTGAGATACTGGGCGATGGCGGTATCATAGAGAGCCACATGCTGAAATGCCTTGTAAGCCATTTTGCGGCGCATTTCCAGGCTTACCGAGCCCTTGCCTAGTTCGGCAAGCACTGGGTCGTAGTCCGCCGGATCACAGACCACCAGCACATGGGGAAAGTTCTTGGCAGCGGCCCGCAGCATGGTAGGGCCGCCAATATCGATGTTCTCTAAAGCATCCTCCAGGCTGACGCCAGGCTTAGCCACAGTCTGGAGAAAAGGATAAAGGTTGACCGCCACCAGGTCAATGCCTTGAATGTTATGGCGGGACATTTCCTCACAGTGGGCGACGAGGTCCCGGCGGGCCAGGATGCCGCCGTGAATAACAGGGTGAAGAGTCTTAACCCGGCCATCAAGTATCTCCGGGAAGCCGGTGATCTGGGAGACGCTTTTTACCGCCACCCCGGCCTGGGATATCTCCTTTAGAGTGCCACCGGTGCTGAAAAGCTCAAAACCCAGCTTCTCCAAGCCTTTGGCGAAAGGCACCAACCCCGCCTTATCAAAGACGCTCAGGATAGCCCGCATAAGACCTCCTAACTTTTTATTATAACTCTATTCTCCTCAGTTTGAGACACCACCCGGCCTATGACCTTGGCCAACGGCAGTGCCTGGGTAAGTCGTGATACTTTTTTGTTAGAGCAAATGATCACCATGCCGATGCCCATATTGAACACGTGATACATCTCGGCCTGGTCCACCTGCCCCAGCTTTTGAATTAGAGAAAATATGGGAGGCACCGTCCAGCTCCCCATTTGGACAGTGACGGCTAGGCCAGAGGGCAGAATGCGGGGCAGGTTATCCTCAAAACCTCCGCCGGTGATATGTGCCAATCCCTTCACCAGGGGAAGTAATGGCTTCAAATCATGGTAATAGCAGCGGTGTGGCTCCAGCAACTCCTCCGCCAGGCTGCGGCCCAGTTCCAGATGGTATTGCCTCAGCCTGGGAGCATCTTCTCTGCCTCTGATCTGGAAAACACGCCTCACCAGGGAGTAGCCGTTTGTGTGCAGCCCGCTAGAGGGCAGCCCTAACAGGACATCCCCGGCTCTAATGCCCTGACCATCAATAATCTTGTCCTTCTCCACGGCACCAACGATGAAACCCACCAAATCATAATCGCCCTCAGCATAGAGGCCAGGCATCTCGGCGGTCTCACCACCGATAAGGGAGCACCCTACATCACGGCAGGCCTGGGACAGCCCACGGACGATGGCTTCAACCTGCTCCGGGACAAGCTTGCCCATAGCCACATAATCCAGAAAGAAAAGGGGCTCAGCGCCCAGGGTGAGGATGTCATTGACACTATGGTTGACTATGTCAATGCCAACGGTGTCATAGTTGTCCAGGGCGGCGGCCACCTTGAGCTTGGTACCCACTCCATCAGCACTAGCCACCAGCACTGGCTGCTTGAAGCCGGTTAGCTGGAAGAGGCCGCCAAAGAGGCCCACCGGGGCCAGCACCCCCGGGCGAAATGTGCTGGCAGCATGCTTTTTGATGAGCTCAACAGTTCGATTGGCCGCCTGGATGTCAACGCCGGCGGCGGTATAGCGCGAGGTTTCGGGGGTCAAGATAGCTCCCCTCCGTGGAGAGCCACCTCCCGCTCCCTGGCTCCCACCTCAAAAGCCAGCTTGTCCATCTCCAGTTGCACTGGAATGGGGTATTGCCCGGTGAAACAGGCCAGACAAAAGATCTCCCGGGGCAAGTCCACCGCCTGCACCAGCCCTTCCACACTCAAATAGCCCAGGGAATCAGCCCCGATGAAATCTCTTATCTCCGGAATTGATTTCTGGGCTGCGATAAGCTCACCCCGAGTAGCCATGTCTACACCAAAGAAGCAGGGATAGCGTAGAGGAGGAGCACAGATACGCATGTGCACCTCGCTCACCCCAGCCCGGCGCAGCATACGGATCACACGGGGTGTGGTGGTGCCTCGGACAATGCTATCATCCACCACCACCAGCTTGCGTCCAGCAAGCACCTTAGGCAAAGGATTGAACTTGAGCTGGACCCCAAGCTCCCTGATCCTCTGGTCTGGTTCAATGAAGGTACGGCCCACGTAACGGTTCTTCAGCAAGCCCTCACTGAAGGGTATCCCCGACTCCTGAGCATAGCCGATGCCAGCTACTGTGGCGGAGTCAGGTACTCCCATCACCAAGTCAGCCGCCACTGGATGTTCCCTGGCCAGTTGTTGGCCCATAGCCTGGCGAGCGAGATACAGCAGCCGGCCCTGGATAACGCTATCTGGCCGGGCGAAGTAGATATATTCAAATATGCAGAGCGCCTTCTGAGCGGATTCTTCCCTAAAGCTGGTGACCCCATTCAGGTCTATGACCAGCACCTCCCCCGGTTCCACCTCACGCTGGAAATGAGCGCCGATGTGGTCCAGGGCACAGCTTTCCGAAGCGATCACCCAGCCGCCGTTAAGCTTGCCCAGGCAGAGTGGCCGTACCCCCAGCGGGTCGCGTACCCCGATGAGACTGTCCTTGGTCAAAATCACAAAGGAATAGGCCCCTTGGAGACGCCGCATGGCATATCTTACCTTATCAGCCAGGCTCTTCCCCGGTGAGGCGAGGATGAGGTTAGCCGCCACCTCAGAATCAGTGGTGCTGTTGAAGATATAGCCCTGCTCGGTCAGCTCACGTCTCAAGTAAGCAGCATTGATGAGATTGCCGTTATGGGCCAGGGCCAGCGGCCCGCCAGGGCCCTCTACTACAATAGGCTGGGCATTGGCCAGCCGGCTGGAGCCGGTGGTAGAATAGCGGTTATGGCCGATGGCAATATGGCCCCGCAGACGACTTAGTGCCTCTTCGTTAAAGGCCTGCGACACCAGCCCCATCTTGGTGTGCACCATAATAATTTTGCCATCGGCAGACGCTATTCCAGCGCTTTCCTGACCACGGTGCTGTAGAGCGAACAGAGCGAAGAAGGTGAACCGGGCTACTTCTTCGCCAGGGGCATATACTCCGAAGATGCCACAGGACTCTCGCAAGCCACTAAACAAACGAATAATCTCCATTTGCCTGGCTTTCCAGTTTAATTATAGAACTTACCCTGGCCCAAATCAACCTGTCACCCTGGCCTTGAGCCAATCTAGGGCTAATTTCATGGCCGTCTCGTCCAGGCGCAGCCGATGACCAGCGCCAGGGATAACCCTTATTTCCTTGGGCTCTTTTGCCTGATGATACAGAGACCAGACTTGCTCTAGAGGCACCACCTCATCCCGATCGCCGTGGATCAAGAGCAATGGCCTCGGTGAGAGCCTGCCCACCCACTTAATAGGGCTGACCGCTACAAAGCCTTCTGACCACTCCTCCAGCGAAGGCGGGAAGTCGGCCTCTCTGATGATACCCGTCCGTCGAGCCTGCTGCAGCCCATCCAGATTTCCAAATTTGAAGTTGACGGGACAGGCACAGCTCACCAGCCCAGATACCCTGGGATCCTGGGCCGCTACGTAGATGGAAACGACAGCCCCGGCGCTGAAGCCCATAAGCCAGAGGCAGTCAACCTTTGGATGCAGAAAGTCAATGGCAGCCCGCAGGTCACGGCTCCACCCCAGCATGTCGAAGTTGCCACCGCTAAGCCCGGTGCCCCGAAAGTTGAATATGAGTGTGATGAAGCCAACGCCACAAAAACGGCGAGCCAATAACGGGTAGCCCTGGTCATCGGCGGCTTTAGCCTGCGCTGGAATGCCATGACAGATAATCAGGCCGGGACGGGGTAGCTTATCAGCCTGTTCCGGGACGTAAAGACGACCTATTATGTCAAGTCCATCTACACACAAGCTAATCGGCATCTCTTTAGATTTCATTTTCTCTAAATCCTCAGCCAGACAAAGAATTCCCGGTTTCCCGCCGGTCCCAGAATGGGTGAGGCAACCAATCCTTTGAGTCGGAAGCCCTGGTTAGCGGCCCAGACAATGAAGCGGGCTAGCACCTGAACATGCACCTGAGGGTCTTTGATAACCCCTCCACGGCCCACCTCTTTCCTAACGGCCTCGAACTGGGGCTTTATAAGGACAACCAGAGCACCCTTTTCTTTGAGAAGGCTGACCGCACTGGGTGTCACCTTGGTTACAGAGATGAAGGAGACATCTATAGTCACCAGGTCAATCTTCTCCGAAATTGGTATGCTGTAGCGGGCGTTAACCCCCTCCAGAACCACCACTCTGGGGTCTTGCCTTAAACGGTAATCCAGTTGGCCCCGGCCAACGTCAACGGCATAGACCCTGCTTACCCCCCGTTTGAGCAGGCAGTCAGTGAATCCACCTGTAGATGCCCCGATGTCAATAACCACCAGACCAGCTACATCGAGTTGAAACATGTCCAAGGCATGGTCTAACTTGACACCACCCCGACTGACAAAGGGTGGCGGCTGGCGCAGCTCGATATTGGCTGCTTCATTCACCAGGCCAGCCGGTTTGCTGACCATCTCTCCCTGTACCATCACTTCCCCGGCCATGACCAGTGCCTGAGCCTTATGTTGGCTCTCCGCCAGACCCCGCTCCACTAGAAGGAGATCAAGACGTCTTTTGAGCATAGCACTATAGCATAGACCGCCGCAGGCTTCGGGTCAAGGGTTGCTGGTAAAAGCCAGCCCTGTTATAATTACCAATAGCTGGCAACTACTGGGGATTCGTCTAGCGGTAGGACAGCAGATTCTGGATCTGCATGCCCAGGTTCGAATCCTGGATCCCCAGCCAAATGGAAAAATTTAGACGGGGCGGTCACCTAGTGAGCAGAGAGTTCGACCAGATGATAGCTGAAATGCCACTCCTGCTTCGGAACCTCCTGCAGGCCGAGCTTCAAAGCAGAGACAACCTCCGTGGTATCCCCCAGTGTGGTGTTTATGTTCTGTATGAGGAAGACAGGCCAATCTACGTAGGGCGTTCCAATCGCCTGGGTAACCGTTTGCGTGAGCATAGTAGACCAAGTTCTACACACAATAGCGCTCCCTTCGCCTTCAACCTTGCAAAAGAACAGGCATCAAGAAGAGGTGTAGATACATCACAACCACGCGAGCAGCTTGCAAAAGACCCTGACTTCAAAGCTCTCTTTATTCAGGCAAAGAAGCTAGTTTCACAGATGAGGATTCGTACAGTTCAAATTGATAACCCAGTCATGCAGACCTTGTTTGAAGTATATGCGGCTCTCGAACTTAAAACGCCATATAACGATTTCAATACGCATTAGTAGCCATAGGGTGGGTGAAACAGAGTGAAACCCACCATTAAGATTCAAAATATAAGAGTGGGTTGCGCTGCGCTACACCCACCCTACAACCTACATCCCAGGCCACGAACAGTAAGGTACTATTGAGTCGCTTTCCCACGTTCCCCCAACAGCCTCCTCTTTAGGCCATTGTTATGGAACCGTTCTTTCAATCTGGGGAATAGCCTAACCAGGCCATAGGCCAGCCCGATAACCACAGCGCCAGCAATAGCATCGAGGATAAAGTGGTTGCCAGTAGCCACTATGGCCACAAACATGCCAAAGGGCACCAGAGCGCCCACCACCTTCAACCACCAGAAACGGGCTATATAAACAGTGGCTATGCCAATCATCAGCGTCCAACCAAGGTGGAGGCTGGGCATAGCAGCATAGGGATTGCTCAAAGCACGTGCCGCTGATGAACTGTAATCTACACCGCCTTGTTGCTTCATAGTATCCACAAAGCCCAGTTCCGATAACATCCGAGGTGGGGCTGTCGGAAACGAAGCAAAGCATACAAAGGCTATAATAGCGGAGACAACGAAAACATTGCGAACTATGTAATACTGCTCTCGGTGGCGCCTGAAAGCCCAGGTGCCAAAGAGGAAAAGCGCTGGATAGTAGCAAATGGTGTAAAGCACGTTGACTAGCCCAACTAGGAAGGCATTGCCCAGAAAAAGAGACTGAAAATTACGCTCCACGAAAATCTTTAAAAATCTCTCAGCATCTACAATACTATAGGCATTCTGAATAGCAATGTCTTCCCTGTTTGGGATGGCACCACTCGCAAGCCGATAAGCCCCATAGATCAAAACAATTATTAATAACTCTCTAAGCCCGGCGCTCCACCTAAGTGGACCTAACCGCCAACCTTTAACCTGCGTTTTCTCGTCTGTCACCCGCGATTCACCAATCAACTAAATAAAATCGCCTAAACTCGCATATATTCCTACAAGATATTGACGCCCTTGTCAAGAGGTTCCGTTCCGACTGTGTCCTGTAAACCAAAAATATTTGCCCCCTCAACGAGCGCTCCACTCCTTTTGCGGGGGCAAATCTCTAACTGTTGAATCAACTAACAAGCGCACTACCTAATTTTATCACACCTCACGGAACTCGCCTTCCACCGTGCCCTCATCCGGTTTTCCTGGCGGCGGCTCCTGAGCGCCGGGGCCCTGAGCAGACTCTCCAGCTTGCTGGCCATAAACAGCCGCCCCTATCTTCTGGAGGCTCTGTGCCAGCTCCTCGCTAGAACGGCGCAGACTATCCATATCCTTGCCCTGAAGAGCTGAACGCACTGCAGCTATTTTGCCTTCCACCTCCTGCCTGACATCGGCAGGGACTTTGTCACCAAGCTCTCGAAGGGTCTTTTCCGCATTGTAGACCATGGCATCAGCATTGTTGCGCAGTTCCACCTCCTCCCGCCGCTTGGCGTCCTCAGCGGCGTGCAGCTCCGCCTCGCGGCGTAGCCGCTCCACCTCCTCTTTATTAAGGCCAGAGCTGGCGGTGATAGTTATCTTCTGCTGCCGCCCGGTGGCCTTGTCGCGGGCACTGACGCTGAGAATGCCGTTAGCGTCTATATCGAAGGCGACTTCAATCTGGGGCATACCCCTGGGTGACGGCAGGATACCATCCAGCATGAAACGGCCCAGCGTCCTGTTATCTCCAGCCATAGACCGCTCCCCTTGGAGCACATGCACTTCCACGCTGGGCTGGTTGTCGCTGGCAGTGCTGAATATCTGACTCTTTGAGGTAGGTATGGTGGTATTGCGGGGGATGAGAGGAGTAGCCACCCCACCCAGGGTCTCAATGCCCAAAGTGAGCGGTGTGACATCCAGCAGGAGCACATCCCGAACCTCACCCTTGAGTACCCCGGCCTGAATGGCTGCACCCAAGGCCACCGCCTCATCAGGGTTAACGCTGCGGTTAGGCTCTTTGCCGAAGAACTGCTTCACTTTCTGCTGCACCAGAGGCATCCTGGTCTGGCCACCCACCAGGATAACCTCGTCAATCTGGTTGGCGCTGAGACCAGCATCTGTCAGGGCCTGACGGCAGGGTTCTATGGTCTGGTCCACCAGATCACCCACCAGTTGCTCCAGCTTAGCCCGGGTGAGTTTGTAGTTGAGATGCTTGGGGCCGCTGGCGTCGGCGGTAATGAAAGGCAGATTAATATCAGTTTGCATCAAGGTGGAAAGCTCGACCTTGGTCTTCTCTGCCGCCTCCTTGAGCCTCTCCAGGGCCATTCGGTCTTGCTTCAGGTCGATGCCCTGGTCTTTCTTGAACTCGGCCACCAGCCAGTTGAGAATATGCTGGTCGAAGTCATCTCCGCCCAGGTGGGTATTGCCGCTGGTGGACTTCACCTGGAAAGTGCCCTCGCCCAGGTCCAAAATGGAGATATCAAAAGTGCCCCCACCCAAGTCGTAGACAGCGATGGTATGCTCCTTCTTTTTATCTATGCCGTAGGCCAGGGCGGCGGCGGTAGGCTCATTGATAATGCGTAACACTTTCAACCCGGCGATCTCCCCAGCATCCTTGGTGGCCTGGCGCTGGGCATCGTTGAAGTAGGCGGGCACAGTGATCACCGCCTCTGTTATCTTCTCCCCCAGGTAAGCTTCGGCATCAGTCTTGAGCTTTTGCAAGATCATAGCAGAGATTTCTGCCGGGCTATACTCCTTGCCCCCCATTACCACCCGCACATCGCTATTGACCGCCCGAGTGACCTTATAGGTGACGCGACGAGCATCATCCTCCACCGACAGCTCCCGACCGGCGGGCTCGCCAAACTTACGCCCCATGAAGCGCTTGATGCTATAAACGGTGTTCTCCGGGTTGGTGATGGTCTGACGCTTGGCCAACTGTCCCACCAGCCTCTCGCCAGTCTTGCTGATGGCTACCACCGAAGGGGTAAGTCGGGAGCCTTCGACATTAGAGATGATAACAGGCTCGCCCCCCTCCATCACCGCTATCTCGCTAAGGGTTGTCCCCAGGTCAATACCAACTGCTCTCGGCATATTTAGTTACCTCCCTAC
>Ga0315288_10002983_pt1 | contig 21598 bp, 13 predicted proteins | sample YL17G11_20_MG_FD_203454 | JGI IMG/M metagenome (GOLD analysis project Ga0315288, IMG submission 203454) | Sediment microbial communities from Yellowstone Lake, YNP, Wyoming, USA - YL17G11_20 | ecosystem: Environmental > Aquatic > Freshwater > Lake > Sediment | place: USA: Wyoming | collected...
TAGAAAAGAGTTCGAAGATGGCAAAGGTACAAGATGAGATTAAGCGTATGCGAGAGGTGCTATCGCTTCAGGCAAGCCGACATAACATAAAGTCGATGGTTTCACCAGCCGTTCAGAAAATCGCTTTCCCTGCTGGACACTTGGCAACTCCTGGGAAAATTGGTTGTGCAAAAGAAAATTTTGAAGGGGGTTCTACGGTTTGCTTTGCCGGCTGGGTTTTCTTTATATCTTTTCAGAGCTTTTCACTTTTTTCTCTGCTGTTAAAAATACAAGCGGAAAAGCGTTCTTGAAAGAAAGTGCTATAAAATAGTAAAATAAAGTAAACAGGAGATGAAGTCGCTTTCTAAGTTAAAGACGAATTTGTCTCATATTTGCTGACGAGATACAATCGTCGGCAGGAAACTCCTGTGTTCGGAACAGTAAGGAAACCCAGGGAAGGGATGCAGGTCATGAAGTCATATCGAGGTGTTAGGGAAGGAGAATCGCTTTTGCAGAAAACGGCGTTGATTATCCTGCTGACAACCGCCACAGGGATGTCAGCAACCCAGGGAGGTGAAACAGCCGCCAATGTCGTGGTCTGGGACACGCTCTCGGCTTTTGCCGACACGGTCGATATTCGAAACAGAGATGGGTGGAAAGCCGTACCCACCGACCTTCTTATGCTCGAGGCCGACCCAGCCAAGGCCTTTTCAGACCCAGGCTACTATGGCAGAGAATACTCATTCAAAGGAGATGCGGTAGTAGAGAACAGCTACTTGACTGCGGTATTGTGGTCAGGCAAAGGAAGAGTGGTTGTATACTCGAAAGCCGATCCGAGCAGGAAGATCATGGAATTCGTCCCGCTTCAAACGAAGACAAAGGCAGCGAGCATTAGTCACTGCGAGATATTGCAGAATACGGCTGACGAAGTGGTCCTGGAAGTCTTTTTTCCCGTCAGGGACATAGGGGAGGATTTGTCTGCCGTCTTCTCGTTCAGCAAGGCAGAGATTGTTGAGATAAAACCTGCTGAGAATATGAAGGGGATTAGTCTTCTGAGCCCAATCGAGTATGGTGTTGTGCCCAGCTTCATAGGTGACGCCCTTATACTTGGTCCTGGAGAGTACCGTTCGGTGGTGAATACACTCTGTGTTCCGTTAGAGAATCTATTCCTTGGATTGCTGAAGGGAGAAAACAGTGTGCTGGTCATCACCTGGCCGAAGGGAAAGCAACAGATGAGGCTGAAGTTGGGTAATGAAGGACCGGAAACCCGCCTCATCGAGTCTATTGACTTCGACAACGATGGACAGAGTATCTACCTGGCCTTATTGGAAGCACGCGGCATCTGGCATAAAGAAGAGCTGAACCCTTCTTACTTAGAGAAGGACGTGGCAAGCAGTTGGAGCAGGCCCTTTCCTGCAAAATGGATAACCCAGTTATATGAAGGCGATGTGAAAACCACTTTTACGATCAGAGAGTCCAAAGGCCAGATCTGGCGAGGTGTGGCTGGTATGTACAGCTACCCCGTATGGTTCAACGGGGACAATGCTTTCTATCATCTGACCAAGAAGGTACCACCGAAGGGGGAATCTGTCATCTACTTCCTGGAAAGAAAAGACACTCCCTTCTCGGTCTCTACGCCCGTTGACATTATGAAGGCCACCTTGGGCAGGCAGACATGCGATACCATACTCGACCTTGCCGGCCGTAAGTTGCGCACCCATCATCGAAGGGGAAGTGAGGGTATTCGTCGCGCCTGCACCTGTGGATGCACAGAAGCCATACAGGTCGTCTTTGAGGCAGGGCAGGAGATCGAAAAGAGGGAGTATGTCGAGGGGGCCATAGAGGATATGCTCTACTTTGTCAGGCGGCATATGGAAAGGATCGATGAATACAGAGATTTTGCCGACAACATGATAAAGTTTCTGCGGGTGACAGGAAGCTCTTCTGCTGAGTTGAAGCCATTTCTTGATAGCATGGAGCAGATGGCGCAGCAAATACCTAAGGAATACAGCGTGCAGAGAGAGAACATCAAATCTCTGGAATATGCCGACGAGCTGGCTCGCAAGACTATCGCTCTTACCCGCAAAAAAGACCCGCAAAACCTACCGACCTACTTAGATCTCGGAAAGGAATGGAGAGCAATGGGCGGTGCTCAAGACGGTCTGCTCGCACAGTATCACATAATGACCAGGAAACTGTTCCAACAGGCGGGTTATGGTTGTGTGATTCAGCCTAAGGCCATTGAGCTGGCGCAAGAGATCAGAAGGCGCTGTAGGCAGTGCCTTAGAAATCCAGATGGCTATGAGATATGGCCGAATTATTAAGCATGAAACATTAAGTCCAAGAGTGCAGATCGTAAACTGAGAATCATGAAGCACGTCATCGCAGTTGTATTTCTCCTATTCGCGGCTTTGGCATTGCTTCAAGGCTGTGAACGTAAGGCTCCAAACGATAGCTCGCCATCGCCCGGTGCTGGCCCAAGCGAAACAAGGACTGGCTCCGAGATAGAGATGGTTCAGCTTCCAAGAGGCCAGTTCACGATGGGAGACAAGGATGAGGTGGATGCAAAGCCTCATGAGGTTGTCGTAAGCTCATTCTATGTAGACAAGTATCTGGTGACCCAAGAGCAATACCAGAGAGTCATGGGGGATAATCCATCCCGTTGGAAAGGAGCCAAGAATCCTGTAGAGCAGGTGCGTTGGTCCGATGCTGCGAGATTCTGCAATGAGCGCTCTCGCTTGGAAGGGCTCCAACCCTGTTATGACTTAGAAACATGGGAATGCAAATTCGATACAAACGGATACAGGCTGCCCACGGAATCGGAGTGGGAGTATGCCTGCCGAGCAGGAACCAAAACAGCATATTTCTTCGGGAATAACCCCTCAAAACTGGCTAATTACGCCTGGTTTGACAGGAACTCTGGCGGACACACTCAGCCGGTAGGTCAGAAGCGGCCCAACCCATGGGGATTATATGACATGTGCGGCAATGTATGGCAATGGTGCAACGACTTCTATAAGGTAGACTACTACCAGGAATCTCCCAAAGAAAACCCCAGAGGGCCGAAAAACGGTGAGAGCAAAGTGGTTCGCGGCGGAGCATGGAGATTCAGCGCCCAGAACTGTCGCTCCGGTTATCGCTATAATGAAAATCCCGGCTATGCGGATGTCTGCTTTGGATATGATATCTATGGCTTTCGCTGCGTTAGAAATGCCTCCGGCGCCATCCAGCAATAAACATCTCCTCCCTCATGTGACAACAGCGCATATTTGCAGACGGGGGGTATTCTAACCTGTATAGGAGTCACGCTTTCATAAAATCACCTTCCCTCCTGAACACCCAGCCGTTGGTCAGATAAATCATTAATGCAATAAGGCAATATCAGAAGTCAGGTTAAGGCAAACTTGGGTGGGAGGATACCGGGATGCATGATGTTGAGGTAGAGAACCGCCTATGACGTCTTTTGCATTACCAAGTGCAGCCAGATCAATATTCGAGTCCTTGCTTACGCCAGGTTGCTTTTTTGTCCAGAATAATCTACAATAATGCCCGCCGTTAGCGGTTGTAAATGTGACACAAGACAAGTTCAAAATAGAAAGGTACAGGACCATGTGTCGGCCTATTTTGTCTACATAAAAAGTTGGGAACAAGTATGGTCGAGAAGAAAAACCAACGAACGGTCGTTGTGGCAAGCGTTCCAAATGAGCCCGAGGGGGCTTTAATTGTCGCTCAGTTAAAGAATGCAGGTATTCAAGCGGAACTCGTTGGTGCACTGACATCCGCGTTTCGTGCGGAGGCACCTGGCGAAGTTAAGGTGATCGTGCTGGAGGAGGATGCAGAAAAAGCTATTGAGTTTCTCCGGCAGCGGGGATAAGAATCTGCCAACTAATCGTTTGAGTTGGACCACGTGGAATGCGGCCGCTCAACTCAAACGTTGCTGCGTCACCAGTTTCCCTGGAGATATCCATGTCTTCGCCAGGGAAAGCGACGCAAGGAGCGGCTGTTGAACCCAACCTCAATTCGAAGGTCGAAGTTACTACCCGCCTTCAAGCCAATCCTCTGACATAATAGCGATATCGCCAATGTCAACTTCGCCACTATGGTCCAGATCAGCGCCTTCACAACAGTCATTCTCATAACAGTTGGTCTGTTGCCAGCGGCCGGAGAATACACTGAAATCACCAAAGTCCACATTACCGTTAGGAGCAATGTCGCCGACAAACTTCCGGTCACTATATGCCTGCTGGAGGGCGCAATAAATCTCTCGTGGGCGCATTATATCTATCGAGGTCCCGCCTTTTTCGACCGCCATAATGCCATACCATTCTTCATTTGAGAAAAAGTCCGGCTGGACATCTGTATAATAACCACACAAATCCTGAGTAGATGGAGAACCGCATTTCCACCATTCATCACTGTATTCCATAACTACTCCGCCCAGACAATTGTTCCTTATCTGGTTCCACTCGTGTACGACCCATTCGGCCTGGAGATGCTGGTCCTGACGCGGCGAACCACTGCCGTAAGCGTCAACACCGAATTCAGTCATAATCAGCGGTTTTGCGGTAACTTTGTCATAATAGCAGAAGTAAGAGTGGTAATCGTAACACACATAGGTGTTGTGCCCCCAAATGTCAACATAGTTCAAAGAGGCATCGTCTGAGAAGTGGTCGATATCCGCAAAGAAGAGCATATAACCATTTACAAGAATAGTTGGATGATAAGCGGGCTTCTCAGTTTCATAAGCAACCTGCGCCAGTTTGTTTGCAAGCTTGTACCAGTCTGCAACATTTTTTTTGTAGTGGAGATTGTTTTCATTGCCGATAGCCCAGGCAAGAACAGCAGGGTGATTCTTGAATTGGTTCACATAGTCTGTGATGCCATTTGCATATAATTGGATGGTAGCAGGATCGCTGTAGTCTATGTTGGGAACATCGGTGCTCGCCGGGACATAAAAACCCATTATTGCATATATACCAGCCGAGGCCAGGGCATCGAGCAAAGTTGTGTCCGGAAGCTGAACCCAGAGCCGAATAGTGTTAACGTTCATTTTTTTTAGATAAGCTACATCCCTCTGGATTATGTTCTGGTCAGTAAATATATAATCCAGCGTGTCCCTGGTAGGGGACATCCCGATTGGGACGGGCTGATAACCCACTGCTTTGACAAGGAATGGCTTGTCGTAAACACTCAGAGTTTTGCCAACCATCTTTACAGGGCCGGTACTGACGGGTTTGCTTGTGGGCTGATATCTGTACCTGTTTGAAGAGAACACGTATTCTGCGTAAACCTCAGGGTCTGAAAGTGCCCAGTTGAAGAAACGTAACTCATCTATCACAGCCCTCCCTCTGCCGTACCATTCGCCCGAACCAGAGACACCTACATTCATAAAGCCGTTCGCGTGGACAAAGGGCGCCTGGAGGCGTTCGCCTCCGGCATAAGTGCCATTGATGAAGAGTTTAATGTGGTAGGTGCCTTGCCTCTCGTACCATATCACGACGACGTGGGTGTAACTGTCCTGCGAAAGCACATCCGGGGCATACGCTACCGTGTATTCATTGGCTGCATTACGAATTTCAAAGTACACATAGTCCGAGTTTGCATAGAATATGCCCATACTGTTAGGTGTTCCGAGGCGGCCAATTTCCATAATTCCGCCTTTTTGGTCGGACGAGTTCTTTTTGAGCCACAATGAAAGGGAGCCGGCAGGGGTGTCAAATATCTGTCCGGTGAACCTCACATCGACCGTACCGTTGAAATTCGCGCCCAAGCCATTAACGGCGATAGGAAATGTTAGCGCACCATTAACCATTCCGCTGCATTGGTCAATAGCCGTTTCATTATCAAAACTGCAATAGAATGGAGCACATTCGCCAGCAAGGGAAGGAGAGAGGACTGAGGCAAAAAGCCAAAGGTTACTCAATATGAGTTTCTTTAGGCACATTTTAGGTCCTCCATTTATCAAACATATTATAAACGATAACTAGCCTAAAGTCAAACACAAACACGCCTCAGATTAACCCGAGAATTTACTCCCGCTTTTAATTCTTTGCATTACCAATTTCTCAGGGCAAAGTTTTGGTGTTTAGCAGAGAAAGCGACGTGAGGAGCGGCGGCTGAACCGCTGAACATGGAACAGCATCATTACAAGAACCTGCGGAATATGAGGAAGGCCAGACGAGTGCACAGGAGGGCAAGAGCAAAGCGGTACGTGACGATGACGACTAAGTCCACACAGTGAAGAACGGAGAAATGAGCTTTCCTAAGAAACTCTCTCGACCGCTTAGAACGTCCATCCTTTTCGGTATTCACGCCTGATGAACTTGTCAGCTTCGGGGCAGCCAATTGCCTTGAGATTTTTGGCGTCCCAGGTGAGTTTCTTTCCCGTACGAAGCGCGACATTACAAAGCAATGCTGCTTCGGTCAGTGCACCTGAATAGTCGAAATTACACGTAGTTGCCCCGCCCGTCTTGCAGGCCTCGACCCATTCACGATGGTGGCCGATGGAATCCGGAATAAATGGTTCCGGCCGCTTGAAGTCGGCATACTTCTCTTCGGGCAGCAGCTTGTGTTGGCCGTAGTCGGCAATCAGCATTCCTTCCGAGCCAATGAACAGCACTGCGTTACCCCACTGTTGGATGTTCTTTTGTTTCACAAATGCCGGATAACCTCCGCCGTGGTACCAGGTTAATGTGACCGGCGGTAGACTACCTCGGGCGGGGTATTCCTGTCGGGCGATTGTCCAGCGAGCGGCACTCTCAGGGTGCACAGGCCCCTCCGCTTCTACAGTTACAGGGTGTCGCAATTTTAACGCCCAGAATACAAGGTCGCAGTAATGGCAGAAAAAGTCCCCAAGTTGACCATTTGCGAAGTTCCACCAGTAGCGCCATCCGAACGGGGCGTAAGCTGGGTGGTAAGGCCGGTATGATGCGGGCCCTAACCATAGGTCCCAATCGAGCGTCTCCGGCACCGCGGGGTGGTCAGAAGGGGCATCTGGCTGCGACATGTCTGTTGGCTTGGGCGGCCCAGAGAAGTTAGCTCCAAGCCACACGTGAACCTCAGGCACTGTACCGATGGCACCAGTCTGTACAAGCTCCACTACGCGATGGTAATTACTTTCGGCGTGAATCTGTGTCCCCATTTGTGTAACGAGCTTTTTCTGGTGCGCAACTTCCGCCATCACCCTGGCTTCGTACACGCTGTGGGTGAGCGGTTTCTCACAGTAACAATGCTTGCCAAGTTTCATGGCCATAACCGCTGCTGGCGCATGCGTATGGTCAGGTGTGCCAATGACCACCGCATCGATGTCTTTGTTCATCTCGTCGAGCATCTTGCGGAAGTCTTTATATCGTTTGGCTTTGGGGTATCGCTCGAAGGTCTGTGCTGCATGCTTTTCATCGACATCGCACAGGGCAACGATGTTCTCACTCGCTACACCATTAATGTCCTCAGCACCGCGACCGCCAACCCCGATGCCTGCAATGTTCAACTTATTGTTGGATTGAGTGCCTCGTACCAATCGGCTGTGCGATAAGATTATCAGGCCTGAGGTGCTCCAAGCCATATTGCGCAGGAAAGTGCGACGAGTTACTTGTTGACGCATAAATCAGCTCCTTTTCTGTCGAAAAACGAATCATGCCACTGGTTACAGGGTACCATCTGCCTTTTGTGAAGTCAATCTCGCCGGCGTGGAATAGTACCAGCTGTTTCATATCCGTGTTAAGTGATTTTTTAGAAGGTCATTTCTTTAAACTGTCTATCTCTTTGAGATATTCGCCGAGCTTCATTAGCATCTCGCCGGTGTACGAGCTGCAGTTTGCCCACGTGTCACTGTAATTGATATCCTGCAGCTGCCAAGGATTGCCCCTGGCTGGTTTGTGTTTCATCCAAGTTGGATAAAATCCATCTGGATGTTGTATTACAGTGAGCGTGTCGGCCATTGCACAAGCCTTCCTCAAGTAGGCCTCATCCCCCGTATGTCTGTGAAAGGCAATACAAACACGAATGTAGTGTGCCGTGTGCCAGTCAATAACATGGTAGCATACGTATTGCTCCCGGGCTCCCGGAGTAATATATTCGCCTGAAGGTTCCCACTCAATAAACTGGTCATCTATGTAGTAGAGCAAATCAAGAGCAATCTTTGCGTAGCCGTTTTCCGGTGTTGCGTAGCGTAAAAGGTACTCAATGAACAGGTCTGTGTCGTACCACTCGAGGTTATCGTAGGGCGCCAAAGTTTTTACGTCGTCCCATTGTTGTTGCCAGTGGAATGTCTTACAGGGATTTGCCAGCATCCATCTGACAGCCTTGTTTCGTGTTTCCACCAAATCCCTCCGTTTATGGTTCCGAATCAATTCGTCGAGCAACAGAATTGACTCGACCTGATCGGACGTGTAGTCTTCCAGCATCTTGCCGGTTTTTGGGTCAACGCGGAAGTACCACCGTCCATCGTCAAGTTGGGTCTTCTTAAGCGTGTCGGCAATACGCATAGCAGCTTTGAGAAAAGATTTATCTCGTGTTACGGCATAAAGGTCCAAGTACGCCATGCCTACCATCCCTGCTCGCCCGGTCTGGAGGCATCCTGGGCGGTGAGACATAGGCATGTTTCCATACGCCCAATCGTTTGGTGTGCTTTCACTGATTAAGGACTCGCCGAACTTTCTGGCCAACTTTACCACTTCCTGGGCCTTCTCGCCTCCCGGATTGATTCGTGCATAGGCAGTTAATATCCGGATGTATGCAGACTTGAAAAGAGCAGAAAACTGTGTAGCTTTCACATCTGATTGGTCGCTCAATAGCCAGAGTGCGGCTTTGAATCCAGATTCAAGATAGCTGCCTTTGCCGTCGCGATACGGCCCTTTAAATGGCGCGATCTTGCTGAACTGAAAGCTCGTCTTGCCAATCACGTTGCGGGAAGTATCGAGTGCTTCTGCTATCACCTGGAAGTTACCTGCACCGGGCAGTCTTTCCCAAATCGCTGCAAGATTAATATCAGGCGTTTCGGAATCCGCTTGATAGCTGTTATTTGCAGCCGATTGTTCCCAAAGTCGGCACCGATATAAAACGGCGTTCTCTAAGGGGATAAAATGGAAGATTGGGGGATGCATGTACCTTTGCTTGACATGAGAGTTCCAGCCAGTCCGTTGGAATTTGCTGTTGACATCTGCGTCTGCCTCTACAGCGTAAAGACTAAACATATCCATTAGTGTGATTAAGGCAAGGACCGAAGCCAAAAATATAGTGCAAGACAAGCCACGAATTTTCATAATCGTCTCCTTCTGACGATAAGGTCACCGACCGTTGTCAAATACCCTGAAAGTGCCATTACGAAACCTTAAATCAACTCATTCCAAACTTTCGCTTGCGAGAGTTTCTACTACACCCGACACATAAAAGTTTCCAAGTTAATTTGCTCTAAGCAATTTACGTTCTTTTAAAACATTTTGCAGTCCTAAATGAAAAATATTTAAACGTCCCGTCATAAGATTGTAAATATCTGCTGGCGGGAAACAGTGGGCTGTCATCACAAAAGCTGGGACAGATAACGATTACGATTCTTATTGTTGTGAAGCACGCTGAACCATCTGCGCTGAGTTTCGTCTCATCGATAGTAGGTTACTGACGGAATATTGTCACAAAGACTTGAGACCTCAAGAAGTTGTGTTACAGTATCATATAATTAAATGATATGTATGAACTTTAAGACCAAACAGGAGAAACGATAATGACTGAGCCGAAAAGAAGAAAATCTGAAACGATGTCAAGGCGTACGTTTTGCAAGTGGACGATTGCCGCGGCCGCGGTGCTCCACTTTGTCAAGTTGTCCCCTGAGGCGTCGGAGATGAAGAAGAATATCGCCAAATTCTACAAAAACCTGGCTTGTGGTCACATTGGCGTTGGTGCCAATCAGCAGCAGGCGCTGGAATATGCAATAAAGTATGGTTTTGACAGTATCGCTCCTAATGTAGGTGAATTTGAAAACAAGTCTGCCACAGAAATTCGCGAATGGGTCGAGATAATGGGAAAAAAGGGAGTTAGATTTGGTACCAGCGGCTTGTCTGCCGAGTTTCGTAGAGATGAAGACAGCTTCATAAGAGACTTGGCGCGATTGCCCAAGCAGGTCAACGTCTTGAGGCAATTGGGTGTGAAGCGCATGGCGACCTGGATTATGCCCGGCCACAACGAACTAACTTATCTACAGAACTTCGAGCAGCACAAAAGACGCCTCCGCGAAGTGGCGAAGGTACTTGAAGACAATGGTGTCCGGCTTGGTCTGGAATTCGTAGGACCCAGAACCTCCCGGGCACGATACCGTTTTCCCTTTATCTGCGCTCAACTGGATATGATGGAACTGGTGCAAGCCATTGGCGCAGGAAACATAGGGCTTCTGCTTGATAGCTGGCATTGGTATACTTCACATGGGACAATTGAAGAATTGCTTCATTTGTCTAACAAGGATGTCATCCATGTCCACGTCAATGATGCTCCGTCAGACATTCCGGTCGATCAGCAAATCGATAACCGGCGCAGACTACCAGTGACCACAGGAGTGATCGACCTTAGAGGATTTATCAACGCCTTGGTGAAAATCGGTTATGACGGTCCAGTGGAGTGTGAGCCATTCGATAAGGAACTACACGAGATGGAGGACGATGCAGCACTGCAAAAGACGATAGAGTCGCTTAACCGCTTATGGGATCTGATCACGGTTTGAACCAGCCACTCGCTCTGTGCCGAATTGATCTGACCCCGCTTTGGGGTCAAGCGTCTAAGCATAGCTCACATTTTGTTTTTGGTCTGCTGACCAAAAATGAGTAACAATGGCGAAAATGGAGCTACGTATCATTTCTCATAATTTATGGGTCATTCTTGGATTCAGACACGTTGGTCATACTTGTCTGGCAGGGTTGCTATCAGCATCCTTTTGTTCTCACGCCCCAATTGGTTTAGGGCCTCTCCTTCATCAATTTTCGTATGTCGAAGCGGTGGTACTTCTGCTTCCATGCGGGACTACCATCCTTGTCTGCATTGGCAACATATATAATTCCATCTTCGGGGACCATTAGTACGTTGTGCAGGTTAGACTTCATGGCAACTGGCGCATCCATCAGCCGAATTGCAGATATCTGAGTGAACCTGCCATATCCGTCGGCGACCAGTCTGGCAAGATTCTCGTAACGACTGCCGGCTGACATGAGCACGGTGTTTTGGACCGGATGGGCAAGGAGTTCGTGTCTTTCGCCGGGCTTTATTATCTCGACTCCGTTAGGTTCGGCTTTCATTCCCACAGCCGAATCGGACTTGGCATCGGCAATCACATAATAATATTCACACGTTCGCAGGTTGTTCTTGAAGATGCCAACGGCATCATCGAGGGTTCGGGCATCATCAAGCACCATTCGAACAAGAAAGCTCATCGGTATACCGTCCCATTGCCCTACGCCTCCGCCCCCCATTTCACCAATACTGATTTGTTCAAGGTTCATCCCCGTCACTGAACCAATGAATCCTGCATACGAAACGTTCACAAATGGTATTTTCCCTTGGGGTTCCTGTATAATCAGGACCGCGTGTTCTTGAAGTCCCATGTCAACCCCGTAGTCCAAGACCCTGCCGTGATACAGTTTGCTCTCGGCGGTCGCCTGTTTAAGCAGGGCGAATCCGCTGCAGTGCATCAGCTCCGGGATAAGATTGGTTCCCATTATCTTCCATTCGGGCAGCTCAGCACCTTTGGCAAGTGCCCTCATTTCCTGAACGAACCTGTCGGGAATCTTCTTCTCAAATACAGTTATCAACATATTCACTATCATCACGCGAGGAACCTTCACTCCCGCAAATTCAATCCCGTTCTCCACGCCCTCTTTCAACAGAAAACTAACGTTCTGCTGAATTGCATCTCTCAGTAGAACACCATGCTGATAACCCATCTCCTCCGGTGTGCCTTTTAGGTGCAAAACACGGTACCCATCCACCGTCTCAAGGTAGCCGTTGCCTTCGATGGCTATAAGCTTGCGAAGGGGCTCTGCTGCCACATGCGGCGCCGAAATAGAAACCACAAGGATGGAAAAGCAAACAAAAAAAACAAATACGCGGAAATTCCTGAATTTCATTCTGTCACTCCTATCAGATAATTACCCAACTACCCTCATTAGGTATCATTCAACATTCAAAACGACATAGTAACTGCTTCGGCTCCAGATGTCAAATACTTATTCGGCTTCCCATGCCGACCGGCAAGTCCATCCGCCCGAGACGAATTCCGGCGTACCCCGCTAAGGAACGACCGTTGACAGGTCTTCGTATTCAGTTGGTTCGCTGTTTGGGGCGGCCTTCACGAGGAGGGGCGGTCGTCCTATATTCCACGCCTATGTCTAATCCGCGATTGGTCATTAATCTGCGCTGTGTCATTGTAAAAAACAGATATTGAAACGATAATGGAATGGATTCAATTGAACAGTATTATAACGTAAATAACAGAGAGCCGAACAAAATCATGGATGTCAGAGAAGACAAATTCACGGTCAGAACCTATGAGTGCCAAGCCGATGGCAACATCAAGATAAATTCGTTGATGCAGTATTTGCAAGAGGCTGCAGCAGTCCATGCAGAACAACTTGGGTTTGGATATGGAAGATTGAATGAAATAGACAGTTATTGGGTGCTGTCGAATATCCGGATAGAGATGACCAGGCTTCCGAAATGGAACGATGAAGTTACAATCAAAACGTGGCCGAGCGGTTATACTCGTTTGATAGCTACAAGAGAGTTTATTGGCAGAGATGGATATGGCAGCGAGTTGTTCAGAGCCAGTAGTGAATGGCTGGTATTGGACAAACAGAACAACCGGGCGAAGAATATATTCCATCTCGATTTAAAATTGCCCAAAACCGGACCTAAAGCGATATCTGGAGAGCTGAAAAGATTAGAATTACGAAATGACTATATAGAAGTTGAACGAGTGCGCGTGCCCTTCAGTTCAATTGACCTAAATGGCCATGTGAACAATACAGAATATGTTCAATGGGGTATTGACGCTTTGCGAAGAAAATTCAAATTCAGCGGGATTATCCGTTCCGCGCAAGCCACTTATTTATCAGAAGTTTTTGAGGGTGATGAGCTTGATATACTGGTTTCTTCTGGCGCGACTGGACACTTTAATATTCTCGGAAGAAGACTGGGCGGTGGAGGTAATGTGTACATAATGGAGATTACTTGCTGACTCGTACGTCACCAGGCATCCTCGATACCCTCACTTTGTCTAAGCCGCACTGTGGAAAAAACAGTAGAAACGCCCAAGTCAGCCTTCCCCCCGCCTTTAATAATGTCTTTTTGGCATTACCAATTTCTCTGGGTAAAAACTGGAAGTTCAGCAGGAAAAGCGACATGAGGAGCAGCTGGTGAACCGTTTGTACATTTGTTTCCAGGCCAAGTTTGTTCACATAGATAGTTTTCTTAATATACAACTTTTTAGTATGATAAGAACCACTTACAATTAGTTATTCTTCCCAAGGCAAAATGATTATGAAAAATCTACAGATAAAACTCAAGGCAGGATTTACTCGGAAAGAGTTCTCCGTACTTCCCAAACAATTCGCCTTTCTGCTACTGTTCCTTTACAGCTTTGCATACGCCGAACAAACTTTGCCGCCGGACCAACGTCCGATTTGGTTGTCTCACGAAGGTATCGTAATGGCCGGCAGCTGGGAACCACTGCTTTTCCGAACTCGCCGTGATGGCCAAAAAGACTATGAGGCTACAGTTGAACAGCGGGCTGCTTATCTGCGTGAACATAGCCCGGAGATGGTCACCGAATTGAAGGGACTTGGAGTCAACTTTATTATGATGCACTGTTATAAAGGGGCAGGGCTTACCGCGGAGCGTGAAAGTATGACCGATGCAGTCAGGTTCGCCAAACTCTGCCACGACGCCGGTCTGTATGTGGGTGTCTATAACAACAGTGGCACTTTTCTCTGGGAACCGTTATTCAAAGAAGTTCCAGAAGCTAAGGACTGGATATTGCTTAATGATAATGGCAAGCCACGAACGTATGGCAGCGCAACTTACCGCTACTACTGGAACAGAAACCACCCGGATGCCCAGGCCTTTCACAAAAAGGTCATTTCTTTTGCCATTAATGAAATTCGCGCAGACCTTCTTCACTTCGACAACTATATCGCAGGGCCTGGTCACGACGTCAACTCTGTTCAGAGATTCCGTCAATACCTGCTTGATACGTTCGCACCCGAGCAGATCAAAGAACTGGGCATCGATGACGTGGATACTGTGGAGCCGCCAATGACAGGGCCACCAGATAATCTGCTGCGACGAGCATGGCTTGACTTTTCCTGCCAGTCACTTGCAGATTCTTATCACGAAATGAGCCGCTATGCCCGGACACTTCATAATGACATTCTTGTTGAGTGCAATCCCGGTGGCCCAGGGAGCCATATTGAACCACCTGTGGACCATGGTCGCCTACTCCAGGGCGGCGAGGCGTTCTGGGACGAGGGTATGCAACCTGGCTACCATAGCGGACATCTCTACACTCGCATCCGCACTTACAAGGTTGCACGATGCATGAACAATATGGCATTTACTTACACTACCACGCCGCTTGAGATGGCTGAGTCCATGGCCTTTAATCGCGACTGTCTCGGATGTGTCTGCTGGTTTGAATATGGGAAGATTGTCGCCAAACCTGGCTCAACAAATCCTACCTCTCCTGCACTTGGTCCGTTTATCCGGTTCTTTCATACACGCCGCGACTTACTGCGAGAATCCAGAGTCGTTGCCGATGTGGCAGTTCTCCGCAGCTTCCCATCACAGGTGTTTGCTGATTCAAGATATTCCAAGCTCACCTATGATGTCGAACAAGCTCTTATCGACAACCGCATCTGTTTCCAAATAATCTACAATCAACACCTTGATGACCTGAAACCTTACCGCGTACTCATTCTTGCTGGATGTGTTGCCATTTCCGATGAACATATCAAACAGATCGAAAATTATCTGATGTCCGGTGGCCGCCTTTGTATCATCGGTCAGGTAGGTACCCATGATGAGTGGATGCACCCCCGCTCCAAACCTGTATTTGGTCATTTGCAAAATTCAAAGATAATCCGTATTGCTGAGGATGGGGATATTCTGAACGCGATTCGCAAATCCTGTAATAATGAACTCACCTTGTCCGTCCAAGGGGGTTCTGGACTCTGTTCAGAGCTAACTGAACAAACGGGCAAATACTTGGTGCATCTGGTAAACTATTGGCCGGATTCAATAAAAAATATTAGAGTAATTTTGAGATTACCTGATGGACGACATGCCAAAACTGTGACACTTGTCAGCCCCGAGCGGCAGGATGATCGTATATTAACTTTTGAAGATAAAGACGGCTACTTTGAATTCACTGTGCCCGAAGTCAGCATTTACGAAATCGCTGTCATAATCATAAAGTAACTCACAGCCAACCGGATTAACTGTCGAAACCTTTTTGGCTCCTTTTATTGCATTAGCAATTAGCCTGGCGAAAGTCCCTTAGGTCGTACGTGAAGTGTCGTCCGTTCCTTCGGATTTTCTCAGGACAAGGGTGCGTCGTGCGAAAAAAGGTCGCAGAACGTCATACGCAATACGAATACGAAGTTATCGGTCAACACTATTAGCTGGGGCCCTAACCGCCGTGATGTGAAGCGTAGTTAGGTGCAACTCTACCAAGGCCAGTAGGAGGGTATCTGCCCCGGTGATACTTTCATAATGGTCTGTTTTTAGACTCGCACGTGGAAGAGGATTGTCACCGAAAAATTTCTCTACCGCAATTTCGGCCAATCTAAATGCCTGCTTGTGATACCTTGCCTGCGCCGTCTCACGGAAGGCAGCAAGTTCCAGACTTATGGCATGGCCAAAGGTCATCGGCCATACATCAATCTGGTCGTCAGGGAGTGAGTTTAAGTAAACATCAGCCGCCTTAACTATCAGGTCGCGGTACCCGACCTTGCCGGTGTTCTCGTATCGTGATACACACATCATAGCAACTGCTGCAGTAGTGTAAGCACCGTACCCGGCATCCCATGCGGAAGTGTAAGTACCGCCCGGTTTACCCGTGGCAAGATCGACGCTGGTTACAAAGCCCTTCTTGTTCTCCATATCGTGGGGCAATGAACAAAATACCTGGTCCTCTCGGTCTGCAAAGGTTCTTAGACGCTGGCTAAGCGGCTCTGGTACTTTTCTGGCGGCACTGTCACAATCAATCGCCAGGGACATCGATAGAGCAGGGCTTGCCTTTGCCGAGCCAGATTCGGCCGGAATCAATCCAGTAACTGGGTGACGCTTCTTTTCGAAGCGCCTAAGAAGAATACTGATTGCCTCCAAGAAAATCGGGTCGTCGGTGTGGGTATATGCCTCATCCCACGTTCGGATGTAGAAACCAGCATGCCTGGGAAAATCCATCCCCACGTGTGGCGAAGATAAATAGAAGTTCGCATGACGGTCGAAGGCACCAGTTTTATGGTCGGCGATTTGACTATTCCATAACCCTAAGGCAAATTTTTTACTTTGCTCGGGAGCCAGCTTAAAGCACCTGTCCCATAGCATCCACGGACGGGCAAATTCATGAACCGGTTCGCTGTGGGCAGAGGCAACCTCATCAATCACAGTGTTCCAACACAGATGCTCTCCCCAAGGCAATAAGCCTGTTGCCGGCGATTGAGTGTTCTTTAGAAACCACTCAAGTTCGCTATCTGCTGCTTTTCGGTAACGGTCTTCTCCCGACATTTCCGTCAGGAAATATAGCAGGCGAAGCAGGTTCTGGTCTAATTGTGGGTTAGCGCCAACAAGCGGCCCGTTGGCCACTCCAGGCCGGTCGGACTGACGGATGCCAGATGGAGCAGGTGGACGATTTTCAAGAATGGACAGGGTTTTCCTGTCGAGAGCGCTTAGAAACAAACCGCTTTTCTGGGGACCATATATGTCCCGGCCCTTTTCCAGCATTGTATCAGCATAACGATATACCACATTCATAAAAGGCGAAGAAGGTATGCCCTGGCGGAAAATGGCTTCCAAATCTAAGTTTACGCCATATCCTGCTGAGACTATAAACAAGATAATAAACAAAGCCCTCGGGCTCTCTCGTATATATCCGTTATCGCTCATTAGCGATTCCCACGTGTTTGCCTGGCGGACTACATTCTCAGCGATCGATAGTATTCAAAGGAATATCAAGTTTCAAGTTGTTTGTGGCTGCGTGAACCTCTAAAAGTGACACCGCAAGCGAATCAGCGCCTGTAATCGTCTCGTAGTGACCTGTTTTAAGACTTGCTCGCGGCAAGGGCTTATCCTGCCAGAAAAGCTCGACAGCCATCCGGGCAAACCTACAGGCCTGTTCGAGATAGACCGGTTGGTTGGTTAGCCGATAGGCAGCAACTTCGGCACTGATTATGTGCGCCAAGCTCATTGGCCACACGTCAACATCTTCTTCGGGCAGTGCATCAACATAAGCGTCGGCAACCGCAATTACTAAATCACAGAACGGCTTTTTGTGAACCTGCTGGTATCGTGCCAAACCAAACATTGCCCAGTCAGCCGTTACGCCCACAGAATAACCGGCCTGCCAGGTAGGCTTAAATACCAGTGACCCGTTTGGTCTCCCATAGTTTTTTTGAAGGTCCTCAAGGATAAGCTTATCCTCAATATCAGCAAACTGACGGAGCCGTGATGTCAACGGCTCAGGCGCTATAGATGCTGCCTCTTCTACATCAAGTGGACCAATCGTGGCTTGCATAACCCCATTCTTATCGCGTCTCTTACGCTCAAATCGGGAAAGAATGGTATCTATCGCTCGAAGAAAAGTCTCGTCCTTGGTATGCTTGTAGGCGTAAGCCCATGTATGAATATAGAAACCGCCGTGGCGGGGAAAGTCTTTGCCGTCTCTGGGGTTATGTTTGTCAAAGGGTGCGTGCCGGTCAAAGCCGCCGCTGTTATGGTCGGCAATCTGATGGTTCCATAAACCCAAAGCAAATCGTTTCGAGGCCTCAGGGGCTAACTCGAAGCTTCTGTCCCACAGCACCCATGGACGGGCGAATTCGTGGGTGAGTTCTGTGCTGCTGGAAACCGCTCTATCAAGCATCACATCCCAGCATAGATGTTCACCCCAGGGCAACAATCCGGTTACCAGTGATTGTGTGTTATTGAAGAACCACTTTATTTCGTGGTCGGCTGATTCTCGGTAGCGATTGTCACCTGTAATCTCACTTAGAGCATACAATACACGCAGCAGATTCTCATCAAGTTGCGGGTTTGCACCTGTCAGCCGCTGCCAGGGCAATCCTGCACGGTCTTCTCGTCGAATACCTCCCGGCGGTGCAGGCCGCATTTCGAGCGGCTTGAGCGTATGACGGTCCAATGCACTCAATAGCAACCCGCTTTTCTGGTCACCATAAGTGTCCTGGCCGTGCTCAATCATAGTGTCTGCATACCGCCTGACAATATCCAGCAGAGAAGGTTTCAACATCTCGAATCTTTCGATACTCACAGCCAGATGAGTGTCCCTCATACAATCCTCGATGTAGTCCCGCTCAAAGAACCGAATGCCACTGCCACCATGTCCCTGGCCGGTCAGAATATCGATGTCTCCATCCTGGTTCCAGTCTATGGCATCGGCACCTGAAATCATCATTATCGAATAAGGTTTAATAATGCAAGTTCCATCCCGGTCATCAAACTTCGGTTCCTCGTTTACCTGCCCCGATGCGACATTTCTATAAAATCGAATACTGTGTTCAAACTCACAGGCAATCAAATCTTTTTTACCGTCCCCGTCCCAGTCCACAAAGGAACCCAGATTGGGTCTTATGTAAGCTGTCAATCCTATGGCCTTCGGTGTAGTGAAAATCGGGTGAGCATCCGCGCCTATGTTCTTGAAGAAGTAAAATCCCGGGTTTTCTTGGTCTGAGAATATGATGTCCTTCTTTCCATCGTTGTTCCAGTCGCAAACCAGTAAATGTGACCGAGTTCCCCGGCGTATCGGTTCCAAAACCCCCTGTTGATTGCAGAGTTTGACCTCTTCGCCAGCTCCAAGTGCGGGTTCAGAGTTGGTTCCCTCATTCAGATACACAGTTATGCTGCCGGCACCATCCGCGACTACCAAATCTATTCGCCCGTCGTTGTTCCAATCGCAAACGTCAGGTCGAGCATGCCCTTTTTCATTTGCCAGACTAAGTATCTTACCGCCGGCTGAAAGTCTTACGCCGGCAGCGAATACAGGAAAAAGGTTGCTCGCTTGGTTCTGAAAATACCAGATGAAACCATCGCAATCTCCCGCAATCAGGTCGGTTTTGCCGTCGTTGTTCCAGTCAACAGCACGAACCACATTCTGACGGAGGGCGTCGCATATCTGAAAGGTCTCCGTGTAGGGCGCTCCGTTGTATGCATCCATCCTTTCCCACTTGGGAGATGCTGCGGTTCCAACGTTCTTGAATAGAGCACCATAGTCCCTATGGGAGGGGTTATTCAAGTCTGCCAACTCCCAAGCCCTGTCCACTACAAAGTCAAGCAGACCATCGCCTGTAAAATCAGCGACTTTTATACGAGGATGAGTGCTCCGCTGAAGATACAAATCGTCATAAGCGACCACAATCCCCTTGGCAAAAGTTGGATTCGTGCGCGGGACACTTATATCTACATTTTCAAAGAAATAAATTTGACCTGATTGTGGAGCACCGAATAAGTCCTTATCACCATCGTTGTCGATGTCTGCAACGTCAAAACACGGGTTAAATAAAGTAATGTCGTCACCGCCTGCCTTAATAGCAATGGCATCTGCCAGCCGCCATGCGCCACCATCGGGTCCCAAATTACGATAAAGATAGCAATGATTGTTGCTGCCTAACAGTATGTCGGTCCAGCCATCACCATCGTGGTTAAAATCCTCAACGAAGGTAATCGAAGGAAACCATCCACCGGCCTGTTTCCCACCGGCCAGTGGTGTACCGGAGATGGTTTTCATTGGGCCCCTATCGACAAAGGTCAGTTGTCCTCCAATTGTAGTTATGTTCTCAAAAAAGACTGTTTTGCCCTTGTATGGTCCATCCGTAAAACTGGGGAAGAAGTCCTGGTCGCCATCACGGTCCCAATCATAAAAATGAGGCACAACCCAGCTTCGATTATTGTTGCTGTTCCTGGGAAGTATAAATAATTTTCCAGCCGATGCGAGCCGACCGCGGTCAACAAAGCGATTGCCACCAACGTTCTCATAGCAATAGATGAATGGCTCCACACCTCCTCTAAATAAGTCTAAGTCTCCATCTTTGTCTAAGTCACAGAAACAATCGAAATGAGTGGCACCAATTTCACGTCTTCCATATTGCTCTCTGAAAAAGTCACCATCGCCAACTAATCCAGGGTAACGCCACGGTCTTCCTAAACCAGATTCTAAAGTATCAAAGTACACTGCAAGTGTAGTGCAGGTCTGGTCAGGCATAACAAAATTAAGCGTGACCTTGTTGATTCCATAGTATTTGTCAAGCCGCCACGGCAAAAGGTATCGCTCGTATCCATACCGTGATGAATCGAATACCTTCGGCAATCCAGAGGAATCATAAGCCACCACCTCGATAGTATGCTCATCGAAGGTCCCCAAAATCCCTTTATCAGAAAGTGCTTGCACAAAGTTTATGTCCACAGAAGCGGGCGAGTTTGACCGAGATTTGTCTTGAGGATCAACCTTCAATAGAAAGCGGTAATTGTTTGGCGACCTCCAGAGCAGTTCCGCACCAGAGACCGGAACACTCATCATCAGGTACGCGCCTGCTGTCAAAGCAATCCTCACCAGATGCGTAAGATAGCCACAACTGTCCGGTGAATAAACCTTGATTCTCACAAACCCACTCTTTCACAAAACAGCTCCTGCATTGAACAAGAGCCCTAATTTCACACCAGTCTTTATGATAATAGTCTAACAATACAAGTAAAATACCAAATCTATATCGGCTACACAATTGCTATGGTTGGGATTCTCCCTAACTGTATGACGTCAGCGAAAATGGCACAGGTTAGGGCTTTGAGTTAGTGGAGACCTTCAAGTAGTTTCCAGGGGGAAGGAAACTTCTTGAAACCGGCGATTTCGGCTCCGGATAGGACTACACTTTCTATTTACAGTTTTTCGGTTGTATTTGATGGTATTTCTCGCGTTTCGTTTAATGTTTTGGACAGGCAGGTTAATACGTTTTTTTGTCGGGATGGCTGGTCCAACATCTTTTGTAGTTTATGAGGGCGATCTTAAAAATTAACTGATGGATGATGAATACTTTGATTCTACTGGTGAAAACCAGAAATTAGAAGCCATAGCAGAGCAGTATGGATCTAAACCCTCGATACCTTTGGGGGGCAGGATTTTCCGAACAGATTCTAAAGGCTTGAAATTGTTTTAGCACCTACAACCACGCTACAACCGAAGACTTCGTTATCTACCAATTTTATAAAAATTCCCGTTCTATAAGTCCTTCCTTATCAATAAGTTACTAAAAATATAAAAAACGTAAACATTTTATATATCCGTGTTCAACGGCTTCTTGGCCATGCTGATTTACAAATGGCAACGAGATATGTACAGGATGTTTCTGCGCAAACGGAC
>Ga0315288_10002985_pt1 | contig 21596 bp, 19 predicted proteins | sample YL17G11_20_MG_FD_203454 | JGI IMG/M metagenome (GOLD analysis project Ga0315288, IMG submission 203454) | Sediment microbial communities from Yellowstone Lake, YNP, Wyoming, USA - YL17G11_20 | ecosystem: Environmental > Aquatic > Freshwater > Lake > Sediment | place: USA: Wyoming | collected...
CATCGCGCCTGTCAGGGAGATCGCCGACGCGACCAGCAGCCGCCTCAGCGCCTGCCCCAGCACTGGACCGGCGGGCCCGCGCGCGCCCGCGCCCCGCGCTCCTTGCAGCGCCCACACCACCGACAACGTGGGGAAGATCACCGCTGCCGCGAGCCCCCCAAGCTGCGCTACCAGCCCGGACCGTAGCACCGCCAGCCCACCGCCCACCGCCACCAGCCCCACGAACAGGACCCAGGAAGGCACGACCCCCACGGGGATGAAACGCCGCAGAAGCAGCACCCCGCCCGCCAGCACGCCCAACGCGACCAGGGCCCGCGGCCATACCGGCGGCCATCCCTCCGGCGCGGTGAACGGCGCGGGCGGCCCCAGCCTGAAGCCATTGGCCCGGATAGCCTCCGCCACCCCCTTGACATAGCGCAGGTTCGCCTCCGCCGCCCCCGCCTGCGGCCTCGTCAGCAGCCGCACGTACACCGCCCTGATGTTGCGCTCCGCCACCGCTCGCGCGTACCGCGGCACCGCCACCACCGGCGTCATCGTCAGCATGTCAGCCTCGGTGATGCTGTGCACCCGGATCACCCGACGGCTGATCCGGCGGGCCAACCCCACATCTCCGCGCTGCGCTGCCATCTCCACGAATCCGTAAAGCAGGTCGTTGTTCTCGAAGGCCTCGGCTGTCTCACTGACCAGCCCATCAAACCCGAGCACCTCCTCCTTGTCGAAGATCACCAGCCGCGCCCCCGACGCTTTTGCCTGGAGCGCGGCCGCCTCGATTGCCGCCGGTGTGGCTCCCGGGAAGTTGCGGAGCCTTGCCACCACGCGCAGGCCCGCGTCCTGAGCCGCCACGAGATCCTCAGGCCTCAGCAGCGCCGGCACCTCCGCCAACTCCTCCGCCGGCGCCGAGATCGTTATCACCGGCGGAGGCGATGACAACCTCATGTCCAACTGCGGCAGCCTGCTCGCCAGCGAGGGCGCCATCAGCGCGGCCAGCCCCCCATCCGGCGTGATTATGCTGGTCTCCCCCGCCATGGACATCGCCATGATCCGCCCGGAGTCCTTGAGATCGCCGAGCGTCATCTCCCGCACCGCCAGCGCCCCCACCCCCGCCTTGCGAAACTGCCCCAGTAGCTCGGGCAGCGGCTTGCCGGCCGTGGCCGCTACGCTCCGCGCATCATCCGCGTCTATGATGATTTCGACCACGCGGTTGGCATCTTCGATGCGCGCGCGGCCCATCGCCAGGAAGATCGCAGCCGCCAGCGCCGCCATTACGATCAACGCGAAGATCTTGTCCGAGCGATCCATTCCAACCCCCTGCCAGTAGGGCAGGACCTCCGCCTCCTGCCTGTGTGGGAGCCCGGTCCTCCGGGCGACGCCGCATTCTAGCACGGCCGCCGAAGGCGGGCAAACGCGCGCCGAGGTGACGCAATGCCATCCGGCGAACAACCCAACCATCATGTCACACCTCGTCCTCGGCCTAGACGGCGGCCAGACCTCCACCACCGCCGCGGTTTGCGATCTCACCGGCAAGCTGCTCGGCCTGGGCCGCGCGGGCGCGGCCAATCATGTGTGGGAGCCCGGCGGGATCGCCCGCGCCCGGCGCGCCGTCACCCAGAGCACATCGCGTGCCCTGCGCGCGGCCGGCCTCAAAGCCATCACCTTCGAGGCCGCCTTCCTCGGCATGACCGGTGCAATAGCCGACGGTCGCACCGCCCGCGCCGTAGAGAAGTGCGTTTCCGCCAAGCGCCTCCGCGTCGAGAACGATCAGGTGAGCGCTCTCGCCTCCGTCACCGCCGGCAAGCCAGGGATTGTCGTCATCGCCGGCACGGGCACGATCACCTATGGCGAGAACGCCCGCGGGCGCTCCGCTAGCGCCAGCGGCTGGGGATGGCTGCTGGGGGATGAGGGCGCCGGCTTCTGGATCGCAAAGCAAGCGATCGCCGCTGCCTGCCGGGCCCATGACGGGCGGGGCGAACCAACCAAGCTAACGGATTCTCTCCTGGCGGCGGCGGGAGTGGATGACCTCTGGGACCTGCACTTCTTGATCTACTCACAGAAGCTGCCTCGGCCCAACATCGCCGCTCTTGCCGCGGTCGTTCCTCAGGCCGCGGCTTCGGGAGATCGCGCCGCGCGCCTCATCCTGCGCGAAGCCGGCCGCGAGCTCGGCCTCGCCGCTGGCGTGGTTACGTGCCGATTGGGGATGCAGCGCGGGCGAACGACAGTCGGCCTGGTCGGCGGCGTGTTCCGCGGCTCCACAGTAGTACGAGGGAGCTTCCGTCGTGAGGTGCGTCGGCAGGTCCCGCGCGCGGTCTTCGCCCAGCCGCGTTTCAGCCCCGTCATCGGCTCGGTGCTGCTGGCCCTGAAGATGACCGGCCTGCGACTCACGCAGACAGTGCTGGCAAACCTGGAGGCGGCCTCGGTGCAGATTGGAGCGAAGTGAGAGAGGTGAAGCTATGAGCGATGTCTTGCAGAGAATCAAGGGCGGCCTGATCGTCTCCTGCCAGGCGGAAGAAAACAGCCCCTTTTTCAAGCCCGAGTACATGGCGGCCTTCGCCCGGGCGGCCGAGCTGGGCGGCGCCGTCGGCATTCGCGCGAAGGAGCCCGACATCCGCGCCATCCGCGCCGCCTGCACGCTCCCGCTGATCGGCATAGACAAGGTCTACCTCGAGGGCTTCGAGGTCTACATCACCCCGCGCTTCGAAGACGCCCAGCGCATCGCCGCCGCCGGCGCCGAGATCATCGCGCTCGACTGCACCCCCCGCCCCCGCCCCGGCGGTGTTGCGATGGAACAGCTCGTCGCGCGCATCAAATCAGAGCTGAAGCTCCCAGTGATGGCCGACATCTCCACCCTCGACGAAGCCATCGCCGCCGAGAAAGCCGGCGCCGACATCATCGCCACCACCCTCAGCGGCTACACCTCGTACAGTCGGAAGACTGAGGGTCCTGACTTCGATCTGCTGGAGGCTGTCATCCGCACAGTGACGGTGCCCGTCATCGCCGAGGGCCACATCTACACCCTGGCCGAAGCCCGCGCCTGCCTCGCCCTCGGCGCCTGGGCCATCGTGATCGGAACCGCCATCAGCCGGCCCGTCGAGTTGACCCAGCGGTTCGTTCGCGCTCTACACACTCCTCACAGGTGAGATAGCATGTTCACCGGCCACGAATTCGAGTCACTTCGCAAAGCCCTGGATGAGATCCCGATCATAGACACCCACGAGCACTACGGCCCCAACTGGAACTCCCTCGACACAACCCTCTATGCCATTCTCCGCGAGTCCTACGTCAACTGGGTCGCCCACGATAGCGACCTCCAGGACGACCCCGACTCGCTGCGTCAGTGGCTGGAGCCCGGCTGGAACAACTCCTACACCGTTTCCCTGCTCCGCGGGCTCCGCCATCTCTACGACATCGAGCCGCGCGAGCTGGACGAGATCCCCTTCGCCCAACTCGCCGACAAGGTTCATGACGCCTACCAGAGCCCTGGTTGGCCGCTAAGCGTGCTCCGCAAGGCCGGCATACAACACTCCATCGTTGACCCCCTGCCTACCCCCGGCTACCTCCACGACGAGCCGAGCTTCCACCTCGCTTTGCGCTCCCACATGCTTGTACATGGCTACGACCGCTCCGCCCGCGACCATGGCGGCGACAGCCCCTTCGCCTATGCCGCCAAGTTCGGCTTCAGCATCTCCACCTTCGACGACTACCTCGACTACCTGGACTTCTGGGTGAGCGAACACAAGAAGAAGGGCGCGGTGGCGATCAAATCAGCCCTGGCCTATGAGCGCGACGTTGACGTGAAACCGGTCAGCTACAAGGAGGCGGAGCGCATCTTCGACAGCGGCACCCCCGACCCCGAGCAGCAGAAGCGTTTCGGCGACTTCATCCTCAACCTCCTGGCGCAGAAGGCGGCCGAATACGGCCTCGTCTTCCAGGTCCACGCCGGCCTTGCGCTCCAGGCCACCTCTCACCCCTGGCGGCTCATCTGGCTGATAGACAGCAACCCCAACACCATCTTCGACCTCTTCCATGCCGGCTATCCGTGGATGGGCGATGTCCTGGCGATGGCGAGCGAGCGCAAGAACCTGATCGTGGACTCCTGCTGGCTGCCCATCATCTCCCCCACCGCCGCCGTCCGGTTCTACCAGGAGTATCCCGAGGTCTCCTACCGAGCGGGCACCCTCCTGTGGGGTGGCGACAACTGGTATGCCGAGGAAACCTACGGCGCCGCCTTCACCTTCAAGGACTGCCTCGCCAAGGCCATCGCCGACAAGGTCGAAGGCGGCTACTGGACCCGCCGCGAGGCCCTCCGTTTCGCCGAAGGGGTGATGTGGCGCGCGGCAAGCAGGTGGTTCGGGATCGCGGTTTAGGCCGACTCAGGGCTCCCGGACCGCTCGGTCGGTTTCATGAGGGCACAGGGAGCGCGAACAACCAGGTAGACGCTTTCGTGCCGCGGCGAGGGGTTCCGGGCATAGTGATCCACGCTGGCGCGATGTATAAGAACTTGCCCGGCCCTGACCTCGTGTGATTCCTCTGGACCGTCTCTCGGAGTGCGCACGACCTGTGTGACACCCCTCAGTCCGATAACGACCTCGTCGCCACCGTGGTTGTCCAGAATGACCATATCCGTCTTCTTCCCAGGAGGCAGCCGACCTATCGCCACTTCCATCTGGGGATCGTTTGGGCGAAGCTCAAGCAGGTAGTAACTGAGGGGACCCAGCTGGTATGGTACGAATCCCTGATTCGTCTTGATGCCTTCCAATCCCCCGAACACGACCACAGCTCCTTCGTCGACGGCCGACCGCGGACGCGAGAGGGCATCCTGGAGATTCTTGAGCTTGTAGCCCTTGGTTATCGCCTTGAGCAACACCTGGAAGCGAGGGTTGCCGTCCCCCGATTCGAGCTTGCGGAGTGTGTTTTCAGATATCTTAGAGCGTGCGGCTATGTCGCGGAGCTTATCCCTCAGAACAGTCTCGCGGTAATACCTGAGCCGCGCGCCTAAGTCCTTCAACTCGACCTCAGGAGTGCTGGGCTTCCCTGTGGCTACTCTATACTGCCCCATTTCCGTCGCCTCCATGCGGAATCAGCAGCAACCGGCTATTCCCTTTCCAGTAACACGCTTCCTCTTTTTCTCCACTAGACGGCGTGGCGATCCCCTGCATACTGGCGGCGGCTGCACATTTACGGATACTCACTCGGCGAAGCATGATGAATGGTTTCTGCGCAAGATACCACAACGGAGTGTCGTCGTTATCTGCGTGGCTGACTCTATATCAATGAGGGAAGGGCGGGCGCTGCAGGCCGCAGAGACCCGACGGTATGGTCGGGGGGCCGTCCATCAAAGTGGTCTGGAGAGGCAAAGGTGAAGCGAGTGAGCAAGTCGTCTGAGGCAGGTGGGATGGTGGATTCGTCGGAGGCGGGAGAGCAACGGAAGCGGCTCGAGGGACCGTTCTCCTATGCAGCCTGGGTGGGAATGTGCCTGGATGAGTTTGTGAAGGAGGGAGAGGCAAGCCTGACCCCCGAGCGGAAACGCCAGCTTCTGGAGATCTGCCCAGAAGACGGGCTTCGGGAAGGGCGAGAGTTTCTGGACACCCTCCCCGAAGTTGCGAAGGCACTCCAGTCGTGGCAGCAGGAGAGCGAGCAGGCTTAGCCGGCTAGGCCAGCGCGTCTATGATCGCATGCAGCAGGTGCAATCCATGCTTAACGGTGGCTAGCCGGCACCAGCGGTCAAGATCCGGACATCCATCGCGTTGCCACATCCCACGGAGTATGCGCTCGCCGGCACGATAGACAGGGTCGCGGGCACCAGGCGGCTTCAGAGGCGGCATTGGTACTAGCCCTTGCGTGCGGAGCGCACCCAGGCTCCTTCTGGCCGCGGACGGCGGCGTGATTCTTTGGGCAAGGGTCCACCAACCCCAACTGATGCAGCCCAGGTGGCGGACGCACGACGCCAGGCAGTCGCCAAAGCTGTTGCCCCCATAGGGCCGCATATCCTCGACCGCGTTCTCCACTCCGTTCGGAGTCCACATTGCCGCAGCCGCGTCATCCCGGTCCGGTCCCGAGATGACCTTCCACACCCGACGCTGATGCTCGTTCAGGCTGTCGAGGAATTCCTGCTCGTTCCCTTTGAAGTCGACCAGCAGCCCTCCGATGTTCCGCTCCAGCGACGTCACCGTTTCGCCTCCCTTACTAAATAAAGAGTCTCTTACCCACGCGGCGACGAGTCTGTAGGTCCCTTGCGCGGCCATCGTAGATGACGCGAGGATAGACGAGGAATCGCACCTCTGCCCCAGCACTCCCCGATCGCCCGCCCCAACCTCGCATCCCTCCTGGAGAGGTCCAGCAGGGACCGGCGTAGCTTCACCACCGCCGCAGCGATCTCGCTCGCCGCTGTCGTGCGCGGTATCCCGATACGGCGAGCCAACTCCGCAACGGTCAGTCCGTCCGCAAAGCATGCAGACAGCAGTACCCTTGCCCTCACCGGCAACTCCTTCACCAGTCCACGAATGGCTTCCCCGATGATCTCCTCAGGCCCCGGAATGACTGGCTCGCTCCCCGACGCCAACTGAGCGGTGTCAATCGGCAGCACTTCCTCCCGCTGCTTACGCACCTGAAGCGCGTGCTTCCTGATGAAGTTCCGGATAGTGGTCCAGCCATAGGCCTCAGGATCCTTGACCTGCCGCTGCCTGAGGGCATCCACCATCGCCTCGCGCGCCTCGGCGAGGAGATCCTCTCGGTCGGTGGCATCCAGGCCTGTGAACCGGGAAACGAACCTCCTAGCCCGGTCCGCTAGGACCTTCTCCCAGAGCTCGTAGGCAGCCCTAAGCTTCTCGTCCGCTGATTGCCCCACAGGCGTCTTGCTTCTTCCCCCGCGGCCAGTCTACCTCTTAGCCACAGCCTAGTTGGCAAGCTATCGCCGATAAGGTGCCAAATCAGGCAAGCTATCCGGCTCGCCAAGGGGGTGATGTGTAGAGCGGCCAGCAGGTGGTTTGGGATCGCGGTGTGAACTTCCGCCTCACACCGCGCTCGGCTCGGGCCTCGGCCCCACCTCCGTCGCCGTGACCCGCACGACCAGAAGCGTCATGTCATCTCGCCGCCGGCCTTCCTTCCCGTAGGCAATGACCTCCTCGAAAACAGCTCGCGCCAAGGCCTCCGCGTTCTGAGCCTGGGCGTTGGCGCGTATCTGCTCGAGCAGCCCCTCCCTCCCCAGCGGCCGGTGCCGCCCGTCGAACACCTCCGTCATCCCGTCGGTGAAGACGACGAGCGTGTCACCCGTGCTGATGGGATGCCGCTCCTCCGCATAGGTCACCTCGGGCACCACCCCAAGCACGATCCCGTGCGCGGCCAGCGGGATCATTTCCTTGCCTTCCGCCGGAATCAGCACCGCCGGCTCCATGCCCGCGTTGGCGTAGGTCACCTCGCCCTCATCCAGGTCAATCACCGCGTAGAACATGGCGATGAAAGCTTCCAGCTCCCCCCGTTCCTGCATCTCCGCCACCACTTCCCGGTTGATGTGGGTCAGCACCCGCGCCGGTGCGTTCTCCCTCCGTGCCGCCAGCCGCAGCGCCGACTTGAACAGCGGCAGGTAGAACAAACCAAGCTCTCCCTTGGCGCGCACGTCCGCCACCGCGATCGCCCACCGCCGGCCCCCCAACGGGATCACGTCGTAGTAATCGCCCGACACGGCCTGCGCGGCCGGCCGAAACCGGAACGCGATCCCCAGCCCAGGCGTATTGGGCAGCCGGCGCGGCCGCAGCATCTCGTCCACATGCTGCGCGATCTGGATCCGCTGCCAGTGCTGCTGCAAGGCCGCCCGGCTCAGCAGCAGCTCGTCCCGCTCTCGCTCCTGCACCTCCGTCGCGATGCTTACCACACCGGCCGTGAGCATCAGGAACACGATCTGCAGCGCCACCGTCCCGGCCGGCGTGCGCACCGCTCCGGCTGCCAGTGGCGAATAGGCCACTGCCCACACGTACAGGACTGAGGCGAACAGCCCCACCGCAAAGGCCGCTCCGCGCCGAAACCACAGCCCGGCCACGATCACCACGGCGAAGTACATGACGAAATACCGCTCCCCCGCCGGGCCTGCAAAGTAGATCCAGAGGCTGATCAGGACCGCGTCTACCACCACGATTATCGGCCGCGGGAAGGGAAATCTCTGCATATGCAGAATAAACAGGACCACGTTGTAGAGGGCGGCTGCTACCGTCAGCGCGATCAGTAGACTGCCACCCACGCCGCGGGCGTAAAGGAACTGGGGCGAGAAGACGACAATTAACAGGAAGATGGTCCGGAAGACCGCTACCGCGATCTCCGTGTCGCGGCGGAAAAGGTCTACGCGGCTTGTAGGAGGCGGTGCCTGCGCTGACATGGCGGTCCCCGGTGCGTCGGACCGGACTTCGGCAGAGCGCCTGTGAATCCTGCCCTGGCAACACAGGGTATGGTTAGGCCGAAGCCTGGCAGATGGGAATGACCGTACAGGCTGTGGTATAAACCAAGGGGTAGGCGCGAGCGGGGAGGCGGCCCTAGCGTCACCTGGCGGGCGGCCGGTAACTGAGAGAACGGTCCGTGGGGGGTGCAGCAGTGATGCGATCGAAACGCGGTCGGCGGCTTCGCCTGATCGTCGTCGGCTTTTTGGCCTTGAGCGCGGCGGCCACAGGGGCGTCGGTTGCCGCTCGTTCCTCCAATGAGGATGTCGGCGCCCTCGCACAGCGGCTTGCCGAGCTGAGCCAGGAAAAGGCCCGCGTCCGCAGGCAGCTTCGCCGCGTCAAGCAGCAGCAGTCCCAGGTCAACCGACAGCTCGCCCAGCTCGATACGCGGATCGAAGACGCCGAGGCCCAGCTCGACCGCGTCAATGCCCGCGTCGATGTCACCCGTGTCGAACTCCAGCGCGCCACCGAGGAGTACCACGCAGCCGAGGCCCGCCTTACCACGCATAAGAACCTGGTCGCCGAGCGCCTGGTCGCCATCTACGAGCGCGGCGGAGCCCATCCGATTGAGGTGTTGCTCGCGGCCACGAGCTTCGCCGATTTCGCCAACCGACTCTACCTGCTCGATCAGATCGTTGACCGTGACGCCGAGATTCTCGATGAGTACGGCACCGCGCAGGCCGAGGCCGTAGCCCAGCGCGCGGCGCTGGACGAGCGCTGCCGCACGCTCGAGGAACTGCAAGGCCAGATCACCGAGCAGAAACACCGCGTCTCCAGCGAGCGCCAGTACACCGCCCGCAAGAAGCAGACCATCCTGCGCAATCGCGCCGCCTGGGAGCGCGCCCTCGCCGAGCTGGAGGAGGACTCTCGCGAGATCGAGAACATGCTCCGGCGCCTTCAGCGCACGCGCGCCGGCCAGCAGCGTCTCGAGAAGCCCTGGAAGGGCCACTTCATGATGCCTGTCGAGGGACGCCTCACCTCCCCCTACGGCTACCGCATCCACCCCATCTACGGCGTCCGCAAGCTCCACACCGGCCTTGACATCGCCGCCTCCAGCGGCACTTCCATCCGCGCCGCCGGCGACGGCGTCGTTGTCTTCGCGGGCCGCTGGGGCGGCTATGGCAACTGCGTCATCGTAGACCACGGCGGCGGAACCGCCACCCTCTACGGGCACTGCTCCCGACTCGGCGTCACCCAGGACCAGAACGTCACCCAGGGCCAGGTCATCGCCTACGTCGGCAGCACCGGCCTTTCCACCGGCCCCCACCTTCACTTCGAAGTCCGCCGCGATGGCCGGCCGGTTGACCCCGCTCCTTACCTCTAACCGTGCGGGTGGGTGCCGGGGCCCTGTGGGACCCAACTCCTCCGGGCGATCTTCGCCTCCGCCACATTTGACACTCCCCTGCCCTCAGGGTAGAATCCACCTAGTCAGCGCCGCGCGGCCGCCACGTCCTTGCACTACGTCGGCGGCCTATCATTTTCTGACCGGAGGACGGCCGTGACAGACCTTCTGCTGTATGACACCACTCTTCGCGATGGTGCGCAGACAGAGGGCATTTCCTTTTCCGCCGACGACAAGATCAAGATCGCCCGCAAGCTCGCCCAGCTCGGCGTCCACTACATCGAGGGCGGCTTCTCCGCGCCCAGCATGAGAACCGACATGGAGTTCTTCGCCCGCCTGCGCGAGGAGCCCCTCGGACACGCCAAGCTCGTCGTCTTCGGCATGACACGTCGCACCGGGACGAAAGCCGACAAAGACCCCGCCGTCCGCAACCTCGTCGAGCTCGGCGCCCCCGTCGCAGCCATCGTCGCAAAGACCTGGGACCACCACGTCACCGCGGCCCTGCGCGTCGACCTCGAAGAGAACCTCGCCATGATTCGGGATACCCTCCGCTTCGTCAAGGAACACGGGGTCGAGGTGTGCTTCGACGCCGAGCACTTCTTCGACGGCTTCAAGCACAATCGTGACTACGCGCTCAAATGCCTGGCGGCCGCCGCGGAAGCCGGAGCCGATACGATCTGCCTCTGCGACACCAACGGCGGGGCCCTCCCGGACGAGGTCCGGGACATCGTGCAGGCCGTCCACCAGGGCATTGGGATTCCCCTCGGCATCCACGCCCACAACGACTGCGAGCTCGCCGTCGCAAATACCCTCGCCGCGGTGGAGGCCGGCGCGGTGCAGGTCCAGGGCACCATCAACGGTTATGGCGAGCGCTGCGGCACGGCCAACCTCTGCTCGGTCATCCCCAACCTTCAGCTCAAGCTCGACCGGGGAATCCTGAGCGAGGAACAGCTCGCCCAGCTTTACGAGACCGCCCACTACGTCGCCTCCGTCGCCAACATGCCGCCGCCCGAGCGCGAGGCCTATGTCGGCCGTAGCGCCTTCTCCCACAAGGGCGGCATGCACGTTGACGGCATGATGAAGAGCCCGCGCACCTACGAGCACATCCGGCCCGAGCTCGTCGGCAACGAGCGCCGCTTCCTCGTCTCCGACCAGGCCGGCCGCGGCGCCGTCATGTTTAAGGCGCAGGCCCTCGACCTCGGCCTGGACAAGGACTCGCCTCAGGCGAAGGAGATCATGGAGCGCCTCAAGGAGATGGAGCACGCCGGCTATCAGTTCGACGGCGCCGAGGCCTCCTTCGAGCTGCTCGTGCAGAAGAGCGTCGGCAAGTACCAGCCCCGCTTCGACCTGGAGGGCTTCCGCGTCATCGTCGAGAAGGACCGCACCGGCGAGATAAGAACCGAGGCCACCATCAAGCTCAAGGTGGACGGCGTGGAAGAGCACACCGCCGCCGAGGGCGACGGCCCTGTGCACGCGCTCGACAACGCCCTCCGCAAGGCCCTCGAGCGCTTCTACCCACAGCTCAAGGGGATCCGGCTGACCGACTTCAAGGTTCGCGTCGTGGACGCGCCGGCCCAGGCTACGGCGGCCTCGGTTCGGGTCATGATCGAGTCCCGCGCCGGCGCCAAGACCTGGACCACCGTCGGGGTCCACACGAACATCATCGAGGCGAGCTGGCAGGCGCTCGTTGATGGAGTGGAGTACGGCCTGCTTCAAAGCCTCGGCGAACCGGACACCTCGGGGTAACGCCCTGCGCCGCCTAGCTCCAGGGTGGGCGTACCCACGCCCGCCAGCCGTTCGCCGTTCTGTAGCCGGCCGTCCCGTCGCCCTTCTTCACTGCTCCGTAGGGCAGGAGCGCCGTCTGTCGGGCAAGAGCTCGCCCGCCTCCAGAGGGCTTGCCTCCTGCTCATCCCCTCTGCGTGTCCGTCCACGTTTATCTGCGGTTACCAACCGCCTACGACCCCTCCCCTTTCTGCTTGCTCCGGTAATCCTCAATCGCCGACCGCAGCGCCTGCTCCGCCAGCACCGAGCAGTGCATCTTCACCGGCGGCAGCCCCCCGAGCGCCTCCGCCACCGCCTTGTTGCTGACCTCCAGCGCCTCGTCAATTGTCTTGCCCTTCACCAGCTCCGTCACCATGCTGCTCGTCGCAATCGCCGCCCCACATCCGAACGTGCGGAACTTCGCATCTTCGATCCGGCCGTCCTTCACCTTGATCGTCAGCTCCATAATATCGCCGCAGACCGGATTGCCGACCTTGCCGACCCCGTCCGCGTCCTCAATCGCACCCACATTGCGCGGGTTGCGGAAATGCTCCATCACCTGTTCGCTGTACACCCTACGCTCCTTCACAACACATGGCAGAGCCCGATTCGTACGGCACGGTTGTCTTTCGTTGGGCAGGAGCTTGCCTCCTGCCATAACCGTGGCGGAGATGGGACTCCCCGCTCTACAGCACGGCCGTGTCCAACCAGATCGTCACCGGCCCCTCATTCACCAAATGCACGCGCATCTTCGCCTGGAACACGCCCGTCTCCACCCGCACGCCGCACTCGCGGACTCGCCTCACGAACTCCTGGTACAACCGCTCCGCCACCTCCGGCGGCGCGGCCTCCGTAAAGCTCGGCCGACGGCCCTTTCTGCAATCGGCCAGCAAGGTGAACTGGCTCACCACCAGCACCCCGCCGCCCACCTCCTCCACCGACAGGTTCATCTTCCCGGCCTCGTCCTCGAAGATCCGCAGGCCCGCGATCTTCTCCGCCAGCCAGGCCGCTTGCTTCTCCGTGTCCCCCTGCCCCACGCCCAGCAACACTAAGAGGCCACGGCCGATCGAACCCGTGACCTCTCCGTCAACCTCCACCCGCGCCGAACTGACCCTTTGGACTACGGCGCGCACTGGCTTCCCCAGCTCACTTCTTCTTCGGCAGTTCGCGCATCAGGTTCGCCATCTCTATCGCCGCCTGCGCCGCATCCGCCCCGCGATTGCCGGCCTTAGTCCCCGCCCTTTCAATCGCTTGCTCGATGGTGTCGGCCGTCACTATCCCATAGATCACCGGCAGCCCGGTCTTCAGCGACACCTGGGCGATGCCCTTCGCCACCTCAGCGGCGACGTACTCGAAGTGAGGCGTCGCGCCCCGGATGATCGCACCCAGGCAGATCACTGCGTCGTAGCGCCCGCTCTCCGCCATCTTCGCCGCCACCAGCGGCAGTTCGAAACCCCCCGGCGCCCACGCGACCTCGATGCTCTCCTCCGGCGCGCCGTGTCGCTTCAGCGCGTCCAGCGCCCCCCCAAGCAAACGCCTGACGATTAACTCGTTGAACCGGCTCGCCACGATACCAAACCGCAGCCCCTCCGCCAGCAGCTTTCCCTCGTATGTCGCGCTCACTCCGATTCGTCCTTTCCGCTCTTCTCTCCGCCCGCCACCTCGGAGAGGAAGTGCCCAAGCTTGTCCCGTTTCGTCTGCAGATAGCAGCGGTTCACCTCATTGGGCGGGATCTCCAGCGGCACCCGCTCGACCACCTTGATCCCCATCCCCTCCAGCCCCACCACCTTGCCCGGGTTGTTGGTCATGAGGCGGATCTCTTGCAGTCCCAGGTCGGCCAGTATCTGGGCACCGATGCCGTAATCACGGATGTCGGGTGCGAACCCCAGGAGCTGGTTCGCCTCCACCGTGTCGTGCCCGTGCTCCTGCAACTCGTAGGCCCTAATCTTGTTGATGAGCCCGATGCCTCGCCCTTCTTGCTGGATGTACAACAGAACGCCCGATCCTTCCTCTACTATCTTGTTTAGCGCTCGCTCCACCTGGTCGCCGCAGTCACACCGCATCGAATGGAACACATCCCCCGTCAGGCAGCTCGAATGCACCCGCACCAGCGTCGGCCCGGGGCCGATCTCGCCGTAGACAAGAGCAAGGTATGGCTTGGTATCAACCGTGCTCTCGTAGGCATGAACGGTGAATTCCCCGAACCGCGTCGGCACGGACGATGTCGCCGCCCGCCGCACCAACCTCTCCCGCTGCCGCCGGTGCCGGATGATGGACTCCACCGTTACGATGTTGAGCCCATGCTTCTTCGCGAAACCCTTCAGCGCGGGCAGCCGCATCATCGTTCCATCGTCGGCCATGATCTCGCAGATCACCGCCGCCGGATAGAGCCTCGCCAGCCGCGCCAGGTCAACCGACGCCTCCGTCTGCCCCGCCCGCACCAGCACCCCGCCGTCCTTCGCCTCCAATGGGAACATATGCCCCGGCCGCGCCAGGTCGCTCGGCTTCGTCTCCGGGTCAATCAGCGCCCGCACCGTCGCCGCCCGGTCGTAGGCCGAGATCCCCGTCGTCGTCCCATGTAACGCATCCACCGATACCGTGAACGCCGTCCCATGCAGCGCGCTCTGCGCTGACTCCCCCACCATCGGGAACACGTCCAGCTCCCGCAGCCGCTCCCGCGTCATCGGCACGCACAGCAGCCCGCGCGCCTCCTTCGCCATGAGGTTGATGATCTCCGGGGTCGCGAACTGAGCCGCCACCACGAGATCGCCTTCGTTCTCGCGATCCTCGTCATCAATGATTATCAACGGTCGCCCGGCCCGGAAATCCTCGATCGCCTGCTCGGCCGACACCACTCGCTTGTCTCCGTCCCGTTCACTCATAAGGCTCTGCCTCAGCCAGCCACTCCATCACCTTACCCGAATCACCCCTTTCCCGCATGGCTAGCAACCGCTCGATATGCTTCGCCAGCAGATCGGCCTCCATATTCACCTTGTCACCAACTCTCAACTCGGCCAGCGTCGTCGCCGCCAGCGTCGCTCCCACCAGCGCCACCGAGAACCGCCTCCCCGCCGGTGCCACGACCGTCAAGCTCACCCCGTCGAGCGCCACCGACCCCTGGTCAACCAGATACCGCTCCAGCCCCTCCGGGCATTCCAACGCCACCAGCCGCGTCTCCCCTCGCTCCTGCACCGATGCCACTCGCGCCATCCCATCCACATGCCCCGCGACGAGATGCCCGCCCAGCCGGTCCCCCATCCGCAGCGGCCGCTCCAGGTTAACCCGATCTCCCTGCCGCAACCCTCCAAGCGTCGTCCGCTCCGCCGTCTCCGGCAGCAGCGACGCCCAGAAACGATTACCCGAGACCTCCTCAACCGTCAGGCACGGTCCGCTGACGGCGATGCTGTCGCCAACCTTCAGCCCCTCCAACACCTGCCGCGCCCGGATCCCGAGCCGCAGTCCCCGCCCGCGCTCGACTCCCGCCACCGTCCCGATCTCCTCGATTAGCCCCGTGAACATAAGCTTACCGCGCGACCTCCCCGGTAATAAGCAAATCCTCCCCTACCCTTCTCACCTTCACCCTGTCCAACCGCCACGCCTCTGCCAGCCTGGCGACCCCGTTTCCCTCCACCGGCGTCAGCGCCTGCTCTCCTCCGATGATCAGCGGCGCAATGAAGAAGTATACACGATCTACCAGCCCCGCTGCCAGCGCCGCCGCGGCCACCGTGCCCCCACCTTCGACCAGCACGCTCTGCACCTGGTGCTCCGCCAGGCGCCTCATCAGCGCCCGCAAGTCCACCTTCCCGTCCGCCGCCGGGCCAACCCACACCTGCGCCCCCGCCCGCTCCAGCGCCTCCACTCGCTCCTTCGGTGCGCGCTCAGTCACCGCAATGATCGGAGCGCGCTCGTCGGCTCCGAGCAGCGCCGCCTCCGGCGGCGTCCGCGCTTCAGTGTCCACTACTACCCGGAGCGGATTGCGGCCCCGCGCCTTCCGCACCGTCAGCCGCGGCTGATCGGCCAGCACCGTCCCGACCCCCACGAGCACCGCATCATGCCTCGCCCGCAACCGGTGCCCCTCCGCCCTCGCCTTCTCCCCTGTGATCCATTGCGACTCCCCCGTAGCCGTGGCGATCTTCCCATCCAGGCTCATCGCCGCCTTCAGCGAGACCAGTGGCATCCCCGTTGTCGTGTACTTGAAGTAGGCCGCGTTCAGCCGCTTCGCCTCCTGCTCCAGCACCCCCACCTCCACCTCGATCCCCGCCTCCCGCAGCATCCGCACCCCGCTTCCACTCACCTTCGGGTTCGGGTCAACGACTGCCGCCACCACGCGCGCTACCCCGGCCTCGATCAAGGCGCTCGCGCAGGGCGGCGTCTTGCCGTGGTGAGCGCAAGGCTCCAGTGTCACATACACCTTCGCACCCCGCGCCTTCGCCCCCGCCGCCTCCAGCGCCCACACCTCCGCGTGCGGACCGCCGTACTCCTTGTGGTACCCCTCTCCCACCGGCTTCCCGTCCGCCACCACCACCGCCCCCACCATCGGGTTCGGGCTGGTCCTCCCCTCCCCCCGCGCCGCGAGCCGCAGCGCCCGCCTCATCCAGGCTGCCTCCTGCTCGTTCATCCCTTTCGCTCCGGCGGATCCGCCTCTCGCGTGCCCGTATCGCTCTTCGACCCCCCGTCGGTTTCCTTCTCCGCTTTGATCTGGTGGGCCACGAACCGCGCCATTTCGTGCCAGATTTCATGCTGCCGCTGGCTGAACCGATCCTCCACCTCCTGAAGATCGGCCAGCATCACCCACACCAGCGCAATCGCCACCGCCAGGCAACTCGACCAGTAGACGAGGAACAGCCTTTCGCGGCCCACCGCGCTCTCCAGCCGCAGCACGAATAGCCCCACGTACACCGCCGCCAGCAGAGACAGCAACAGCGCCCCTGCCGCCACTCGCAGTCCCAGCCGCCGCCGCGAGATCAGCGTCCGCCCGGCCCGATAGTTGCGGACCTCAATCGTCAGCAGCACCAGCAGTGCCAGCCCCAGAACCACCAGCGACATGCCGATGAAGTTCACTCTTCAACCCCCGTTTACCCCGAGCTTAGCCGAGGGCATGACCCTTGCCCGCCTCTGGCGGGCGCCCAGGCGCCAGTCGAATCATAGCACCGCGGTCCGGGGAAAGGCAAGGCAGTTGCCTGCCCGCCTGTGGAGGGCCTCTCCTGGGAGCGCCCCTCGGGGTCCTGAAGGGCAGGCCGCTTGCCTTACGACTCGTTCCCTTGTGCCGTGCCGCGTTGACCCTCCCCCGTGAGGTTGGTATACTGCCCTTGTATGAGCTGGGTTGTCTCCGCCCTCCGGGAATGGGCGGATCTCTCCAAGTTGCAGGAGGGGCTCGCGAAGAGCGCCTCCCCTGTGCGTGTCGACGGCGCGACCGATCCCGTCAAGGCACTGGTCGCGGCGGGGCTCGCGCGCGGCTCCCAGCCCCTGCTGCTGATCTCCCCGACGAGCGACTCCGCCGACCGCCTCTATGACCATATCGTCGCGCTCACCGACGGCGGCGACACGCCTAAGGCCGATGGCCGCGTCGTTCTGCTCCCTTCGCTCGAGATACTCCTCTACGAGGACATCCCGCCTGACGCAACGCTCGTCGGCGAACGCCTGCGCGCGCTCCGCCTCCTGCGCCAGGGCGAGCCCCGCATCTTCGTCGCCTCCGCCCCCGCCGTGCTCCAGCGCTGCCTTCCTCCGGGGGCGCTCGGCCCCGCCTTCGTCGAGCTGGCCAAGGGTGACACCCTTGACCGCGACGCCCTCGTCGCGCGCCTGCTCGAGATCGGCTACGAACACGAGGCCATCGTCGAGTCCCCCGGCCAGCTAAGCGTCCGCGGCGGCATCATTGACCTCTTCCCGGCCGGTGCCGAAGACCCCATCCGCCTCGAGCTCTTTGGGGATGACGTGGATTCCATCCGCAAGTTCGATCCGACGAGCCAGAGATCGTACGACTCCCTCGACCGCGTGACCATACCTCCCGCGCGGGAAGTCCTGCTGACCGAGGAGGCAGTTGAGCGCGCGGTCCCACAGATCGAGGACGCCCTCCAGAAGCAATCCCAGTTCCTCCGCTCCCGGGGCAAAGACGCCGAAGCCGGCCGCCTCGAGGATCACATCGGCGAGTTCCTCCAGGCCTTGCGCCAGCGCGCCTACCTCCGCGGCGTCGAGTACTTCCTCCCGTTCTTTCACCCGACCCGCGCCACCGCCCTCGACTACCTGTCCGACGACGCCCTTATTGTGTTGGACGAGCCCGGCCGGATGGCCGAACGCTACCAGGAGTTCCAGAGCGATCTGCTCGAGCTCCAGCTAGCCCGCCTGGACCAGGGCCTGCTGCTCCCGCTCCCCGATGCTTTGCACATCTCACTCGACGATGCGATGCCTCTCATCGCCCGCCACCGCGTGCTGGAGATCAGCCAGTTCGGGGCGGCGAGCGACGGGGTTTCCGCGCCCCGGTTCGACATCTCGAGCCGTCCGATGCAGGAGTTCGCCGGCGACATCGCCCACATGGCGATGGACCTCCAGCGCTGGCAGCAGCAGGGATACCGCCTTCTCATCGCCACTCGCCAGGCGGATCGCCTCGTCGAGCTCCTGGACGAGGCCGGCGTCGGCAGCATGGTCCGCGAGGAGCCCGGCCTCGAGCCGCGTTCCGGCCAGTTGGTCATCTCCCGCCGGCCCCTCAACGAAGGCTTCGACCTCCCGGCCGCGCGCCTCGGCGTCCTCACCGACCGCGAGATCTTCGGCTGGCGGCGCCTCCGCCGACCTGTGCGCCGACGGGCGATGGAGGGCGTTCCCATCGGCTCCCTCACCGACCTGCGCGAGGGCGACTACGTCGTCCACATCAACCATGGAGTCGGCATCTACCGCGGGCTCGTCCGCCGCGGCCCCGGTGACGGCGAGCGCGAGTACCTGCTGGTCGAGTACGCCGACAACGATCGGCTCTACGTTCCGACCGAGCAGTTCGACCGTGTCCAGAAATACCTCGGCGGGGAAGAAGAGCGGCCCGCGGTCCATCGCCTCGGCGGCGCCGAATGGGAGCGCACCAAGCGCCGCGCCCAACGCTCCGCGCAGGAGCTTGCGGGCGAGCTCGTCCGGCTCTACGCCGCCCGCCACAACCGCCCCGGCCACGCCTTCACGCCAGATACTCCCTGGCAGCGGGAGATGGAAGACGGGTTCATGTACGAGGAGACGCCCGACCAGCTTACCGCCATTTCCTCCGTCAAGGAGGACATGGAGGCCCCCAGCCCCATGGACCGCCTCGTCTGTGGTGACGTGGGCTATGGCAAGACCGAGGTCGCCATCCGCGCCGCCTTCAAGGCCGTGATGGACGGCCGGCAGGTGGCCGTGCTCGTGCCCACCACCGTTCTCGCCCAGCAGCACTATACAACCTTCAAGGAGCGGCTCAGCCCCTATCCTGTTCGCATCGAGATGCTCAGCCGCTTCCGCAGCCGCCCCGAGCAGGAGAAGGTCGTCGCCGATCTTGCCGCCGGCGCCGTGGATATCGTCATCGGCACCCACCGGCTCCTCTCCAAGGACATCGAGTTCAAGGACCTCGGGCTGGTGATCGTTGACGAGGAGCAGCGATTCGGCGTCCGCCACAAGGAGACGCTCAAGCACCTTCGCACCACCGTTGACGTCATCACCATGACCGCCACTCCCATCCCGCGCACGCTTCACATGGCGGTCTCCGGCCTTCGCGATATGAGCGTCATCAACGATCCTCCCGAGGGCCGCCGCGCCGTCATCACACGCACCATGCCGCGCGAGGATGGCATGATCCGCGAGGCCATCTTGCGAGAGCTGGAGCGCGGCGGCCAGGTGTACGTGGTCCACAACCGCGTCGAGTCAATCTCCCACGTCGCCCAGCACATCCAGCAGCTCGTGCCCCATGCGCGCGTCGTGGTCGGCCACGGCCAGATGAACGAGCGCCAGCTCGAGACGGCCATGCTGAAGTTCTACGCCGGCGACACCCACATTCTGGTCTGCACGACCATCATCGAGAACGGCCTCGACATCCCCAACGCGAACACGCTGATCGTCACCGACGCCGACCGGCTCGGCCTCGCTCAGCTCTATCAGCTTCGCGGGCGTGTCGGCCGCTCCAACCGGCAAGCCTATGCCTATCTCATGTGGACCCCGTTCAAGCAGCTCACCGAGAGCGCGGAGAAGCGCATCGCCGCCATTCGCGAGTTCTCCGAGTTGAGTTCCGGTCTGAAGATTGCCCTGCGCGACCTCGAGATTCGCGGCGCCGGGAACCTGCTCGGGCCCGAGCAGCACGGGTTCGTCGCCTCCGTCGGCTTCGAGCTCTACATGCAGATGCTCGCCGACGCCGTCCAGGAAGCCAAGGGCGAGGCCCCGCCCGAGCGGCCCCAGGCCAGCGTGGACCTCCCCGTCGCGGCCTACCTGCCCGAGGGCTATGCTCCGGACCGCAACCAGCGCATTGACCTCTATCGCCGCCTTGCCGGAGCCCCCGACCAGGCCCGCCTCCAAGCGCTTGCGACCGAGATCGCCGATCGCTTCGGCCATCCCCTGCCCGAGCCCGTCCAGAACCTCGTGCGCCTGGCCGGAATCAAGGTCCGCTGCGCCCAGGCCGGCGTGCAGCGAATCAGCCTGGAAGGCGCCCTCGCCAACCTCCTGCTGAGCGAGGAACACCGGCTCACCCCCGCCCTGGTCCAGCGGCTCCGCCAGGACCTGACCCCCGAACTCCGCATCTGGATCGCGTTGGTCAATCACGACCGGGTCGTGGTATCCTTGCGGAAGGCGGACACCGAGCAGGTGTTCCGCCGGCTGGAGCCGGTGCTCGACGCCTTGGCCCCGCTTCCTCTCCAGGAGGAGGCGCGCCGACACCAGCGCCGAGAGGAGCTGGCCGCCCGGTCCGCAGCCGACGCTCGGCCCGCAGCCGACGCTCGGCCCGCAGCCGACGCTCGGCCCGCAGCCGACGCTCGGCCCGCAGCCGACGCTCGGCCCGCAGCCGGCCAGGGCGGGCCGTGAGGAGACGTGTTGATGCCCCGAGTTGTGTGCGTATGCTTCCGCCGGGCCGGCAAGTCATATCACTTCGACGCAGGCCACCTCGACCTTAAGCCCGGCGATAAGGTTGTCGCGCGGACCGCCCGAGGCTCCGAGATCGGCACCGTTCGAGGCGGCTCCATGACCCTGGCCCCCGATCAGATCAGAGAGGAGCTCAAGCCCGTTCTCCGCAAGGCCAACGAGGAGGACTTGCGCGGCGAAGAGCGAAACCTCGCGCGCGAGCGCGAGGCAATGGAGGTCGCCGCCCGCAAGATCGCGGAGCACGGCCTCGACATGAAGCTCATCGAGGCCGAGGCCACCCTCGACGGCTCCCGCATCGTGCTCCACTTCAGCGCCGAAGGGCGGGTTGACTTCCGCGCGCTCGTGCGCGACCTCGCCCGCGCGCTCCGCACCCGCGTCGAGTTGCACCAGGTCGGCGTCCGCGATGAGGCCAAGATGAGAGGCGGCCTCGGCCACTGCGGCCGGCCCCTCTGCTGCGCCACCTTCCTTACCGACTTCGACCCCGTCGGCATCAGGATGGCCAAGGAGCAAGAGCTCTCCCTCAACCCCCAGAAAATCTCCGGCGTCTGCGGGCGTCTCATGTGCTGCCTCAACTTCGAGTATGACTTCTACCACCAAGCGAGAGCCTGCCTGCCGAAGACCGGCAGTCGCATCGAGACCGAGCAAGGCCCCGGCCGCATCACCGAGATAGACGTCGTTCAGGATCGCGTCACCGTCACCCTCGACGAAGGCGGGAAGATGCAGCTCCCCACCGCCGCCGTCGCCCGGCACAAGGCCGGCTGCCCGCACTCCCCTGAGGGCGGCCCTGCCTGCTCCACCCCCGAGCCCGACGAGGAAATGGAAGACGAGCTTCCCCCCGAAGAGGAGCCCTAAGATCCGCACGGAACTCTAGGGCGCGCGAAAGGCCGGGCGCAGTCGGCGCTCGGCTCGTCGCGACTAGACTTGATTGGGAGCGCGGTCAATGGCGCGGAGAGTCCGGTTGGGTCTCATCGGATGCGGCGGGGTCATGCACGAGCACGTGCGGC
>Ga0315288_10002988_pt1 | contig 21585 bp, 13 predicted proteins | sample YL17G11_20_MG_FD_203454 | JGI IMG/M metagenome (GOLD analysis project Ga0315288, IMG submission 203454) | Sediment microbial communities from Yellowstone Lake, YNP, Wyoming, USA - YL17G11_20 | ecosystem: Environmental > Aquatic > Freshwater > Lake > Sediment | place: USA: Wyoming | collected...
TCGAAACATCTCTTGTTCACCCTCCCGCGCTGTCTTCTGGTCCCGCAACCATGAGATTCACAGCGCGGAGGGTGATTCCTGTACCACGCCCCCCCATATCCACCTACTCTCTGCGGTCGCACCCGCACTGGGCTCGCCTCTCGACAAGGCGGAGCACCAACTGCTGGGGTATGCCGCGGTCGCCGGCATCGACTGGGTGGTCCTTACCGACGGAAACGAGTACCGGCTATACAACGCGCACGCGAAGGGCGCTGCGGGCGAGAAGCTGTTCCGGCGCTTCGTCCTCTCAGAGGACCAGGGCGACCCCATCGCGCAGCTGTCGTTGCTATCCAGGGAGGCTATGGCGCGCGGCGCGCTGGACGATAGATGGAGCCTTGAGCACGCTGACAGGGAAGTGGCCCACGCCCTCACGAGCCTGATGGGTGGCGAGGACCCAGGCCTCCTCAACCTCCTCGCTCGCAGGCTGCCGCACCTGAAGGGGCAGATGCGTGAGGCACTGGCGCGAGTGCAACAGCGGGCTGGTCTCGTTCAGGCCCTGACCGACTCGCCCGCACGGGCGAAGTCCGTGGCCCCGTCCGTGCCGGAACCCCCATCGGGATCACTCGTGACGCCGGATGACTCGCGGTCGTCACTCCCCCATCGAGAGTACCGAAGCGCCGTGGAGACGTTCCTCGACGCGCAGCCGTCGAAGCAGGCAGACATCGCGGCTATACGGCAAGCGGCGTACGAGGCTCTCCGTCCAGGGCCCGCCGACCACGAGACTGATCGGGGTGGGTGTCCTCGGTGGGTGAAGAGGGTCGCGTCTGTGCTCTCGCACATGCGCGAACGGGGCCGAGCCGAGCGTGTTGGCGGGGGACTATGGCGGCTGACGGTGGCGGAGTCGGATCTCGTCGATGAGGAAGGCCGTCCTCGCCACGTCCATCGCGTCTCTCCCCTCGATCTCGCCGCCGTAGGCCTGTTGGAGCTGCCCGCAGTGATCGAAGCGAAGTACAAGGGTACGCAGGTGCAGGCCACCATCCTGCCCGACGGCCAGATCGAGTGTATGGGCGAGCAGTTCCGGACCGTGTCAGGTGCGGCCAGTCGGGCCAGGGGGCTTGTCTCTGGCGATAGAAAGAGGTACGCCACCGACGGCTGGACTTTCTGGCACACGAGGACACCGGACGGAGCACTCGTGCGTCTCGACGCGTTGCGTCAGAAGCTGCTCGAGCAGTCCGGCCCCAACGACGATCCCGAGGCGTCCGACCTGCGCTGATTGGGCCACGATGGTGCGGCCCGGCACCATACCGACCCCAGAGGTGACTCCCTCCCCCACGCGCGGTCCCGCTTGCCGCAGCGTTCCCCCGCAAGCCCAATGATGCCTGAGCCCCGGGGGAGCATCACTCGCGTCTCGCCGCTACTTCAGGAACAGCTCCACCACGGGCACGGTGACGTTTGGCTTCACGACGGGCAGTTGCAGCGTCAGTGTGTCGCTCGCGAAACCGCCGAGCTCCGTCTGATGCCCGGCGGGCTCGGACATGCGGACCTCGGAGGCGTCGTTGAGAAGCTGCGCATACTCCACCTTCCCCGCGAGTGCGTCCAGATGGACCTGCACGAACGGCCAGGTGAGGACGTGGACATAGAGGCGCTTCGTCTCCGGGTTGTAGGTCAGCCGGCAGTCCTCCGGGCACCGGAACTCCTTGGGCGCCTGGGTGCAGCCGTGGATCGAGCGCGAGTGCCGCTTCATCCACTCGCCCATGCCCGCCAGGCGATCCAGCGCGCGCTCGTCGAACTCGCCGCGGCCGGTCGGGCCGACATTGAGCAGCAGGTTCCCGCCGCGCGAGACGCAGCCGATGAGCATCTGCACAAGCTGCTCGACGCTCTTCCAGGTCGCCTCGTCCCGGTGGTAGCCCCATGAGCCGGAGAAGGTCTGGCAGGTCTCCCACACCACCGGCTGCCCGTCCACGCACACCCAGTCGCGCGGCATGAACTGCTCGGGCGTCTTGACGTCCCAGCCGCCCTCGACGTCCATCAGGTCCAGCCGGTCGTTGACCACGATGCCCGGCTGCAGCTCCCGGGTCATCTTCAGCAGCATCTCGCTGTCCCAGTCCTTGCGGCCCTTGTGCGGCGGATAGCTGAAGTCGTAGAAGAGCACATCCACCTTGCCGTACTTCGTGAGCAGCTCGCGAACCTGGCCGTGGAGGTAGTCCGCGTAGTGGCTCTGGTTGCGTGACTCGTTGAGCTTGGCGCGGTCGGGATGGTTTCGCATGGCGTGCACGTCGTCGATGACGAAGTCCGGGTGGTGCCAGTCGATGAGCGAGTGGTAGAAGCCAACCTTCATCTCACGGCCGCGGAAGGCTTCCACCATCGGGGCGATGAGATCCCGGCCGCAGGGCGTGTTCGTTGCCTTGTAGTCGGTCAGCCCCGAGTCCCACAGGCAGAAGCCTTCGTGATGCTTCGTGGTGATGACGAAGTACCTCATGCCCGCGCCGGAGGCGGCTTCGGCCCAGATGCTCGGGTCGTACAGGTCGGGGTCGAAGTGGCGAAAGTAGCGGTCGTACACCTCGTCGGGGATCTGCTCGATCTGCTTCACCCACTCATGGCGAGCGGGCAGCGCATACAGCCCCCAGTGGATGAAGAGCCCGAACCGGTCGCGCTGGAACCAACTGGTGTCCCCGACGGTGAGCCGGGGCTGGATGACCTCAGCCATGCTCGCGCGCTCCTTACTCGGATGGTGCAGCGGCCGGTGTCGGTGCCTCACGGTACTGGACCTTGGCGTCGAACGTCCCAGCGAGCCAACTGGGCTCAGGCAGTGGGTGGTCGCTCTCCGGGTCTCGGTCATCGAAGCAGATCGCCAGCTTGCCTCTGAAGTGGCCGGTGACCTGCACGACCTCGCCATTGGGGTCGTACGTTCCGGCATCTCCCTCGCCAATGGAGAGAGCCACGGCCCAGGGCGCATCGACGCGGAGCGGCGCGCCGCCCCCGTGCTCCTGGTAGTAGTAGCACGCGCCGCCATCACCGTCCTGGTCCATGGACTTCACGACGATCTGCCCGACGTGCGCCGCGGAGGGGAGGTCGATGTCCACTCCAGTGCCGCCCATTAGCAGCGCGGTATCGCTCGCCAGCGCCTCATCCCGGATGCTGACGTGACACAGCTTGCGCTCGATGTTGGTCGTGATAAGCACGCTCTTCGCCTCGAAGGGATTCCCGTTGAGGACTCCCTTCAGAGGCAAGTCGGGCACCATCGCCACCGAGGGGTTCTCCGTCCACTCGAACCCGGCGGGAGCCGGCGACTGTGTGACGACCGCCTTGCCCGGGGAGGAGACCTTAGCCGGGGGCGGGGAGGGCGTCATCGACGGCGCCGGCCGGCGCGGGCAACCGGGAACCCACACGATCAGGCCGACCGCCACCATCGCCGTCCACAGGGCGCGCATAGCGACAAGACCTCCTCCCCATCGTGCCAGGACTCACTCGAGCAGCCGCGGCTAGCCCTGTGCGTCCAGTATCGCCTGGACGAAGCGTGTGTCGATCCGGCACTGGTCGACCACCGACTCGGCCGGCATGCGGCTGTACTCACAATGGAAGCTGATGGGACCTGCGAAGCGTAGGTCCCTGAGCAGCTTCATCACCAGGGGGAAGTCACCGTACCCCATGCCGAGCGGCCATACGTCGATCCCCCACACCATGGGACCGTCCGGTCCGGGGTACTTCGTCCTCACGAGGTCCTTGAACGCGAACGCGGACCAGTAGTCCTTCACGATGTCGAACGCCATGGGGTAGGGCTCCCCCACGATGGAGAGATGGCCGACATCCACGAACACACCGATGTGCGCGGGGTCGAAACCCTTCACGAGGTTCATCACGGCGCTGGAGTTGAGCCCCATGGTGCCGCCCGAATGGTTGTGGACCATGGGCTTGACGCCCGTCTTCTCGGCGAGGGCCACGAACCCCTCGATGTACTTGCGGCACCGGTCAACCGTCGCCCAGTAGCCGTCGGCCCCCATGGTCCAGTATCCGAGCTTCACGAGCTTCACGCCGGCCTCGGCACAGGCCTCGAAGAGCGCCTGCGCGTAGTCCATACTCGGGTCGACGAAGTCGCCGGGCGTCGTGATCAGGGGGATGCACAGCCCTTCGTCGGCGAAGCGCCTTGCAGCGGCAGGAAGCTCCGTGCGCGCGTTCTCCGGGTTCACCGGATAGCCCGGGCGCACACAGAGGTCGGCACCCTCCACTCCGGCCCGCTTCAGGCCGTCCATGACCCTGGAAAGGTCCCATCCCTCGAGGTGCTTCGTGAACATGATCCACGGTCGCACTGCTTACCCGCTCCCTCCGGCCTGCTGTCGGCATCGCCGCCCGCACGTTCCGCATGGGGGCGACCGCCACCTTCAGCGTTCACCCGCCTATCTGACCGCGACGAGGATGCCCGGCGTGTGGGAGGCGACGGTCGATGAAGTGAGAGGGCGCTCGCCGAATGCGAGGTTGTGGACCCAGATCTGTGCCACGTGCTCCGCCGAGTCTCCGAGGGGCCGGGTGGACTCGTAGATCGCGCGCTGGTCGGGCGTGAACCGGGGGCAGGTGTTCCGGTCCCAGGGGCCGTCGTCGCCCTCGGCCAGCGGCGCGTCCGCCTCGGTGAGGCAGCAGATCTCGCCCTGGAGCAGGTCTGCCAGGTAGATGTCGTAGCCGCCGCGCGCGTCATTCTCGAAGAGCATGGTCTGGCCATCGGGGCTGATCGCCGGACGGCGGGAGGAGCCGATGCCGATCGGGCTGGGCTGCGTCCAGAACACGGGAGCCAAGCCCGTTCCGTCCTCGGCGACGGTGACGGGCTCGGCGAGAGCGCTCAGGCTGAAATCGGCGAAGAGGAGTGTCTGGGTAGGCCCATAGTACGAAGGAGTACCGGGCCATAGCCCCGTCGCACGGCCGTACTGGCGCTCGTTCGCCGAGCGCATCTCCGCGTCGAGGTCCACAACATGCGGCTTCAGGTCATCGCCGGTGAACGCCAGGTGTCGGCCGTCGGCAGCCCAGTTCGGGAACACCGGGCCCGACTCCGGGACGGGCCCGGCAACCGCATGGGCATCGGAGCCGTCCCGGTCGAGCATATAGATGAACCGCCCCGTGCAGACGGCGATGTGGCGGCCGTCCGGCGAGCCCTGTGGCTCGCGGCATCCGCTGAGCCAGGCGGCGATGGGTCGGATCATCGTGCCATCAGGCCGCATCGCGTAGAGTGCACCATCGCGGACGAGCAGGATTTCGTAGGAGCCCCCTCCACCGGGCGATCCGGCATCGGTGGGCACGCATCCGCCGCAGACGACGGCGATCAGCGCCGGCGCGAGGCATCGCCACAGCGCGGGTACCGGTGCCTGCCATCGGTGTCCTGGTGTCATGGTCGGCTGCTCCGGCGCTGTGCCCTACTTCGTCTCCGCCCTCTGCCATCGTCCAGCCCGAAGGTCCTCGGGGCTGATGCGGATGGTCCGCGGCTCCTGCCACTTGCTGCCGGCTTCGAGGAACCGCTCCCGGACATCCTGCTCCTCGGCAGCATCCGGCAGTCGACCCGAGTCGTCGAGGAGGCGGGGCGTGACGAAGATAACGAGCTCCGAGGTCGTCCGCTGGGTCACGCGGCGGCGGAAGAGCTTGCCGAGGAGAGGGATGTCCCCCAGGATGGGCGTCTTCTGGTTGACGACCTGCTCCTGCTCAAGTGTGAGGCCGCCGATGACGATGGTCTCGCCGTCCTTCGTCCGGACCTGTGTGTTCGCATCGCGCGTGCTCAGCACGGGCAAGCCGGTCTTCGGGTCGAGCTCCGCGATGCTGGAGACCTTGGGGCTGATGGTGGTGGTGATCTCCCCGCCAGAGCCCGTCCACGGTAGGACGCCGAGTGTCACGCCCACATTGACTCCCTGGATCCGCTTCGTGGCCGTACCGTACTGCGTGACCTCCACCTCGATGAAGCGCGTCGTGCCGATGAAGATGCGCCCCCAGTGACCGTTCAGCACGGCCATGCGAGGCTGGGCCTTGATGATCGCCTTGCCTTTCGACTCCAGCCATCTGAGGCTGGTGAGGAAGTCCGCAGGGAGGAGGCCGATCGTGCTGTAGCTGATGTTACCCAGTCCGGCATCGTAGGTAGCCGCGTTGCTCGCGTTTGTGAACGTGATACCCAGGCTGCGCTCGGCATCGCGCGTGTTCTGGAACTCCACGGCCAGTACCTCGATCATGATCTGGGGCGGCGCGACGTCAATCGTGTCCAGGTCGGACTCGATCTTCTTGAGCATGTCCTCCTGAGCCGTGACGACCACGGCGTTCTGAGGCGCGTTCTGGTGGATGTACGGGAAGATGAACGAGGGGAGCAACTGGGCCGCTTCGGCCGCCTGGATGTTGTCGAGGCGGAACGAGCGCGTCTCGGTGAGCCGGTAGGTCGCCAGATCCTGGACGACCCCTTCGCTCACCATGTAGGTCCCGTCATCGGTCTGGACCAGCGCCAGCCCCGCCGCGCGCGCCACGCTCCGCAGTAGCGTCTCCGCGGGCATGTCCGTCAGGTAGACGCTGACCTTGCGCTCCACACCATCATCGACCGCGATGTCCACGCCAAGCTCCCGAGCCAGGCGAGCGAACACTTCGTGAACCTGGGCGTTCACGGCATGGATGGTGCCGAGACCTTCGCGGGAGGTAACCTCCAGAAGCTGCTGGGTCCCAGCCTGCTCCGTGGCCCCGGCAGCTTCCGCCTCAAGGGTCCGAGTGCTCTTCACGGTGACGATGACGCTCTGCCGGTCGGCGGACCGGGTGATCTCGAAATCCGTCTCCGTCATCGCATTGACGCTCAGCAGGATCCCGATACCCTCCTTGGCAGAAGGCGAAACGGATATCTGCACGGAGCTCACGGGATACTTGGAGACATCAATGAAGTTCTTCCCAACCTTCGAGCGAGCACCGCCAAAGAGGAGCTGGAGGGTCCTCCCGCGGAAGTACCTCATGCTCCAGGTTCCATCCGCGTTCGTGTAGTCCAGCACGCCGTCGGCAGCTATGGTGACCTGCGTCCCGTTGGACAGAACATCCACCTTGACATCCGTGATGTTGCAGTAGACCAGCGCCCAGGCGTGCCCGCCCAGCGCCAGTGCGGCGCCGATGATGAACACGCGTGCCCAGCGAACCATGGCGACTCTCCTCGACTCCCCGTCAGGGCTCAGACCACCCGAGGCGTCACGATGAACCCGATCTCGGCTCTTGAGGCATACTCATGCCGCCCGCCGAAGATCGCGTCCAGTCCGGGCAGATCCCCCAACCAGTCACTCCCGCTATCGGTGCGTCCCTGCTGGCTCATCTCGAGTCCGGCAAGAACCAGAGACTCCGCGTTACGGACGCGCACGGAGGCTTCGCAGCCGCGCACATTCAGTATCGGCAGATTTGTCACGGGGTCGACGCCCCGGATGGACGTGACGGACGGCGCCACGCGAACCGTGATGCTACTGCCGTCGCCCGTCCACGGCTTGACCTCCAGACGAGCGCCCACGTCGATCACCTGCAACTCCGGACGAGTGGAGGCGGTCCACATATCGAAGTAGCTAGTGACGATGGTCGGTTGGGCGCCGACAAAAACGTCGCCGGACTGCCCATTGGTGACGCGAATCATCTCACGGGTCCGGGCGCGCAGCGTGCCCGCGTGTCGCAAGGCCGACACCCTCGCCTCGATGTCCTGCGGGACGCCGCCCACGACGGAGATCGCCCCGGACAGGTCGCCCTGCGGCCCCAGATCCCCCACAGCGCCCGCTCCCTGGCCCCGCAACCCGAGTTCGTACGTCAGGTTCTTGTCGCCGAAGTAGGCGAGCACCTGCACCGTGACCTCGATCTCCTTCGGTGGCTCGTCGATCTTCGACAGGTCCGCCGCGACCTTGTCCACCAAGGCCCCCGGGCCGGTGACCACCAGGCTGTTGGTTCGCATGTCCTCTCGCACATAGGGGTAGAGGAACACCGGCAGGAGCCGCATGGCCTCGTCCGCCCGGATGTGCTCCAGCGTGATTCGTCGCGTCTCAGCCCCGCCATAGGACGGCACGTCCTGGGCTGTGCTCCCCGAAAGCACGAACCCGCGCTCCGATGGGGTCACCGCCATGCCTTCGACGCGCGCGAGAGCACGAACAATCTCCTCGGCCGAGCCGGCCTCCAGGTGCGCCGAGACCGTGCGCTTCACTCCGTCCTCGGCAACGATGTTCACTCCGGTTCTCTCGGACAGGGCCTCGAGCACATCCTGGAACCGGGCATGGACCGCATGGAGAACCACCTGGTCCGCCTCCGCCGTCACTTGCAGGGCCGACTGTTCCGTCGTCTCCACGACGTCTCCGGCGAGCCCCTGGACTGGGAAGCGGTCCGATGTGACGAGGATCTCCACGCCTCTCTTGTCGTCCGACTCCTGAACGATGAAGCGAATCTGCCCGGGCTGCGGCCCGAAGCCCGCGCCCACGAGTTCCCAGTCATGGATGTGCCAACCCGGAAGCGCGGTCTCGAGTAGGGTGGCCTCGGCGTACAACGCCAGGGTACAGGTCAGACCCACACCGTCTGGCGAGTCTGGGAAGGGGGTCAGCTGGACGTGGCTCACGGGATAGCGCCCGACATTGATGAGGGTGCCCGCCTTCGACTTCGCGTTGGTGAGGTACACGAGGATCTGCCGGCTCGGCGTGACCCCGGTGATGCCGTCAGTCTTGCTGTCGAAGGCTACATACTGCCAGAGAGGCACGAACGGCTCCACCGATCCATCGCAGCGGATGCTGACGCGTACGGCATTTGAGAGCTGCTTGACATCGACATCGGTCACATTGCAGTACTCGCGACCTACCTGTGCGCCGGACTGGGACCAGGTAGCGGTCCCGCAGAGCCACGCGCCGGCCAGGCACGTCAAGAGGACGCCATACTGCGACCATCGGCCTCTCATGGCTACGGACGAACGGCTTGGCCGCTCGCCTCCGGTGTTGCCTCCTTAGTAGACTTGCGTCCGTCCTGATCCAGCGTGTTCGCCGTGATGAACACGACCAGCTCGGTGCGGACCTCTCGCGAGTGTTTGCTCCGGAACAGCTTGCCGAGGAGGGGGATGTCGCCGAGGATTGGGACCTTGGATTTCGTCTCGATTAGCTCATCGGACACCAGCCCGCCGATAACGATGGTCTGACCGTCCAACATGCGGACGCTGGTCTCGGCCTGCCGCGTCTGCTTCTCGGGCAGTCCTGTCACGGCGTCCGGAGCACTCATGGTGGAGACCTCGGTGTTGATCAGCGCGACGATCTCCCCGGCGCCACCCGTCCAGGGGGTGATCTTCAGGTTCACCCCGGCGTTGATGAAGTTGATCTGCTGGCCGGTCATGCTGTCCTCGTCCTCGCCGCTCGAGACCTCGACGGGCCTCTCAAGGAACCGCCGTTCGCCGATGAAGATCGAGGCCTGTTGGCCGCTCACCGCCGAGATGCGAGGATTGGCGCGGACGTGCGCTCGGCCATTGGACTCAAACGCGGTAAGCTGGGCGCCGAACTGGTCCGGCAGATCGCCCAAGACACGGAACGCCATATCGCCTGTCGCGCTATCCGTCGTGCCGCCCATGGCGTCGCGGTTGAACCCGAGAGATGCGAAGAACTGCTCGGCCGAGCTCTTGGTGTACTCCACCATCAAGACCTCGATCATTATCTGCGCCGCGGGGATGTCGAACTGCTGCACATCGCCTCGGAACTTCTCGAGGATCTCCGGCGGGGCGGAAAGCACCACGGAGTTCTGGCTCGTGCTGGGCGCGGTGTAGTCCTGGAGGAAGACGGGCAAGAGCTGTTCCGCGTCACTGGCCGGGATGTAGTTCGGCGTTACGCGTGCGATATCGGATAGCAGGTAGGACGAGACGTGGCTCGGCAAGCCCTCAGTGATCGTGAAGACGCCGTCCTCCTCCCGACAGGCGTAGCCGTGCGTTGCCGCGATGTCGCGGATGATCTCGGTCACCTTCCGGTTGCGGAAGTTGATGGTGACCTCGCCCTTGACCGTGTCATCCACGATGATGCGGAAGGCCGTCCGGCGCGCCAACTCGGTAAGAACCACGTGCACGTCCTTGTGGACCGCGAAGACGGAGACGCCTTCCGGCGTCACCTCGATGATAGGCCCACTATCCTCCGCCGCTGGGGCGTTGGCAGGGCCGGTCGCCGGGGCCGCTGTGGCGGTGGCGCCGGTGTCCGCCGCGGGGCTGGTCTCGTCCGCGGCGAGCGCAGAGGCGACGGACCACAGGACGTACAGCACGATGACCGCTAGTAGCCGGAGCGTCTTCACGTGGGGTGCCTCCTGGCAATACTGGACACACACAGACACGGCGGCCAGCGCAACCGGCCGCTCGTTGATGGGCTCGGCCCATTCCACCGAGGGCATCCAGCGAGTGATGGCGAAACGGACCCGTGACCCCTGCCGTGCGATGGCCCGCATTATACCTGATACACAGAGGGCGGCGCGGGTTTAGGGAACGCGCGCACTTTTTTCGTGGGAGTGGGGCGCCCGGCACGCCATCATGCGGCGCGATGGTAGGATACACGGCGGGGAAACCGGGGACAGCCACCGATTTCGACCGGGCGGCGCGCTGGGGCCAGATCACTTCGCCGAGATCGGTGGTTGTCCCCGGTTTTGCCGCCGATCGCGGAAAGGGGGACCCGCGTGTTGGCCGAGACCATCTGCGAGCCGTGGGTGGATGTCGAGGGCCTGACAGGCGAAGCTCAAGAGGCGCTGGCTGAACTCAGGGAGCTCACGCCGCGCTTCTTCGGCCCTGAGTTCGTACAGGAGAAGACATCCATCGCTGCGCGCATCGGGGCGCGCTACTTCCCGCTCTACGGCGAGGTGGCGCGTCGGATGTGCAGCCAGGAGGACGGCTTAGCCGCTCGCCAGGAAACGACGAGCGAACGCGACCGCTGGCTCGTGCGCTGCGGTGCGCCCGATGCGGCCTATCTCACCGACATGCTGCTCGACACCTTGCGGCCGGTCGTGGCCTCCCGGCTCCAGCGTCGCGACGAAGCCAAGGTGCTCTACGCGGACGAGTGGCTCGCCGCCGCCTTCCGCCAGGAGATCGCGGCCAGCGCGACCGATGAGGCCGCCGCGCCGGCGAGCAGGAAGGCCGACGGTGCGCGCGAGCAGTTGCAGAAGGCCATCGACGACCACACGGCAGCCAAGGCTCGCCTGAGCCAGGCGGTCGCGCGGGGTACCGATCTGGATGCGACGGCGGCTCGGACCGCTGCCACGTTGCAGGACCTGGGGGTCCAGCGCGGCAAGCTCTACTCCGCCGAGAAGACGATCACCGATGCTACTCGAGGCGCGGGTGAGGCGGTACTCAGGCGCCGCAAACAGCTTGTTTCAGAGCTGCGCGGAGCGCTCGATGGGATCCTCGGCCATGAGAATGAGGTCACAGAAGCATTCCGCCGCTTCGACGCCATGGAGAAGGAGCTGCAACGTCTGAAGCGCGAGTGCGTTGTCGAGGGCGCCGAGCTCGCGGCCGATGCCGCCGCCGTCAACACGGAGCTCGACACACTCCGGCAGATGATCAAGATGTCCATCGGCCCGAAGGGCAACCACTTTCCGGTGTTGTCCCAGGGCCACCTGCGGGGTATGGCCGACCAGATGGCCAACACGCGCGAGAGCGTGATCGCGCAGCTCGCCGAGTATGAGCGCATGGATCCCGGCGTCTTCACGCGAACATCGCTGGGTGAGTCGCTCCGCGTGGAGCCGCTGGTGGTCATCCTGCCCTGTGCGGGCACAACCGGCCTCTGCTGGCAACCATGGCACAGCGGCAATCGGCGGACACCGGGCCGCCTGGCGATCCCTCTGTTCAGCGCGAAACCCACAAACGATCTCGTGCTTCGAGCCCTCGCCTCTCTGCGGTGGCAGGTCGCGCGGGAGACGGCGATGCACTACTGGATGGAGGAGGGGTTGACCGGTGCCTACTACGCCCTGCGCCCAAAGGCCGGCTCGCGCCTGGAGGAGCACTTCGCGAGCGACTATGTGCTCTGGATGACCAAGGAAGCAAGCGGGGTCGCCACCCTGGACTCGAGGGTCCGCCAGATTCTGTGGCGCTTCTGCCCGTTCTCCGACGAAGTCAGAGACAGACTGCGACAGCATGGCGCCTACCGCCAGCTCTTCGAGCAGGATGACCGCCGGTCGAAGTCGCGCTTCACGAGTTGAGCGTGTCGGCGACCGGCCCGAGGACGGACCGTATGCGGGTCGTATCGTCAGCGCTGCCCCTTCTGTGCGCGGCGTTGTGCCTCCGCGCCGCACCGGCGCCCTCGGTGCGGATCATCGCGACGGTCCCGGCGGAGTGTGCCTTCCTGGAAGCGCTCACGCGTCGCGGCCTCGCCGCCGATGTGTCTTCGCGCCTCGATCTGCCGTCACTAGAGACGCCGCTGATCGTGTGCGCTACCGCCTACCCGGCCGCCGTCCGGTGGACGCCCACCGAGGCATCAGCTCTGGAGGAGTGGGTTCGCTCCGGTGGCCGAGCCTACATCGAGTACGCCGTGGGCGAGGGTGACTCGGCGTTCGGGGTTCGCACGGCCCCGGAGCCTTTCCTCGCCCGGCACGAACGCCTGGCCATGGTGGCTGCCGACTGGGAACCAGGTGCCGGCGCCCTGCTCGACGAGCACATCTCCTGGGCGCTGAAGGTCCTCTCCCTGCCCGAGAGCGCCCGCGTCGTGGCCGACTACGGCCGGTTCCTGGGCACCTACCGGGTCCATGAGGACGATACCGCCTACGGCATCACCATCGACCTCGGCAGAACGGTGACCATTGGGGAGGTATGCCAACGTTTCGGAGCCGGCCGCCCGGACTACTACCCCGAGCGGGTCGAGGTCCTCACATCCGTCGATGGACAGGCGTTCTCGCCGGTTGCGGCCACCTCCGAGCCGTTCGACGGCCCCACCGTGTCCCTGGTGTTCCCGCAGAGCCCAGCGCGTTACGTGCAGATCCGCTGCCGGAAGTGGCGGTGGAGCCCCGTTACGGACTTCCTCTTCCTTGGAGAGGTCGAGGTGCGCTCTGCTGACGGCGCCAACGTGGCTCAGGGCGCCGCCTACACGTACCTGGTGCCACCACTCGCCGCCCCGTACAACGACGTCGGCTTCGAGCTGACCGATGGCGTCGTGGACGGTCTCTACACGGACGGCCGGTCGGTCGGGTTTGCCACATTGCCGCCCATGGAGCGGCGGCCGGCGGTTGTTGAGATGCCCTATGGGCGCGGGTCAGTCATCTGGTCTTGTGTCGCGCTGAGCGACGCTTCGCGCCGTCGTTTCCGCCCGTCGGCCGCGTGGGAGCGGTTGCTGGACCACATTGTCGGATCGCTCGTCCCCACCGGACCGCCGCCTCGCGCCCAAGAGCGGAGTGCTCCACAGGTACGGCTCCAGCCCGGCGAGCGCCGCCAGGCGTACCGGAGGGCCCTGGATCGCAACATGGCATGGTTCCGCCGCTCAGGGATCCTGCCCTCGGCAGACGGCTCGACGGGGGTGCAGTCGGCCATCGCCCTCTCGGCGTTGTTCGGCGGCCCGGTCGAGGACTTGCCCTCGTCGTATCGCTGCGACTGCAACGCGATGACCGCCAAGGCGCTGTACCTGTATGGTGACGTAGCCGGCGACACGGCGTATCGCGATCGGGCCCTCCGGATCGCCGACCGGCTGCTCACCCACCAGTTCACCGATACTTCGCAGTCCCGTTTCGGGGGCTTCCCGTGGCTTGACCACGGGGCGGATGCGATCTACTTCTGGGACGACAACACACGGATTGCCGACGCGCTACTGTGGCTGTATGGCCGCACCGGGGAGCAACGGTACCTCATGGGAGCGCTGCGCTGTCTCGAGCTCTGCCGCGCGGTCGCACGCGAGGACGGCATCATCGCTGCACAGGTTGTGGACCCGGCCCGGCTGGACTCCGTGGGTCGGGCGGCGTTCCGGGCCGAGTGCTCGGGCATGTTGGCGCCTTCGTTCGACCTCTACCGCTGGGCCATCGCCGCCGCAACTACGGGCGATGCGGCGTACGGCGACCTGGGGCGCCTGGCCGCTCGGATCTACGGCCCTGAGTCCGGCACGGCCGGGCTGCCCTACGCGGCGCATCTCCGCCTGGAGGACGGCGGCCTTCGGGAGTCGCTGCTCGCGGCATGGGATGCCTATCTTCGCGACCCGGATGTAGCGCGGCTGGGCGTGCAGCGCCTGCGGGCGCCCGGCGACTTCCGGAACGCCTTCGCGAACGACTGCTCCATCAACACAGAGGCGGACGAGCCCCTGACCGACCAGCTCTACGTCACATCCTGGAAGGCCCTGGAGGCTTGGGCGGCGTACAAGGCGACCGGCGACGAGCGGTGCCTCCGCGCTTTCGAGGGCATCGCTGACTACCTCGTCGCTATCCAGTGCTCCGACCCGGATCCCAGGCTCAGCGGGTGCTGGATGCGCGGCTTCGACTTCGAGGCGTGGGGGTACTTTGGAGCGCCCTACGACCCGAACTACGGCCCCTACCACGCCTACTCGGGCTGGATGAACGCCACGATCTCGACCGCGTTGGCGCTCTACCTCCTCGACGAGTCGTACCTACCCCCGTCGCGCGACGCCGAGCTCGTTCGCTCCATGCTGGCGGAGGTGCGGACCCAGCAGCCGCCCTCCGGGGTCAGCAGTACGGACCTGGCCCTGGGAGCTACGTACACCGTAACGCCGGATCCACCGGCAGCCTACCCGGACTCGGGCGGTGAGCTGACGGACGGGCGGATCGATGGGTCGTACGAGGATGGGCTCTCAGTGGGCTGGGTCCTGCCCGATGTGGGCTCGCGGCTCGTGGTCGAGATGACGCTCGACCTGGGCGCCGAGCGCGACCTTGCCATGGTGAGCCAACGCCACGGCGCGCTCGTGCCTGCCTACAACCCGGGCACGGTCACGGTCCTGACTTCCTCGGACGGGGTCGTGTATGCCGGAGCGGCCCAACGCGCCGTGGGGCTGTCGAACCGGGGCTCGTCATGGCTCCCGCTCCCGCCCACGCGGGCGCGGTACATCCGCATCCGGCTCCAAAAGACGCGCCGTGGCGCGGCGGACGACTGGCTGTTCGTCGGGGAGACGCAGGTCCTCGGCCCGAGCGCAACGGTGACCGCGCCGTAGGTACGCTGTGCCCGCGGGTCTCCCGACCCGCATACCCGCACGGGGGCAGGGGAGCAAGGTGATCGGCCAAGCTGTTCGCCAGGTGATCGGCCAGGCCGTTCGCCTCAGGGATTCCCCACACCGCGGTCGGTTGGCTCGTCCTCTTTGACGGGGCCGCCGGGCCGCTCGGGCCCGAGGGCGGGCGGGATGAGCCCGAGCAGCTGGGGTGGGCCCTGAAGCGGTTTGAGACCGAGGGCCAGGAACTGCGGGCCGGGCGCGTCGACGACCGGCTTGATGGTGACGATCTCGTAGAGCCCCTTGCGCTCAGCGTCGAGGTGGGCCACAACCATCCCGATCAGCTCGCCCCGCTCGTCCCACACGATCTGCGCACCGTAGCTGGTCTCCGACAGCGCCAGCACCCGACGGGCATACTTGCCAGGGAAAGCCGCCACATAGACCACGGAGTCCTCGATCGTCGTTTCACCATCTTTCGGCACCGGCGCAGCGGCGATGGCGCCGCGCGCATCCGCATCCGCGGTCGGCGCAACGGCAAAGACGATGGGCGCTCGGCTGATGCCGACCTCTCCCCCCTCGTTGGTCTCCACATCCCAGCAGTACAGCCCCTGCAGCCCCACTTCGGGGGGCGCCTCATACACGATGTAGCGTCCGCTTCCCGACCAGACAACCTGGTTACCCTTCACTTGGGCCTGGGTGTCGTAGCGCTCCGGCGTGTCCGCCCCGACGACGGTCAGCGACGAGAGCCCGTCCCGTCTCATCTGCAGATAGGCGAGGTGGTGTCCGTCGGGCGACCAGGCCAACCCCGTCATCGTCACGCCCTCCACTGCCGGCGCGAGCTGCGTCTCAGCGCCGTCATCGAGCCGGGCCACGGTGAGGCCGGCCTTCGGGCCGGCTGTCTTCACGTAGGCCAGCCTGGTCCCATCGGGGGCCCACGCCAGGCGCGCGTTGATCCCGTCCGTCGTCACCGGCTTCAGGGCCTCTGTTCGCGGGTCGAGGATCAGCACATCACCGGACGATGGGTCCGCCCCCGTCCCCACGATCAGCGCGACGCGCTCACTGTCCGCCGACCATGCGAGATCGAGGATAGGGCCGGCAAGGGGCAGTTGGTGTTCCCGCAGCCGCTGCGCGAACAGGTCCCATGTAGCGAGCTGGTTACCCCGGCGCACCACGGCCACGATGTCGCGGTCGGGCGAGAGAAGCGCCCGCTGGACGTCCCCGAACTCCGTCAGCTTCGTCTGTGGCACCGCGTTGTCACCGGATCTCGCCGTATACAGGTCCCCGTCCATGAGATACACGACCCCGGGCCTACGGCGGCTTTCCAGGTGGCGGACGTAGTCCGCGAAATCCTGACTACGCCGCTGATCCTGCGGGGTCTTCTGCAGCGCGAGGTGTCTGGCCAGCACGTCCAACGCCTGCTCCGGTTGGTCCAGAGAGACGAGAGCCAAAGCGTAGTTCCACAGCGCCTTATCGTAGTCCGGCGTGACAGCGAGGGCGCTCTTGTAGGCGTCTGCAGCCTTCTGCCCTTGGCCATTGTCATAGTAGGCGTTGCCCAGGTTGTACCAGGCCTTGGCCCGCGTCGGGTCCAGCGCCACACAGGTCTCGAGGTGCCGAATCCTCTCGATGAGGATGGGTGTGAACGCCTGGTAGAACTCCTCGGTGGCCCGGCTCTGCCAAGGCTCAGGGGGTATGATCGCGCCCCCCTGGCGATCGGCCAAGCCGTTCGCCTTGCGCGCCTTGGTGAGCGCATCCGCGGCTCCGACGCGATCGCCCGTCATCCACAGCGCGTCCGCCAGCTTGAGCCACGCCGGCGCCAGCTCCGGGGCGAGCGCCACAGCCGTCTTGAGCCGGCGCACGACCCCGTCAGGCGTCTGCTCCTCAGCGGAGGCGTCGAGTTCCTCCTGAGCGCGCTTGCGCCACTCGGGGCGCGTCTCCTGGTTGGGGGCAAGCTGTCGCGCCCGGCTGAGGGTGGCGAGGCAGTTGTCCTTGTCGCCGAGCTGCCAGTAGGCGTCCGCCAGCGCGAAACTGGCCTCAACGTGAGTCGGGTCGAGCTCGAGACATGCCTGGAGGACGGGCACCCGAGCAGCGAGGTCGGCAACCGCGAGCGCCTCCTGGTACCGCTCCTCGGCTTGGGCACCCCGCTCCAACTCCGCCTCCGGCGAACGGGTTGGCCCATCGCCCTGCGCCCACCCGTGAGCCGATGCCAGGGCCATGCCCCATAGCAGCCAGGCGCCTCGTAAGGCGTACGGCTTGGCCGATCGGCTGGCGAACGACTTGGCCGATCGCCCGCCGAGCATCCCCCACCACAGACCCATCCGGATCACCCGCTCTCTCCCCGGGGGCGGCGCCCCACGGGAACCGACACATAGTATCACGGCGAGTTGCGGACACGTCCCCACGGGCGAACGGCTCTGGAAAGCCGGGGACAGCCACCGATCTCGGCGAAGGGACCTGGCCGCAACGCGCCGCTCGGTCGAAATCGGTGGCTGTCCCCGGTTCTCCCCGGGAACGGAGTCCGGTTCGGATGAACACATTGTTACATCCTCGTCTTATGTTCTGGGGGAACGGCGCGCATGGCCCTCCGGCGTCAGCGGCAGAATCTAGTTGGGCGGGATCCGGCGAAGGCCCAAGATGGATGGAGCAGGGGGTACCCGGGTGGTCTGCGCCTCAGGCAGAGTGGTCGCAGTCGGAGCCGACGGACGGCTATCGACCGAGCTTCGGCACATGCTGGAGCGGTCCGGCTTCGACGTGCGCGTCGCCGACTCCCTTCCCGAGGCCAGCCAGTGGCTGCGCGAGGCCGAGCCGGAGGTACTCCTGGTCTTCGCCCCGGAGCAGGGGCTGCCACCGGAGGCCGGAAGCCTGGTGCGCAGGCTGGTGGCCGCCCGCTGCGTGCTCGTTGGAGCCGGCACGGCCGGCCTGGGCGACGCGGCGAGTCGCGTGCACGCCATCCCGCCCGCCGACGCGAGCGACCTGACCATCTTCGCCGAGATCATCCGGGCGCACACTCGGGGCGTCCAGGAGCAGGACTGGCATCGGCGGCGAGCCGTGGAGACGGGGCGACTCCGACGGCGCATCCGGGCTCTGGCGGAGGTCCGTGAGTTGTGCCTACGCATGTTCTCGACGCTGGACCTCCGTCGGGCGATGGAGGACTTGGCCGCCGAGATGCGTGGGCTACTGGGCGCATGCCCTGCGGCCATCTTCGTCTACGACGAGACGGACGAACACCTCGTCCTGGAGGCCCGGTCGGCGTCGGACGCGCAGGGGCTCGATGTGGCTCTCGAAGCCACAACACTGGCCCAGCGCATCTACTCTACATGCGAGGGATGTGGCGAGGCCGTGTGGACCCGCGATGGCGACTGGGCCGCGGCCACGATCGCCGCACAGGGACAGATCCATGGCGTCATCCTCTCCCGCTTCCCCGCTGACCACGATCAGTGCGATCTGTACCAGGAGATCATGCTGACCACGGCCTCCGCGGCCGCGCACGTCATCCGAGTGTGCCGAGACTACGAGGCGGCCAGCCACAAGGCCGAGCACCTCCATGAGTTGGTGGAGCTGGGGCAGTCGATCAACGCCATCACCGACCTGCAGACAGTGATGGACACGGTGGTGTCCAGCGCCTCGCGCCTCACTGGGGCCAAGCGGTCCTCCCTGATGCTCATCGAGGAGCAGACGCAGACACTGCGGATCGGCGCGGCCATCGGGGTGCCGCACGAGATCATCGACAGCACCCGCGTCCCCGTCGGCTCGCGCATCGCCGGCCTGGTCGCCGAGACCGGGCGCGCGATCCTCGCGAACCACCACACGACTGTCCCCGCCGGCGGCATTGCCAACGATCCCAGCCAGTACGACAGCAGCTCGTTCCTCTCCGTGCCATTGTCCATCCGTGGCCGTGTGGTCGGCGTACTGAACCTGAGCAACAAGATGCCCGATCCTGAGTTCACGCGAACGGATGAGGAGGTAGCATCGCTCCTGGGTAGCCATGCGGCCGTCGCCATCGAGAACGCGTCACTCTACAGCAACCTGATGGAGCTGGCGGCCACGGACGGCCTCACGGGTCTGTACAACCACCAGCACTTTTTCGCGCAGCTCCGTGCATCTGTGAACTTCGCCCGACGCACGCGCCAGCCGCTCGCGGTCGTGCTGCTGGACATCGACCATTTCAAGCGCGTGAACGACACTCACGGCCACGCCCAGGGCGACAAGGTGCTGCGGGCCATGTCCGCTATCGTGCGCCGCACGGCGCGTGCCGAGGACGTGGCGGCCCGCTATGGCGGCGAGGAATTCGCAGTCATCCTGCCCAACACCACGGCCAATGGCGCCGTACTGCTCGGCGAGCGTATACGCGCCCGCGTGGCCGCGTTACACTTCGAGCATAGGGGCCAGGTCTTCCAGCTCACGATCAGCGCCGGAGTAGCCGATCTCGCCGACGACATCGGCACCCGCGTGCTCGTCGATCGCGCGGACCGGGCACTCTATCGGTCGAAACGAGACGGCCGCGACCGTCTGTCCGTGTTCGACCCACAGCTTGACGGAGAGTGACCACGGCCCCATGCCTTGCCCGAGAGTGGACTTCCTCGCTCTGGACATCGACGGCACACTGCTCAACAGCCGCCAGGAGATCCCTCCGGCCCACCGACGCGCCGTGACGGCTGCCGTGGAGGCGGGCGTGACGATCGCGCTGGTCTCCGGGCGGGCCCTGCCGGCCGTGCGGCCGTTCTACGAGCGACTGGGCATCGAAGGCCTGGCGATCTCCTGCAACGGGGCGCGCATCACCTACGTCCCTTCCGGCGAAGACCTGTGCCACCTACCCGTCGGCATGGCTCAGGCGACGACTGTAATGCGTAGGTGCCTGGAGCGCCGCCACCACCTCAATGTCTACATCGGTGAGCACATGTACGTGCGCGAGCACGACCGCTGGTCGGACCTGTACGGAAGCCGGACCGGCACCCAGGGCGAGGTCCACGACGACCTTCTCTCGCTGGCTGGCCGATGTCCCACCAAGCTGTTGGCCATCATGGAGCCGGAAGCTGCGGCCACGTTCTGCGCGGAGCTCAGGGCCGAGCTGGGCGACACAGCCTACGTGACCCTTTCAGCGCTCGAGTACGTCGAGGTCATGCACCCGGACGTGAACAAGGCGCGCGCTCTGGAGCGTGTCGGCGAGGCCCTGGGCATCCCGCGGGAACGTATAGCCGCCGCGGGAGACAGCTTCAACGACGTCGAGATGGTCCAGTGGGCGGGCCTGGGCATCGCGATGGGCAACGCCGTGGACGAGCTGAAGGCTGTTGCGGACGTCATTGCGCCCTCGTGCGATGAGGATGGCCTCGCCTGGGCCATCGAGCGGCACATCCTCCCCTGACCCGGACCGCCACAGGCCATGGGGCCGCGATCGCCCGTTCGGGGGCCCGTCCAGCGCCGGTCGCGGAGCGTCCTGTCCCCGGGCCCTCGCCGACTACTCGCGTTGGCCTCAGGCGGGAGAGACGAGGACATCCGCCGCGAGGAGGCAGAACCAGGTTGGGCGAAACACTGAGTGCTGGCCGGACACTGCGTCCGGCAAGGCGCCCCCTCATCTGAGGCCGCGCGCGGCACTGGTGCCGGGAAAGGGGAAGGAGTGCCATGGGCAGTATGCGAGGAGCGGGAATGCGTCTGGTGTTCTGGTCTTGCTTGATCTTGGTTCTGGTCACTGCCGTCTGTCTCTGCGGCGCCTGTAAGAAGAGCGGCGCGGCGGCGACGCTCGACAAAGCCCCCCTATCCAAGGAAGAGGCCCTGAGGAAGGCCGAGGAGGTGATGGGGAAGGGCCCCGCCGGTATGGCGAAGGGCATGAACAAGGCGGCCCCGGGGAAGTCGGGCCAATAGGCCTGTCCCGTTGCCGTCGCCGAGCGTTCTGCAGGCGCCTCGCGCCTGCAAGTTGGGCCATCACTGTCGGAAGGGGTTGATCGTCGTGCGCAGCCGCGTACGCACTCGACCAGGGTTCACGCTGATCGAACTGCTTGTTGTCATTGCCATCATCGCAATCCTGGCGGCCATCCTGTTTCCGGTGTTCGCGAAGGCACGCGAGAAGGCCCGCCAATCCAGTTGCGCCTCGAACCTCAAGCAGCTGACGATGGGCATCCTGATGTACGCACAGGACTGCGATGACATGCTCATGGAGTGCAACTCGGGGAACTGGTACGTGGTCTGGAATGCGGGCGGGCTCGGCACGTACGAGCTCTGCACGGGTACCTGGCTGGCCTACACCCAGCCTTACATCAAGAACTGGAACATCCATGTCTGCCCAACCTGGGGCGGGATATGGAGCTACGGGATGAACTACCGCGCGACCGAGAGCGACCCGGCCAACGTCTGCGACGCGCCGAGCCTCTGGTACAGTTCCGTATCGATGGCCCAGTTGGTCGCGCCCGCGGGCACGATCTGCCTGGGTGACAACGGGTTCGTGCAGGGGCTGCAGAGCGCCTCGTCGTGGCAGTCCAGCGGCCTGGACCCGAGTAACCCCGCCAGTTGGAAGGAAATCGCGACT
>Ga0315288_10002989_pt1 | contig 21585 bp, 13 predicted proteins | sample YL17G11_20_MG_FD_203454 | JGI IMG/M metagenome (GOLD analysis project Ga0315288, IMG submission 203454) | Sediment microbial communities from Yellowstone Lake, YNP, Wyoming, USA - YL17G11_20 | ecosystem: Environmental > Aquatic > Freshwater > Lake > Sediment | place: USA: Wyoming | collected...
CAACTTTCGGAGGATAGATCCAGATGTCATACTGGTTGCGGTACGAGGTTCCCTTTATGGTCGCCGCAACGATCAGTTGCTTCGGCGCCTTTACCCGGTCGAGTGGAACGCTGATCCGGCCGGCGGGAAAGACCTCGCCCTGCTTGATTGTCATCGGGCCCAGCGTGCCGGACGCAACCTCCGATCCTGCGCTATCGCCGACGGTCCACGTCACGCCGGCATTGGGAATATCGGCCGCGCCGTAATTGGCGATCTTGATTTCCGCCGCAAAGGTTTCATCGGTGGTCCAGGTGTATTTCTCCATCAGCAGAAGCGGCACGGTCTCACAGCAGAATTGGCGCCACGCCTCGGGCTCGACGATGCCCTTGGATTCCATGAACACATTCAGCATCCCCACCAACGCCGTGCCCTGGCCGGGAAAATCCTGGAGGTCCAACAATTGGAATCCGGCGAATCCGGGCGTGCGCAGGGCAGCCTCGATGTCTTCCCGGTAACAGATCTCCGCCAAGGCGCCGGATGCGCGCATGAAGTCTGGGGACTGGTCCAGCATGCTGGCTGCCTTCAGCCGGTCGCGAAAGATCTCCAGGTTGCGCGCCTTGAGCACGCCGGTGTACTGGGGGATTTCGCGGAAGTCAGGAGAAACTTGAAACTGCCCGGTTTCATGACCGATGACCGGTGCGGATACATTGGCGAGCGACGCGCTGTAGTTTACCAGGGTCGAAGGCGGGCGGTGTTCGATATGCGGGTCTTGAAAATCCTCTGCGAAAAACGAACCGCGAACCGGAAGCGTCTCGGTTGTTTTGCTGGTGACCCAGAAGTCGTCGTTTTCGGCGAAACTGGGGGCCCAGTGCACATTGCCGCTCCCCTGAGCGTAGAGCCGGCGTGGGTCAATCTTCTTGAAACAGGCAACCAGTTGGTACATGGCCTGATGGCGGCCCAGCTCGTTGCCGAGGGTGAACATGGCAAACGATGGATGGTTGCCGTAGGCCTTGAAGATCAAGGTTCCCTCTCGGAGCAGGTACTTGCCCAGCGTAGTGTGGGATGAGGTGTTTTCCCACCTGAGATAGTCCACGTTGTAACGTTCGCCTTCCTCCTGTTCTTCCGGCGACCCGAATCGGCTGCTCTTGTTGGGAAGCTCCGGCGCCATGTAGATGCCCAGTTCGTCGGCCGCCTCAAGCGCCGCTTCCGGCGGAAACCACGAGTGACAACGGTAATGGTTGAGGCCGAACGATTTCACAATCTTCAACAGCCTGATCCACTCGGCCCTGTCCATCGGCGGATACCCGGTCAGGGGGTAATTGCAGGAATCGACCCGGCCTCGCAGGAAGACCGGGCGACCATTGACCTTCAGGTGCTTCCCGTCCCGGACGAACTTGCGCATGCCAAAGTTGACGACGCGTTCGTCGTGAAAGTTCTTTTTGCCCGCGGTCGTATCCAGCGAAACCACCAGGCGGATCAAGGCCGGGTTGAACTCGTCCCACAGCGGAACATCGCGGCCCAGTTTGTAGGTGAAGGTTATCTCGTTCGTATCGTTGGTGGCGTTGATGTCCGCGGATTGGGCGGGGAACGCAATGGATGCCGGCACGTTCCAGCTCTGTCCCGAGATCTCGATCCGTCCCGAGGCCGCCTTGCCGGTGATGTTGCCCACCACCGCCCAGATCGTGGCCTGCTGATTATCAACATCGGGATACACCTGCACCTCATCGAGCCAGACCGGATCAGTGGCGTGTAGTTCCATCTTGCCGATAATGCCGTTCCAGTTGGTCTGCGTCCGCTCGTCCACCGCGTGGGACGGGCCGACCGGCGGCAGTTTGGCGTTGTCCACGAGCACGGTGAGCGTATGTCGGCCGGGCGTGAGGGCAGCAGTCAGGTCGAACACCTGCGGGGCGCTGAGAGTGTCCTCTCCGCCGCAATCCTTGTCGTCAACCCACACCCGTGTGTTCTTGGTCCGCTCCAGCAGCAGCGTGATGCGCGTGCCTTTCCAAGTATCGGGGATACTCACCTCTCGTTGATACCAGGCGGGGCCTTTCCAATACCAGACACGTGAAAGCCGGTCGTCGCACCGCTCGTCCTTCCTGATGCCCTTGTGGTTCTCGTCGGTCGTGCCGGGCAGTGTGACCGCGTCATCCAGTTGTTCCGAGAACCACTTTTTTTCGACGCCGACGTCTTCGGGATCGAGCCGGAACTGCCAGGTTCCGGCAAGAGGAATAGCGTTTTCCCGGATCTTTTCGGATTTCATTATGTTCTTGCCTTTCAGTTGACTCAGCGTTGTCTTGTTGGTCAATCCCGCCCGAAATCACCGGCATCGAGCACGTGTGTTTCGCCCCGGGCAATCTCGAAGGTCTTTGTTTCTTTCCCGTACCGGATCGCGCACTTGCCGAGACCGTTGGAAACGCCCCTGACAACTGCTTGCCTAAGTTTTCCGTCTTTCCACTCCATGTCCACCTCGAAGCCGCCACGGGCGCGCAGGCCCTTGACGCTGCCGCTGGGCCAGGCCTTGGGCAGGGCGGGCAGCAAGACGATTTCGCGCTCGTGCGACTGCATGAGCATCTCGCAGATGCCGGCGGTGATGCCGAAGCTGCCGTCGAGTTGCACCGTCGTCGGAGGCATCAGACCGAAGAGGTTGATCGAGGAGAAAGCGGCGGAAAGGAACTGCTGCACCATGGTGTGCGCGCTTTCGCCATCGTGCAGTCTGGCGTAGAGCGCCGCGCGCCAGGCCAGCGACCATTCGGTCGCGCCGCCGGAAATGCCGCGTGCGTCAATCGAGACTTTCGCGGCCTTTGCCAGTTCCGGCGTCTTGCCCACGCTGATCTGCGTGCCCGGATATACCGCAAACAAATGGGAAGTGTGCCGGTGATTATCCTTGGGGTCGTCGCGATCCGTCATCCATTCCTGCAGCTGCCCCCACTTGCCGATCTTGGGCGCTACCAGGCGGTCGCGCATACCCGCGATCTTGTCCCGATACTTCTTGTCCACGCCGAGCGCGTCGGCGGCCCGCACATAGTTATGAAACAGGTCCCAGACGATCTGCTGGTTGTAGCTTACACCGTCCTCGTTCGGGCCGTGCTCCGGCGACCATCCGTCAGGCACCACCAGCTTGCCATCCGACATGGGCTTGAGATGATCCTCCCAGAATTCGCAGGTCTCCTTGAGGACCGGATAGGCCGTCTGGCGTAGATAGATTTTGTCGAGGCCGAACGCATAGTGCTCCCAGAAGTGCTGGCAATACCAGGCGTTGGCCGTCTTGTCCCACTTCCAGCCCATGCCGCCGGTGATGTTGTGCGAGGTGCGGATGGCGAACCCGCGTTGCGCGGGAGTCCCGTCAGCCATCATGAATTCCTGCGCCGCAGCGGTCGCCTTGCGCCACGCGGGAAGCTGGCTCACGACCAAGTCGAAGAACGGCGTGTGGCATTCGGCGAGATTGGCCGGTTCGGCGAGCCAGTAATTCATCTGCACGTTGATGTTGGCATGGTAGTCCGCATGCCACGGCGGATTGTTGTTATCATTCCACAGCCCCTGCAGATTCGCCGGCAGGCTGCCCGGCCGCGAACACGAAATGAGCAGGTAACGGCCGAACTGGAACAGCAGCGCCTCGAGTTCGGGATCAACCGTTGCCACCGCCTCAACCTTGCGCCGGTCGGTCGGCAGCGCGCGTTGCGCGGCGGACGATTTTCCGAAATCCACGCTCATCCGGTTGAACAAGGCCTGATAGTCTGCCAGGTGCGCGGCCTTCAATGCCGGATAGTCCTGTTTTGAGGCCGCCTCGATTTGCGCGGTAAGGCGCGCGTGCGGGTCTTCGCCGCGGTAGGCCTTGGCGGAGTTGAAGGCATAATCCGTTCCCGCCGCAACGAGCAGCGTGAGGCTGTCGCAATCCTTGAAGACCAGGCGGGTGGCATTGGTGTCCGTTGTTACCGAGAGTAAACCGCCCTGATGTAAGACGAGCAGTTGCCACTCGAATTTCAGGCCGTTTTCGAGCGTGCCGGAGGCGGTGATCCGATTACCATCTGCGGTGATTTTGGCAGAGTGCGGGTCGGCCAGTTCGATACTGCCGGTGTAGGCCGCTTGCTTGTCCGCGGTGAAGCGTGCCGCCATGACCTGCGCCGGCTGGCTGCAGAAAAACTCGCGCCGGAACTTCACGCCATTTGCCGTGTAGCTCACCTGCGCCAGCGCGTCGCCGATATTCAATTCGCGCCGATAATCCGCGGCATTCGCATGTGTCGGCAGATCCACGAACACGTTGCCGAGCACCTGATAGGATCCCATCCCCTTCGTTTGATAGCCGCCGCCCGGGTTGTCGTTCCCGGTCCACAGGCTGTCCTCATTGAGGCTGAGACGCTCGCGCTGCGGCGAGCCAAAGACCAATGCGCCGAGCCGCCCGTTGCCGATGGGCAGCGCCTCGTTCATCGGTTTGTCGTCGGCGGCCGGTTGCTGATACCACAGGATCAACGGCCGGGCGGGTGGCACGTTATCCCCGCCCGCGGCGAGGTTCGAGACGGCGGCTTCCGCCGCAACAACGGTGGCAAAAGACGATAAAGCCAGTGTGATGAGCGCTGTCGCGAGTTGAGCAGAAGCTCCGCCGATTATCTGGTTCTGTTTCATTACTTGTCTCCCTCGGATAACACCAGCACGTCTCCCGGCTTGGTATCAAGCACAACCAATCCGTCCTTGCCGACCTTAGCTTTACGCCCATTGACCTGCAGCGTCTTCCACGGACTCAACAGCGCCAGTTGCTTGCGGGCCACGCTCTCGATGGTCGCTGACTCGACCCGCCCGTCTTTGAAAGAGGCTGAGACAATGAAGCCGCCCTGCGCGCGCATCCGGCTGAACGCGGCATCCCGGTCGGCCGGCCAGCACGGAAAAAGGCGAATCTTGTTGTCCACGCTCTGCAGGAGGTATTCGTTGATCAAGCCGGCAATGCCGATCATCTCCCCCATGAAAGTGCCGTGCGCATGCCCCGCCCAGACAAACAGGCCATTGGGCAATTCCCGCGAGGCGAACCACCGCCTGCCTTCCGTGAACCCTTCCGGCATCGAGAGACGGGCCCTGGCGATGTTGAACATTACATGGGCATTGGCATCACGAAAGCGGGTCTGCTGAATGGTTTGCTTGAAGAGCTTCTTTTGAGCCTTATCCGAGAACCATGTTACCTGGTCGGCAGGGAATACGGGCGCAGCAGGCACGGTGATATTGTGCTCCGCGATATAGTCGCCTCCAACCCAGTCCACCACGATCTCCTCACCATTGCGAACCGTGGTAGGGTAGTCTGGCAGCAGCTTCTTGAATTCCCGGCACTTCCCGGCCAGATCGCCGTCTATCCGCAGGATCTTCGCCGCTTCGATCAGGGCAGCGAAGGTATAGTGGACATAGGCAATATCAAAGGGACAGTTGAAGATCCCCATGGGACCATGCTCAGGGCTGAAGGACGGCCCGAGCAGAACCTTGCCCGTGGTATCCCGCCGGCACTTCTCCATCAACGCAACATAGAAAGCGGCCACCTCCCTGAGGAAAGGATAGATCTTCGCTTTCATATAGGCTGCATCCTGATCGCACAGGTATTTCTGCCACATATTCTGCAGGGTCATCGCCTGCAGACCGATGGTCAAGCCCCAGGGGTTCATGGACATCTGCCGCTTGTTCTTGCTCTTGCAGTTCGCAGGGTCAGGCTCGTGAAGAAACGACGATATCGGCACATGGAGCCCCTCCAGGCCATAGGTGACCCTGGCAAGATTCTTGTAGCGCGGGATCATGCGAAGGTTGTAGGCGATCCAGGGATCGGCCAGTTCAGGATGGTTGGCGGCGGGCAGTGGCCAGAAGGCCTGCCAGGTATTGTAGTTGTGATGAAAATCCGCATGCCACGGCGTCTCATCGGTGGCCAGAGGCGGCAGGATCGGAACCGGAGCGGCGCCGGGACGGCAGACGGTGCCGGCAAAGTAGAGCATGCGATACCACCAGCGTTCGACCGTCCTGTCCCCCAGTTCCACGCCACAGCGAGCCCAGTAGTCATGCCAGGCCTGCTCGTGTTTTGCTATCAAGCTATGCTCTCCCTCCGCAACGGCGGTCCGGGCCAGGGAGATGGCTCGCGTCAGCACATCGCCTGCTCCAGGATCGAACGAAGTGACGAGCGAGACCGCCTTCACATCGCCGCGGGTGGCAACGGCAACCGCATAGTCCATGCCCTTGTAGTCGAGATCGCCGGGCAGGTTCATCAGCAACCAGGACACGCCATCGGTCTCGCCGAGTTTTGCCGCAGGCAGGGTCGCGGCTTTGATTTCTTCCAGCACCACCGGTTGCGGCCCGTGGATCAACAGTACGTTCTGTTGATGAAGAATGCGCAGGACCGTATGCGTTTGCTCCCCTGACCGGATGGTTACTACCGCCTTTTCCAGATTGAGAAAGCCGCTCATCTTCTCCGGAGCCGGTCCCAGTCGCAAGGCCGCGGCACAGCGCGGTTGCGGATAGGGAAACGCATTATAACTATACGGCGCACCCTCAGGACCGGTAACTTCGCGGGTTGCCGGATCGACACGCGGGAGTTCCCCATCCCTGGAGGTATCCACCCGCGCATCCCAGATGTCATTCTTCGTGATCCGCATGAAGAGGCCGTTGTCTTTCTCCCAGACAATGCCATAGAGATCGCCATTGCCAAGGATCAGACTCTCCTGCTGGCCATTCTTCAGCGCGGCCAGTTCTACATCGGCCCGACGCAGAGACGCGGGAAAAGGTATCTCGATCGCCGGCTTGCCAAGCCCGGGAACGTCGTTTACGCCGAGTCCGATGGCGGGCGCGGGTTTTGCCGCGGGCTTATCCTCCGCGGCCGATGCCGCCAAAAGTGAAATCAGCAGGACTGTCGTAAGGGTGAGAAATGTCGTCATTGTGTGCTGTATATTCATATTCCTATCTCCATACCTTTGCTTGAAGAACCATGTGATCGGAGAAGAGTGCAGGCAAACTGACATCGGCGCGGGCGGCGGTGGTGAGGAGTGAGACGAGGATAACGAGGGATGAGGTTTGCATGATTGCGCTCCAAATTTCATTTACCCGGATCGTTCGCACTTCCGGAACAGAGAAGAACTTCTTCGCCTTTTCTAAGGTCAATCCGGTAAGTGCCGGGCGCACCCTTTTCCAATTTGAATGGACGTCCGCCTGTGGCCTGGACTTCACCTTTGATATCGGTAAGCACCTGGCAGGGCTCCCCGGCTAGGCTCTTGATGCTACCCACATCGTGTTTCCGTGTTCTCGTCTGGCGGAGAAGAGGAAGGCGCCCTCGGCCCGCAGGTCGCGGAACCCGACGTCCTTCCACTCAGAGGGAACAGCCGGGGACAGCAACCTATTTTTCTCCACTTTTTGCAAAGTTTTTCGGGCGGAGATATTAGGACCGGCCAATTATTTCTACAACTTCCATTATCTGCGATTATGCTACCCCGTTACTGGCCGTTTGTCAATTTTTCCGAAAAACAAGATCCGAATTCTACATTTTTCGGTCTGCGTCCCTGTTTTTGCCTGTCTTGCTTTCCCCTATTTTGAATGGCAGGAGCAAGCTTTTGCCCAACACGGGTGCGACATGCAAAGAGCGTGCTTTATATGGATTAATGCCGTTTATGATCAGGCTTGAGCATGGCCCGCATGGGCGCGCAGTAGTTGTTCCAGTTTGGCGTCGGAGAGGGCTTTGCCGGAGCTGATGATTTGTTTGTTGAGGATGATGGTGGGGGTGAGGATGATGCCGTATTTATCGGCTTCGGGGGAGAGGATGTCGTATTTGTGAACTTCGACGGAGAGGCCGAGTTTGGCGGCGAGTTTGCGGATGGTGCGCTCGGCCTGGATGCAGCGGGCGCAGGAGAAGACCGCGCCGAATTCGGTTATCCCGTAGAAGAGAATAAATTCCAGGGGCTTTTGCTCCGCGTTTGAAGCGGCCTCTGTTTCCGCCTGCTCCTCCCCCATGGCTGCTTTGCCGCTGTCTTGGCCGGTGGCCATATTGGGGATGTTCAACGCGGGGGCGCAGATTTTGGCTTGTTCATTGGAACAGCGTTTTAGCTCCCAACAGGGGATCAAATCTAGCAAACGTCTGATTGCAGTTGTAGTAAGACCATGCTCGTGAACCAACTCGCGAATGCAGCGAATCCAGGCGATATCCTGGTTGGAATAGAGGCGCTGGCCGCCTTCGGAGCGGCGGGAGGGGAGTATCAGCCCTTCTTCTTCATAGAGCCGCAGTGTGCGAGGGCTGAGACCGGTAAGCTGACAGGCCACGGTCATAGTGTAGAGTCCACGGTTGTCACTGGAATCGGATATATTGCTCAATGAAACCTCCAAATCCTCACACCTCTTTCCCCTCTCCAAACTTGAGAGGGGATGTCCGAAGGACAGGGGTGAGGACACAACCAAAATGATACTTGACAAAATCCTAATTGTCAAGTAACATGGCAATAATTACTGCCATATATTATTGCTAACAAATTAACATTGAGTTCATAATTTGGGGATAAACTAATTGAAAACGAGCTAGAAAGGTCGCAAGATGCACGAAGCAGTTATCTCGAAAAGCCCGGGAAGTAAAGCATTAGAGATACCCGAAAGTCGCTGTGGTTTGATGGGACAGTGTATTGGCGAGTTCATCGGCACTTTAATACTGGTATTTTTCGGTGTGGGCTCAATCCATGTAGCTGTTGTCAGCGGCACGCACATGGGATTATGGGAAGTGGCGATGGTCTGGGGAATCGGCATTGCCCTTGCCATCTATACGGTGGGAGCGGTCAGCGGCGCGCATTTGAATCCGGCGGTTACCTTCGCGATGGCGATATGGCGGCAATTTCCCGCCAAAAAGATTCTCCCCTACATCATCTTTCAGCTTGCCGGTGCGATGGCCGGCTCGCTTATTTTATTCGGACTTTTCCATGGCATGATTGAACAATTCGAGGTGGCGCGGGGGATTATGCGAGGCATGCCGGGGAGCGAATTGTCGGCGATGATGTTTGGCGAATATTTCCCCAATCCATCAATGCTGGGGACTTCCTCGCTGGCGCATACGCAAGTTCCACTGGCAACAGCGATGCTGGCGGAAGGTATTGGAACCGCGCTGCTGATGGGTTTTATATTTGCCTTGACCGAGAGGCGCAATATAAACAATCCGCGCAACTTGACTCCTTTATTTATTGGGCTTTCCGTTTCCGTTATAATCGCGATTGTGTCGCCGCTGACGCAGGCCGGTTTGAATCCGGCGCGGGATTTTGGGCCGCGGCTGGTTTCCTATTTTTTCGGCTGGGGCAAAATTGCGATTCCGGGGGCGCGGGGCAATTTTGATTTTCTCACGGTGTATATACTTTCGCCGATCATCGGCGGCCTTTTCGGCGCGGGCGTCTATCAGGGATTAATACGGCGGTATCTGGGTTTTGAAGGCGCAGGCGCGGAGCAATAGAGCTTTTTTACATATAGGTTAAATTTGGGGTAATAAAGATTGTGATCGGCGTGGCATGGGCATCCTGTCCGCCACAGCGGATCTGCCTAAGGCATGACCCATGATTGGTGGTACTTCCATCACGGGCGAGATTTATCTGCCGTGGCAGACCCCCGTGCCACAACAAAAGAAGATTCTAATATAGTCTATTGGCAATCCAATTTTTGAAAGACAAAAGCAAAAGGGAGATGGATATGTCGGAAAACGAATTTAAGGTGTGTGTGGTCAATTGTAATGGCATTGGGCGCTTGTCTTCGACGATTGTGAGGCAGGCGGGGTATATACTGACGAAGATGCGGCCTGAGCAGGTAATTTTGCTGAGCGCAGTGGCGCTGGCCGTGCATGAGGACGAGCAGATGGATTTGCTGAAAAAACACCCGCTGCTGATTATTGACGGCTGCCGGCCGCACTGCGCAAAAGCACTCGCCACTGAATTGGACAAGAAGCCGGCGGCGGCCATCTATGCGCCGGATGTGGCGGCGGCGAAGAAGCTCTCGCTTTCCGGCGAGAAGCGGCGGGGCTTGGGAAAACGCGGCATGGAATTGGCGCAAGCGATTGCGGACAAAGCCGCAGAGGAAGTGGACCGCATCATCGCGGAGGAGATGTTGAGCACACTATAGAATCGTTGAGCGTTCAGCGTTGAACGTGGCTAAGTCACGCAGTGACCGCCATGGCGGCCTTTAGGCCTAGCCATTCAGCGTAAAATTCAGGTTTTTGCTGTTACGCTCAACGCACAACACTCAACGCAGAACGTATTTTTATTCCGGAGGAATACAAATGGCAGAGAAAGTTACGCTTCAACCATGTTTGAATCAGGATAAATTGTCGGTGCTGGCGAGGCAGGCATGTTATGTAGTGCATGAGGATTGGCGGCCGGAGCAGACCACTTTGGGCTGCGGGCCGGCGCTGAATGCGCGGGTGCAGGAGGATCTTGATTTCATCCACCTCTTCCCGGTGATTGCCATCGAATCGTGCCCGAAGGATTGCATTACCAAGCTGATCGCGAAGTTGGGCGAAAAGGCCGCCCTAACACTGCACATGCCGGAGCTTTTGAAAGAGCTCGGAATAGATGAGAAAGATATTCCCGAAGAGCATATTGATTGCGACAGCGCGGCCGTGCAGACCGTAGCGAAGCGCCTGCTTAAAGAAGTGGATCGCCTGCTGGCGCTGTAGGATCGAATCCCCCCCGCGGGAAAGCCACGAAGTCAGTCCGGCTTCGTGGCTTTCCTGCTAATGAACTCCTCTCCCGAGCCGATTCCAAAATGCGATTTTACCCCCCGCGAGAAGAGCCGGCTTTCGCCGGCTTGTTCATAAAGCCGTCCCCAATCATCTCGAAGATTTCCCATTTAATTGATAAATCATTCATCAAAGTCGCCTACCATTTGAATAATGCGAAGGTATTTATCGCTAAATCCATAGGAGAGAAAGCATGAGACGACATAATATGTTCACTGCTATTGTGCTGGGCCTGCTGGTGTTTGCGCTTGGGCGAATGCCGTATGCAGGAGCCGACGAAGCGGTTACCCCGCCGGACAATTCTGTCATGCAGCGACAGATTGACGAACTCAAGCAGAAGCTGGCTGACATGGACGAGTTGAAAGCGCGACTGACGGCGCTCGAGGACCAGTTCAAGGGAACGCAGACGGCGCAAAAAAAGACTGAGGAGGCGCGCGCGAAAGAAGCGAAAGAGCGCAAGATTACCGGCTATATGCAGCTACGTTACCGCGGTGACAACGCGCCGGACGGCAAGAAGGAGTTTCTGGTGCGGCGCGTCAGGACGAATGTGCAGGGAGATTTGAGTCCGAAAACCGCATATCGCATAGAGCTGCAGTCGGATGCGAAAGAGAAAGGCCTGGGAACGGGAAGCAAGGTGCAGTTGCGCACGGCTTACATTGACCAAAAGTTGAGCCAAGCGTGCAGATTACGTTTCGGCCAGACCGTCATTCCGTTTGGCTACGAACTGGAGACGAGCGTGCCGGCCTTGTGGACCGGCGAGCGCGCCTTCTTCATGGACCGCCTGTTTCCGGATCAGCGGGACATCGGCGCAGACTTCCAGTGGGTGAAGGACAAGCAGTCACCCATCGTAAATTTGGGCTTGTTCAACGGCACCCTCATTAACACGAGTGAAAATAATTCCAGCATAGACCCAATGGCTCGCGTAACCATTCCTTTCTCCATTGGCAACTATGACAATGGCAGCGTGGCAATCTCCTACTACGACGGCAGAAACGGCGAAGGTCCGAGCGCCACCGACCGCATCCGCCTGGGTGGCGGCGCGGAAGGCAGCTACGGCCCCTGGGCCTTTATGGGCGAATATGTAACCGGCAAGGACCTGGGCGCCGATATGCGCGGCTGGTATGCGCAGCTCGGCAGGAAGATAGGAAAAACTCCGGGAACGATCTTTGCCAAATACGACACCTATGACGAGAACACGAACGTTTCGGGTAACGAGTTCAACCGCTGGGATGCAGGATATTTCTATGATTTCGATGCCCGCACGCGCCTAACGCTCGTTTATGAGTTGCGCGATGTGGGGCAGGGTTTCTCGGAGCGCTCGAAGTGGGATGGAAATGCGGCTTATCTGCAGTTGCAGGTCAAATATTAAGATATAAAGGAGATCATGACATGAAAACATTATCCTGGCGTAACATTTCGATTGGATTAATGGGACTGGCAATGTTGCTGGTTGGAGTATTAGCCTCAGCTACGCCGGCCGCGGCGGCTGAAAAGCAGGAACTCCAGGTCTATGCGGCCTCAGTGATGACGGAGGCCTTCACGGAGCTGAAGAGGGTTTTTGAGAAGAAGCATCCCGAAACGAATGTCTTACTAAACTTCGGGGCCACCTCCATGCTGCGCACCCAGGTGGAGAATGGGGCGACCCCGGATATCTTTGAAAGCGCGGATTACACCAATATAAATACGCTCTGGCGGAAAGGGTATATTCCGGGGAAATATCAGCCGATGGCACATAACCGGCTGGTGGTGATCACGCCTGCGGAAAATCGCGCCCATATCAATTCGCTGGAGGATCTTACGCGCCCGGAATTGATACTCGTTAGCTGCGCGGCGGAGGTTCCCGTTGGCGCGTATACGCTCCAAGTGCTCGATAAGCTCAACAAATCCGGCAAGTTCGGCAGCAACTACAAGAAGAAGGTAATGGATAACTTCCGCTCCCTTGAACCTAATGTCAAAGGGATCGTCGCTAAGGTAATGCTCGGTGATGCCGACGCGGCGTTTTGTTATGCATCGGATATCAACGAAAATATCATGAAGAAAGTGAAGGTGATCCCTATCCCCGAGCAATATAATGTGCTGGCGTCGCATTACATTGGTTTGGTGAAGGGCTGCCGGAACCCGGAAGCAGGCAAGCAGTTCATCGCGCTAACGCTCTCGCCCACCGGGCAAGCGATCTTTGCGCGCAATGGCATGATTACGTTGAAGGCGGCGAAAGCCAAGCCAAAAGGCTAAGCGCCAGGAGTGATTATCGCTAGGCTGCCGCTGAAGTGAATGTTTGGGTCCGCGCCCGGCGCTTGCGCTGGGCGCGGTGCTTATCTTTAGACATCGCTTGCGGCCGGAGGCAACTGCTTCCTGCCGCTCCCTTCTTTTCGCGAGTCCACAATTTCCATAAGCAGCTGATCGTGTTTGCGACTGAGATCCTTGTCAGCATACATGGCTTTGTCGGCCATGGCAATCAAGGATGACATCTCGTCGGCGTCTCCCGGATAGGTGGCCACGCCGATACTTACCTTAATGCGACGACTCTTCTCTTCTCCAAGATTCGGCTGATATTCACTTACGGCCTGCTTGATGCGCAAGATGGTTTCCAGCGCAGGTTTATTGGCGGTGCCGGGCAGGAGGACAATAAATTCGTCGCCTCCATAGCGCGCCACCGTATCATACTCTCTAACCGAACTACAAAGGATGCCGGCGATATCCTTGAGAATGCGGTCTCCTTCCTGGTGGCCGAAGTTATCGTTTACCGCCTTAAACTCATCTATATCAACCAGCAGCAGGGAAAGCGGCCCGCTGCCTCGGGCCGAGCGCGCGATTTCCTGCTCAAGCTGCATCAGGCAATGCCGGGCATTGGGCAGGCCGGTATGAGGATCGGTAAGAGCCGTCTTTGCGGTTTTTTCGAAGGCGCGCGCCTTATCAATGGCAATAGAGGCCTGATCGGCCACTGTGGAAAGCAGACGAAGATCGTTATTATTGAAGGGCGCTTCCGCGGTTCGATAGATGGTTATGGTGCCGCAAACATTTCTCTGGTTATCGAGCAGCGGCACCGCCAAGGCATTAGTAAGCGCGGCCCAGGCGGACTTGGGCATGTCGGTCAGCAGCCCCAGGTCCTGGCCGGCGTCGGCATTGACTAAGGATTGACGACCGGTCATGGCAATTTCGCCGCTTATGCCCTCGCCCCAACGGAGGAATCTGTTTTGCAGCTTGGCGGCAAGAAAACCGGCGGTAACCGCGGCGCGCAGATTATCTCCGGGGCGTTCGAAGAAGAAAATCACTCCGGTGGTGAAATTCAAAATCTTGCTGATTTTGCTCATCAGCAATTCCAGGACTTCCTGCAAGTTAAGGCTGGTTGCGGTCGTCTGAACAATTTCAAAGAGGGCGACGAGTTCTCGCTGCGCCTGAGCAATGTCGGCAAAGGCCGCCAGTTGATTTTCAGAAACGGCTTCCGGGACAAGGCTGGCTGAAATATCTTCGGCATCAAAGATGAAGCCTTGAGCCTTTTCCTGGGAAATAACTTTCAAGTAGGCCTCAATAACTTTAGGATCAAACTGAGTGCCGGCGCCGTTCATAATGATTTCGACCGCGGATTGAGTAGAGAGCGCTTGGCGATGCGGGCGTATAGACAAAAGTGCGCTATAGACATCGGCGACGGCAAGAATGCGCGCGCCCAGAGGAATCTGTTCACCGGCAAGGCAGTCGGGATAACCGGAGCCGTCAAACCACTCGTGATGTCCGCGCACAACGGGCGCCACGCCGGCGCATGAATCAAGCCCGGCGAGCAGGCTGGCGCCGACTATCGGGTGAGTCCTCACTTTGCGAAGCTCATCTTCGGTAAGCGGATCGGGCTTATGGAGAATATAGTCCGGCACGGCCAGTTTGCCGATATCCGAGAGCAGGGCGGCGATGCGAAGCTCCTCCTTTTCTTCCTCGCTGATGCCCATCTCTTCAGCAATGGCAATCGCCATATCCCGCACGCGTTCGGCTTTTCCACGCCCGCGCTGATCCCGCGCATCTATCGCCCGGGCAAGGGATTCGACCACTTTCAGGCCGATTCCCTCGCGTTTCTTGACGCCCTCGAGGCTATTATGCAGCAAGGCGATCTCTTCTCTGGTGCTGCGATAGCAGAGCAGGTAAAGGCCGCCGAGGGTAAGCACGGCGGCCGTGAGACCGACCATCTCGGCTCCTTGGGGCCTTATACCAATGGCGGCCAAGGCGCTCATAATGACGAGCACCGCGGCGCACGCCACCAATACACCTTTCTGAAATGTCTCGCTCCACTCACGCATTTTCACTGTCTCAAACCCCCAAATTCCTCAAAAGGCTACGTTTGAACTTCTTCTACTCAAGCCGGACGTCCAAACAAAAAAACCTGCCGGTCCCCGGGCCTGAGCAGGTTTCCACATTCTAAGGCAAAAACGCCGACAGGCCGCCACTTCATCAATTCAATCCCGGTGTCAAGCAGCCCGCGGCGAAATTTAGCGGCCACAGGCATCCGGGCATTGTCGCTTCTCTGCTTTGGCAGCCTGGCTATCTTATTCTGCTTATCGCCATATCCTCTTTTGGGGATATGCGCAGGACTTAGATCCTCGGCTTTGCGTCCCTCGATTTCTCGAAGTTTGCCTTTCTCACTGCATTTGATTTTTCGATTTAACTCCTTGAAGACAGAAATTCTTCCTAATAAGTTTATTCCACACCCGCGACAGCGTTGGAGATGACGAAAACTCCCCTTTGGGTAAATTTGCACAAACGCTGATTTAATGGTTAGGTAAGTGATGGCCATCTACTCCGCGCAGAAGGGATTGCCTCCCGTTAGGGCGCATACATCAATTTTTTCAAGGGCCGGGTCCAGGATGGCGTCAATGGAATATTCATAGCCATCGCCGGAGCCGTTACGCCGGCTTAAATCGGTCTCTTTTTCGGCCAGCCTGGGCTGGCCTTCCTGCCACTCCACAATGCGCACCAAGGGCCGGGAGATCTGCTGCGGATTCGGCTTTATTACGACGGCCATATCTCCATTGCCGAGGCGCACAAGGCTGCCGGGAGGATATTTCCCTAACAGGGCGGTAAATCGGTCAAGTATGCGGGGCTCGAATTGGCTTGCCTCAGCGTGCATAATCTCCAGGGCTTGCTCCGGCGGAAGCGCGCTGCGATAGGGCCGGTCGGTAGTAAGCGCATCATAAACATCCGCCGGGCCCACCAATAACGAATAGAAATTGAGCGCGCGTGATTTGCTAAGGCGGGGATAACCGCTCAGGTCATAATGAAGATGGTGCTCGAAAGCTACCAGGGGCGCGGACGAGGGGGCTTTCTCCTGCCGGCATAAGAGCAGCGCTCCATATAAGGGATGGCGTTCGACAATGGAGAATTCTTCCGCATTCAGGGCCGTGGGTTTGCGCAGGATGGGCAGCGGAATATAGATCTTGCCGATGTCATGCAGCAGGGCGCAAACGCCAAGCTGCTGAAGCTGTTCCTTAGAGAGTCCCATGCTCTGGCCCAGCTCCAAACACAGGATGCAAATATGCAAAACATGGGTGAAAGTATATTCATCTCGGCCCTTTACCGCGACGAGCCCCAACGCGGAAGCCTGTTCCAGGATTATAGAATCAATAAGGCTGCTGACGGCCTGGTAGGTGGGGTCGAGTTCGGGCACTACGCCCATACGGGCCTGCCGCGTGGTTTCCCGCAAAACATCCAGCGCGCTGGCATAGACCTCCCCCGCTACCTGGCCGGCAAAACCTTCTTCCACTTCCATGGCGGCGCCCTTCGATAAGTGCAGCTTTTCCATGGCGATGTGTCTCACCCCGGCGAGGGCCAAGGCGGAGGCCGGACCTCCCTGACGCTCCAAATCCTTGGGATCGCTCACCAACACAGAGATGAAGGCGGCGGCTTCTTCAGTATGCAGGCCGGAGAGAAAGGTGATGCTTTCTATGCCGCGGCGCAGGCAGGCGCCCACCAGATTGGCGGTGCCGGTGCCCAGGTCGAAGAGGGGACGGTCGTCGGCAATTATTTCACCGTCAACTATTTTGAGAACGAACTCTCGTTTATCTTCGAGCAAGTGGTTGATGGCCGCGCTGATCTCTTCGATATTCATCCTAACCGTGGGATGATTCAGGGAATAAAAAGAGGTATTGCGCATGGCGCGCGCTATGGCTTTTATGGCTTCCTTTTCCACTTGTTCCAAGAGCTTTTCCATTAGCGTGTTCCTGCCGCTGCCGCCTTGCGTCGCGTCAGCGCGGCATCATCCCCATCTTCTGCTGCCAGTTGCCCAGCGCAGCCTTACATACTTTCGCCACTGCTCTCCGGCGGTCGGCGGAGAAAAGTTCCAGCAACTGTCCCGCCCTGGGCGCCGGGGTGCCGGCGAGCGCGGCGGCGGCGGCCCCATACAATTGCTCCCGCGCCCGGCCGAAGAAAAGACCTTTTGTCTCCAGGATTTTTTCCAGCGTCGGAAGCGCCCTTTCATTGCCAAATAATGCCAGGGATTCAAGCGCAGTCAGGCGAACCTTAAGACTGCGCGCTTTGAGATCCGGCTCTTCGGCGGTTCTGCAAAGCGCCAAAACTACCCGCGGAACCGCCTCCGAAGGAATACTTTCGGCCAGCTTTCCCAAGGTGCGCGCCGCCTCGATGCGCACTTCCCAGGCAAAATCATCCAGGCCGGCGATGAGCGCCTGTTCCGCGCCGCCGGCTTGGGCCTCACCCAGCGCCTGGATAATTCCTAAGCGCGTCCGCAGGTCGGGATGACGGATGACATAACGGGCAAGCTGGACCGCCTGCCGTGGATGGCTCTTGAGCAATATCCCGAAAATTCTTATGACGGCCTCAGGAGGACCTTTTGCCAGCGCATCCCCAAAGAATCCACTATACCGCTCTTGTTTGCCGAGGAGTCCTTCACTGAGCAGGCTGCTCTCCTTTATATCCTCCAAAGGAGCCGAGACGGGAGAGGGCAAATCGGTCTGCTGACACAGGGCGACCGCGGCGGCGCTAACCAGTTCCTCCTCCTGACTCCGAAATATGAGTGCAAGCAACGCGCTGCGGGCATTATCACCCAGCAGAGCGAGCATTTCCACCAGGATTATCTTTTCATCTAAAGCCGTGCAAGATGCAATGCACTGGGAAAACCATTCGATATACTCCGGCGTGCCCAGGCGCTGAAGCGTAGAGGCCGCAACAAGGCGATAACTTTGCGCGCGCTTTTTCGATCGCGCTTCCTCAATCAGCGCTCTATGTAAGTCCAGAGCAAGCTGTTCCTTATCCCCTTTTTGAAAAGCTTCCGCGTGCCGGGCGACTTGCGCACACAGATTGGCATATTCCGCGAGGGGATGGTCAAATTCCAGCAGGGCCAGCAGCATCTCAGTGTGAGCGCGCTCAACCACTTCCGGCCGAAGTGTGGCCAGCAAGTCTTGAATAGCTTCCTCGAAAACGGGCGCGGCTTCCGCCGTTTCGGTGGCGCGAAGATGAAAACCGTGCCGGTCATCCAGCATCATCTGCTCTTTGGCAATTCCGTCCAGCAGCAATCCCACGATGGTGCGGTAGTTTTCTTCAGACAGGCCCATTTTTGAATACCAATACATCAACGCCGGTTCCACTTCCAAACGCCGGGCAGGGGTTGGCATCAAGCGCCGGAAGAGCCGCCCCAGGGCGGCAGAATTTTCTCCCGTAATGGCCATGGGATAAGTGAATATGATATCCTCCACCAATTCCATAGGCGACAGGCTGTCGGCCACCCAGGAGAGCGCATCCTCTTCGCTTTGGGCATTCATGCGGGGTATGCGGAACAATCTGGCGCGCAACTCCGGTTCCAGCATCCAAAGGATACGTTTTAGAGTCTTGCACCACAGCTCGCGCGCCTGTGGGGATTCGCCTACGCTGTCAAAGCTGGCCTGAATCAATTGCGCCAATCCGGCTGCGAGCAGATCGGAGGGCGCGATCTCCGCCTCCAGATAGGTCTCCCAGCCGGTTGAGGGAGGTTCCGTTTGCGGAGAAGTGGAGACAGCAACGCCTGCTTTTACCGGAGCTGAACAGAGAAAGCCGAGCAAGGACGATAGCCTGTGGGGAATTTTATCCGGCGCTGCACCTTCTTTTGTCCCGGAGGGTTCGCCGGCCGTTTCTGCCGGGGATTCTGCGATTTTGCCCTTCAGCATCGCCATGCAGGTTTTAACCAATTCCTGCACCGAGCTCTGTTTCTCCTCCGGCGCCATTTGCATCAAAAGCGCTTCGGATTCTCTCAACAATCGTTCATAGTCCTGCTCTTCGATCTCGATATGGCTGACTCCACGACCGGCCAACCAGCTCTTCACGCCTTCGCGGTCATTCGATTCCAGAGATTCATCGGTAAGCAGCTCGATGAGAGCTTCTACCTCACATGCCTCAATATCATTATGCAGCGCCAGGGTCTTGACAAAACGCCGCCTGAGTTCTTCATTCATCCAGGCGGAACCGGGGCCAATTTCCGGCAGAAGCTTGCCCTTGAAAAGTAGTCCCAGGCTTGAAGTCGTAAGCCTGACGCCGTCTTCCGCGGCTGTGCCGGTGAGTTTCAACAAAGCTTGGCGGGCGCGCGCAATGGCGGCCGCCGTAATGGGATGGCCGGAAGGATATTGGCCGGTCTGCTTGGCCGAGCGGGCGAACTCCTCTATCGCCTCGGCCATGTCCCGCAATGATACCGGTCGCTCTTCGGTTGCAGTCTGGTTGAGGTCAACTCCCATTCCGAACCTCATGGAATGAAGTAAAAGGTAAAAGGGCAAAGGTGGCAACAAAAAAATCCGCCAAAACAAACTTTAGTTTGCTATTGCCGTAAAATAATGCTCACCTATTGACGGAATTTACGCCTCTTGACCACACTCTCCAGACGCTCAACTCCGATCTTACTTTTCCCCTTTTACTTTTTACCTTTTCCCCTCCGCCCCTCCCTCTGTCTATTCCATAAAAAGGGGGTGAGTATAAGGGGGAAAGCAGGAGGAATGATACCTGCCTTGGCTTACCCGGGCAGCCTCCGCAGATATTGCCGCCTCGCCGTCGTTAAGTCTCCTGTTACCTCCGGGGAAAAGGCGTTGCTTTCCTGCACTTGATTTCATAAATATAGCAGGCCTCATTTCGTCCCCAGTAAAGCCGGATCGTCTAATTGCCCGGACCCGCACCAAGTCTGGTTTTCGACCATTAAAGCGGAACGAAAATAGCAATCTTGCCCTGCCGGAAGCCAACCGAAGGCAACTTCAATCGCTGGGTTATATTGGACATTAGCCCGGTCTGACTAATTAATAGTCGGCTGAGCGTTCCTGGTTATATGCAGATTAAGATAAATTATGTTTTTTAGCAGATTTGACAGGGTTTGCGCTTTTTCCTGCAAAATGGGATGATTGCTGGGTTTGTTGGACGATGAAAATAAATTTGTCAGGTGGCTAAGTCCGCCAGAGGCGGACCGCCATGGCGGTCGCGAAGCGACCTAGCCATTTTGTCGGGTGGCTAAGTCCGCCAGAGGCGGACCGCTGGCTAAGCCCTTCGGGCCGCCATCCCGGCCCCTTTTGGGCTTAGGGACATGGCGGTCGCGAAGCGATCTAGCCATTTTGTCAATCCCTTTTAGTAAGACGTTATTAATTTTGCCTGTTGTGTATTCGAAAAAAAGTGAAAATCAGTAACATTTAGTAACATCCGGACTGCAGAGATTAGGGACGAGGGGCAAGGGAAAAGAGTGGCCGGAATTTGGCCGCAGATTTTCGCGGATTGGCGCTGATTGAAAATGGGATTTCCTGATAAATACATTTGTTTGACTTCTATATATATTATACACCACCTGTCAAGGCCCAAGGGGAAGTAAAAAGTAAAAGGGCAAAAGTAAAAACCAGCAGGGCAAGTGCGAAAGTAAACCCTCCGCAGGCGGGCAAGAAGTAAAGAGGCAAAACTAAAAATCCAGTGGTCAGGGGCGAGAGGGTGTTAGTCGTTAGCCGCGGATGGGTTATTTGGGGGCAGAGGGAGGGATTACAAAATAGGCTTATTTTTTGCAGCTCCATTTGCACAAAGCAGGCAGGATTTTGCATCTGTTATATGGTAAGCTGATTGGGAGATAATTGAGAGAAGAAATAGGGTTGCTGTCCCATAATTTTCCCGCGTGAGTTGATAGGCGGAATCGTATGTGTAGGTTATTATATCGCCATTCGTCTCCGTGGTGGCGGTCAAATTCCCCACAAAATCATGCTCATTGCTCCACGAATCAAAGATGGAGTTGTCGCTCTTCAGATGCACCTGATCGGTCAGCCTGCCCATATCATCATAGGTATATGACACCCATGTGCCATTGCCGTTCTGCTGGGTGATGCGCTGTCCGAGCGAATCATAGGCAAAGGTCGTATATTCACTAAACGGATTCAGCAGCCATGCGATGCGGTTGGCCGCGTCATAGGAATAGGTCGTTATGCCGCCGTCCGGATCAACCATGGCGGCGCGGTTGCCTATCGCGTCAAAGCTATAGGTGATGGTCTTGCTGCCGGGATAGGTTACCACTTCCAGCATATTCGCCGCGTTATAAGAGAAGGTGGTTATTCCTGTGCCGTCCTCCATAGTCAGCCGATTGCCGATGGCGTCATAGCTGAACGTTGCGCGGGCGCCGTCCGAATATTCCTTGCGCGTCATGCGATGCGCCGCATCATAGACAAAGGTAATCGTCTGACCTTTCGGGTCAAGCTGAGTCTGCTGCCGGCCCAGCACATCGTAGCTATAGGTGGTAATGCGGCCGAGTTGGTCGGTCATGGCGGTCTGCATCCCCCGCGAGTCGTAGGTATAAGTTACGCGATTGCCGCGGGGGTCAATCATGGCGATGCGCTGGCCCACGGCGTCATAGACATTGGTCGTGATATTGCCATTGGCATCGGTAACATCAACCTGCCGTCCGAGGGCGTCATAGCTGTAAGTCGTGC
>Ga0315288_10002990_pt1 | contig 21581 bp, 45 predicted proteins | sample YL17G11_20_MG_FD_203454 | JGI IMG/M metagenome (GOLD analysis project Ga0315288, IMG submission 203454) | Sediment microbial communities from Yellowstone Lake, YNP, Wyoming, USA - YL17G11_20 | ecosystem: Environmental > Aquatic > Freshwater > Lake > Sediment | place: USA: Wyoming | collected...
GCACGCAGAAGCTGCCGCCGGCAAGCCTCCAAGATGGCCGGGTCCCCGCGCAGGTCGAAGTAGTACAGGATGGCTTTTTTGACAGGCAGCTGGGCTGGACTGGGCCGCGTGCCGCTTGCTACGATCACAGGAACATGGAGAGCCTGCTCGTCGTCCCGCACCTGGACACCAAGACCATCACCCGCCTCTTCCGCGACATCTCCGTCGACCGCGAGACTGGATGCTGGGTCTGGACTGGTAGCCTGGACCAAGACGGGTATGGCCAAGTTTCCTTCTGCAGACTTGCACGAACCGTCGGAGCCAATAATGCTCGCTTCAAGGTCGCCAGACTGCTCTGGGCATGGCTGATTGGTCCGTTGCCCAACGGTAAAGGACCAAGCATCCCCGTCCTTGACCACATCGTGTGCGACAACAGGGCCTGCGCTAACCCCAACCATCTTCGTCTCGTGAGCCAGCGAGATAATCTCGCTAGGTCCAAGGCCATCTCCTCCATCATGCGCGCCAGAACCCACTGCAACCACGGCCATCTCTTTCCCGATAAGATCTGGAATTTCAGGAGCGGAGCCAGAAGAATTTGTCCGACCTGCACGAGCGCGAGAGCGCGAAAACGCCGCTCCCGCCTCCATGACCTTCGCTCTGGCCTCCTCGCTCCAGCCTGGAACGGGCCAGAACCGGTCGAGAAGAAATGATAGAGGCCTCGTCTGCCCAGGCCATGCGTTGTTGAGCCACATGTTCTGTGAGTATTTCCTGGCCCGGTCAACATCCTTCCCGCGCAGTACGTAGGGGAAACTCCAGTTCCCACCCTGCGTTCGAAAGGCGTGGCTTGCATAGCACCGACGGTTCGTAAGTTGAGTTCCGCCAGACAACCACGTTCGGCACGCGTACTCCACAGCAAATTGACCCCAAAAACCTCCAGCCTCATCCATGCCCCCGAGTTCCCAGTAATAGTCGCGCGGCATGATAAAGAATGCCCCAAGGCTCGACATCACCTCGCAAAGGTCGCCAGTCTGCTTCTTTTCTCCTGTCCGATCGTAGGCAAAATGGAGCTGCTCATCGAACACCCATGAGGTGGTGACACGGTTCATCCGTGGCTTCCACACCAGTTCCTTTTGATACCCGCCCATCACTCCGCATTTCGCGCACGCCACGTCGGTCGGACCCTGATACTCACGATGACCACAATGTTGGCAGACACGATCGAACACCCAGAGATTGATTTGCTTCGGAATGCACGTGGTCTCGCGAGCGATTTCACCGGTTTCGTACGGAGTCATCAGGGCGACGTCGAATCCCTCAGACACCGTGCAGTGGGCGTCGAGTTTGAACACGTACTTCGCCCGGCTTATCTTTGCCGCCACGTTTGTTGCCGCCCGTTGCCCAATCGGCTCTGGCATATACACCAGATGCACGTCGGGATGGTCGGGAATCGGCGTAATCGGCCACGCCCCATCCAGCACCACAATGATGTTGGTGTCGCCACGCTTGTTAGCCAACACGTCCTGAATCGTGTTCAGCAACCACTCCTCGTTCCGCGCCGGGATCAGCACGCTCATCGATGGCGACTGGCTCATGTCTACCTATCTCCTCGGCAGTAGGTCAGGTGGGGGCACTTGTAGATGTTGGCGTGGATGGTGTGGACGGCGACCTGGCTCTTGGCCAGGACGTAGGGCAGGCTCAGCTGGTCGTTGATGTGGTAGCGGGTGATGTGGTACCACCAGTCCCGCATCAGGGCCTGCACGGCTGGCGTCGGCCGGTAGAGGAAACAGCCGCAGGCGAAGAGCCGGTTGTCCACGAAGTCCGGGTCCTCGAGATAGGTTTCGACCTGCAGGTCGAGCCACTCGTTCGCGTAGCGCTCGCGGATGTATCCAGAAACATAGCGTTTGGTGAGGCGCTTGCGCAGGAACGCGACCTCGTCCGCAAGGCTTGAGCGCCTGGGGTGCTGGAAGATGGCGAAGTCTTCCCCGCCCAGTTCCGAGAGCAGCCACGCCACCGCCCCTTCCTGCATCTGGAAGGACGCATCGAGCCAGATGTAGATGTCTGACGGTGGATCGAGCAGTTCCCAGCCCAGGACCTTAGGAATCTTGGCCTGCATCCGGGGCGTGAACGAGGCTGAGCGGAGGGGGAAGTTCTGGTCGTCCCAGTACCACTCGGCATAGCTGATGTCCCTGTCTGGCAGGAAGTGCTGCGGAGCATGCGCCACGCGCGTATCAATCCCGCCCAGGTTGGCTTGGAGCAGGCGCACGCTGGTCACAGGACCCGCTCCCGGCCAAAGAAGCCGTGGGACATCGCGCCTTCGAGGGCGTGCAGGAGTTGGCCCTCGTCGGACCGCGCCGGTTCCGGGTTGACCCACAGGAAGGACCGTTCGGCGTCCCGGTATTCGCTGCGTCGGACCTTGGCGCGACCGAGGACAAACCACGGCGCGATGTAGTTGGCGCGGACGAAGCCGTGGACGGCCTCGACGACGTGGATGTTCAGGTCGCGGCGGAAGGACTTGTAGTCGTGGCCGCTGATGATGCCGCCGGGGCGTACCTTCCTCGACCAGACGCAGAGGTCGTTCACGACATCTTGGAAGCTGTGGTTGCCGTCGATGTAGACGAAGTCGAGGCTGCCGTCGGGCACGTCCTGCGCGGCGTCCACCGAGAACTTGCGGATGATGGTGGTGGGGTACTGGCTCAGCCGGCGCTGGGCCTCGGCGTACGCCTCCGCGATGAGGTCATGCCGGGTGTGATCAACATAGGCCTTGTAGGACACCCACGGATCCACACAGGTCATGTGTAACTTAGGATTCGCCTGCAGGAGCACTTCCGAGAACTGGCCGCGCCAGACGCCGACCTCGGCCCCTTTGGTAAAGCCCAGGTCGGCGAACAGGCTACCGAGATGGGTGCGCTGGGCGCCCTTGATGGGAATCGGCAACACGTCCCAGTTCTCGGGCGTGAGGTGGTAGCGGTCGAGAATGAATTTGAGCGTGTCCATCAGTACTTGTCTCCCAGCCGGCTCGCCCAGTCATTGAACGCCGCGCGTTCGTCTAATACGTTCCCCGGAATGCGCGACTCATGCCACGCCATGCGATACCCGCTCTCGTATGCGTCGCGAACAGGAGGCAGAAACACCCACCAGTAGCGCAGCCGCCAGCGCCACCCGCTGTTCAACCAGTCCCGAAACGGATGGTGTGCCACTCAGCACCCCCTCGTGTCGCAGAACGCCTTGTGCGTCGGGTCCTGCCAGTCGTCCGGCCACGCCCACGCCGGCGCATGGTGGAGCTCGTCCCAGAACTTGGTGACGAGCCAGTCCATGTCGTGGACCCGGCCCGGCCATTGGTTGGTCATCCAGTAGTTGGCCGACCAGCGGATGGCGTCAATCCAGGGCCGCTTGTAGCGCGGGAAGCCGCGCCCGTGCGCGCGCCCTTTGTGTACGTGCGAGTAGGTCACGGCCTTGTTGACCACCACCCGGCCCCCGCTAAGCCACGCCTTCAGTCCGAGCTCCTGCGGTTCCTGTGCGTAGTAGTAGTGCTCGTGATCCATGCCCTCAGGCAAGAGCTTCTTAAAGTAGTCCTTGCGAAGAAACCAACACGAGCCCTGATACGAGATGATGTCGTCAATGAGCTTCGCATCACGGCCCTGGGCATGGTTCCACGACGGGCCAAAGTTCTTGTCATGGAGGCCGATGAACTCGAGCTCGTGATGGTAGGGGAACGTCAGATAGAAGTATTTCCATCCCGGTTTGAACGTCGTCCATGTTGTGGGCTCGAGCGAGTGCTTCGTCGGGACCACGATCCAATCCTTATCGCAATCCTTCTGTAGCAACTCGTCATAGCCCTGAGCGACTGCACAGTGTGCGTCAATTTTAAGCAGGTACTCGCCGGTTGCGATCTCGGCTGCCGCGTTGAGCGACGGCCGCAGGCCTCGCGACTCGCCCCAGTGCAGAATTTTGACCCGCTTGTCCTCCGGCAGGGGTGGGTCTGGCCACCACCCGTCAAGACAAACGATTATTTCAACGTCACCGGTTGCCTTCGCGAGCAAATCTACAACCGTCGGCCTTGTGAAGGGCTCATTGCGAGATGGAATCATCACGCTCACGCGGGCCATGCGAATCCTGTCTGTAGCTGGTCTGCCCCCAGCCACCCGTATGCACGCATGTGGTGCGTGTTGTACAATAAACGAGCCGGGGCCGCGCAGACACGCGGTACCGGCTCTCGCCACACACCTAGCCTGGACAGGAGGCCACGCGCATGACTGACCACGAGTATCTCACGATCGATCACCTGACGACGAAAGAACTGACGCGCCTGTTCTCGAAAATCACGGTCAACCCGGTTACGGGTTGTTGGATTTGGAACGCCGCGAAGGTTACGTTTGGCTACGGAGCCTTCTGGTGGCGTGGCCGCCAAGAATTGGCCCACAGGGCCATGTTTTCCTGGTTGATCCATCCTCTTCCCAGAGGACGATGGGGAAAACCTTGGGACATCAACATTCTCGACCATGTGGTTTGCGATAACCCGTCCTGCTGCTTCCCCGCACACTTGGAATACACCACCAACTACGGCAACCTCGCCCGAACAAACTCCATCTCTTCGGTGAACAGACGCAAAACGCGCTGCATACGCGGGCACCAACTGCCGGACAAGCCGAACCGCTACAACGGCTATGGCCGCAAATGCATTGCATGCCTGAAGATCACCAACGCCGACTACTACCAGCGCGTTGGGAGAGCCAAAGCGAAAACCAAAACAGGTGTCGCGCGTCAAGCTAAAGCACTTCTCGCGCATGGCGAAACACCTCGTCGAGATCGGCCGGCCACTCCGGAACAGGGCTGAACTTCTCAATCAGCCACCGCAAGTCATGCACGCGATCGGGCCATTGGTCGAGCATCCAATGGCGTACGCAATAGACCCTCCCCTCTCGCGACTGGCGAGGAGAGAGTACATATCCTTGACCGTTGCGCTTAAAGAGATGCGCGTAAGCCGTCTTCTTGTTGATAACAACTCGGCCCCCGCCCAGCCACGTCTTGCATCCCACTTCTTGAAATTCGTTTACAAAAGGTCCGTAATGTTCGACATCAAGTGGGCCAATGCGTTTGTCCCAGTGTTGTCGGGACATGAACCAGCACGAGCCTTGGCTGCTCATCTCGTCATCGAGGAGGACGTGCTGGCGCTCGGCTGCACGCGCTTTCCAGGTGAGGCCGTGTAAGCCGGGGGGCTTGTCGGGATGGTAGAACGGGTAGCCGAGATAGTGCGCGTCTCGGGGCGCATCCACCATGACCCATCGTACGGGGTCAAGACTGTACCGTCGTGGTACCACCACCCAGTCCACGTCGCACTCGGCTTGGAGTACCTCATCGTAGCCCTCCGCGAAACTGCAATGCGCGTCGCATTTCATCAGGAACTCCCCGGTGGCGACCTGCGCGGCCATGTTGACGCTGGGCCGCATGCCTTCGGGGCGGAGGTTGCGCAGGGGGATGACGCGCGGGTCATTAGGCAGGGGATGGTCGTACCCATCGAGGATGGCAAGCACTTCGATGTCGCCGGTGGCGTGGTCGAGGAGGTCTTGAACGGTTCTGCCGAGGTGGATCTCGTTGCGTGCCGGGACTAGCACGCTCACTTTGGCCATGCCCGCTTCCGATCGTGCCCGCCCAACGCTTCCCGAGTCTACGCGGGGGATTGGTCCTCGTCGAGTGCGACCCCCAGGGGACCACCGAGGCGTGTGACGGTGGAGATCCCTTCGGCGGACGTCTCCGCCACCCACGTTTCTTCGGTCACTTGCAGATGGCCCAGTTCCTTGCGGATGACCCCGATGTCCTGCGCCATCTTCATCTGTCGAGCCGCGAGGTCGCTGTAGAGTTTCAGGTACTCGCGGTGTCCCATCGAACCGGGCGGGGCTTCGTTCAGCCCCTTCTCGGCGGCGGCAAGCAATCGGTCGTGCCCTTGGAAGTACCGGGCCACCAACGTCATCGCATGGTCGGGCGTGAGGGTCGCCGCGTACGCCTGCAACATCTTCCGGCGGTCGTCGTGGATCGTGAACTCGCTCACGTGGAAGAGCTTGGCGAGGGCGGAGTTGTTTTGATAGGCCTTGCCCGTCAGGCCATAGCGATCGCTGTCGAGCCACGCCATCACGCGCTGGCGCTCGGTCGAGAGAATCTTACGCGCCCCGTGCAGGGCGAGTTCAATCAGTTCTTCGGGGGTGAGTTCGTCGTCGGGCGGGACCGGCGGCTTCACACGAGGCCGTCTCCGGGCCTTGGGCGTGGTCGCCTTGCGTGTCGCGGACGGCTTCTTCTTCATAGGACTCGGCGTCGCGCTTATCTTATCAGATCATCGCAACCTCCGCCCACGTTCGGCCCGGAGCGCGGCGTTCTGCGCGAGGAGGCTCTCGTTCAGGGCCATGAAATGTTCCTTCATGCCACGCTCATGTTCCGCCTCGGCGAGAAGCCAGCGCACGTCGTCACAATCGAACGCTTGCGCGACGCCAGCATCCCACCATCCCCAACCCGTTCTTGGGACGTCCCACGATGCCAATTTCGCCTTAATCTCGTCCAGCCTCGCGTTCATCGCAACCCCCGGGTGTCTGCCCCCCCTACCCCGCGTGGTGGTGACGCGCCACCGTGCGGCGCGGGACTCGCCCCCACTGCCGGACCGCTTCTTCCACGAGCGCAAACCCCTCCGCGATCGTGATGACCTTCTCGCGGTCGGCGTCCGTCAGGCGCGGCCAGATCTCGACCAGCCGAACATCCTTCGGCAACCGGGCCAGGACCGAGAGCCCGAGCCGGCGCTGGGCCTTGGCCTGCTGCGCGAGGTCCCACATCACCCCCTCGTGGAGCCCCAGACACGCACAGACCGCTTCGTTGAACACTCGCGAGCCATCGTGCTCGCCCTTGTAGACCTTCCGCACGTTCTCGTACGAGAAGCCGATCGCCTCGGCCAACTGCTTGATGGTGATCGGGTGTTTGGTGGGATTCGACGTGGTCTTCATCGCCATCCGAATCCGCTCGCTGTACTCGTGCTTCCCTGGCATGGTGAACTCCTCTCATCCACACGATACACGACACAGGCACAGTGTGCAAGCGAAAAGATGGGCGAAGACGTGAAACAGTGTGGCCTTGGGAAGGTCTGGTCCGCGATGGTCCGCGGTCCGATGTACTGTAGGTGGTCGGTGGACACACAGAGGTGTCTCAGTGTAAGGTGTGGACGCAACGATAGCGCCGTAACCGTTTCACGAGAGGTCACGTTATGCCGTTTGTGAAGATCGATACCGGCATCCTCCGATCCACGTTGTGGTTCGACCGTACCCAGCGGGATGTCTTCCTCTCCGCCTTGTTCATGGCCGAACTGCACGAGCTACGAGAGGACACCCCACAACTTGGCGTGGACATCCCTGAACCAACAGGCTGGATGGTTCCGGCCGGCTGGTATGGATTTGTCCAGGCCGCCGGTGTCGGGATCGCCCATGTCGCCCAGGTGACGTGGCCTGAAGCGATATTGGCCCTCAGGGCGATGGGAGACCCTGAGCTCGATAGTCGGTCCCAAGCGTTTGAGGGACGCCGGCTGGTCCGCATCAACGGCGGCTACATGGTGCTGAACTACATGAAGTACCGAGACCGTGACTACACCGCAGCGGAGCGTCAGATGCGGTATCGCGCCAGAAAGCGCCTTCTGTCATCCGACGTCACGCAGAGTCACACCGTATCGCCGTTACCGTTACGCGACCCGGTGACGCCAAACGTAACAGAGGCCGTAATAGTAACGGATAGCAGAGTACAGAGTACAGAGTACATATCAGAAGTACGTACCCTCCCTAACGGGAGGGAGTCCCCCTCGGTGTTGGTCTTGGCGTGGAACGCACTGACAAGGGCTCCTATCCCTCGCTGTGTGGCGTTGAGCAAGACACGCGCAACACATGCAACGGCCCGGTTGCAGGAGCAGGACTCCACGTATTGGAAGACCGTGATTGAGCGGATTCAGGCCAGTGACTTCTGCCGAGGGGAAAACGACCGCTCCTGGGTCGCGACCTTCGACTGGCTCGTCGCCAACGACGAGAACGCGATCAAGGTTCTCGAAGGCAAATACGACAATCGCCTCGCCTTCACCCGCCCCACGGGACGCACCGCTGGAAACAAAGCCGCCCTTGATGAAGCGTTGCGGGCCATCCACGAGGCCTCCCATGACGGACCCTGACACAAAGCAGTTCATCGTCCGCCTCACGCTCTTAGCCGAAGTGCTCGGGGAACCGATGACCCCCACACGTCTAATGGGCTACCTCTCGTCTGTCGATGATTTGCCGATCGAGGATCTCGCGGACGCGCTGAACGACTGTGCGAGAACGTGCCGGTTCTTCCCGAAACCTGTCGACATCCGGGACCGCGTCGCCGCCATCCAAGACACACGCGTGATGAAGACGATCCGCGCATGGGAAGAGGCGAACGAGCCACGGGTTGTGGCGGCGCTGCCCGTCGCCGCGTCTCGAGTGGAACCCGTGTTGACTCCGGAGGAACGCGCCGCGAGAGAGGCACGCCTTGAGGTGGGATGGCAGACGTTGTTCGCGAACGCCAAAACACTCGCCGCACACAGGGCGATGCCATCGGGCGACCACGAGACGGCAACCGTCGCCCAGATTCACGAATGGCGGAGACGTGGATGATCAACCGCTTGCCCTCCTCGTGTGTTGCTGTGTAGACTGTGGCCGTGCCGCACCCCTTGCGCATCGTCGCGATTGATCCTGGCCCGGTGGACTCGGCCGTGGTGGTGTACATGCCCGAGGGCAAAGTCCCGACGTTCCACCTCAAGGCCCCGAACCATGACCTCCTGACGGTGCTGTGGGACCTGGGCGGGGTCCAGCCGGCGGACACGGTGTGTGTCGTGGAGGAGATGACGTCATACGGGCTCACCGCTGGCCGAAGCATGTTCCAGACCTGTGTCTGGGCAGGGCGGTTTGCGCAGCACTGGAAGACCCGGACCGGGCGCGAGGTGAACTGGCTCCCGCGTCCTGCCATCAAGGTCCAACTCTGCGGCACGCCGAGGGCCAAGGATCGGGATGTGCGCGAGGAACTGATTCATCGCTTTGGCGAGCCGGGGACGAAGAAAGCGCCGGGCGTCACGTATGGCTTTGCCGGAGATACCTGGGCGGCCCTGGCGGTCAGCGTCGCCTATGCGGAACTGGAACGCGTGTCCCCGTGAGGGGTCTGCCGACACGCTCCCGCGCGCGGAGAGGGTCCACCGGGGGAAGAACGATCCTCCAGCGCGTCCCGCGTGTTTCTCCCAACCGCATGCGACGCGTCATCACGCCCCAGCATGCCGTGCTCTGCATTCCGCACGCATGGACCCTGTGGCAACACGACGGGTACTGGTTTACGCGTGATGGCCCCGTGATCCGAGTGAAGCCCCCATGTCCGTAACAGGTCCGGGCCAGCCTCCCCTGAAGAGCCCGAAAGATTTCACCTCCGCCGAGGCGTATGAGCAGGCGCTGCACACGCCCGGCAATCGCATTGAATGTCGGGACGGGCGGATCTACGTCGTGGGGCCTGGCGGAGAATGGCGCCGGGCGGACCTGTTGCGCCTCGCCCCGGACGAGCACGGGCTCCCCCGCGCGCTGCCGCGCGCCACGCGCCACGAGAAGAAAGCCGCCAAGCGGCGACGCCATGCATAAGACGTCTCGGCCCGGAGACGTCCTCGCCATGATCATCGTGGGATCCGCGATGAGCCTCTCCCTGGTCCTCGCGCTCCTCTTTCTGTGGCAGTACGCACAGGCTTGTGCCGGGCACTCGTCTGTGGCTACAATACGCGACGAACGTGTCCCCGCAGGAGACCTCCACACATGTACAGCGCGATGATGACCCGCGCCGACTTCACCACCCTCATCGCGATTCTGCGCGCGTTCATCGCGGGCGAACGTCCGATCGATCTCGTGGCCCGCGCCACCGTCCTGCTCGCCACGCTCACCAGTCAGCGTCTCCCTTGACGGCGACGGGTCCGGCGGTTCATCGACGCGGCTCCTCGTGCGTCGGCGTACAGCTGGGAGGCTCATCGTGAAGCCTAAGACGTTCTTGGGCAGGGCTGCTGGGCCGGTCGCCGCCTTCCTCCTCACCCCCGATCTTCGACGCGGCGTGATCTATCGCGTGGGACGACCCCTGAGCGACAAGGACATCCTCCGGGTCCTCAACGAGGACGTCCACGCGATGCTCGATCAGCATACACGCGTGGGCGCGTGGGTGGCACGGATCGAGGCGCTGCCCCCGCGCGATCCGTTACGGACCGCGCGACGCCTCGCGCCACAGATCCCGGTCTCAGTCCCGCCCCTCCCGCCGCGTCTCTCTGGGGTCACGAAGAACAACCCCAGTCCTCACGAACGGGCGCGGCGCTCGGCGTCGATGAAGGCCACGTGGGCCGCGAAACGTGCGCGAGAGGCCTCAGCCCGCTTGACAAGCCGACGTGCGCATACGTAGGATGTGGTCCATGCCAGCCGTGCAAGAACTTGCTGCCGCCATTTTGCGGGGCCTCCCCGCTGATGTTCCAGACGATGTCTGCACCGCTCGCGCCTTGTTCTTGGCGGGGATCGCGGGGCTCTACGAATTCGGACTCTCGCGTGACGACGTGGTCCAGATCGCCGAAGGAGATTGGGATGTTGTCGACGAAGCTCTGCAGAACCCCTGCGGTGTCGCCCGCACCAACGACCGTGCCTACGCCTTCTGCGGACCGGCCCTCATCCAACACTGACCCCGTCACGCCGGAACCCACGACGCCGGCCCAACATGCCGTGCGCCGAGCGGAAGTGATCAGCCGGTTCGTGAACGACACGTGGGCTGACGATCATGGCTACAGTCTCGTCGGACTGATCCTGGCCGCCGCCTGGAACATGAAACGTCACGGCATGTCGAAGGACGACTTCCTACATCTCGCGTCGACCCAGTGGGACGTGCTCCTCGTCAGTCCCACCCAGATAGACCTCGGCTCCCTTCCGGTCTCGGACAGCAGACACTGAGATGAATGCCATCGTTCGCTATCAGCACTGCCATCAGCACGAACATCTCGACCGGATCAGTTTCCGGTTTGATCTCCCGACCAAGCTCCGTCGCGCCGGCAACCATGCCACCCAGTGGGAGTGCGCCCAGTGCGGACGCCGCAATAATGCCCCACGCCCGGTTGGCAAGGACACCACACCTGTCTCTGAGGGGGGATAACGTATGCCGCGTAAGCGCAGTGGGTACGAGCTCGTCATCGAGTACTTCACGTCAGCCGAGCCGGCCGCCGCCGTGACCGCCTTGCACACCGTGCAAGCCATCATGCGCGGGCGCAATGTCGTCGCCGAGAAGCCACGCAAGGCGGCGACGAAAAAGAAGACGATCCTCAACCGTGTCACCGGCGAAGCAGAGGGATAAGCGATGCCCAACATGAACACCCTCAGCGTCGCCACCAAGCGCGAAAGCCCCATCCTCATCGAGTTGGACCGCCTCGAGAAACAGCTTGAGGGGTTGGCGACGTCCGTGTCGCGACTCAACAATCAACTCGATCCCGCCCTGAGGCCAGAGCAGCCCGGTTCTTCTGGCGTCGACGCGCCCGGCGTCATACGATCGGTGGTCGTCAACCGACTCTGCAATCTGACCGACCGCGTCGCCAGTATTGACCGACACGTGGAAAGCCTCAACGACAGGTTGGACGTCTGACATGGACATCGACGACGTCGGGCGCCTTGTCGGCGGCATCCTTGGTCTCGCGATTTGGATCGCGGCAGTCGGCGCGATGATCTACGCCGCCCACTACGCCATCATCAATTATTGGTAGCGCTCGTCTACCCGAACACGCTCTTGGAATGGAGAGGCCATGAGCAAAGCGCGTCGCCGCCTCGAGTTGGGGCTGTGCATTACCTGCGGGGGCTTCCCCCGATCGCCCCACAGTACCCGCATCTGCGAATCCTGCCGTCTGAACCGCAACGCACGCATCAAACGTGGACGTCTCCAGAAGAACGCCCGCCGCGTGGTCGGCCAGGCCCAACCCGAACCCCTCCCCGATACACGAGAGGTCTGGGTCGACGGGCACTGTTTCCAAGTAGTGTTTGATGGGCGACAGGGGTTATCCTCTTCGGCAGAGCGCCACATCGATTGGGTTATGTATGGAGCAGAACTATGAACACAATGGTGGTCGAAGTCTTTCGTGGTAAGAAACCCGGCCAGTGGTATTTCCACGTCCTCTGGAAGAACGGACGCGTGGCGGTCGTCAGCGAGAGCTATCACGAGTTCAACGCCGCCTTCAGGCTGGCCACGAAGTTCTACGAGGCGATGATCCCCGGCACAAGGCTCGCCGTGCCCGACACGCACGCCGCGTCTCTCAAGCGGTATAGCGCCCGGCTCGACAAGCGGGGTTGATGATGAACATCACCAAAGTGAAGTACGCGGGCGAGAAGGTGCGGATCGAGTACACGATTGACCGCGCCGACGGCGGAGAGGCGGACGAATACACGCTGCAATCCGCCGACAAGCCGTTGCCGTCGTTCGAGACCGCCCTGCTCGCCTTGACGCCTGACGTTGTCGACATCTGTGAGCTCGACACGCTCTCCGCCGCGCACATCACGGTGCGCGAGGAGGATGAAGAAGGATGAAACCCAGCTACACCGACCGCCTCGTGACGCTGTTTAGTGAACATCCCCATGTCCCCTTTGATGCGCTCGGGCTCATGCGTGTCGCCGGCATCTGTGCGTGGCGCACGCGCGTGGCCGAGGCGCGGCTTCGGCTCAGCGCCAAGGGGGACATCAAGAATACCCAGTACCGGCAGCCGGACGGGTCCAAGCGCAGCACGTACACGTTCATCCCGGCTTGACATGACCATGAAAGGCACGGCGCTCCACGTCCACCAGGACTGTTTGGCCTGTGGAACGACGTGCCTGGTCACGGCGAATCTCTTTCCCGGCGAGGATGACCTCTGGGAATGCCCCCGCTGCCTCACGCGCGGGACCATCGCCCACTTCCATGAAAGCGCCGATGCCGAAGCCCCGCCCGATCGTTGACATCGTCCCGTTCTTCAACGAGCTCGATGTCCTTGAGTTGCGCCTCCGTGTGCTGGCCGATGTGGTGAGCCACCATTTCATCGTCCAGTCCATGGAGACGCACTCGGGCCTCCCAAAGCCGCTCTCCTTCAACCCAGAGGACGAGCGCTGGCGTCCGTGGCGGGACAAGCTCCGGAACATCGTCCTGCCGACACTGGGACTCCCCCCCACCGACGAGAATCGCTGGACGCGCGAGCGTGTTCCTCGTGAGGTGATCCCCTCCCTGCTCGAACAGTGGCGCGACGATGATCTCGTCCTGATGTCGGACGTCGACGAGATTCCTGACCCAGGATTGATCGAGGACTATGCCGACCGTGTCACGGGCAGGACGTGGGTGGGGTTCAACGCGGCCTGCTACTACTACTACCTGAACCTGCGTGTCCCGCGTCCCTATAAGTGCATCGCGCTGACCTCGGTGGGGTATATGAAAACCCAGGGCGGGCAATATTTCCGCGACCGTGCGTTCAAGCCGCCGATCGGCCCGGTGCCTGGAGGCTGGCACTTCTCGTGGCTGGGGGGCGTGGAGGCGATGATCACCAAGCTCTCCTCGTTTGCCCACGCGGAGTTTGACACGGAGGCGCTGAAGGACCCGACCTACCTGCGTCGGTGTGTTGCGGAACGGCGGAGCTTCTTCCCCTCAACGGTCGGAGGCCATCGGCCGGAACACGACGGCGTCTTCGCCCAGGTTGCCCTCCGCGAGTTGCCGCTCGAGGTCTTTCTACATCCCGAGCGGTATCTCCGGCACCTCTTGCCACCGGAGCTCCGATGATCACGACCGTCCTCGGCGCGATTGAGATGCGCCGGCGCACGACCCTGGCCGGCCTCACGGTCTTCCTGACGAGTCTTCGGGCGACCAACCCCGACGTGCGCCTCGTGTTGTTCAACGCCTCCCACACCCATGCCGAACTCGGGCGACTCCTCGACCGGTTCGGCGTCGAGTCCATCGAGATGGGAGCCTTCGAACGTGCGCACCAGATCTCGTCAGCCTTGGAAGTGGAGATTAGTCGGTTCCTCTGCTACTACCATTGGCTGGCTGAGAATCCAGTTGGGTCCGTGGTCCTCGCGGATGTGCTCGATGTCCTGTGGCAGGGTCCGATCCCGCCAATCACGCATCCCGGCATCACGGTCTTCCACGAGAACGTCATCGCGGCCGAGTGCCCGTACAACAGCAAATGGATCCGCGAGGTCTGGCCCGACACCTACCCCGAGCTCGAATTCAACCAGGTGATCTGCTGTGGCATCATCATGGGCCACATCTCAGGCATCGGGATGCAGACCTACTTGGCGGCCTACGAGATTGAGTTGGCCAAGCGCAAGAAGGTCAAGCGCGGGTTTGACTCTGCCGTGCTCGCCGGCATCGCCCACGCCAACCCCATCTCGGTCAGCGTCCAGCCCTACCCGAATCAAGACTGCATGCACTTAGGGTATGCGGACCCCGTGACGGTGCGTATCAGTGATGGGGTTGTTCACGTCGAGACCGATACGCCAGACGGACTCATGGTCCATATTCCCGCCATCGTTCACCAATACAACCGCCACGCCGTCACCGAGGAGATCTACAAGCGATGGTCGACCTAGCTGCGTATCTAGAGAATCCGGTCTTCCAAGCTTGCCACGAACGCCCAGACTTGGCTGGACCGATGCCATTGCTCATTAAGAGCGCCAGCCGTAGCGACCTGCCAGCGCTTTTCCGTGCGCGTGGGTACACGCGCGGGGCGGAAATCGGCGTGCTCTACGGCGACTACTCAGAGGAACTGTGCCAGGGCATCCCCAACCTGCACCTGACCTGCGTCGATCGCTGGGCGCCCTACGAGAGCGGGCGCACCGGCAAGACCATCTTCCACCGGGCGGTGAAGGCCTACGACGTCGCGAAAGAGCGCCTGCAGCCCTATGGCTGCACCTTGTGCAGAGCAGATAGCCTCGACGCGGCCAAGACCATCGCCGACGGCGTGCTCGACTTCGTCTACATCGACGCCAACCACTGGTTCGAGCATGTGGTGGCCGACCTCGCGGCATGGATCCCCAAGGTGCGATCGGGCGGCTGTATCGCCGGCCACGACTACGAAGAGGATCTCGAGGAAGACAACTGCGTCAAACTGGCGGTCACCAGCTGGACCCAGGCCCATTATGTCAACCCCTGGTTTGTGCTGGGGCGGCCGAAGGTTCGTCGCGGCGAGCACCGCGACGAGCATCGCTCGTGGCTCTGGTTCAAGGAGTAACCCATGTCACACCTGTCACTCGTCGATGCGGCGTTCATCTTCTCGTCGGTCGCGATCGGACTCGCGGCCTACACCGTGGCCCGCGCTTTTGCGAAATGGGTGGCCCACCAGACACACGATCACGACCGGAAGAAGGGATGACCATGGAAGAGACCATCATCATCGCCGCCGCCGTCTCAGCGGTCGTCGCCGTCTCAGCGGTCGTCGCCTATCTGGTGCATCTGGCCATGCGGTGGCTCGACCGATGATCGCCTTCGTGGTCGGCTTCTTCACGGGGCTCTTTGTTGGGATGGCCATCGCCGTGCTGGGCATGAGTCTGTTGAAAGCATCCACACGATGACGTTCAAAGCCTTTTACACCTGGGGCATTTCCTTCCGCTATTGGGGATGGGAATGGAAGCGCCCCTTCGAGTACTGGTACCGTTATACCATCGGTCCTGTGTGGTGGATTCGGTTTCGACGATGAAGACCGGTGCCCTGCTGCAGATGCTGAGTCTCGAGATGAGCTTGGGGTGCAACCTGTGCGCGCTGCACCCCCAGTGCCCCAATTCGCTCAAAGCCGCACGCTATGCGGCGTTACCCCAGACGTCTCACCTCACAGACGCCCTCATCGTCGAGACCATCTCCTCCATGTGTGGGAACCACGGCTTTCAAGGCTGGGTCAACTTCTCGTTCTACAACGAGCCCATGTTGGAGTACGACCGGCTGCTCAGACTGGCCAACCTGGTCAAGGCCTCGAACCCCGAGCTCACGCTCATGCTCATCACGAACGGGATGTTCCTGCCCAAGGATCCGACCCCGCTCCAGGTCTTCGACTGGATCAGCATCACCGACTACGGCGGCAAAGAATCCCCCTCCCCGAACCGCCTGCAGGCGCTCCACGCCCTCTGCGGCGTCGGGCGGTGGACCCCTGACCCTCGGGGCGTTTTCGTCACCCCAGGCAAGCTGGACAAGCGCATGCGGGGTCTCGGCCCAGACCGGTCCGAACGACCCTGTGTCTATCCCTTCAAGGACCTCGCCATCGATTTCTTTGGCAACGGCCATGTTTGCTGCTATGATTGGCGCGGTTTGGCACAGATTGGCAATATCATCACCGACGGGATCCCGGCCTGCCTCGCCCGGTGGGAACGCATCGTGAGGTCCATCGCCGGTCCCCGCATGACCGCAGACGCCCCGCTGTCTTGCCGGACCTGCACCTATAAAGGCTTTCAGCGAATCGAAACCCTGAACGCCGTCGCCAAGCAGGCCGCGCAGATCTGGCTGAGCAAGGACGGAGAATGAGCCGCCAAACAGAAAGAGGACAGGATGCTGCCACCGCACGCTCCTGACGCGATCGCCGTCCTGAGCATCAATGACGCCGCGCAGAAGGCGGGCGTCTCCCGACGCACCATCTACCATTGGATGAAACAGGACAAGATCGCGTGCGTCAAAACAGCCGGCGGACAGATTCGCATCGTCGAAGCCTCGCTCTGGCGCCAGAAGAGCGGGGAACACTGGACCCAAGGCGGCGTCACCCCGTCGGTGACACGGAACACCACCACCACCCTCAGCGTTGCTCAGAAAGGACAGAACGATGACTCCCCGCCGCAACGTCGCCTGTTGTGACGCAGTGGACCCCCTCGTCCAGGCCCTCCGCACCCTGCTGGCGTATACCGACAAGCAATACCTCGCCCCGGAACTCCGCGAGGCGACCATCCAGACCTTGGTCGCGATGGCCAACGCCGAAGCGCGGATTTGCACACTGTGCGGGAAGAACGCCTTGGACTCGCTCGTCGACAGGCTCAAAACGCGGTTGGCGACGGCACGGACGCTCGGGGACCGCTCCGCCGCCTATGAACTCACGCTCGTGCTCGCCGCGCTGGAAGACGACACATGATCAGGCGGTACTGCGCCCAAGACGGCGGCTGCACCAATCCCGAGTGCTACCTGTGCCAAGAGGTCCCACATGGGTTTCCGCAGCCGCTGACCGGCGTTGCGCTGAAGACACGCGACGCTGCGCGTGCCAAGGCCCAGGAGAAAGGCCGAAAGAGTCGAAAGAAAGCGTAGGAACGACGGGAGCCGGAAACACGCCGGCTGGTAACCCGATCGGGAACTTCATCACAGATTGGGATTGGCACTCTCAAGACTTGCACAACCGATGAAGATTGCGATGGCCCCGTCACTTTTTCCCCCGTCAACGCCGCGTGTCAGAGAGAGGGACTCATGTTTGGAATCGGACCCGCCGAACTCGCCATCATCGCCGCCATCGTCGTGCTCATCGTTGGCCCCCGCCAGATCCCGCGCATGGGCAAAGCCCTGGGAGACACCGTTCGGGAACTACGCGGGATCGGGAAGGAACTCAGCGGTCCTGACGACAAGGAGTAGGTCATGAGACGACTGACGACGTTGGAGGCCGCGCTCGTGCGTCTTGAACAACACGCGGAGACGCTGATGGAGATGGCGAGCGGGGAACCGTTCATCGGCGCCACACCGTCGGTGGTCGCCACGGCCCTCTTGGACGTCAAGGTGGCGTTAGAAGCCCTCGCGTCCGAGGCGCAGAAGAGACTGACGCATGACAACCAATGACGCGGCGATGGTAGCTACACCTCTTGAAGAACGTGCCGAGCGTGCCGAAGCCGACCTCGCGGCGGCACGAGATGAAAACAAGAGGCTCCGCAGGTATTCCTCGTGGCCGCGCTGTGAGGACTGCGGAGCGGAGATGGTCGAGGGTCACCCCGAGCAGGACAAGGAGTGCATCTTGTGCGTCACGAAGGGCAAACTCGCGGCCGAGCGCATCGAGAACGTCCGTCTGCGCGAGGCGTGTGGCGTCTTTGAGCGGGCCGCCCTCGCCGCCCTGGCGCTGGCGCCCTGCCCGTGCTGTGGCGCACATCCAGAAGATTACGAAGACACGGAGGAACGCCATGACTAACACGATCGTGTCGTCAAGCGGACAGTTCGCACTCGACCTTCAGAACGACGGCAACCTCGTCCTCTACGACAACGGCGAGGCCTACTGGGCGAGCAACACCATTCGACCCGTGGATGTGCCGATCCCTTTACCCCCCAGCCCCGTCCCGACCGGAACCGTCCGGATCGAGCACGGGGCATTGATCGATGACCGAGGGCCGTTCAACGGCTTGGGCGCGAGTCTGTTCTGGGCGTTGTGGGGGTATCGACACGATCTGGCGCGGCTGGAACAGAACCTCGCCACGCTTCAACCGGGGCGCCTAGACTACCTGCGGATCTTCGCGCAAGTTGGCGAGTCCGAGCAGGACGTCGCGTGGGGGGATCGCTACATCGACCCCGACTGGCCCGACTATGCGAGCGTGCTCCAGGGCACCCTCGACCTCTGCGCCACCCACGGCATGCGCGTGGCGATCTGCATCTTCGCCAGCATCAAACGCTTCAGGAACGACGCGGAGTGCGAGGCGTTCATCAGCAAGATCGTGGACGCGATCCGGGGCCGCGAGCACCTGGTCTGCCATTGGGAAATCGCGAATGAAGGGTATGGCACGGGCTGCACGCGCGACCAGATGCGCCGCTTCTGCCGCTACCTGCGGGCGCGCGTGAGTGGACCCGTGGCGATCACGGCCGCGCAAGATCCAGTCGAAGCCTGCCACCTGTACGCTGGCGAGATCACGGACTTCGCAACGGAACACTTTGACCGCGACACATCGAAAGCGGATGGCCCATGGCGTCCGATTCGCCAGCCGTGGGGGTGGCCCGGTGAATATGCAGCCGCGTGGGGTGTGGCCTATCCCGCCATCCCCGCACCCAAGTTGCCACCCTGCAGCAACAATGAACCGATTGGCCCCTATAGTAGTGTTGCGGTGGAGCACGACCCGCTCCGCCTCGTGACCGCTGCCGTCGTGACGTGGATCAGCGGGGGTCCGGCCTACGTCTACCACTGCGGACCTGGGATCTTCGGGGGCGGTCGTGGCGGTGCGCGTGACGGGTCTCCTGCAAACTTCTACGACGTGCCGGGGTTGCCAGAGACCTTGGCGGGCTACGCCGTGCTGCGCGACCTGCTCCCCGGCGGGATCTCGGGGTGGAGCCGCTCAAACAGTGGGTGGGGGAATTTCCCCTGGACGCGCATCACGAGCGACGGGACAGAAGGTGATGGCTGCGTGCGGTCCTACGCTACCGACAACGGCAGCCAGGTCGTCTGTGTGCCGTTCGGCATTCGGGATTATGTCCAGCTCGACCAGAAGCGCCCGATGACGTGGAAGATTCACTCACTCCTCGACGGGCACCTGATCCAAGAGGGCACGGGAAACATTCGCGTGCGCCAGTCAGATGGGGACGCACAGTTGATCCTCGGGCAGTACGTCTAAGAATGGGAGGACGTGCGATGGCTGCAAGTGAGGAACCCCTCGCGTTGGCGAAAGAGGACCAACAGATGCCAAGTGAAATTGCGATAGCAACAGCGGCCCAGTGCTGGTGCGACCCGCGCACCGAGACACGCGAAATGGACGTGGAGCTTGCCACGGTGTTCGCGGAGCGGGTAGATGCGTGGATTGAGACAGCACGCCAGCACGCCAACAATGAAGAGTACTACCGAGGGCTACTCGACCGAATTGGAGAAAGGGTCGGGCCGTCCGCGTATGTCTCTGACGATGGCAGCGTGCAGGATTCGGTTCTGCGGGCCAAGGTGCCCGAATTGGTATCCGCCCTGCTGGACGAGCTAGAGGCGGCACGTAGGCATGAAACTGGGTATGAGGAGGAAGTCGCCATGCTTCGCCGCGAACTAGGCCAGCGTAATGCCGACCTCGCGGCGGCACGGGACGCCATGACCCTGACCCAAGCGCGAGCGATGGCGGGCACGACAACGTGGGCCTCGCACTCTCGGGAGCAGGTGGATGCGGCCCTGGCGATAGTGACACGCGCCCTTGATGGAGCCGAGGCCGAACGTGACGCCTATCTGCATGGATGGGTCAAGATTCGGGCCTGGGCCAGTGGCCTACAGAGCTTGGCTGCGAGGCGGTGGATTCTGAACGCAATAGACGGCGCTCTTGCGCCCGCGAAGGAGGGGGCATGACTGAGCAGGACTGGGCTGAGCGTGAGCGTGATCTTGCTCACGAAGCCGAGCATGAGGAAGCTGTCGCCATGACTAATCTCCCCGCGCTGTGCGAGGCGGTGGCGAAACCAACGCCCTACTACTCGCACGCCGGTATCACGATCTACCACGGCGACTGCCGGGACATCCTGCCGCACGTCACCGCGGATGTGGTGGTGACGGACCCGCCGTACGATGCTCCCGTTATTATCGAGTGCCCCGGCAACAGCCTGTCGTTTTTCGCTCCAGAGCATAGGCCGAGTGGCCGCATAGATGAGTTTCTGTTCTGGTTCAAGACGCCATCCACAAAGAACACGGTCCGTAAGTGCAGCCGCTTTGTAGAGATGATTGCCGTCCGTCGCAACGGGCCTACTTTCAATAGGCTCCATTGGTCGCAGATGACCGGGGCATACGACGACAGACACATAGGCCCAGAACTGCTGCATCCTTGGGAAAAACCCCTGTCCCTCATCGACCGCCTTGTTAGAATCTATAGCAACAGCGGCGACACCATCCTCGACCCCTTCATGGGGAGCGGGACCACGCTCGTCGCCGCCAAGCAACTCGGCCGCAAGGTCATCGGCATCGAGATCGAGGAACGCTACTGCGAGATTGCGGTCAAGCGCCTCGCGCAGGAAGTGCTGCCGCTGGTGCCAGTAGAGCCAGAACCCACATAGCAGGAGTTCATCCATGACTGACATCAACCTCCCCGCGCTGCGCGAGGCGGTGGCGAAGATGGGCACCTGTCGTTGCTACGGGGTCGAGGGCTGCGATGCCTGTGCCGACAATATGTACGCGATTCTCAACGCCCTCCCCGCCCTGCTGGACGAGCTAGAGCAGTTACGGGAACATCGGCGCTTGCTCATCCTCTGGGCCGAAGGCTGCGCGGCCCGACTCCCCGTTGCGGAGCGGAAAGCCCTGAACTGGCGAGACGTGGATGTGGCACGCAAGGCCGCGAGGCAGGCGTGGCAGGCCGCGAAGGAGACACCATGACTACTGAACAAGCGGCAGAGTTGATTCTGGTGTTGCGCGACATCGCGGGTGTCCTGCGCTGGTTGGTGGTGTGGGTCGCCATCGGCAGTCTGTGCGCTTTGATTCGGAGGCTGAGATGACTGACCTCCCCGCGCTGCGCGAGGCGGAACCGACGCCGAACGTGTGCCAGTGGACAGACGACACCGACCCCGACTTTAACGTGTGGCGGACCGGCTGTGGCGAGATGTTCACGTTCTTGGAGGACGGCCCCACCGAGAACAAGATGCGCTATTGCTGCTACTGCGGGCTCGCACTTGTCGCCGTGCCGCGCCCG
>Ga0315288_10002991_pt1 | contig 21581 bp, 10 predicted proteins | sample YL17G11_20_MG_FD_203454 | JGI IMG/M metagenome (GOLD analysis project Ga0315288, IMG submission 203454) | Sediment microbial communities from Yellowstone Lake, YNP, Wyoming, USA - YL17G11_20 | ecosystem: Environmental > Aquatic > Freshwater > Lake > Sediment | place: USA: Wyoming | collected...
GCAGGCCCTCGACGCCGGTCTGCACCGCGCGCATGTGCGCTCGCACCGCGGCGCCGATGACGAAGACGAAGAATGCCAGGATGAGGACGGTCATCACGACGATGACCTGCCACGATACCCTCAGCCAACTCGCCGACGACCCGGTCAACATCAGCGCTCCGAAGACGAATGAGATGAGGCCGCCGACCGTCAGAATCCCGTGAGAAACCACCTTCACCTCCGCTAGAAAGAGCAGCATCGAGAAGATAATCAATCCCACGCCCGCATAGTTCACGGGCAGGACGGCCATCGAGTAGAGCGCCAACAGCAGGCAGAGACCTCCGATCACGCCCGGGAGGATCGCTCCCGGATTCTGAAGCTCGAACATGATGCCGAGGCCGGCCAGCACGAGCAGGACCAGCAGCAGGTTCGGGTTGCCGAGCACGTGGAAGAAGCTCTCCTTGACGCTCGGCGGGATCTCGACCAAGGGAGCGCTCGCGGTATTCAGCGTGACCTTCCGGCCGCCGGGGAGGGCAACTACCCGTCCGTCTACCTTGCGCAGCAGATCCCGCGGGTCTTCCGCCAGGTCGTCCACGACGTGGAGCTTCAGCGCCTTCTCCGCGCTGGCGGTGACACTCTCGCGGACCGCCTGCTCGGCCCAATCGGCGTTGCGCCCGCGGCGCTGGGCGATCACCCGGATCTGCTCGGCGAACGCGTTCACCACCTTCTCGCCCATCACGTCTTTCGACGGCTTGGGCTGTTTCCCGCCCGTCTTCTCCTGGGGCTGCTCGGGAGCGGGCATCGAGAGCAGCTCGACGGGGTGCGCGGCTCCAATCGAGGTGGCCGGCTGCATCGCGGCGATGCTCGCCGAGAGCGTGATGAATGTTCCGGCGGACATCGCGAACGCGCCCGCCGGGTAGACGTAGGCGATAGTGGGCAGGGGCGCGTTGAGCAGCGCCTCGGTCATCTTCTTCATCGGGTCGCCGAGGCCGCCGGGGGTGTTTATGAGGATGAGGAGGCACTGCGCGCCCTGGCGCTGGGCCTCGCTGATGGCGCGCTCGAGGTACTCGGCGGAGGCGACATCAATGGCACCCTCGAGCCGCATCATGGCGACGGGCGCAGGCGACTGCGCGGCGCGCGCCGGCGCGAGGCAGGCCGCCAGAAGACACGCCAGGAGTACTGCCAACCGCCCCTTCGCTCTCACCGCCATCAAAACTCCGACCGCCGCGGCTTCATCCACGTCGTCGTCTGCCAGCAAGGCAGCCCCTGCTCTGCATTACCGAACTCGCCCGGCATTTCCCTGCCCGATATCCCCCGCAACCCCCGCACCAGCACCAGCGCCGCCAGGAAAACAGGGATGGCGGCGTACGGCGCCTGATCTCGGAACAGGTTCTCGGCCCTGGCGTAGGCCACCCATATGCCGCCGCCCGCGGCCGCGGCGAGGGTCTTGAGCATCTGCTGGATCCGCCGGCGCCGTCGCAGCGGCCCCTCCTTCTTCTGCTCTCCGCGCTCCACACAATCCACGCATTGATCGGCAACCGCCGGCCAATCGCCCCCGCTGCTCTGCCCCAGGAATTTGAGCTCCACGCGCGCGTTGTCCCACTTGTGCTGCATGCGGAGGCTGCAGGCGAGCATGGAGCGCGCCGAGGCGCGCAATCCTTCGTTCCCCGCCAGCCGCCGGAAGCACTGTTCAGCGCCTTCATAGTCCCGCAGGTGGTAGCGCGCCAGACCCAGGCCCATCTCCGCACGAAAGTCGCCGGGAGACTGATCCACCGCGTTCTCGAGCGCTCTCGCCGCATCGCGGTTGGCGCGCGTGATGACGTTGGTGACGCCCAGGTGCCACCACACATCCGGGTGCTGCGGCTCGGCCTTCGCCGCCGCCTGGAACACCTGTCGCGCGCCCTTGAACTTGCCGATCGCCATGTAGGCGCGGCCGAGACAGAGCAGCGAGTCCGCCTCGCGGCCGTACTCCTGGGCGTTGCGACGCAGCTCGGCCATGTTCTCCAGGTCCACGCCCGCGAAGAGCATCACCAGTTCGCTGTAGGGGTCCATGAGAGCAGTCGGCGCCTGCTCCCGAGCGTCCTTCACCTGGCCCCAGTACTGCTCGACGCGCGCGTCATACGTGACGATGGGCCGCTCTTTGAGCAGACCCAGGTCGCGCATCTCCTGTCTCAGCTCCCACAGCCGCTGGCGATCCACCGGCTCGTCGTCTGCCTTCGGTGGCTTCTTCGGCTCCGGCCGCGCCCAGATGTCGGTCACCAGCACCTCGCCCATGCCCGCGGGCACGAGCTCGGTCAGGAGCGAGCGCGCCTGGGACAGGTCGGGGGCGACTGGAACAGGCTCTTCACCCTCGGCCTCCCCCGGCTCCGCGGGCGGGGCGGGCGGCTTCGGCTCCCCAAAGATGTCCGGCAGGCCCTCGGGCCCGTCGATCGGTCGCACGCCAATCTGCGTCACATCAATCCCCGTTTCAACACACGCTCCAGGGCGCCCACGACCTCGGAGTCGTACTTGGATCCAACATTCTCGGTCAGCTCGGCCAGCGCCTCTTCTTCGGTGTGGGCAGGGCGGTAGGGCCGGTCGGCCGTCATCGCGGCGACAACGTCGGCGGCCCCGACGATCCTCGCGCCGACCGGGATCTCGTCCCCCATCAGCCCCTCAGGATATCCGCTGCCGTCCAGCCGCTCATGATGATACCTCACAGCGGGCTTGACTGACCAGGGGAATTCCAGAGCGTCGAGGATCTGGGCGCCGACAAGGGGGTGCGTCCGCACGATCCCCATCTCGAGATCGCTCAATGGCCCCGGCTTCAGCAGAATCATGTCGGAGACCGAGACCCGGCCGATGTCGTGAAGCCGCGCCGCCACCCGCAGCCCGTCAACCACGTCGTTGGGGTATCCCATCTCCTGTGCGACCGCGGTGGCCAGCCGCGCGACGCGATCGGCGTGCCCACGGGCATAGCGGTCTCTCGCCTCCACCGCGCGCATGAGCGCTCGCACCACAGCATACAACGCCTGCCGGTCGGCCACGGAAAAGCCGGGAGCGGCGACTCGCGTCTCGTCCGGCAGGTACTCCTCAGCGCGCGCCGCGCTGTCTCGCTGCCTCTGGGTGAGGAAATGAGCTATCAGCGCGTTCGCCGGCAGGACTCCCCCATCGGCGGCGACGGTCAGCCCGTCCACCGGCGGAGCTGCCTCCGCGTCAGTCACCGCGGCGAGCGCGGCCTCGCGCTGATCTTGCGACAGGCGCTCCCACATCATGCTCAGCACCGGCTCCACCTGCTCACGGGCGCGCGACTGGACATACCACCGCTCGTTCTCGGTGAGCGCGCGGCAGCCTGAGGTGCACTCGATCACCTCGTAGGCGACCACCTGGAGGAAATAGGGCCACTCACCCGCCAGATCGAGGATGAAGTCGCGGTCGCCTGATAGATCCGCGGCAGATCCCTGCGCCAGCGCGTTTACCTGCTGCCAGGCGAGGTCCGGGTCGAGCGGCCGCAGTCGCACGACCGAAAACAGGTCGGCGAAGGGCGAGCCGACCTCGCGGTCGGCGGTCCGAATCTCGTGCAGCGGGCGATCAGTTGCGGTGACGAAGCAGACGCCAGGCCGTGCGGCCACGTGTCGCAGTGCCGAGAAGAAGTTGAGATCGAAGGCGGAGTTCTTCTCGGCCAGCTCAACTTCATCGAGCAGGAACATCAGCCGCTGATTGGCCGACTCAACCTGGTCCAGCACATCCCTGAGCTCGAGGAAACTGAGGCTGTCGCGCGCCGCGAGCCCAGGCCGCAGGACGGTTAATCGCCCGGCCGTCTGGTGCGCCAGTTCGCGCACTATGAGGTAGAAGAACTGCTCGGCGGCGAGTGTCCCGAGTCCCTCGAAGCTGAGGTAGACGGGGATGTGCTGCGCCGGCGAGAGACCGTGTCCGGCCAGCGTGTTCGGCCTCGCCAGGTGGAGCAGAAGGGAGGTCTTCCCCGATTTGACCGGGCCCACGACCGAGCAGTTCTGGCTCCCGGCGACCAGGCGGACCACCTCGCGCGTTTCCTTCGGCCGGGCGAAGTAGAACCGCGATTCCCTGATCGGACCTCGGTTGAAGAACGGATTCGTCATCGCAGCCCCTTGATGAGTTCCATATCTCGAAGTAAGACCAGGATCTCAGTACGGGAGTACTGAGCGCGTCCTGGCGCTTCACCGGGTCACTCCTTCCGGCGACGAGCGGGAGTGGCTAGCCAACGTGAGAGCAGGCCTATCTCGATGGCGAAGCGGCCCGCGGATTCCCTCACAAGCTCCGAGATCGCCAGCTCGCGCAGCGTCCGCCTGAGCTGGTGAGAGCTGAGGCCACTGGAGCGCCGCAGCTCATCCAGTGTCAGACCCCCGTCGGCCGGAGCGAGGGCGCGGATCACCTGCTGGCCCTGGCTCCCCACCATCTCCCAGAGGTAGCGCAGGTGGACTTCCCCCTGCTCGACGACCTCGCCAGTCGCGCCCTCCGCTGTATCGAGTCGAATCACCGCCTCTCCGGACTCGATACACCTCTCTACGAGGCGGTAGCCGAGCAACTGGAGGAAGTATGGATGTCGGCCGGCGAGCCCGACGATGTGGTCGACAGCCGGCTGGTCGCAGGTGATGCCGAGGCCGGCGAGCGGGACGCGGATCACATCGGCGGCCTCGTCACCGAGCAGCCCAATGCGCCTATGTGTCGCCAGGTTGAGCAGGAAAGACCAGTGCTCGCCCGCCAGCTCCTCCAGCCGATGCGTCCCGCAGAGCACGATGTTGATCCCTGGGCTGTGCTGAACCAGGTTGCGAAACTGAGAGAACACCTCAGCGTCCAGCACCTTCGCCCGCACCTTCGAGTCGAGGTCATCGAACTCGTCAAGGAGCAGCACCACCTGGCGACCGAGGCGATCGGCCGCGTCGCGCACCATGTCGGCTCCGGCGACACGGTCAGAGGCGGCGTCCGCGGCCATTGGCAGGCACCGTCTGGCGAGCTCTTGGAAGAACGCTCCGGTATTCGCGACCAGCATGCCCTGCACATCGACGAACACAGGGTGGTGTCCGTATGACGAGGCGAGCCGCGCCTCCAGGCGACGCAGGATGCTGGTCTTGCCGATCCGCCGCTGGCCCACAAGCACCACAACGTTCCCGTCATCACCGCTGGCGAGGGCGCGCTCCACGAACTCAATCTCTGCCGCCCGGCCGAAGAACATGCTGCTGTCCGCGCTGAGGGGCTTGCCGACGACGAATGGGTTGTGGAGTCCCGACAGGGCCGCCACTCGGGGCGCGCCGGCGTCCCTCGAGAGCCGGACCAAATGGCGGGCGCGCGGCGCAGCTATCAAGGAGCCCGAGGCGGGAACGCTAGGCGCGCCGGGGCGGGCATGAGCGGGCGCTTCGGCCCCGCTGCCGAGCGCCTGCCGCCAGGCGGCGACGATCGTGCGGATCACGGGCCAATGTGCCTCGCTCCCGCATTCCTCGGAGAGCACAGCGAGCGCGGCTGTCGCTCGCGCGTGGTGCCGGCTCCGGGCGGCGTTCGAGCGCGAGAGGACGGCCTTCCTGGTGGACCGGGCGGCGGCGGAAAGGTGCTCGACCGGGCGGAAGCTCGCGTTCGGGGCAGGCCCGACCTCGGCGATCATCTCTCTCGTGTCCGCCCCTGCGCACTGCGCCAGCCAGGAACAGACCCGCGACGCGTCAGACAGACCGACCCAGTCCAGCGCCATGCCAAGATCGCGAAGGGCCTCGCTCAGATCGTCATCGGCCGCCAGCACCCGCGCTGCGGATCGAGCGAGATCGGCCGCGTCGGGGCTGTTGGCTGAGCGCGCCACCCGCCAGAGGAAGTCGGGCGTTGTCTCCGCGAGGAGCAACTGACAGACGGCGAGGGCGGCATGTGGGTCTGAGTCCATGACGGAGGCGATGCCCTGGGCCACCGAGGGCGCGGTGGGTTCCTCGCGCGCGAGCTGCGCGACGCGCCTGGCGGCTCGCCCATTGAGCGACAGCAGTCGGCGGGAGAGGTTACCCGCTGCCGCCTGAGCGACCCTGCCGCTTCGGTGCCGCGTCAGAGAGAGCAGCCGCTCCACATCCTCGGGGCTCTGTGGCTCGAGCGCGGCGGCCACCGCCGCCAGAACCGCTGGATCGCGGTCAGAGAGGGCTTCCCTCAGCGGCGCCTGCATGCCGATGGCGCCCAACGCGCTGAGGGCACGCGCCCGCACGGCGGAGGTCTTGTCTGTGGCCAGAGTCAGCAGCGCGTCCGCGGCCTGGTGTCCCTGGCGTCCCGCGGCGGCGTCAGCGACGGCAGCACGCACCAAGGACGAATGGTCCCTCGCCATGCTGCTCGCGAGATCTGACCACCCGCCGTCAGTCGCCGCCAGGGCGGTCGCACACGCACCGCGCACGATCATGCTGCCGTCTCTGGTCATGCGAGCGAGCGCGGCGCGAGCCGCCGCGCTCCCCTCCGGCACCCACCGCCCAAACGCGGCGGCCACCATTGCCCGCACTCGCGGCTCCGGGTCGCTCGCGAGGCTACCGGCCAACCGGGCGGCCGCCAGCCGAGGCAGTTCGCCGATCACGGCAGCAACAGCGCTCCTGCCGGCCGGGCCTCGGCGGGCCATCTGCTGCAGCAGTGCCACCGCGTCCCGGCGCCGCGCAGGGTAGAGCCAGGCGGCGCCCCTCGCCGCGCCCGCCAGAGCCCGCTGATCGCCTGTGTTGCCGGCGCGGCCGAGCCAGTCGAGCGCCGCGGGGATCGCCCCTTTGCGGCTCCGCCCGAGGGCCGCGGTGGCGGCGGAGCGCACCTCGCCTGCGGGATCGCGCGTCAGGTCGCCCAATCCCTCGACCGCCTCGAGGCGGCCCCGCGCCGCCTCTTCCGCGAAGCCGGCAACGGCCGCAAGGCGAACCTTCACGTCTGCGCTCAGGGAGAATGCGACCAGTTGCTGATGGAAGCGTCCGGCGCGCCCCAGCGCGGCCGCGGCGACGGGAGCGCACATCGGGTGAGCCTGTTTCACCAGGCGGACAACGGCCTCCGGCTCAGACTGAGCCAGCCGTGCGAGGGCGGGGATGGTCGCCTCAGGGACCAGAGCCAGCCGGCCATGCGCGACGTCGAGGAGGAATCGGCGCGCCCATCCGTCACGCGCCGCGTGCTCTCCGAGTCTCCGCCAAGCCGCCTCTGGTGTTTCAGTGCGCGCGGGCGCCTGCGGCGCCCTGACCGCACGGGTCCCGGGTGAGTGACACGTTTGCCGGTGTGCGTCGGGCGACGCTGTCGGCGCGCCCGCGTACCTGTCGCCAATCCATACTGCCCGGCGCAGCGCCCTCAGATCCAGGCCCCCCCGAGCCTGTCCTTGCTGCCGGTGCATACGATGTCCTCAACGAGGAGCACAGTTTCGTCCAGCGACCAACCCCTGTTATACTGCCCTGCCTGCCCGCATCCTTCCGGGCGCCGAGACCCCGGCTCTCCGTTCTTCACTCCGGAAAGTGTGTTGCCGTGCCAGGACAACTATGGTACAATACGTGTGGCTGTTGTTTGGCGGAATGTCGCGCGCTGTGCAGTTGGAGGACTGTCCGGCGCGCGCGCGAGCAAGTGGAGGGGCACAGGAATGCGCGGCTGGTGTCTGGCCTTCGCCACGCTGGTGCTGATCATGCTCAGCGGGGCTCAGTCACTTTGTGCTGGCGCGGCGGCCAAACCGCCCCCAACGATGAGCCGGCTGAGCGCGAGCGGCGGCTCTGGTGCCGCCTTGGCCCCGTTCACCGAGGTCCCCAGCGGGTATTGGGCCTATGCCGCCTGCTCCCGGCTGGCGGAGATGGGACTCGTCGCTGAGCGACCGAGCGCCTTCACCGGGACGCCGCAGCTCACCCGTTTTGAGTTCGGCATCACCGTTCTGAATCCGTTGGCCGAAGTCGACCGCGCACTCTCAGCCCTTCCCGCCGAGGCCGACCCCAAGACGGTCCTGAACGCGGTTGCTCGCGCCCTCAGGTTGGGCCCCTCTTCCTCTGAGATGGAAATCGCCCGCGCAGCGACCGATCTGCGCCGGCTGGCGCTCGAATTCGCCGACGCGCTCCGCGCCCTCAGCCTCGACCCGGCGCGCGCCATTCACGGGCTCGAGGCGCTCGGGGCGGATGAGGTGCGCGCCTGGCGAAGCGAGGCCCTTTCGGCGCCACTACGGGGCCTGTCGCTCACCAGCGGCGCCACTACGACCCGTGACGGCGTTCGGGTTCCAATCGGTCACGGCAGTGTCGCGTTGACCTACAACCGCGACCTGCGCGCGCCGGAGCTTCTAGACTACATGGCGACGATCGCGGCCGAGCGTGGCGGGAGGCCCGAGGGGGCGATGGCGGGTCAGCCTGCCCTGCGTGACCCTCAGATCTCGCGCGTGCGAACGGCCTATGAGTACGGGCTTGGGCCGGCGCTGACCCTGAGCCTGGCCTATGAGGAGATCGCCCGGAGCGGGCGAGGGCTGGCGCCGCTGGACTCGGCTTCCCTCGCATCGCTGGGCGTCGGCTATCGGATCACCCGCACGGCATCTGTGACGTTGTCGTACTCCTTGCTGGAATACTCAAACCACCTGGTTGACAGTCCGCCGCTGCGCGATCGCGTCGCGGAGACCGCTGTATCCATCGGGTTTTGATGATCTTCGCATATGGAAGTAACGTCTACAGGGGCTTCCGTGCGCTCTCGGAAGTGCCCTGAGGGGCTTCGCCGTTACTTCTTTCAGCGAGACCCATTAGTGCACTTCGCATATCGAGGCAAGGCCACCCGGGGCCCCCAACGGCTATCGGGGCGTAACGCAATCCGTAAGGCGGGATCCATGGGCTGGATGAGGTGTGTCTCCGGCCTCCTCCCCTTCCTGGTCTGCCTGGCTCTTCTCAGCGCATTCCCTTGTCTCGCTTCCCCCGATCCCATCGTGCTCGACATCCAGGCCGACGAGGTAGACCTCGGTCTGGACAACGAGACGACGCAGGCAACCGGCCACGCGAGGCTGGTCTACGGCGACGTGATCCTCAACGCTGACGAGGTCTCCGCAAACCGCGAGACGGGGGATGTCAAGGCCAGCGGGCATCTCTCTCTGGAGCAGAAAGGCCGCCGGCTCGAGGGCGACAGCCTGGACTACAACCTCCGCACCGAGAAGGGCTCCCTGCACAACGCGCGGGTGCGCGAGCAGGGCGTCGTCATCCGGGGTGAGAGCATCGAGTTCGCGCCCCAGAGCATCGTGGCGCGCCATGCGTACTTCACGACGTGTGACAAGCCGCAGCCTGACTACAGCCTCGCCGCTGATGAGATCTCACTCACAGCCGCCCAGGCGGAACCAGGGAAGCAGCCCCAGTCAGGTCGCCTGACCCTGAACCAGGCTCGCGTGAACTACCATAACCGGCGCCTGCTGACGCTGCCGCGATATTCGGTCAGCATCGGCCAGATTGCCGAGCAGACATCCTCTCCCTTTCCCGCTAGCGGCTTCGACCGCGAGGACGGTCCCTACACCGCCATCTCCTACGCCCTGGGGCGTAAGGGCGACGCGACCACGCTGGGGTTCTCCTACCGCTGCACTGCGTTCCGCGGGATCAGGGGGTATGCGAAGCTCCAGCGCGAGAGCGGCCCGCTCCAGTTGAGCGCGGGCTACGTCCGCCGCGAGACTTCGACCGACCGCGAGATTCGCGCGGACGAGTTCACGACCGGGCTGGCGAACGTCATGGTCAACCGCGAGCCCGAGATCCGGGCCGCGATACCGAGCCTGCCGCTCAGGCGCTCTCTCACCTTGCGGGCCGAGCTGACAGCCGGGTCGTACTCGGAGACGGAGCACTTCAAGTCCGACATCCGCGTCCGGGCGAAACGCACCACCATCAGCGCGCTGGTGGCCTTCGCGCCCTACAAGATCGCGCCTGCGCTTGCTTTCAGCCAGGCCGTCGGGTGGCGCGAAGCATCGTACTCCACCGGCCAGAACCTCTCGATCCGGTTCTTCCAGCACAGCCTGGAGTACTCGCCCTCGGGGCCGACGCGGGTGGCGCTCTCCTACATCACGCGGCGCGGGTCGGGGGAGACGCCGTTCCTCTTTGACCAGGTCGAGGTAGGCAGAGAGCTGCTCGGGGACATTCGGTTCCGCCTCAGCCCCAAGTGGCGCGTCAGGTTTGTTGACCTCTACGACATCGAGCGCCGCGACACGCGCGATATGATGGTAGCGGTGACTCGCACCATCCACTGTCTGGATTACACTGTGGGGTGGCGGAAAACGCGGGGTATGTTGTTCGCGGGGATCAATATCGCGCCACCATAGCACCGCGGGGCCACCGCGGCCCGCCGCGTCCCTGGAAGCGGCAGCGGGAGCCAGCAGAGTGGCTCCCCTACGGGATAGGGTCGCTCTCAAGGATGTGAATGTTTCTTGGAGACACTGGACCGGCGGCGCCAGAGTCGCCGCCGCACGAAGGCTAGCACCATGACAGAGCGGGAACGTCGGCGCCGCGTCATCGAGCACCTCCGCTCAGGCGACACCAGCGAGGCCGCGGACGAGCTGGCCGCATCACGTGAGGTCTACCCCGGCGATGGCGTGCTGCACCACGTCATCGGCATGGCGTTCGCCTCCGCCGGCACCCTACGCCAGGCGCTGGACGAACTCGAGACCGCCGCGAAGCTCGATCCGGAGTCGGCCGAGATCCTCGCCGATCTCGCCCAGGTCCATCTGGCGAGAGGTGATGCTGACAAGGCGGTGGAGGCCGCAGAGCAATCCGTGGCGGTCGAGCCCAACCTGGCGCTGGCCCGCTTCACCCTGGGCCGCGCCTGTTTCGTGATCGAGGCGATCCGGCAGGCCCGCCGCGCGGGGCCGCCGCTTCCGGGCGAGCGCTTTGCCCAGATCGACGGCCGCACACCTACCTATCTCCGCGCGGTGGAGGAGATGGAGGCCGCGCTTGACTCGACGCCGTCCTTCTCGCGGGCGGTGCGCGGCGCGCTGGCACTCGCCTACCTGCGGGCCGGGCATTACCACGCCGCTCTCGAGCAGCTTCGCGCGCAGCTCGACGACACGACCTCGGCGGAGGAAGCCAATCCGGTTCGCGCGCAGATCGCCGAGATGGCGCACGAGATCGCGCGCGAGCGGTACTGGTCGTTCGAGGATACGGACCCGGCTGAGATGGAGAGCGCGGCGCAGTCGCCGGCGGCGACCGCCGAGCAGAAGCTGCGCCTCGCGCATGCCTACGAGGCGCTCGGGCAGGCGGGGATGTTGCCCGCGGCGCTTGCTGAGGCGCGCAGGGCCGGGTTCGAGGCGCGCGACGCGTTCGTCATCCGGTCGAACGGGGAAGCGCAACAGCACACGCGGCTGTCCGATGCCAATGTGCTGATCGCGGGCGGCATCGAGTGCGTCTTCGGCGACGCACTCCGTTTCTTCCCCTTCTCCTCGATTCGCCGCATCTCATTCGGCAGGCCGGACACCTGGCGCTCGACCGAGGTCGAACTCGCCTCCGGCGAGCGCCTGGCAGTGGTGGTACCGACGCTCTACCGCAACTCCGTCCGCAGCCCCAACGAGCTCATTCAGACCGGCCAGTTCACCCAGTTCAGCTACGGCCCGGGTGAGACGCGCTACGCCTATGCTGTCGGCGCGCGCAACTTCATCAGCGATTCAGGCATCGTCGCATTCTCCGAGGTGGAGTCGCTGGTCTTCTGACGCGTTCCCTGTGAACCTGTGCCCCCGATGCGCGCCGCGTCCTTCATTTCCCATTCCTTCGCTCCCGCGGTATAATCCCACTGTTGCGCATCCACCCATTGGAGTGGCTATGACCCCGAAAGAGCGTGTGAGAGCCGCGATCGAGCACCGCGAGCCGGACATCGTGCCCGTCGCCGAATGGATTGTTGATTACGAGCCTGCTCAGTTGGTCCTGGGGAGGCCGACGTACCTTCGAGGAAAGGCCAGGCTGGCGCACGCGCTCTGGGCCGGCAAGCGCGACGAGATCGTCGAGTCCATGAAGCGCGATGAGGTCGAGTTGATCCGCCGGCTCGACCTCGACATGGTGTGCGCCGATCTCGTCTGGCACCGCGATGTCAAGTACACGGCGCCCGAGCAGGTTGACGAGAAGACGTGGCGCGACCGGCACGGGAACGTGTTCCGTTACTCCGACCTCACCCGCGATCTGATGCTGCTGGAGGCGGGCGACAAGGGCTATGAAGCGGAGTACCCCGGCGACAGCGACGGTCAGCCAGACCCTTCTGAGCTCGAACTGATCGAGTACGCCATGGCGGAGTTCGGCCAGACCCACTTCATGTTCACGGGCATGGGCCGGGCACACCTGCCGATCTTCACGGCTCTCTGGGTGGAGCGGGACCTGATCCGACTGGCCGACGAGGACCCGGACAAGCTGGCCGCCGAGCGGGTGGAGTGGGCCGAGTACTCGGCCACGCGCATGCCGTACTTCAAGAAGCTGGGCTTCGATGCCATCCTCGGGGGCGAGGACTACGGCTTCAACTCCGGCCCGTTCATGTCACCGGAGACGTTTCGCCGGGTGCACTTCCCGGCCCTGAAGCGCATCTGCGAGGCCGCGCACGGAAACGGTCTCTTCTATATCTGCCACTCCTGCGGCAACCTGCGACCCATCCTGCCCCTGATGATCGAGGCCGGCATCGACGTCTACCAGGCCATCCAACCGATAGAGGACATCGCGGGGCTCAAGCGCGACTTCGGGCGGGACGTCTGCCTCTGGGGCGGCGTCAGCAATCACGATCTGGTGCTGGCAGAACCGGATGAGATCAGGGCGCAGGTGAAGCAGTCCATCTCGGCGTGCGCGCCCGGGGGCGGCTTCATCCTGGGCTCGAGCCACAGCATCACGGTGCAGACGCCGCTGGAGAACATCCTCGCCTATCTGGAGGCCGCGGGCAGACATCCACAGCCAGCGCCTGCACCGGCCCCGAGCAATTGAGCGATGCCGAGTCGCGCCCCTGACCTGGAACGCAAGCAGATGGTGGAGTACCAGATCCGCCGCCGTGGGGTGTCCAATCAGCGGTTGCTCGCCGCAATGGAGAAAGTGCCGCGCCACCGGTTCGTCCCTGACTCCGAGTCGCATTCCGCGTACGAGGATATGCCAATCCCGATCGGCTCGGGGCAGACGATCTCGCAGCCGTACATGGTCGCGCTGATGACCGACCTGCTCCAGCTCACGGGCGAAGAGCGCGTGCTGGAGATCGGCACCGGCTCGGGCTATCAGGCGGCGCTGCTCGCAGAGTTGGCAAAGGAGGTCTTCTCGGTCGAGCGGTTCGAATCTCTCGCCGGCCGAGCGCGCTCGGAGCTTGCGGGCCTGGGCTACGAGAATGTGACGATCGTGGTGGGCGATGGCACGCTCGGCTATCCCGACCGGGCGCCGTACGACCGCGTCATCGTCACTGCCGCCGCCCCCCGGATAGCCCAGCCCTGGCTCTACCAGTTGAAGGAGGGGGGGCGCCTCGTGCTCCCCCTGGGGCAACGGTGGAGCCAGACGCTCACAGTGGTGATCAAGGAGGGCAGTCGGATCCGCACCGAGAGCCACGGCGGCTGTGTGTTCGTGCCACTCGTGGGCGAGCACGGGTGGGAGAGCGGGTAGACGCCAACTTCCGCAGACGCCTTCCGCTCGGCTGATCGCAACGATAACCGCCAAGGTCACACTATGCTACAATGTAAGTGCTGCACCATCGCATTCCTACGCAGTGAGTCCCCGGTAATTCGTCGTGTTTGATGATTCGCCATCTGCCATCCTGGGCGCGCTGAACGATCGCCAGCGGGAGGCGGTCGAGTACGGCGACGGTCCACTGCGCAGCTTCGCAGGCGCGGGGAGCGGGAAGACTCGCGTGCTGACGCATCGCGCGGCCTACCTGATCCGCGCCCGCGGCGTGAGCCCATCGAGCGTCCTCGCGGTGACCTTCACCAACAAGGCCGCGGACGAAATGCGTGCGCGTCTGCGCAGGCTGCTTGGTGGCCGCCACTGGGAGATGTGGATGGGCACGTTCCACTCGGTCTGCCTGCGGATCCTGCGAGCGGACGGCGACCGAGTCGGAGTGCCGACGCAGTTCGTGGTCTTCGACGACTCCGACCAGACCGCGCTGATGAAGGACTGTCTGCGCGACCTCAACCTCGACCCGGACCAGTTCCAGCCGTCGCGAATCCTGGGCGCGATCAGCAACGCGAAGAACGAGCTGATCGCGCCGCGCGACTACTACAACTGGCGGGGTCAGCGGCCCTATGACGAGATCGTGGCTCGCGTCTACCAACTGTACCAGGGCCGCCTGCACGACAACCAGGCGCTGGATTTCGATGACCTGATCAACTACGCGGTGTGGCTGTTCGAGCGCAACCCGGATGTGCTCGAACGCTACCAGGACAGGTTCCAGTATGTCCTTGTGGACGAGTACCAGGACATCAACTTCGCGCAGTACCGCCTGATCACCCATCTCGCCTCGAAGCATCGCAACCTGACCGTCGTCGGCGACGATGACCAGGCGATCTACGGCTGGCGCGGCGCGGACATGCGCATCATCATGCGCTTCGACGTGGACTACCCGGAGGCGAAGGTCGTGAAGCTGGAGCAGAACTACCGTTCGACCCAGAACGTGCTGCGCGCCGCCTGGGAGGTGATACGGCACAACCAGACGCGGCGAGACAAGCGCCTCTGGACGGAGGCCACTCCCGGCGAGAAGATCGCGGTGCATCGCGCGTCGGACGAGCACGCGGAGGCGTTCTTCGTCGCCGACACCATCGAGCATCTGCGACTGCACAATGATCGCGCCTACTCCGACTTCGCGATTCTCTACCGGGTGAACGCGCAGTCTCGCGTCCTCGAGAAGGTCTTCGTCAGCCGCGGCACCCCCTACCGCATCGTCGGCGGCGCGCGGTTCTACGACCGGGAAGAGATCAAGGACATCCTGGCGTACCTGCGGGCGCTTCACAATCCGGCGGACTCGGTGAGCCTGAAGCGGATCATCAACAAGCCGCCCCGCGCTATCGGAGATCAGTCGGTCAGGCATCTGGAGAGCGCGGCGCGAGAACGCGGCATGTCCATGCTCGAGATCTGCCGCCACGCCGAGGCGATCCCGGAGCTGACCGCTCGCGCTCAGCACGCGGTCACGCAGTTCGCCAGCCTGATGGACCACCTCCGGTCGGCCGCCCAGTCGGGGACCATGACCGAACTCACCGAGGCGGTGATCGAGAAGTCCGGGTACCGCCTGTGGCTCGAGGGAGATCGGTCGGTGAAGGCGCGCGGAAAGCTGGAGAACGTCCGGGAGCTGACCACCGCTACCCAGGAGTACGAAGAGGGAGTTGAGGAGCCCGGCCTCGGAGAGTTCCTGGAGAACGTCGCGCTGCTGACGAGCGCGGATATGCTGAAGGAGGGCGTGGACGCAGTGCCGCTCATGACGCTGCACAGCGCCAAGGGGCTCGAGTTCCCGATCGTGTTCATCGTGGGGCTGGAGGAAGGCCTGTTCCCACTCGCCCGCGCGGTGATATCCGATAACCCCGTCGAACTCGAAGAGGAGCGCCGGCTCGCCTATGTCGGCATCACACGCGCGATGGAGCGCCTGTTCCTCAGCTCGGCGGAGGTCCGGACGATCTTCGGGTCCACGTCGTACACCCGCATCTCGCGCTTCCTCGAGGACATCCCCGACGAGCTGTGCGAGCCGACAGGCCCGATCTCGCCCCGCAACATCACCTGGGAGACGGCAGATATGGCGCGCGCGCCCGCGGCCCAGCAGATCCTGCTCGACGCTGGCGCCGAGTCGGCCTTCCGGGCCGGCGACCGGGTGCGCCACGAGAAGTTTGGCAATGGCATGGTGGTCTCTGTCGCCGGCAGCGGGCCCGACCTGCTCGTCTCAGTCGCCTTCCCGAAACAGGGCATCAAGAAGCTCGACCCGCAGTACGCGAAGCTGGAGAAGCTGTAGGCAGGAGCCGTAGTCGAAAAGTGCTATAATGCGCGCGCGGGCCCGTAGCTCAGCGGTAGAGCTGGCGGCTCATAACCGCTCGGTCGCAGGTTCGAATCCTGCCGGGCCCACCAGTCGGAAATGCCCTACTACGTCTACATACTCAAGAGCGTCGCTTCTGGACGGGTCTACGTCGGCACAACCGACGATGTCGACCGACGGGTTGCCGAACACAACTCAGGTCGATCTCGGAGATGTCCTCCCCAATAACCTCATCCGGGTGCTCTGATCGATGGTTGAAGACCCATCGCACCAAGCGCGGCAGGCTTCCGGCGTCGGAGGGTGCATCTTGCTCCTCCTGGCGTTCAGCGCGTCTCTCCTCCAGGCGAAGCCCGCTATGGTCGCGAGCGAAGCCATTTGGAACTTGGCCCTCGCTCAGGCTGACATCCCCATCCAGGGAGTGCTGTTCGCCTTAGAGTTCGACCCATCGCCCCCCGCGTCACTCCATGAGGTCTGGTTCGGGCCTCCGAGTGGGAAGTCGGGAGTAGCCAGCTCTACCGTACGCATCGATGTGAGTGTCACACGCTCTCCAGCAGAGGCCGCGGAATACACCTCCGGCTTGCTGCGGGGCGTCGCCGTGCCACCTCGACCGGTGTCAGGTGAACCGTACGCGTCCTTCAGTGACCGCGCGTGGTACAGCTCCAGTGGGCGAGGCGGTAGGCTCCTTTTCGTCCGCGCGAACGTGGTTGCCGACGTCTATGTGTCCCGCAAGGGCGGTCCTGGTTCGGCCACGCTGACCCAACTAGCAGCTCTGCTGGAGCGCAAGGCAGATGCTGCTGCCGCCGGACGCCCTGAGCCAGTGCCCATACTACCTCTCGCCGCAGACCGGGAGTTGAGGGTCGATCTAGAGGCTGCCTGGAAGCTGCACGATCTCGGCACCCAACTGTGGGGCGACAAGGCCACAACCATTGCCCTCTATGACACACACGGTCTGCCGCGCTCGCTGCCGGCCGAGCGGGTAGCGGCCGGCGACTACCTGGTGCCGCTCGTCCATCTTGCTGTGGCGATCGCCAGCCCGGAGGCACGGGTGAAGGCCCGCGGCGACCAGGCAACGATTTCCCTGATGGGAAAGGCCCTGGTCCTCAGGCGGGGGGAGTCGAGGGTGCGGATCGGCCAGCGCACTCTGCAACTGAGCCGGCCCGTGGAGCTTGCCGAGGGGCAGGTGCTGGTGCCACTCTCGTCCTTCACACGGCAGGTGCTGGGTCGGGGCATCGCCTGGGGGCGCGCGGCGACCGTGCCGCTTGGCCGCCTTGAGTGAGACGAAGGGGCAGCCTGGCGCCAGGTCAAGGTAGAGGTGAGCAGTGAGCCGGACGGTCCAGCGGTAGGCCGAAAGCGCTCGCACCGAGAGAGAGCTTCGCTCTCGGTGCGGCTACGTACAGAGGCCCTGGGCTCTCCATGCAAGGGCCCTGGCCGCCCACAAACCGCTCTCTTGCACTACCCACTTACCAAACCAGACCTTCTGCGGTATGATGCTCTTACCATGCTGGCAGTCTCATTGTTGGGGGCCTAGGAGCTGGTGAGTTCATTGCACAGCCAAGTTCCTCAGAGATAGAGAGCATGTGAAGCGTCGCGGCTTCCATGAGTGAGGGGTCGAGAGACCACATGGCTGGGTGCGGAGCTGCGTTCGCCTTTCTCGGCGCCCTGGGGTTCTTCGCGGAAGTTCTGGGGTACCTATCCCGACCGCTCAACACGCTCCTCGGCGTTCTCCTCCTGGCACCTTTCCTCAGTCAGTACCCGCCGCGCAAGGTCACGCGCGGCCTTCGGAAACAGTGGCCGGCCTGGGTGCTGGCGATGGCCGCGGGGATCGGGCTCCTCTACGGAATGGGGTGGGGACGCGTCCTGTCGGTGTCCCTGCTGTTGGGAGCGATCCGGTGGCCCAGGTCGGGCGAGGAGCGAGGGCGAGCTCGTCTCCGTGCCTGTGGTGGGCGGCATTCATCATCGCTACCTGCGTCTGGCGGCATGAAGAGGGGGTGAGATGAGACCATCGCCTTCGGACGCCCGCGCGCTCGCACAGGAAACACTCCGGTTACTGGTAGAGAACTCTCGACTGAAGCTGGCTTTCGCCTTCCGCCAACTGGAAGATGCCTTGGGCGAGGCCAGTCACCGGAAGAGGGGGCTGGTTGCGGCCTGGAGACTGTGGCGAGAGATGCGTCGCGAACACCACCTCGCGTTCCGACTGCTAAGATTGGGGTCGCATCCAATCCCCCAGGATGCAGCCGGGATCACGGCCGCGTGCCGAACCTGGGAGAAGACGGATCTCCCGGGAGGCCTTCAAGCCGAGTCGCTGGATCGCGCAACCCGCTTCGCTCCTGATCACGCGTGGAACCCGGAGAAGATGCGACGCGTCGGAAGCGGATGCGGTCTGACACCCGATGGTCTGCTTCAAGTGCTGAGGGAGAAGCAGGGAAACGCCAGCGGCTCTCCCCAGGATTGATCCACTCCGGCGGCAGACGCGGGACGCGGACAAGAAGCAACTCTGAATCCTCGTGAGCCTCAGATAGCCCCTCGCTCTTCGATGGGCTATCCCAGGGACCACGTTTTTCGGGGGGGACAGGAATCAGGGCTCGGTAGTCCTGGACCACGGAAGCGCTCTAAGGTGCGGATCGGATAGACCGAGACGTCCGCGCCTCCTGTGAATGCTCATCCGTCCGACCTCGGATCCGCAGCCCCATAGGGCACTCTGATTTCCCGCACTCTCCTGACAGGAGGCGGCACCTGGGCACGGAACTCGCAACAGTGATTGTCCCCACTACGAGGAGGTGCTGTGCAGGCCATGCGGCGTTCGATTGCCTTCCCCAGCTCCCGATCGCAATCCGCTCTGCGATGTGGTGTGTTCGCCCTGCTGGTGATCATGTTCGCCCTTGCTTCGGAGGTTGGAATGGCTGACGCTCTCCAGTCGCCCGGGAACGCCGCGCCCGCACGCATCTGCCGCTGGTATGGGGGCAAGCAGGCGGCTGTGAGCCTGCGTTTCGATGACTCGGATCCCAGTCACATCGAGCAGGCCGTGCCGGCGCTGAACGAATACGGCCTGATCGGCACGTTCCTGGTGAACCCCGGAACCGATGACTACCTTAGGCACAAGGCGGTCTGGGAGGGGCCGGTGCTCCAGCGCGGACACGAGCTGGGCAATCACACCATGAACCATACAGGCGCCAATACGGACGAGGAGGCCGAGCAGCAGATCGGCGAGGCGGCGGGACTGCTCCACCGGCTGCAGCCCCGGCTGAAGTTGCTCGTCTTTGGGCCCGGAGGCGGAACGCGGTGGTTCCCGCGGAAGAGCTTCGCGTTCTTCGAGGCTAAGTACGGCCTGGTCTCGGCGGGCAACGCCGCCAGTGGATGGGCGATGTCGTGCACCGAGACATACTCGAGCTGGAGCGTTCCGCGGTTCGCCGCGGAACTGGAACAGGCCGTGGCAGAGGGGGCCTGGTTCCGTCCCTACTTCCACGAGATCCGGGAACGGCCCGGCAGCCTGTCCATGAGGCCGGACACCTTCCGGCAAGTTCTGGGTGTCGTTCAGGCCCATCGTGCCGACCTGTGGCAGGCCGGTATGAGCGCGATCCACCAGTACGAACGAGAGCGCCTCGAGGCGCACCTGTGGGTGCACGCCACCGGCGCGGACACCGTCGCCCTCTCTCTCACCTGCGCCAGCGATGGAAGCCTGTACACGCAGCCACTCACGATCGAGGTGGACTTGCCGGCCGAGGCCGACACAGTGGCCGTGACCGCGGAGACGGGGGAGACGATACCGGCTCGCATCGAGCAGGCCGACGGACACCGGGTGGTGCGCTTCGAGGCACGCCCGGCTGACCTGGGCTACACCGTCCGCGCCAAAAGCATCGGCGCGCACTGCCGGACGGGGGAGATGAAGCCGCCGGGCGCGCACCCCTACCTCCTCTTCACCGCCGCCGAGGCACCCGCGGTTCTCGGCAAGACGAGCGACCCGTTGGCGAAGACGATGTGGGAGATGATCCTGCGGGCGGCCGACTCTTTTGTGGCCGAAGCCAAGTCGGAGAACCCGAAGGACCTGGTGATGTGGGACTGGTCCCGCCGCATCGAGGTGCTCGGCCTGGCCTACTCCCTTACCCACAACGAGGCCTACGGCCGGGTCGGGGCGAGGTTCCTCCTGACCGCGGCGAGAGACGACTCATGGCATGGCGGGAGGACGGAGATGCGCGTCACCGGCGAGGTCATGGGAACGCTTGGCCTGGGCTATGACTGGCTATATGACGCCCTCACGGTGGAGCAGCGCGCGGAGTTGCGCGACGTCCTGGTACGGTACGGCCTGGAGCCGTTCGCGCGCGTCGCCGCCACGGGCGACTTCTGGACGGACTGGTACCGCGGCAACTGGGGCGCCGTCATCTACAGCAACGCGGGACTCGCTGCGCTATCCCTCCTCGGCGAGGAGCCCAGAGCGGCCGACTGGGTGCGCCTGTGCGAGCGGAAGCTGTGGCGCTACACCATGGCGATGGGAGAGGACGGCGGCTGGGGCGAGAGCGCGAGCTATGGGTCCTATGCGTGGTCCAACGGGCTAAGATTCCTGCGCGCGCTGCGCCGCGTTACCGGGGATGATCTGTTCGACAGCCCCAGGCTTCGTCGGCTCCCCTACTGGTTCATCAACCTGCTGGAGACCGATCGGCGGAACTACGTTCCCTTCTCCAACTGCGGCCTGGGGGTGAGCGCGTCTCCGGAGGTGTTGGCTCTCCTGGCCGGTGAGTACCGCGATGGGCATGTCCAGTCCGCGGCCCAGGAGTTGCTGGCGCGTCGGGAGCGGGCGGCCGTCTTTGCCTTCCTCTGGTACGCCCCGGACGTCGAAGCTGCGCCGCTCTCCGAGTTGCCTCTGACGCAGGTCTGGCCCGACCTGGGCTGGGCGACCATGCGCGGTTCATGGGATGACCCGAAAGGCGTGCTCTTTGGGTTCAAGGGCGGCCAGCAGGATTGGGACCACCTCCATCACGACCTCAACAGCTTCGTGCTCTACGCCTACGGCAAGCCGCTGATCGCAGAGCTGTGGTACCCGATGCAGGTATGGGCCTGCGAGACCGAGGCGCACAACACGATCATGGTGGCCGGCAAGGAGCAGTACGGAAAAGTCGGCATCATGGGCCAGGGCAGCGCTCCGGACTCCTACCACCGCGGGATCATCGGAGATGCGCTCGACACCGGCGGCGAGGCGTTGCGCACGCCGTGGTACACACGGCTGGTGGGCGATGCCTCGTTGGCCTATGAGCCGAGTGACGTGCGGAGCTTCGTGCGCGAGGTCATGTACCTCCGGCACGCCGCGCCGACCGATCCGGCCGACTACTTCGTGATGCTCGATGACGTCAGGGCCACGCACCCCGCGCGGATGGATTGGATGCTGCACACCTATGGCGACATCACGGCGTCCGGCCGCACGTTCACGATCGTGCAGGATGATGCGGCTGTGGAGGTCACCATGGTGGCGCCCGAGGAGTTCGTGGTGGAGAACCACGAGAAGAGCCTGGAGGAGACCAAAGCGCCCAAGCCTTTCGAGTCGGCCCGCGCCCTGAAGTACATCAAGGTGCGGGCGGTACAGCCGGCGGACCGGGAATGCTTCCTGTCCGTACTATCCCCCCGCACCACCTCGGCCCCGAGCGGCGCACGCGTCACGCCCCTTCGCCAGTCGGGCGTGGTGGGGGCCATCATCGACTCGGGCGGGACGCAGGACGTGGCGCTGTTCGCGCTCGACCAGCCGCAAATAG
>Ga0315288_10002992_pt1 | contig 21577 bp, 12 predicted proteins | sample YL17G11_20_MG_FD_203454 | JGI IMG/M metagenome (GOLD analysis project Ga0315288, IMG submission 203454) | Sediment microbial communities from Yellowstone Lake, YNP, Wyoming, USA - YL17G11_20 | ecosystem: Environmental > Aquatic > Freshwater > Lake > Sediment | place: USA: Wyoming | collected...
GCCCCGTCGCTCTTGGGCACGTCGGCCTCCGGCGGATCGGCGAACAGGTGCAGTGCGCGATGCGGACCGTCCAACTCGACAGTCACCTGGCCGGGCTTGACGAGGGCGAACGCGATGGTCCGACCGCGCACGATAGGCCGGACCTCGCTCGAGCCCGGCCGGACGACGGTGTTCGTGAACGACCGCTTCGAGAGGATCTCCACCGACATCGGGCCTGACATGCCCCAGTGGGCGAACCCGGCGAGTTCCGTCTGGTCGATGGGGCGCTGGTATCCGGGCCACACCTGGTTGAACGGCACGGCCGACACCCGGCAGGAGCAGACCGGCACAGGCTGTCCGTTGACACGGAGCGCATAGTCCTCGCATAGCGTCTCACCCGGCGGCGCCGGCCAGATCGTGGCCGGCGCGACGGGTTGGCCCGCTGTCATTACCGTGGGCAGAGCCACCAATATCGGCACGGCCAACCATCGAATCGCTGCGTTCCCGGGCATAACGGGATCGAGTATCCGGGCCTTAGCCCCGTCCCGCAATGCCTGAAAACCGTGTGCACGCTACCCCCCAGCAGCAACCGCGGAAAGCAAGAGCGGTCTGAACGCTTCTCTTCTCCTGCGATTGGGCCGGGAGAAAGGTGGTCTTCTGATGAGGACCGTAGGCCCAATGGACATTGTGAGACACGATGTCGGTGCCCGGCTTCTTGAAGAATTCCAGGATGTCGATCTCGGCCCCGTAGATCGCCGGGTCCTCCCCCTTGGAAATCTCGGTCGATTGAATCCAGAAGGCGGCCCAGATGCCCGGTGATTTCTGGAGCTGCGCCCGGCATTCGAAATAACCGTACCGGGTCATGAAGCGGTTCTGCGTGCCCACCGCCCCGAGCAGAATCCGGCCGTCCTTCTTCAACGCATGCAGCTTCAAGTAACCGTCTCCAACCGTCACCGCCTCGGGTGACACAAAACCGAGTGCTCTCGGTCCAACGCCGCGCACCTCCCACTTCTTCGGATCGAGCGCGTTTCCGTTGAAGTCGTCCTGCCACACCAGTTCATAGCCCATGTCCTGGGGGGTCTCACGGACCGGCGACAGGGGATCTTGAGCAGGTCTTTGCGCCAGGCTGTTCGGGCAACAGCCGAGCCCAACAAGGACCACCACCCACGCGATGGATGGGCGGAATCGCCGTTGGTACCGTTCGGAACGGGCTTTCATAAGTGCCAGCCGATGTCCAGGTTCACCTTCTCCAGCTTCTGGACGAGAGCAGCGAGCGTGTTCAAGGACGGCCTGGATCGTACACGTTGCGCAAGTCCGAATCGAACGGCGCGTCGCGGAGTTTGGTTTCGGTGTTGAGAGCGCCGGTATTCAGCCGCCACCTGACCAAGCCGACATCCCGGGGCGCAGGTTGGCCTTTCACGATATCCTGACACCGGTAGCCTGTCCCGAACGCCGTAAGGATTGAACCATCCCGCAACAGTACCGTCGAGGTTGCCTGGCTGCTGGGATACCACGCCGTCGGCCCGTCTTTGTGTCCGATCCAGTGGTGCAGGATGTACTTGTGGTCCAAGTCCCAGGTCTGGCCGTGATCGCGGCTGACGACCGCTTCGATGCCGAATTGAGGAAAGCCCTCCGGCGTGTTGACGTACCCCTTGCGCACGACATACGTCATCACGATTTCACCGCTCGGCAACAGGATCAGCGACGGGTGATGCCGGCCCCAGTCGTAGAGTTTCCGAACCTCGGACCAGGTTCGACCATCATCAGTCGAGATCGAGATGCCGAGTCCCTCGGTATGGTCAATGATCTCGGGCTGCATCCGGGCCGGCGTATCGGTTCGGCACGCGGCGACCAGGTAGCCATTGGCCACACGGAGCAACGCCACCTCGCTGACCGCCTCCCATTGGGGCACTTTTGACGATTGGGTCCAGCTCTTGCCTCCGTCCGTGCTGAACCGCAGGTAGGCTTGCTGGTGCGCCGTCCTGACCTCTGGCGGCTTGAACCAAGTGTAGCCCGTTTCCACGAGCCGAGTGGCCTTGCCCGTCTTGGCATCGCGCTCAACCAGCGGCGGGTCCCACGTGTACCACGGCTTGATGTCGGATGCCGCTTCCAGCGGCACGGACTCCTTCCAAGTCTGGCCGTAATCGCGGCTGAACCAACGCGAGCTGCTGTAGAACAGCACGATTCCCTCACCCAGGTAACACAGGGACGTGCCCAGCCCAGCCAGCGGCTTGCCGTCGGTCCCCACCAGCGCGGGTTTGGGTGAACTCCACGAGGCCCCACGATCGTCGCTGAACAGGATCTCGGCATGATGCGGATAATCGCAACTCACGAGCATGAGCAAGCGGTCCTTCTCCGGCAGGTACGCGAGGTAGGGCACAGCCACCACCCGATTCCAACTCTCGGTGACGATCTGAAACTGCGCGGGGAGCCGAACGTCACCCACGGTCCCGTTGATTTGCCGAACCTCGTGAGGTTTCCACTCCCCCGCGAACGCTGTCGCGGCCAACAGCACCGCGAGCGACAGGTTTGACAGGCCAAACGAAGCCTCGACTGCCTTACTACGCGATCCAGCTCCGGACATATTCGGTTCTTTCGGGAAGGGGGCTCCAGGAGGGCGGCATCCTCTCCCATCGTCCCCCGAGGCCCAACTCCCTCGCCGTCAGCTCGAAGTGGCTCATGGCGATCCCCATGTCGATGCGCTGCAAGTCCACGGCCTTGATGAGCTTGTCGTACCCTTTCGAGCGGCGCAGGTAGAGGTGAAAAATGTCTCTCCCCGGCTCCTTGACGACGCGCCAGGGCTGCCGGTTGGAAGCGGAGGGGCCCAGCCTGACCGTCTCCAGGGGATCGAAGTAGCGCCCCGCAGCGCCGTCGGTCAGGACCACCTCGAAGCTCCCGTGAAAGAAAAGCTGGTGCCACGGTCGGCGGTTCCTGGAGCCGGCGGACCAGCGGATAATCGAGTCGGTAACGGTGCGCTTCTGGGTGGCGTAGCCGAGGGGCGAGATGGCCGGCAGAACCTCGTCCTCGCGGACGCCTGCCTTGTCGGCGAAGCGGCTGCGGTTGAAGATGCCCCCGATCCAGCAGGTTCCCAGGCCCAGGTCCGTAGCGCGCAGGATGATCTTCTCGAACTGACACCCGAAGTCCTCCATGTCGTGTTCGCCGCGCCTAATGATCCCGACGATGAAAAGTCTCGCGCCCTGGATCGTACCGTAGGTCCCGAGGGTATTGACCTTCCCCTCGCCCCAGGCGGTGGTGTCGAGGATCGCGAAGCGGGCTTTCCCCCCGAACGGCCCTTCCAGGGCCGCAAAGAAGTCCCTGAGCACCCCGAGCTTCTCCGCCTCCACGGGCTGCGGCGTGTAGCTCCTGCGCGAGGAGCGCTCCCTGATGATCTCGATAATGCTTCTGCTGTATTCCATGCAGGGGACTATTTAGCCCACCACGCGTAAAAGAGGAAGGCGTCCCATTTGTTTTTGACTTTCGGCCGATCTCAGGTTGTAGCTGGCGCGAGAACAGTTGCCGGACTTGGAATGGCTTGGCATGAGGAGTTCATGTCTCGATCGTCCTCACTCAGAAACTGTCTGGTCAAGGCGGAAGCGACCACCCGTCTGTCCGAAATGTGGGAGTTGTGATTGTCTCTTAGCCAGCCTCAACCTGATGGAGGGCGCTTGCCCGGGCACCCGCTCGACAAACTCACGCTTGCCGCCAACAAACGTAAATCCCGCACGTCGCAGACGGCCCGTTCAAGCCCGACTGGGATGACCTTTGGGGCGTCATGTGGCAATGTCGTATCGAGTTGCCTGCGTCCAGTGAAGGCGCAAACTCACCGAGAATGAACACGATGCAAACGCAATCGCCAGTCAGTCTCTCCTTCATGACTTTGCGTCCTCATCACTTTGCCATGCCTCTGCAAATCGCCGCCCTGGCGTGTTTCATTCTGGCTGCTTCCCTGCCCAGCCTGACCGCCGCGTCGTCCCCAACCGAGACGGCGTTGAAGGAGATTGTCATCGTCTATAAAACGCATTTCGATATCGGCTACACGCAACTGGCCCGCGACGTTTGCCACCAGTACCGCACCGAGATGGCGGACAAAGTCTTGGAGGCCATCGAGCGGAACGCGGATCAGCCGAAAGCGAAGCAGTTCGTCTGGACGCTGTCCGGTTATCCGATGAGCCAGATTCTCGGGCCGGAGCAGGCGCCCGACCGCCGCGAGAAGATCTCCCGCGCCATCCGTTCAGGCAATCTCACCGTCCACGCCCTCGCATTCTCCATGCACGACGAGACGTTCGAGCCGGAAGACCTTGTCCGCTCGCTGGGTTGGTCCTCCGCCATCGCGCGTGAGCATGGGCTGCCGTTGCCCCGCGACGCGAAGACCACGGACCTGCCCGGCCATTCGTGGATTCTGCCCACGGTACTCACGCACGCCGGGGTTAGGTTCTTCCAGATGGGCGGGCCGCTGGTGAACAAGACGTTCAGCCTGCCGCGCCTCTTTTGGTGGGAAGGCCCGGACGGCTCGCGCCTGCTCACGCTCTACCACAACGACTATGGCACCGAGCGGATGCCGCCGAAAGGCTGGCCCAGTTCGGCGTGGTTGTTCCTGCACATGACCGCCGACAACGAGGGGCCGCCTCCGCCGAACGTTGTCGAGGCCGATCTCAATTTCTACAAGCAGAACGCGCCCGGAGTGAAGATCCGGGTCGGTAAGCTGGAGGACTTCGCGGACCTTGTACTGGCTGAGAAACCCGAACTCCCCGTCGTTCGATCCGACTTCCCGGACCCGTGGATCCACGGCATCCTCAGCCACCCGGACCTCACGCGGCTCGCGCACAACCTTCGACCCTCGTTCCCCACGCTCGATGCGCTCACGACGCTTGAAAATGCCTGGGGCATCTATCGTCCCAGCATCCGGCCTGCTCTCACGGAAGCCTACCGCAACAGCGCGCTCTATAGCGAACACACGTGGGGCTTGGCCACCCAGCACTACATCCGCCAACTCCACGGCCAGGCTTGGGAAGAGATGCTCGCCCGCGGCTGGAGTCCGGTCTACGAAGTCCTCGAGGAATCCAATCGCGAACACGACGACTACATCGTACGCGCCCGTCTCGCCGTTGAGAATCCGTTGGCCGACGCGCTCTCTTCGCTCGCCGACCACGTCAAGCTCGGCGGCCCGCGCCTTGTCGTTTTCAATCCACTGCCGTGGCCGCGGGACGGCCTGGTGCAAGTGAACGCGAGCAAGTGAACGCGAACGGGTTCCCTGCGACCACCGGCGTGCGCTGCGCCGACACCCAGCAACGTGCTTGGGTCGCTCGCTCCGACAGCGCGGCGCTGGAAGGCCCGCCGAAGATTGTCACGTTCGTGGCGAAGGACATTCCGCCGATGGGTTATCGAACTTACGTGTTCGAAGATCTTCCCGCCACCGAACCTGCGCCGGTGCTCGTGGTCTCTGAAACGAGCAACACGATCGAGAGCCAGTGGTTCAGGGCCGTCTTTGACCCACAGAACGGCCGCATTGCCAGCCTCGTGGACAAACGCGCGGGTCGCGAACTGGTGGACGCTTCGGCGCCGCAGGGCTTCGGCCAATACTTCTACGAACGGTTCGGGCGCCAGGAGATCATCGACTATCTCAACACCGCCATCTATCCCCAGTACACCGCGCATCGCAACATCATGGCCAAGGGCGACCTGCCGGAATCCACCTACCAATCGGGCCTGCCGAAGAACCTAAAGATTCGTTTCGACAAATCGCCCATCGCTGTGTCCGCCGTGATGTTCGGCACTCTGCCTAGCCCCGGTCCCGCCCAGACCGTCGCAAGCCGCCTCACGCTCTATGCCGGCCTCCCTGTAGCCGATCTCGAAGTGCGCTGCCAGAAGCCGCTCGACGCCTGGCCCGAAGCGGGCTGGATTTGCCTCCCGTTCAAACTCGACCAACCCGCGTTCCGCCTGGGCAAGCTGGGCGGCGACCTCGACTTCACCAAAGACATCAACGTGGACTGGTGCAACCGGCGCCAGTTGTGGCTGAACACTGGCGGGGTGGTCTATGAACCATCCGGTTACGGCGTCGGCGTCTGTCCGCTGGACTCCCCGCTCGTGAGCCTCGGTGAACCCGGACTGTACAAAGCGGGGGCCACCTACCAGCCCAAGGCGGCACGGCTCTACTTCAACCTCTACAACAACCAATGGCAGACCAACTTCAGGAATTGGACCGGCGGCGGCATTCTCTCCCGCGTGCGTCTGTGGACATTCAACCGATTCCAGTCCGAGCCCGCGCTGTACACGCCGGCGATGGAAGCGCGCGTCCCGCTCCGGGTGGCCCGCAGCCAACAGCCGGCGGGCCATCTCCCCGTCAGCCAGGCCGGCCTCACGCTCTCGCGCAAAGGCGTTATGGTCACCGCCTTTGGCGAAGACCCCGACGGCAACTCCGGCACCGTGCTGCGCCTCTGGGAACAAGGCGGCGCCGGCGGCCCGCTGGCCGTGACGTTGCCGGCTGGCCTGAAAGCGGTGAAAGCCCAGCCAGTCAATCTGCGCGGGGAGAAGGCTGGGCAGCCGGTTCCGATCCAGGACGGGAGACTGACCTTCACGCTTCCGGCGTACGCGCCGGCCAGCTTCATTCTGAAAGAATCACAATAAACCGCCAAGGCTCAGGCAGAGAGTCACTCCTCAATCCTGATTTCAAACAGCCAACATCCTGAGTTGAATGACGCAGATATCTGAGCAAGACTGCCTGTGAGTGGTGGAATCTGCCGACGCACTTTACCCCGTGGCCGACCGTCTATCACTACTTTCGCCTAGGCTTGTCTCCCAGCGTCGCGACTGGCTTTACACGGCCAGGAGGGCTGCTCCGTTGGGCTGCAGTTGGAGAGAAAAACTCTGGGCCTTCGAAGCCAGCACCCGGCCTTCCAGCAGATCAAGAACGCGGCCAGGACGCCGGAGCTGAATCGAGCGCTCCCCACCTGTGGGCGAGTAAATCGCGAGAAATCGTCGGCTCGCATACACTACATCATTCGCGTCGGTGTAGATGTGACAGCCAGCGGCCCGGGCAATGTTTCGCAGCAGCGCCGCAGGCAGGATCGGCGCGCTCGAATAGACCGAGGTCCAGCGGGTTAGACGCTTGACCAGCAGCCCGGGCCGGTCGTACCCAGCCAGCCTCCCCAGCACGGTGGCCTCGGAATCGTCGCCGTAAAACTGCGGCGCGACCTTCAAGCCAGGCAGCGGCGGCAAATCCGAGTTCGAGAGGTCCTTAAGGTAGATTTGGTGGTCGAAGTAGCGCCGAATAGCCTCCACATTCACATCCGTCCCGTAAGCCATGCCTCCAGGCAGCGCACGCGTATACGGATGAGCAAAGTTCGTTATTTCGACGCGGAGTTCGCCGGCCTGATCGCTTTCAGCCAAGCGCATGCCGGTGAGCCGGCAGATGTTTTCCACCGAAAGGTTTTGGTCGATGTAGCCCAGCGCGTAAACCCAAAGCGCCGTCGCGCCGTTCTGGCTGAGCCGCGCTTGCACGCGTTCGCGTTGATGGCTCGTGACTCGAAACGTGTTCAGAAAAAGGTAGAACTTGAACGGGGGCGTCGTCCGGCACCACCACCGTGGCGGTCCACGTGTAATTCGTCTGCTCGCCTAGCTTTTTGGCGGCGGCGGTGACCACGTCCTTGGGCGTTGGATCAGCGGCGATGAGAGACCCCGCCATCAGGGTGGCGAGACCGGACAGAATGCTTTTCTTCATTGAGAATGCAGGTTGAGTTGTTCGCGGTTTCAGCCGCCTGATGGTTCCGGTCGGCCTGCAGAACTGGCGTTCTTGACCCGATGGCATGGCGTGTTTCTACCAGCACTTCCGGCGAAGAAGGAGAATTGGACAAGAAAAAGTTCAGAAATCCGAACCCATCTCATCACATTCAGCAACCACTCGTGTGTCGCCACCTACAGGCTGATGCTCAAGCAAGGCTTCGAGTGATCTGGGACACGAGACAGGCCATCAGGCGGTAGCCATCGTTTTGGAGCACCACCGCTTGGGATTCAGCGGGCAGAGGTGGCACGCATGCGGAGTGCCACGTCGAGGGCGTAGGCCGGGGTCGTCAGGAGGAGATCGCCGCCACGCCAGTTCAGTCGCTTCGACTCCTTGATCGTGCCGCTCATCGGATCGATCCACTCCAGTCGATAGCGCCCGGCCGGGATCGTCTTGAGGGTGAACGTGTCGCGATAGCTCCCCGGGGTAGCCACGAAGTGCGCGCCCCACTGTCCATCGTCTTTGGCGTGGAAGAGGTAAACGGCGTACTGCTTGCCCGCGGTGGCTAGGGCGCAGGCGACCGCGCCAGAGGGAATTCCGCTCAAACCGTCGAAGCGTGCGATCGAAGTAAGACCGAGGCTCTCGACGAAGTCCTTCAGGATCTTCCTCTGCGGCACGATCCTCTCGCATGTGTCGCTGCCCCCGCGCTCCTGTCCGCGGTGATACTCGCCGTTCAGGTTGATGACCCCCGCACCGCCGCTGAGCAGGAACCACCAGCCCTCCAGGCGCACGTCCTCCACGCGATAGGGTTTGACGAGGCCGTGGCCGAAGTAGTCCGACTCGACGTTGACCAGCGGCTTGCGCGCCGCGTAGTTCTTTTCCAGTGCGCGGGCGGCGGGGCGGACGTACTCGGCGGGGAGCCAGGCGCACCAGGACTCGGCGGAAAGATCGGGCGACAGGTTCTGCACCGTCTGGCCAAGCACATGTTTCTTGGGAAGCGCGGCCTCCGCCTCAAAAAACGCCTCCTCCAACGCGTGAAGCCAGGGTGTCACGTCCCGGTCGGGCAGGGTGACGATGCTGCCGTCAGGTCGTCCCTGAAGCGACGGTTCGTCGCAGAGGTCGAAGATCACGTTGTCGTACTCGTTCAGCTCTGTGGTGATCTTCGTGACGTAGGCGCGCTGGTACCGAAGGACATCTTGATTGCGCGGGCTGCACGTCGTGAAGAGGCCGCACTCCTCGGGTTCGTAGCGTCCCACACCCTGGATGTTGTTGGCGTGATAGAACGGCATCAATGGCCAGCAATCGGCGTACATGCCGTTGAAGAACGCAACCTCCACTGCGACGCCCTTCTTGCGAGCCCAATCGACGAAGGCCCTCAGCCGCGCGAAGTAGTCGGGATTCCAGCGATCGAGGTCGAACTTGCGTGACGCTTTACCCGGCTCCGCGAGCGTGGCGTGCGCACCCACCTCGGTGGACCGCATCCACGGCAGGACATGGCGGCCGGGAAGCGGCCCCAGCGGATTGCCCGCGACGTACTTGTCCGGAGGTTCGAACATGCCGCCCGGGTAGATGCGGGTCAGATTCATGCCGCTGGCCGCGAGGTAATCGAGGAACCGCGCGTAGTCGAAGTCGGCATCGATGACAGCGCCGTAGTGATGATCGGAGGTCACGAGGACAAAGGGCTTCCCGTCACGCATGAAGTAGTGGGGATTGGCAGGATAGACCTGGATCGGGTCGGCACGTCCGGCTGCTGCGAGCAGGAGGGACGCAACCGCCGCGACCAAGACCCGGGCGATCAAGACGGCTGCGCGCAGATGCGTTCGATGTCGGTTCATGGGCTACTGAAGGGCTGTTGCTTTCTCAGAGTAGCGGGAGCGTATCTGGGCGGAGAGGTCCGCTCAAGCCTGACCTGTGCGTGAGCCTTGAATTGACTCCACGCCATCAAACAAACGAATCTGTATGGAAATGAGAAGTGCATTTCTGACACTGATCTTGGCCGCCGTCAGCGCAGCCCTAACCTCCAACTCTCACTCAGCCGATACGCCAGCGGCCGCCGCCATCAAGGCAACACCCGTCACAAACCCGACCAGCACCGCCAACGCCGCGACCCCGGCTGCGCTGCCGGGCAAGGGGCCGGCCCAGCATCCGTTCCTGTACGCGGGCGAATGGGACACGCGCAAGCCGCTGGAGCAATCCATGTTCATCGTGCGCGACGGCAAGGTCGTCTGGCAATACACCATGCCCCTCCGCACCCCAAGCGGCGCCATTCAGGAGTTCGATGACGCCACCTTGCTCTCCGACGGGAACATCATTTTCTCGAAGATGTCCGGGGCCGGCATGGTCAGCCCGGACAAGAGAATCGTCTGGGAGTATCCCGCCCCTCCAGGAACCGAAATCCACTCGTGTCAATCCATCGGCAAGGACCGCGTGCTGATCATGCGCAACGGAAACCCGGCCCAAGCTATGATCATCAACACCACGACCAGTCAGCTTGAAAAAGAAATCCCCATCCCGACGACAGTTACGGGCACCCACGGCCAATTCCGCCACATCCGCATGACCAAGGCTGGCACCATCCTTGTCCCGCACATGAGCGAAGGCAAAGTCGTCGAGTATGATCTGGACGGCAGAGAGGTCTGGTCGGTCAAAGCCCAGTCAGCATGGTCGGCGGTCCGACTCAAGAACGGCAACACCCTCATCGCCGGAGACGCCAAGAAGTACGTGCGCGAGGTCAACCCGGATGGGGAAACCGTCTGGGAACTTACCCAGGCCGATGTGCCGGACATCAAGCTGTTCAACACTCAGACCGCCAACCGGTTGGCCAACGGCAACACGGTCATCTGCAACTGGTGCGCCGGCAACAACAAGACCGAGGAGTGGGCGGGCACCGTGCAGGTCTTCGAAGTGACTCCGGACAAGAAGGTCGTATGGGCCCTGTCCTCGTGGAAAGATCCTGACCTCGGCCCCTCCACATGCATCCAGTTCCTCGATGAACCCGGCGCGCCGGAAGACCAGGAACGGTAACCCTCTGGGTGCAATGGAGTTTTCCCTTTGAAGGATCAAAGCGCTGAACCGACCCACACTTCCCATGAAAACCATCAAACGATGGATCACTCCCCTGGCGGCTTCGGTCGCTTTGATCAACGGTAACTGTCTGCTTGCCCAGGACTGGCCGCAGTGGCGCGGCGTGAATCGCGATGGAAAAGTCAGCGGATTCACGGCACCTCAGACTTGGCCCACCAATCTGACGCAGCAATGGCAGGTCAAGGTGGGCAAGGGCGACTCATCACCCGTTCTCGCCAGCGAGAGGCTTTACGCCTTCGGCCGGCAGGAGGCCGATGAGGTCCTGCTATGCCTCGACCCCACCAGCGGCAAGACGATCTGGGAGGCGAAGTACCCAGCAGGCCGAGTGGTCACCGGCCCGGCGGCCCGGCATCCTGGCCCGCGGAGCACCCCTGCGGTTGCCGAAGGAAAGGTCTGCACCCTGGGGGTCGGCGTTGTTCTGTCCTGCTTCGATGCCGCCAAAGGCGCGGTCCTGTGGCGCAAACAGTCCACCAACGACTATCTCGGCGCCTCAACCAAATCGGATTCCTCCATGTCGCCTCTAGTCGTGGAGGGACGCTGTATTGTCCACGTCGGTGATGGGACCAACGGAAGCGTCATCGCGTTCGAGTTGGCCAGCGGCGAACCCAAATGGAACTGGAAGGGAGATGGCCCGGCGAATTCCTCCCCCGTGATCATGAATGTCGGAGAAAAGAAGCAACTCGTCACTCTGACCGCCAAGAACGTGGTTGGTCTCGACCTGGCCAATGGCACCTTGCTCTGGCAGGTGCCCTTCGAGGCCACGCAGGGGAACAACACCACCCCCGTGGTCGATGGTTCCACAGTTTATTACACCGGCCAGGGCAAAGGATTGTTCGCCGTGAAGATCGAACCACAGGGCGAAGCTTTCACCGCCACGCCTGTGTGGACGAACAAGCAATTCGGCGCGCGGTTTACGACTCCCGTCCTCAAGGATGGCCTGCTCTACGGCTACAACAATGGCTTCTTCTGCGCCAGTGCCCAGACCGGCGAGACGCTCTGGATGGATACCGCGAAGCGGGGCCAGAGTGCGGCGATGCTCGATGCCGGGCCGGTGATTCTGGCGCTGACGCTCAACGGCGAGTTGGCCGCCTTCAAGCCCAGCCGCACGGAATACACTGAACTTGCGCGGATCAAGGTGGCCGATTCCGAAACGTGGGCGCACCCGGTCGTCGCGGGCAACAAGATTCTCGTCAAGGACAACGAGACGGTGGCATTGTGGACCATCGAGTGAGTGAAAGCTCGAACAACACCGCGGTTGTCTCCAAGCATGATTCACCCGTGAAGCACTTGGCACCATGAACACCCTTCATCACCCGATCGTCGCAACACTCGTTCTTCTGGGTTCCTGGACCGTCGAGGTATGTGGGCAGGTGGAATGCACCGGCACAGGCAACCTCCGCGGAATACGGGTTGACGGAGAGTTGATGGCCTTCAGCACCAGCATCCGCGCGGTCGCTCCGAATGCAGCGGATGAGGGCCAGGGCGGCCGAGGGACGGGAAGCGGCGGACAATTTTCCCGTGACGGCAGTGCGCTGATCTCAACCGGTAGCCTCACCGGCGGCGCAGGCCGCGGCGGTGGTCCAGGCGGCGGCCGTTTTCGCGGAGGGCCGCCCGCGGCTGGAGTTAATTATCGCGCCACCTATAAGGACGTTGCTCCGGGGACGGTTGAAGCCGAGATTCAGATTGCCTCGACGACGAACACTCCCCTGCTGGGGGTGTTCTTTGCCATGGCGCTGCCCGGCGCCGATTACTCAGGCGGCTCGGCTCAGTTGATCGCCCCGACTTCGGCGGCGGCAACCCCAGTGTCCCTGGCCGCCCCCCGTTCCTCTGGCACGAACCTCTACCTCCGCTCATCGGCCAGGGGCGTGCGCTTGGCCTCAACGCGACGGCAGATGGAGCTTTACCTCCCCGCGCCAGCGGAGTTGACCATCAGGGGTGCCCCCGCCCGAGGCAGCAGTGACTTAGAAGTTTCATTTCCCCTCAGCATGGGAAATCTAACCAACGGACAGATTGTTCGCGCCGCTTTCACGATCAAAGCGACGGGCGAAGTGGACAGATCTCCCGCCAGGCTCGTGATTGATTCATCGCGGCCCGGTCGTAAGTACGACGGCATGGGCGGCAACTTCCGCATTCAGAGCCCGGCCGACGCGGCCCAGATTCAGTACAACCTCGAGAACCTGCGCGTCGCCTGGGGCCGCGTGGCCATGCCGCTCGACCGATGGCAGCCCACCGAAGACGCCGACCCGGTTGCGGCCGCCACCCCAGGCACGTTGAATACCAGCGTCCGCGAGGCGATGGAGATGGCGCAAAAGCTCGCCCGGAAGAGCATTCCCACGGCCATCAGCATCTGGTCGGCCCCGGGCTGGGCCCTCGCGACGGGTGATGGAGGGCGCAGCGGACGCGCACGCATCAATCCCGAAAAATGGGACAAAGTCTGTAAGTCCATCGGTGCGTACCTGGAATGGCTGAAAACGAATTACAACGCTGAGCCGGTACTCTTATCATTCAACGAATCGGATATGGGCATCAACGTGCTCCAAAGTCCGCAGGAGCACGCAGATGCCATCAAGCGCCTGGGGTCCTATTTTGCGTCGCACGGGTTGAAGACCCGAATGCTCCTGGGCGACACGGGCAATCCCAGGGGAGACAAGTTCATCGACGCGGCCCTGGCCGATCCTGAAGCCACCAAGTACATTGGCGCGGTGTCGTTCCATTCCGGGCGCGGCGGCACGGTCGAGCAATACACGCATTTCAGCGAGGCCGCACGGCAGCTCAACGTGCCCCTGCTCATCGGCGAGGGCGGCCTCGATCCAGATGCGCACCAGTATCGGGCCATCTTCCTCGAACCCTGGTTTTGCCTCGACGAAATCGCCCAGTACGTCGACATCTGCCGGATCGCCCAGCCGCTGTCCATTTTGCACTGGCAGCTCACGGCGGATTATTCCGTCCTCACCGGCGGGACCGGCGGCCGGCCGTTGCAGCCCGCACAGCGATTCTGGCAGATCAAACAACTCGGCATGACGGCCGTCGATTCCACGGCCGTGCCGATCACCTGCGACAATCCCAAGGTCATCGCGTGTGCGTTTGCCGATCACGGGACCCACGCGGTGCATTTGGTCAACCACGGTGCGGCCCGAACGGCCACCGTCTCCGGGTTGGGGGCGGGCGTCAAAGAAATGCGCGTGTTCGTGACTGACAGTCGTCGCGGGATGCAGGAAACCGGGCGCGTGCCTGTGGTCCAAGGGACGGTTCAGCTACCGCTGGACGGCATGAGCTTCACCAGCCTGGCCGGCAATCCGTGAGCCGACCGGCTGGCGATGAGACCGCACGGGCTCTTCCAGAAAAGGATCATTCAATGAAATCCAGATTGTTCGCACGTCCGGTTGAATTGCTCTTGATGCTCTTGCCAGTGGCGACCTTCGCCGCCGTCACCGCTTACCCCCCTTACGCAGGCGCCGTGCCGAGCGAATCTTACAGGGTGACAGTGAACGGTCAGCCGGTGTTTGTGCATAAGTTTTTGACGTTTAACCAGTTCAACTGGATGGACTACGCCAGTTTCTCAATGACCGGGAAGGTCCGGGTCGAGGTCACCCTGCTCGTGAGCGAGAGGCGGGTGCACACCGCCGAGGTGAGGCCGATCGCCTACGGCATCAAGCCGGAGATCAACGGTAATACGATCACCTTTGAACTCGATCAACCCCGCTATCTGGTCTTGTTTCTCAACGAATACCCAAGTTTCTACAGCACCGGGCTGATACTGTTTGCCGAACCGCCGGAGAAGAATCCTCCCAAACTCGGCGATCCGAACGTGGTCAACGTCCAGGACTACAAGGTGGATAGCACAGGCAAGACGCTCGAAACCGCGAAGATCAATCAGGCCATCACCGAGGTCTCCGCCAAGCCCGGGGGCGGCGTGCTTTTCTTCCCCCCCGGCATCTACCTGACAGGCACCGTCTTGATGAAGAGCAACGTCAAGTTCTACGTGGCCGCAGGCGCCCTGATTCGCGGCTCGCGCAAGGATGCCGATTATGTCTCGACGTCCGAGGCTACCGGAGGAAGGCAGCTCAGGGCCTTCTTCGTCTTTGACAATGTGGAGAACGCGGCCCTGATGGGTCCGGGCACCATCGACATGGAGGGCTATCCGTGGTTGTGGCATGACTTCCAGCCCGACACCTCGGAGGGACGCGCCAGAGACGCCAGTGGAAAGGTGATTGATCCTCGAAATGGAATTCGGGGCTATGTGATCAACAACAGCCGCAACGTTTCCTTCCAGGATCTGTTGCTGCTGCGATCCGCCTACTGGACCATCAACGTCTTCGGCAGCGACAATTTTTCCACGCGCAACATCAAGGTGGTCAACCGCAAGCAACAGTACCATGACGATGCCTATGACTTCCGCTCCAGCCGTCATATCCGGATCGAAGACGGCTTCGCCATGACCATGGACGACACCTGGGCCTTTTACGGAGGCGGCAGGACAGGCTCGGTCACGGGGGTCGAGGACATGGTTGTCAAAGGGTTCGTCAATTACACCTATACGGCCGGTATTGCGATCGGCTATGGCGGCGCCCCGCCCATCAAGGGGCTGCGCTTCGAGGACGTGCACTTCGTTGCCAACCACAATAAGTACGCCATCTGGATCCAATTGACGCGTGCCTACTTCACAGGCCGGGGCTATTCCCCGGGCGCCCAGTTCAGCCGAAATGCGGTCTTGGACGATTTCCGATTCGTCAATTGCACCTTTGAAAACGACGGCGGGCACATCTACATCGACGGAGGCGAACAGCCCTTGACGAACTTTGTTCTGGAAAACTGCATCTTCTACGCCAGGCCGACCCGACCCAGCATGCTCATGGGGCAGAAGGTCGCTCCGGTCTTGTTCAAGAACGTCCAGTTCAACAATTCCGTGATCAGCACTGCCGAAGAGTTGGAGCGGGCTGGTTTCGACGTCTCCGTCCCCGTTAAGTTCGAGCCGTGAGGCCGGACCAGCCACGGCATCATGCGCTACCTCGATCACCCGACGGCTTTTCGTGCATCCGACACCGAACCCTCAATACAAATGAGAGGGCGAACATGACAAACCCTGAGCACCTGCGCCATCCATGAATATGCGACAAGAACGCAAGAATCCTTTGTTCCGTCTGTTCGTGGTGGCCGCTCTGCTGGTTCTCGTGCCGGGCCTGGGCGCCGGCGCGGCCAAGGCACCCGGCGACATAAGCTCGCTTCCGCATCTGGTGAGCAAAGACGGGCGCCACGCCCTGATCCTGGACGGCGCGCCGTTCCTGATTCTCGGCGCCCAGTGCCACAACTCCAGCGCCTGGCCGGCGATGCTGCCCAAGGTCTGGCCAGCGATCGAATACCTGCACGCCAACACGCTCGAGATCCCGGTCTATTGGGAGCAGTTTGAGCCGGAACCGGGCAAGTTCGACACGTCGGTCGTGGACACGCTGCTCCAGCAGGCGCGCGAGCACAACGTGCGGCTGGTGTTGCTCTGGTTCGGCACTTGGAAAAACGGCAGCTCGCATTACATGCCGCTCTGGATGAAGAGCCAGCCCGACAAATACCCCCGCATCATCGGGCGGAACGGCCGCCGCGTCGATTCGCCATCTCCTCACGCGCCCGCCACGCTCGCGGCGGATACTCGCGCCTTTAGCGCGCTCATGCGCCACTTGAAAGCAAAAGATCGCCAGCACACGGTGATCCTGGTGCAGGTTGAAAACGCGCCGGGCTCCTGGGGCAGCGTCCGCGACTTTTCGCCCGAGGCACAGAAACTCTTCATGGCCCCGGTGCCGGCGGAATTGTTGAAGGCGTTCGGCACCAACGCCGCCACCGGGGGCAACTGGACCGAGGTGTTCGGGGCCAACGCCGACGAGTATTTTCACGCCTGGTCCATCGCACGTTTCATCGGCCAGGTGGCCGCCGCCGGCAAAGCGGAATACCCGCTGCCGCTCTACGTCAACGCCGCGCTGCGCGATCCCCTGACTCCGGGTCCGGGGAACACCTACGAAAGCGGCGGGCCGACCGACAACGTGCTCTGGATTTGGAAAGCGGCGGCGCCGGCGATTGATCTTCTGGCTCCCGACATTTACCAGAATGACAGCGCCCGTTATCGCAAGGTGCTGGAACTCTACAGCCGGCCGGACACCGCGCTGTTCGTGCCGGAGACTCGCGGCAGTCCGGAGCAAGCCCGGCTGTGCTTCGCCGCGTTGGGACGCGGAGCGATCGGCTGGGCGCCATTCGGTCTCGACTACACCGCCTATGCCAACGAACCGCTGGAGGCGCCGAGATTGACCGAGCAATCGCTCGCCCAGGTCGCACTGAACTACCGGATGCTGGAGCCCATCATGCACGAGGTTGCCCGTCTCAGTTTTGAGGGCAAACTCCAGGCCGTCGCCGAGGAACCAGGCGAAGCCACGCAAACCATGGATCTTGGTGATTGGAAAGTGGTCGTCAGTTATGGCGGTTCTCGGCGCGGTGGCGGCGGCACGGCGCCCGGGAATGCCACGCCGACGGGGCGCGCGCTGGTCGCGAGAATCGGTGCGGACCAGTTTTGGGTGACGGGCGTCTTCTGCCGGATTGATTTCCGGCCGGCATCCGGCGGACAACGGGAGTTCCTGCGGGTCGAAGAAGTCGCGGCCAGCGAGGGCAAGAGGACGGGGGGCGGTCCGCGAGGCGCTTTTCGATTCGTGCGCATCTGGAACGGCGACGAAACCGACTGGGGTCTCAACTTCAGCTCAGCGCCGCAAGCCCTGCGCGTCAGGCTCGGCACTTACTGACCTTCGTCAACAAATCCACTCGAAAACCCACCCATGAACAACCTTCTCACGAGACTAAACCGGTGGTTCGCTTCCCTGGCGCTGTTGCTAACGGTTGCCGCGGCCCAGGCAGGCGGCTACACGAACCTCAGCATCGCGGTCTATTTCCGCTACCAGGAGGTGCATGCGATCCCGAACAACCTCGCCCAGTTTTCCAACCAATGGGCCAATGTCGAGAAGCAGGTGAAGGTGGACAAGGTCTATCTCGAAACGACCCGCAATGCGCAACTCGCCACGGAGTCTGTCGTGATCACCCTGAAGACGTTCTTCACTGAGCGGGGCATCAAGGCATCCGCCGGTCTCGGGCTGACCGTCAACGAACCCAACGGCTTCCAATCCTATTGTTACAGCACGCCCGCGGACCGGGAAAAGGTGAAGGCCCTGACCGAGTTTACGGCCCGCCACTTCGATGAAATCATCCTAGATGATTTCTTTTTTGCGAACTGCAAGTGCGACCGGTGCATTGCCGCCAAGGGTGAGAAGAGTTGGACCCAGTTCCGCACGGAGCAGATGGACGAGGTGTCACGTGAACTCATCATTAACGCCGCCCGCACCGTGAATCCGCGGGTGAAGATCATCATCAAGTATCCGAACTGGTACGAGAGCTCTCAGGCTTTGGGCTATGACCTGGCGGTCCAGCCGAAGCTGTTTGATGCCATCTACACCGGCACCGAGACGCGCGACGCCAACTCCGGCCAGCGCCTCCAGTCCTACCAGAGCTACCTCCAGACGCAGTATTTCAACAACATCAAGCCCGGCGGGAACCTGGGCGGCTGGATTGACGGCGGTCGAGATGCCGAACGGTACGCGGAGCAAATGTGGGACACATTCTTCGCGAAGGTTCCCGAAATCACGCTCTTCAACTCCATGCAAATTGCGGCTGCCCTGAATGCCGGCAGTCGGGGCGGCGATCCAGATACGAACGCCAGCCTGAACTTCGCCACTCTCACGGCCCCCATTCCGCAGCCCGACGGCTCAACCTACACGCCCAACATGGTTGCTCGAATCGCCGGCTACTCCGCCGAGTTGCTCGACCGCTTCCTCGGCAAACTCGGCAAGCCCATCGGCGTCGCCACCTACAAGCCCTGCAACTCGGTCGGCGAACCGTATCTTCCCAACTACCTGGGTGTGATCGGTGTTCCCATTGACCTGGTTCCCGAGTTCCCCACCAACGCCACTATAGTTTTCCTCACGGCCGCGTCCAGGCACGACCCGGACCTCGTTGCCAAGACCGAGAAGTTTGTCCAAGCCGGCGGCCGGGTCATCGCCACCACGGGGTTGCTTGAAGCACTGGGCGACAAAGGTTTTCAAGACATCGCCGAGATCCAAGTCACGGGTCGCCGCGTCATCGCCACGCGCTTCGCCGGTGGCCGCGGCGGCGGAGCGGCCGCGGCTTCCGAAGCCGACTTGAACATCCTCCTTCCTCAAATCCGCCGCTTCGAGAACGACAACCGCATGTCTATCAACTTCAACACCGCCCTCTCCGGCTATCCCATGGCCGTCTCGTGCGCTTACGGCCAAGGCACGTTCTGTGTGTTGGCCATTCCCGATGATTTCGCCGATCTCTACCGCCTGCCCCAGAGCGTCCTCAACCAGATCCGCGCGCTCCTGGGCCGCGATGTGTTCGTCAGCCTCGACGGCCCCCATCACGTCAGCCTCTTTGCCTACGACAACCGCACATTCATCGTTCAGAACTTCCAGTCGCAGGCCGTGAGCGCGCGCGTCTCGGTCACCCGCGCCGCCCGTCTGCACGACTTGCTCAGCGGCCAGACCATCGCTGCGGCCCAGACCGGAAGTGACACCTTCGACGTCGGCGGGCGGGGAGGCGGGCGAGGTGGGCGCGGCATCCTGGCTGGAAGCAGCGGCACCGTTTTCGCAGTGACAGTTCCGGCCCATTCATTCCGCGTCTTCCAAACAGAAACCAATTCCCCATGAATCCCATGAAACATCTGCTGACCATTGCCCTCTGCCTTTGTTCGCTACTGGCGGCGAACGCTGAACCTACCCTCAAGGAGATCCGCACGGCATCCAAAGACATCCTGGTGACCTATTTCAAGAGCACGAAGATCGACGCCAACGAGGTGAGCACGACCAATCTGGCGTCCTGGAAGCTCAACGGCCAGCCCGTTACGGCGATCCACAAATTCGTTACCGAGGCCGACGCCTGCGATCATCACATCTACCTCCAGGTGCCCACGCTGGTCAACGGCTCGACCAACACGCTGGAGACGCCCCACGGCGAGATGAGCTTCGTCTTCGACGAGCGGACCACCTTCTGCGAGTCCATCAAGTCGAACCAGAGCGGGTACAGCGCCCTGTCCAAGGTGCGCTACGCCAACTTTGCCATCTGGCTCGGTGACGGTGGGCCCAGGCAAATCAACGGTGACCTGCCCACCTATACGGTCTTCAAGATGGCCGACGGCGCAGTCATCGCTCAAGGCATATTGCAGTCGATCGGGGAGGACGCATCGTCGGGCGATTTCGTATACCGGATTGATCTGGCGGCGGTCCCCGAAGGCGGCCCCTACAAGATCGCCGTCAAGGGCTACGGCTGTTCGTACCCCTTCGGCGTTGGTGGCGATTTCTCGCGCCGGCTGGGCCATGTCTCGTTCCGTTCGCTCTACCACCAGCGCTGCGGCTGCCCGATCGTCGAGCCGTACGCCTGGAACATCAAACCGGGCCCCTGCCACACCACAATCTGGCAGGTCAATGGGCGCATCGGCGAAGCCAACCTGGTCGTCAGGGGCAATGAACCCACCTTCACGGCCTACGGTGGTTATCACGATGCCGGCGATGCGGATCGCCGCACCTACCACATGGACGTGCCGGTCACGCTGATGACGACCTACGAGGCGTTCCCCCAACTGTTCACGGACGATCAGTTCAACATCCCCGACAAGTTCGACGAGAAGTACAACATCCTGGGCAAGGGGAACGGGATTCCCGACATCCTCGACGAAGCGATGTGGGGCACGATGTTCTGGGAATACATGCAGGAGACGAACGGCGCGATCCACTGGGGCACGGAAACGAAGGATTATTCGCCCTTCACGACCTACGCGAAAGATGCCACGCGTTTCGGCACCGAGGTGCTCGATGCGCGGTCGGCCAGCTTCGCGTCCGGGATGTTCATGCACCTGGCTCGCTTGATCGAGCCGTACAACGCCACTCGCTCGCAAGTGCTGCAGAAGCACGCGGAAATGGCCTTTGCGGCCGCCGGCGACGCCGTCCGCCCGACGCACAGACTCTACTACGCCGTGCAGAAGTACCTGCTCACCGGGGATGAGACCGCCCACCAGATGGTCAAGGACCTCTCGACCAACGCCAGCGGGTATGCCGACAACTTCAATGGCGCGCCGGAGTCGTTTGCCGGCAATGGTTGGCTCGCTTCCTACTTCTATTCCTACATCGTCGCGAAGGACCGGCCCACCGACCGGGCCGTGGTCGATCGGTTCAAGGCCGCCATCAAAGCCGCCGCCGACAAGGAAATCGGTTACCTGGCGGCAAACGCCTACCCGGTGGGCACCCCGGCGAATCTCCGCTGGTGGGGCAGCAACACGGCCCAGGGCCAATATGCCTATCCCTGCCTGCTCCAGTGGTCCCTGACCAGGGAACAGAAGTACATCGACGCCGCCAGTCAACTCATGGACTACGTCCAAGGCCTGAATCCCGTCGGCAAGTGCTACATGACCGGGATCGGCTTCGACCGTGTCCACAATCCCCACGACCCCGAATCGGCCTATACCAAGCAGCAAGGATGGGGTCCCCGCCCCGGGATTCTGGTCTTCGGTCCGGGCGGAACGGGCCGAGGCGTGTCGGTCCCAGCCGTCAACGAACTTGCCCGCGAACGCAAGTATATCGACAATCTGGGGTCCATCCAGTGGAGCGAGTTTACCATCTATCACTACAGCGACATTTTCCACTTGCGCCCCATGCGGAGGTCCATTAGTGTGAGTGGTGTAATTGAATGGCGCTGGGCCGG
>Ga0315288_10002993_pt1 | contig 21574 bp, 12 predicted proteins | sample YL17G11_20_MG_FD_203454 | JGI IMG/M metagenome (GOLD analysis project Ga0315288, IMG submission 203454) | Sediment microbial communities from Yellowstone Lake, YNP, Wyoming, USA - YL17G11_20 | ecosystem: Environmental > Aquatic > Freshwater > Lake > Sediment | place: USA: Wyoming | collected...
CCGAGGGGGAGCTGATCGTGGTCGCAAGTCATGACTGCGATGTCTGCGCTCGGAACGAGATCCTAGAGCCCGACGTCGAGTTGTTGGCCGTGACAATCCTGGGGCGCAATCGGCTCGATGGAGCCTTCTCGCACCTCAAGAGCCCTCGCCGGATTGACTTTGTTGCAGACCTGTTAGGCGAGAGACTGTACTGCCAGGCGCGTGCTCATCGCCGCTGGTGGATCCCGCGACACCAGTTGCTGAGAGAGGGGCCTCAAGGTCAGCTTGTTCCGAACCCCCCTGACTTGCTGGCGCGCTGGCTGGGACGCCGCTACGATCGAAGCGCGTTGCCAGATACTTTCAACGATCGTATCCGAGCCGTTGACGCCGCCATTCAGACGGCGGTAGAGCAGCATGGCAACTTGATTACTGGCCTCTACGTGACTCTCTCCGACGAGTCGGAGCTGCCGGACGACCAGAAGTATGCCGTCATTCTGACTGCTGTCGTTCGGGTCGAGGACGCGTCGCCTGGCAACCTTCTGGACGTCCAGCAGGTTGTGGACACGCTAGCCGGTCATCTCTCTGCCTGCTCAGGCATCGATCTCCACGACTCCGTCGTCCTTACAGAGGCCGATGTGACCGTGCAAGATCTCCGCGTTCTGCGGCGGTTGGACATGGAAGCGCTCAGCTACGCGAGCGAGCCTCCCGGGCACGTCGCACCCCCTGCATAGCGGCGGCAGAGCCCCGACGTTGGGGTCACGTATTGACTCTGACCAACACTTGGCCCCTCAGGACCTCGCGGAAGGTGTAGCCGGAGGGTCATGATTCACGCCTCCTCGAATCCGAACTGGTCGAACTTCAGGGTCTTGGCGTTCTCCGTCACCGTTCGCTGGACGTCTTCGGGGATGGCATCTTCTGTACGAGCTTCGATTTCGATCGTGATCTCGACCTCGGCGTTCGGGAGCTTCGTGAGGTGCTGCACGACTTCGTTGGCGATCGTGCCCGCCTCGCCGGTCAGTCGCACGGGATCTACCTGCTTCACGCCGTGAAAGCGACGGACCGGCTTGCCCTTCGGCGGTGGAGGCGGCGGAGGCGGCGGAGGCGGGCCGGTAGCCAGCTGCTTCGCCGCAACGTCGGGCTTCACGAGGAGGCTCGACGGGTTCATCAGCACGCTCGCCTGTTGACCGCCCTTCAGGCCCGGGTAGCGCCCATCCTTCTCGCTGTAGCCCTCCGCGTATCCGAACGCATCAGGGTTCCAAGTCGTCGAGCTGATGCCGTCTCGGACCGCCTCGAGCATGACACTGCTGTCCCGGAGCCGCGGGAGGTACAGGTACTGGGCGAAGTCCTCCCAGAGCTTCTTCAGACCGACGTGGTCGCCCTCCCACAGCGGGATCCGGTCGAGCTCGTGGCGGAGCAGCGTCGGCGCGTACTCCGTGATGAGCTCGTCCTGTGACCTCAGCTTCTTGCTCGCACGGACCGCAAGTGCGTCCTGAGGCTGTAGCCTCACCTCGTCCCACTCCATCTGCCCCTGGGCATCGGGCTGCGTCGGCACCAGGGCCCACATGTAGGTCTCGCGCATACGCTGAACGACCGTCTCGTTGAACTGGTCACGTTTCGCGGTGGCCTGGTTCAGGCCGAACGCGTCGAGATTCAGATTCTCGCGGTCATCGACGATGCTTCTCCATGCGAGATACTGACGGACGGCGTCCTCGAGCTCGCCCAGGCGGGTCTTGTCTGCGGAAGCGAACACGAGCATGTTCCGGAACCGACGCGGGCCTCCACCGCGCCGTTGAAGTATCTCGGCGGACTTCACCCGCGCAGGTGAGTCATTGGCCTTCGCCGTGTGTGGCGTGTCCGGGCCGAGGACAACGAGCCTAACCTCGGTTTCGTCGGGCACGTCGCCCCCGTCAGCCGGCGCGATGTGCATGCCCGCGAAGTCCCCACGCGCGCGATCCGCGCGCAGGCGCTGGACAATCTCCTCGAAGGCGCCGTCCTGGCTGAGCGCAGACGCGCGGTCACGGGCAAGACGTTGCACGGTGGGCTGCACCTGGTACCAGTACCGTTGGCCGTCCCCGTAGAGGAAGAACGCCTGATCGGTGAGCCGACGAAGAGCGTCGCCGAAGACCGCCGGCCCTTCACCGGGCTGAACGCATCCGAGCTTGATGCGCTGGTCCTCGAGTCCGCGATGCGCGGTACCGACCGTGGCGGCTGAGCCAAGGAAGATAGTCCGCGAAACGCGCCGGGCCGCTGAGTAGCGCCCGAGTCCCGGGGTCGCCCGATCGAGCGCGAGCGGGGTTGAGGCGGCTCCGTCGACGTCGCGCTCGATCACCGGGACCCAGTTGTCCTCCAGATACCGAGTGAGCTCACGCTGAACCGTCGGATCGTCGATGGGGACGGTCCCTGGCATGATCATCAGGCTCTTGTCCTGCCGTTCCCACAGCGCATGGATCACCGCGGCCATCAACCGAAGAACACCGCGCGTGCGCTGGAACTTCTCGAGGCTGCCCCAGTCCTCGTAAAGCCGCTCGAACAGCTCCGGGTGGATCGGGAAGGCGCTAGCGAGGAGCCGCCCGTAGTCCGCCTCACGGCAGTCGGAAGGGAACTCCTGTCCTTGGGCCTTGTAGAGATCCATGAAGGCCTTCACGGTCGCGTCGCGGTTCGCGTACGTGACGGGATCGGTCATCTCGTCGAAGAGCCGACGTCGCACGATCTCGAAGCTCTCCTCGGGGAGCGCGGGACGCCACGGCGAAGCCTTGCGGGCGACGACGTTGCTGAGCTTCTTCAGAGTCTCTTCCCCACCTTCGCCGCCAATCTCGATATCCGATGCGGGGAGAGCGACCACGACGAGGGTCCCGTCGACCGCGTGAGCGGCCTCGGTCAGCGCTTGGGCGAACGAGTAGTGGGTGTCGAAGGACCCAGCGGGGAGTCCTTCCACGCCGTAGAGCTGGCGAGCGTAGGCAACCCACTCATCGATGAGGACGAGACACGGCCCGAACTCCCTGAAGAGCTTGTTCAGCTGGTCGCCCGGGTTCGTCGCCTTCTCGTCGTCCTGGGCAACCATCTCGTATCCGGCGGCGCCGCCGAGCTGCCAGGCAAGCTCCCCCCAAAGGGTCCGGACCCGAGTGCCGTCCGGCTTATCGTGGATCCGGCCCGGTGAGATCGATGTCCCCACGAGCACGGCGCGACGGACGCTGGGTAGCTCGCGGATGCCCGCCTTCTCAAGGACCGGTTCGACGCCGAGGAGATCTGTGGGCGTGACCCCCGAGAACGCGTGGTAGAGCGACAACAGAGAGTGCGTCTTGCCACCGCCGAAGTTGGTCTGCAGGCCGACGACGGGCTCCCCGCCGCCCCCGGTGAGCCTCTCCACAGCGAGTGTGAGCAAGCTCGTGAGACCCTCCGTGAGGTAGGTGCGACGGAAGAACTCCTTGGGGTCCCGATACTCGTCCGATCCTTCTCCGCGGAACACCTGGCCTAGGTCGGCCGCGAACTCAGCCTGCTGATAGCCCCCGGAGGCGACATCCTTGTGGGGTGTCGCGATCTCGCGCCACGGGAGGAGACCGGCGGCCGGAGTGCCCTCAGTTGGGAACAGGGCCGCCTGCTTCTCCGCCTTCTTGGTCGCCTGCTGGAAGCTAATCCGCAAGACCTCCTGCTTCATCCGGTCGACATCCGCGGCTTCCTCGGCGGAGATAGCCGTCAGCAGACGGTGGGCGCTGTCCAGCGCTCGGTACGTGTCATCGACGGAGAACGCTTCCTGGTGTGCCCACTTGTTGCGGGAGTCCCGAAGCTCGCTTACGAGCGTGCGCTCCGCCTGGCTCAGCTTCTTGCGGAACACGCTGTTCCACTGGTCCCACACCAGCTTGAGCAGGTTCTGGACGTCGGCGAAGGCGTTCGTCGGGACCTTCTTCTCCTCAGGGCCAGCCAACGTCGCCGCGATGACCCGAGCAGCCTGGCCGCCGTACTCGGCCTTCATCTCGCGCTCGACGTACGGGCGGAGTCCGTCAGCCAGCAGCTCGAGCGCTCGCCCAACTCGGTCCCTATTGCTCGTCGCCATCGTTACACCCCTAGACTCGTCTGTGCTCCGCCCTCACCTGCAGCTGCCAGCCGCGCGATCTCAGGCCAGGCAACGACGAGGGCGTTGTATGCGAGGGCCTCCTTGGCCCATCCCTTGCGCTCAGAGATCGAGTAGAGCCGGTAGGCGAGGTCGCGGGCGGTCTCTCCCATCGCGTGACCGACCTTCTTCAACAGCTCCGCCGCAGCCTGCTCGCTCCCCGTGTCTGGGTCCTGGTGGGCCCGTATCAGGTAGTGAGTGACCTCCCAGATCGTGAGGCGCTTGTCGGTTGCGGGGTCCCAGTTCGGATTGAGTTCCTCCCAGCCGAGGAGTCGAACCTTGCCGGCTCGGGCCGTAAGGAAGCCGTCGCGGGCAAGGCCGTCGACTGCGGTGTTCTTGGCCTTGGAGAGGGTCTCTGCGACGCCATAGTCGCCTTCGAGGGTGCCGTAGCTCTCGAACCACGCGAGAGCCCAGCGGGTGGCGGAATCGAAGTCGGCCTCCTGTTCGGACAGGGTTTCATCCAGAGCCTGGTTGATGGCCGCGAGGGCTTCCCTCACTCGCATCTGGCTGCCATCAGCTTCAACAACCTTGGAGAAGCGAGAAAACACGGCCATTCCTGGGCCGATTGCCGCCTGGGCGAGGTCGACAGGAGCGATACTCCCACGTTGGAGCTGCCGGAGGGCTTCGGGAAGCTCACTTCTTAGGGCCGAGAGGAACTCCTTGCGCGTTGCCAAGGGGGCGTCATCGGAGCGAGGGCGACATACCAGCACGATGTACGAGGCAAGCGCGTTCGTTTCGCGGGCCACCATTCGCCACTTCGATGATGCACGGACCGGCCATGTCGCGATGACTCTGAAGCCGCTCGCAAGCAGCGCGCTCAGCATGGTCTCCCACCCCGAGGTCAGAGCAGGCCCATCGTCAGATTGCCCGTCGTCCTCGGATTGCTTAAAGGCGTAATAGAGCGTCATCGGGAATCGCGGATTGAGTCGAGGCTTGATGCGCACCAGGGCCTCTCGGAGTCCGGTCTCAAAGTGCTCCTTGGCAGCCCTCCGATCTCCGCCGAATCGATACGGGGAACCGATAAGTTCGGGCTTCTTCGGAGTAAGCACAGTGGAGAAGAGATCGGGCAGGATGCCGCCCAGGACTCGCCTCTCCCACACATAGAAGAAATCAGCGAGGTCTGCATAGCCGATGTTGTCGTAGTACGGCGGGTCGGTGCTAACGAGAAGGCTGTCATCCGATCCTCCGACCAGGCGTGTTGCGTCCGCCTGCCTGACATCTGCAGGTCTCCCTCCATTCGCCGTAGCCTCAATACCGGCGGCCAGAATGTGGAAAGCCGTGTGCCAAGACACGGCTTTCTCTCCAAGCAGGTTCGGTTCCGGGAAGTCCCAAGTCATCGGGATTGCCTGACGGTTGAAGAGATTGACGCTCTGCTCGCCACTGGCTTTCCAGACAACCATCGAGTTGTTGTAGTCGAGGCACCTGTCGAGCGCGAGAGCCAGCAGAATGGTTAGAGCTTCGGCGTATGCCTTCGCGCCGGTGCCGCCCCCATCAAGCGGTATATCGCTATCTGAGAACCCCGCCTTGAGTGCATCCTCGAATACCCGGGATTGAGCTTGTCCGATGAGCTCCGCGATACGAGTGAGCGTCACCAACTGCCGACCAGTAAAGAGGTCTCGATAGGTAGTCAACCCGTACCCAGGAGGTGAGAACCACCGTGCGTTGGAGGGAAGCTCAAGACTCAGCCACTCAGCAGCTGGAGCCTCTATGTGGAGGTCTTCGACGGCAGTCGGATCGAGATAAGTGCGTCCCGCTGGCGTCTCGGCGTAGACAGCCATCAACTGGAGCCGTAGGCCGTGATTCGCGGCCTGTTGCCGAAGAACGGCGTCCGAGATGTTGTCCGACGAGCAAAACAGGCAGCGGCTTCGGGATCGCTGCTTCGTGCCTGGCATTGGAGATCCATCGCCGGCTCTCACAGAGAAGGTGACTGTCCCCATCCGGCGATCGACGGCAGGCTCGACCCATGCACGGCGTTTCGCCCTCGTTGACAAAGAGAAAGAATGGACCATTGGTGTCCAGGCCCCGCAGGCAGGGTTCGGACACTTCGCGAGTCGCCCCCAGAAGTACGCGATGACTTCTCCGTGACCGCCTCCCGACGCCCGGGGTAGAGTCGCCGGGCTGTAGAGGTCGCCCAGCTCCTGGCGAATCGTCCTGCAGATCCATTCGCCATAGAAGCGAACATCTTTCGCGAGTCCAGCCGCCAGCGGCTGTGACTGCACATCGAGAGTCAGATCGCCATCGGGTGCGACTGGGCTCACGTTCGCAAACCGCGCAATGACATCGGTGCTCACTTTCGTGACAAGTACGGCAACTGGGTTCAGGTCCTGAGCGTGGACTTGAAGACCCAGCCTCTGGCCCTCAAGAGGGATTGAGCCTCCACCCGCGAATGGGTCGAGAAGATCCGGAAGCCCCGCTACACATGATCTGTCAATTTCCGTGCGCAAGGCCTCAATCGCAGCAGGATTCCGACGTGCCGGTGGCGCAATCGCGTCGCGGATCAGGTTGAGCAGACGATCGCGCTCCGCCTGGAGAGTCGCTGCAGACCTTCCCCGAAGACGAGCGTCCGCAGATGGATCATCAATCAGTGAGGCGGCGATAACCGCTCGAGCACACGGAAGGGGAAGTCGAGCCCACCACTGGTGCAAGTTCTTCGGGTGGGGCCCGATGCCGGGCATCTTGTCGTGAGCCGAGGCATCATTGATTGCATCCAGAGGGAGGGCGAACTCAATGAGCTTCCGACCTTCACTCATGCAGGGCTTCCCGCGGCCTCGATGAGACCATCCAGGTCGTAGTTAACACTCGTCATGTGGAAATACGTCTCCTCGTCACCCCGAAACGGCCTACGCGCATACCAGAGGCTAACGGAGTCATCGTCGTGTACCTTCGCCAGAGCAAGGATGAACTGGTCTGGTTTGTTAAGCCCGGTGAGGATCTCGTTCTTCGTCACCGTTACCGTCGTGGCATCCGCAATCCGACCCTTGACCTCGATGAAGAAGATGTCTCCACTCCTCGGGTCTTTGGAGAGAACGTCGAAGCCCGGGTTGTTGTGGGGCATTTCCATGGTGGCGCGGCCAAGTGCAGCCTCGGCTTCCAGCACGGCGTCTACGGCCAACCGTTCCACTCGTTCCTTCAGCCTCTCGATGAGGTCGGGGTCTTCTGCCGGCGATCGCTCCCCCCGGAGACGAGAGACCCGACCCTCTGGCACGACGATCGCACCGCCCACCACGATCGGCGGCAAAGGAGAGAGCTGTTCCTCCTGATCCAGCTCGCCCATGCGCCGCTTGAGACGGGCCTCCAGCTCGTCGGCGCGCTGGCGCGCCTTCCCTGAGTTGAGCTTGGGCTGCTTGCCGGCGAGCTCCTGGAGCTTCAGCTCGTTCGTCCGCTGGTCCCAGTAGTTGATCTCCTTGGTCAGCCGATCGCGCACCGCCACGCGGGTCTTCTCGATGCGGTTGAGCGTCTGGCGACGGACCTCGTCCAGATGCTCGGGGACGACCTCTTGGATCGCGTGGTTCAGTCCGATCTGCTCGACGTCGCGGGTGAGCCACTCCTCATCCAGAAGTGGTCGGATGAGCGCCTCTTCCCCAGCCTCGAGCTCGCGGTAGTCGAGGTACGGAGCGCAGCCAGCGGGTCGAACAGTGCCGTTCTCCAATACCTCAATGAACTGCAGACGTCTGGACACCACCCGCCGGTTACCGTTTCGGTCGAGCCGCGCGTCCTGGATAGAGTGCTCGAGGTACAGCAGGAGCCTGAGCCGCTCCCCTTCATCGCCCGGATCAACGAGGATGGCCCCCCGCTTCAGCAGGTCGCGGTACCGCTCCTGGATGAGGTCGACCACGGAGCCGAGCAGCGGATGCCCCGGCGAAAGGAACTGGGCGGGAGGCTTGCCGGTCAGCGTCACGCGGGGCTTGTCGAAGGTGACGCGCTCGTAGCGACGGAGGAGCGGCGCGCCGGCTCCGATCAGCCGATCTCGGTTCCGCACGTCGGCGGGGACATGCGTGATCTCGTACCGACCCTCTTCTCGCTGAGAGATCGTGCCGCCCAGGTGTCTGAAGGCCTCGAGGAAGAACGAGCGGATGAAGTAGGGCTGGAGACGGCGGGCCTCGGCCTGCTCCATCTGCTCGCGGATCTCCTCCACGTCCGAGACGCTGAGGAGGTCGCTCGTGAGCGCCCGCTCGTGAACGACGCGCCGGAGGTCCTCATCGAGGACCTCGTCGATGACCTGGTCCAGCTTCGCGCGCGTCTCCGGCAGCTCGCCGTAGCGGACCGCCTCGATGAGCAGGTCCCGCAGCGACTTCTCGGTGAAGACCTGCCCGAGGACGTCGAAGACCTGGCCGCCGAGCGCCTCGCGCGCACGTTCCAGCTTCTCGAGCAGCCGCTGGTAGACCTCGCCCTCGCGCGTCTCGACCGCGACCATGTTCCACAGGTGACAGACCTCGGTCTGGCCGATGCGGTGGATCCGACCGAACCGCTGCTCGATGCGGTTGGGATTCCAGGGCAGGTCGTAGTTGACCATCAGGTGCGCGCGCTGGAGGTTGATGCCCTCGCCGGCGGCGTCGGTCGCGACCAGGACCAGCACCTCCTTATCCTGCGTGAAGGCTTCCTGGGCCTTGCGACGCTCCTCGCGGCCCATGCCACCGTGGATGGTCACGATGGTCTCGGGGCGACCGATCAGCGTCCGGATGCGATCGGCGAGGTAGTTCAGCGTGTCGCGGTGCTCCGAGAAAACTATTAGCTTCCGGCGGATCCCGCTCGGGTCGAACATCTCCTCGTTGTTCTGGAGAAGGCCTCGGAGCTCCTCCCATTTGCGGTCGGTTCCCGACCGACGGACCTGCTCGGCGAGCGCCTCGAGGCGTCCCAGGGTAGCAATCTCAGCCTTCAGCTCGGTGATGGTCTGAGCGGCGGAGGCCTGGTCGACGACCTGCTCCTCGATGTCCTCGACCTCTTCGTCGGGGCGGTCATCGATGTTGTCCCACTCCTCCTCATCCATGCCGCGGACGTCGGAAGTCGTGTCGATCGTCGTCTCAGCACCCCGCTTGAGCAGTTCCTCTTCGCGGACGCGATTCTCGAGACGCTTCCGCCGTCGGCTGAGCGACTGGTAGATGGCCTCAGGTGATGATGCGAGCCGGCGCTGGAGGATCGTAAGGGCGAAGCCGACGATCGCGCCCCGACGTCCTTCCCCTTTGGCGCGCAGCCGCTCCGCACGGTTCATCTCGTCGCGGACGTAGTCCGTAACTTGGGCGTAGAGGTGAGCCTCATCGTCGGAGAGTCGGTACTCGACGGAGTAGGCGCGACGCTCGGGGAAGAGCGGCTTGCCGTCGAACTTCACAAGCCGCTCCTTCACCAGGCGACGCATCAAGTCGCTCGCGTCGGTCGAGTGGACGCCGTCTCGGTATTTGCCCTCGAACCGGTCGCCGTCGAGCAGGGCCATGAAGAGTTGGAAGTCTTCCTCCTTGCCGCTGTGGGGGGTGGCGGTCAGCAGAAGTAGATGGCGGGTGAGCTCCCCGAGCTGTATCCCAAGCTTTCGACGCTTCGTCTCCTTGAGCTCCCTACCGAAGTAGTGCGCGGACATCTTGTGGGCCTCGTCCACGACGACGATGTCCCAGTCGGTCTGGCTGAGCTTCGCCTGGATCTCTTCGTTCCGCGCCATGTGATCTAGGCGGCCAATCACGAGGTCCTTCTCAGCGAACGGGTTGCCGGACTTGGAGTTCTCGATGGTCTCCCCGGTGACGATGGCGAAGTCCAGGCCGAAACGGCTCCACAGCTCGTCTTGCCACTGCTCCACGAGGGCGCCGGGAGCGACGACGAGACACCGCGCCACATCGCCTCGGATCATCAGCTCCTTGACGAACAGGCCCGCCATGATGGTCTTACCTGCGCCGGGGTCGTCGGCGAGCAGGAACCTGAGCGGCTGACGCGGCAACATGATCTGGTACACGGCTTGGATCTGGTGCGGCAGCGGGTCCAGCGTCGACGTGCTGACCGCTAGCAGTGGATCGAAGAGGTACGCGAGACGGATCCGCATCGCCTCCGATACCAGACGGAAGAGCTGTCCGTCCGCGTCGAAAGCGAACACGCGTCCCGCAGTCTCGACGGACAAACGGGCCTCGTCGTCCCGGTACATCAGCTGGGTCCCGACGGCGCCCTGATCGTCACGGTAGGTGAGCGTGAGCGCTTGGGTCCCGTGCCACTCAGCCTGCACGACCGACACAGGGCGATCGGGGAGGACACCGCGGACTCGGGCCCCCGGGGTCAGCTCCTCAAGGCGGGCTGCACCAGAGGCGGAGGAGGAGCTCATCTGCGCCAGTCTAGATCGGGGGTCTGACGCCCGCGCAGGGCAGCCTACCTGAACCGACGCTTCGCATACTCGTGCATCTCTGCGGCGTCCAACTCTCTGGTCGAGTTGTTCATGCGCACGAAGAAGCGCACGGTCTTGCCATCACGGTCGAACACGGCGTCGACGCTCGGGGCCACTCTCACGACACAGACATGCTGACCGTCCACCTGGACCATGGAGATTCGGACGTCAGCAGCAGCGGTCTTCCCCATCCGGGTCGTTAGCAGGGTCGTCAGCCAGTTCTCGAACGCATCGGCATCCCCGCGCTGCAGGAGCTTGAAGTCGTGCGTGAGGTCGACAAGCGTCCCATCGTCGGCCACACCGATGAGGAGCACGCCACCTTCTCGCGAGTTGGCGAAACCGACGATCGTCTTGACAACGGCGTCCTCGAGTGCCTTGTTCCGCCCCTTCAACTCTCGGTCCCATCGGGCGCTGGCCTTGAACTCGACCGTTGCCGACTCACCCCGCGAGAGGAGCCGCCTGACTTCGAGGACTGCCTCCGGTTCCACCGGAGCGGTCGTGACCGCAAAAGCAGATACACCATCAGCCGACGATGAACCTCGGCCCGCACCGAAGAAGGGCAGGACGACGTCTCTCTTGACCTCGTCCCACTGGCGCAGCAGATCGTTTAGGGAGATACCTGCCATGTCCAACTGAACCGGCTGGCTACTAAGTGCCTGGAGCGACTTGTGGATCTTGATGGCATCGGCTTCCCGCCCCGCACGTCTCAGCGTCCGCAGGTCGAAGTACATCTTGTCATTCTTCCGTTGCAGCCAGCCCGCCGGTCCGGACTTACCCAAGCGGTACTTCCGTGAAGCCGCCGTCTCCCGAACCGTCAGGCCGAGCTCTGCAGCAACGTCGTCTATCCTCCGGGCCGCGGCCCGCGCGCGGTCATCGTCAGTCAGCAACGGGCCTCCTCCGGCAATGTCCGACTTGTCGGCGCCGTCGCACTTGTGTCGGCCACAACCCCTCTAGTGTGGATGACACACGGATGGCTGCGCAAACCTGGCGTGTCGGCAGCGGAGCACGGGGGGTTCTCACGTGATCGCCGGCAGGGCGCCTTCTCGGCACCGCGCGTCGGCGTCGGGGGCGGGACCGCATGAGCTGCACTCAACGGATACGCTCGTCATCGCGGGTCTTGCGATAGGCGAGTCGCAGCCCATGGCAGCACCTCGCCCGGCCGGAGGGCCTGGAACCCCCCGCCGCTCGGACGCCAGAAGTTGACCTCGTCCACCACGGACAGCGAACGTAGGTGGCGGAACCATTCGTTGTCCGTGACGGCGACGAAGGCGTTCATGCGCGTGCTGTGACCAGCCGGAGCCTGACGCGGGCGGGTTGCGCGCGGTCGATCTCGACGATGCCAGCTCGCTCAAGCACGGCCGCCACCCAACTGGCCGTCGCGGTCTTCGTGCAGTCCTTGAGGTAGGCGTCGAGGCTTCCGGGTTGCCCCTCGGTCTCGAACGTGGTGCCGATCCGAACCCAGCCGCGCCCAGCCAGGTACGGCACAATCCCCTCGAGACACTCCCACGTCAGACGAATCGGCCAGCGCCCTCGGCCGAGGTGGAGGAGCACCCCCGCCTCATCGATCCGTTCAATCACGAAACTCGCTCCACGAGCAGGTGTCGCAAGCATGTCCCCGGGGGCGAGCGAGGCGCGGATCGCTCGCTGCAGCGGGCCGAGGGAACGAGCGCTCATGGCCCGCTGACCGTCGCGGCACGGGCGACAAGCTTCGGGCACACGTCGGTGAGTCGGCACTCCGGGCACTCCGGCACGCTCGCGTGGCACCATTCCCGGCCGATGGCCCATGCGGGCGGATCCAGGGCACCGGGCAGGGTGGGGTAGAGATCGCGTGCAATACGGATCAGATGTGAGGGTTCGTCCCGCTCCGCGAGACCGGTGCGCAGGAACACCCGACGCAGGTGGATGTCCACGGCGACATCGCACCCGTCCATCCCGTCAATCGGCACGTCGCGGTTCCGCCAGAGCAACATCACCGTCATGGCCGCCTTCTTCTGGCTGATCCCGGGGAACGCATCGAGCCGATCGCGGACCTGAACGGCCGTCGGGGAACCGCGCCAGATGTTCCCGGCGTCCCCGTCGTACTCGCTCAGGACCCGGTCGGCGGCCGACACCACCCAGCGGGGCACCGTGTTCACGAAACGGTGCAAAGCTCTCGGCCGACGGATCGCCGCTGCGACCTCTTCCGGTTTCGCGACGATGCGCGCAGGGTCTAGATACCCGAGGCGATCTCGAAGATCCAACGGAGCCCGCCACGCCCGCTCGGCCCGAACGCCCTGGTCGAAGATCACCGCCAGGAGGAACGCGAAGTCGTCTTCGTGCGCGAGACGGTCCGCCTCGTCGTCGCCCTCGACGAGCGGTTGCGTGCTCCGCTGAAGCGGTCCGCGCTCCTCGATCTCGAAGGTGATGAGTTCCCGAACGACGGCCAGCTTTCGATCCCCGTCGATGGCATCGAAGGCTCTCGGCGGGGTCGGCTCGCGACGAAGCCCCTGCGGCGGCCGCGGCCTTGCTGTGGGGCTGCCCGCCGGAAGTCGACCGAGGTCGCGGGCGCGGAGCAGTGCGAGGCGGGCCCACGACGCCACGTCGTCCTCACGGATCTTGACCGCGAGGCCGAACCGGCTGTACCGCGCGTCGATCTCTTCGCGGTGATTCACGATGTCGAAGGCCTCGTAGCCCTCCGGGAGCTCCGAGTGCGCTCGGGCGAGCTTCTTGTCGGGGCGCTTGACCGCGCTGATGAGCGCATGCAACTCGTCGTAGTCGTCGGGCGCGACACCCTCGACGGTGGGCTGCCCATCCAACCAGGTGACCGAGTGCACGCGCTCCCGCCCGTACGCACGGCGCCGGCCAATCCCGTGCCGGATGCGCACACTTCGCCCGGCAACGAGCACGGTGCCCTCCCAGGTTCGCTCGAAGTGCTCCGTGCCGATCTGCGGGTCCCACCACCGGAAATCGGAGGGTCCGGTGGCCATCAGATCGCGCAGCTCGAAGCTCAGAGGCATCCGTGCTCCTTGTAGAAGTGCTGCCGCTCGCCCTGGCGAAGGCCCTGGGCCGGGTTGTCCACTTGGGCCCCGCGCGCGCGAAGGCCGTCGACCAGCCCGAAGTTCAGGTACGTAGCACCAGCGTGCACCTCGAACGTGATCCCAAGGAGGTCACCGACCTCCGTCTCCAGCGCCGCGAGTACCTCTTGGCTCCACCTACGGCGCTCGGCGCGAGAGGCCGTGTCCAGCGTCTGGTCGTAGGGCTCGAGCACTTGCTCGGGCCGCACGAGGTGGTGTTTGGCAGAGAGCACGAACCAGCGGTCGCACCTCCGCTCGACGTAGCAGCGCGCTCCGCGGAAGAGATGGGAGGGCGAGTACAACTCGCGGGCCGGAGCCGGGTGGTCCAGCTTCGACTTCGAGCAGCTGACGAGTCCGACCCTCATGACGCACTCCTCGGTGGACCAGATCGGCTCACAGCCCCGTCGCCACCACCAAGTGCAGCCGTCTTGCCTGTCCTCAGCCTGCTTGGGCGTCCGTTGGCAGCCTATAGCGCGTCGGTGCCAGGCGGTACGCTGCCCCGAGACCCCCCCACGAGGAGGACCACATGTGGACCCTGGACGCGGTGGAGCGCCAACTCAGGACCTCGATGGCCCTCTGGAGGCAGCACGGGGATGCGCGGAAGACGAAGGATCGTCTGCTCGCCGAGTACCACCGCGGCCTGGCGACCGGGATCTTCGTCACCCTGGGTGCGACCGGCCACACGGATGTGCGGGAGCGACTCGCCCGCGACGTGCTCGGAGAGGGCGCCACAGATGCGGCGTTCTTGACCGGGCTCATCATGGGGACAGGTCTCCGCTCATGATGCGCATGCGCGCTCGACGCTATTCAGGGGTCAAGAACTCCGATTCAAGCCCTGGCCAGGCAGAACGCGAAGTCTAGCGTGTACCCCGGCCCCAGCTCCTCGACCCACGAGCATCCCTGGAAAGACGATTGCCGCGTCCCCCGACTATGCGGCCGGTGGCGAGCGCGGCCTCACCAATCCGTCAGGGAGAACGAGTATCGATGTCGACGTCAGTAGACCGCGAGTTCCAGCGCGCGTACGCCCTTGGCGTGCGAAACCGCGAAATCCTTGAGCTTCTGGGGCAGCACTGCAGGCACGCGGTGGTGGAGCACGCGGGAGGCCACGGCATGGCCGAGGAGGCGAGTGGCCTCCCGATTGACATGCGGACCATCCGCTGCCGGTTCGCCAAGAACGAGGCCGGCGCGGCGATGAACATGGAGTGGATCGCCGTCGATTTCTATCGTGCGGACTGCGTGGGCTGTCCTCATCGCCAACCAGTCGGAGTGCCGAACCTGGCCACGTTTGTTGCCGGGCTAGACGAGGCGGCGGCGCGTAGAGCCGAAGAGCAAGAACGCCGCGCGGAGGCGGTCGAACGTCGGCAGAGGGAGCGGGCCCAACGCCGGTCGTCGACAGCAACCGGCGAGGCCCTGGCTGCCGCGACGGTACTTGACGACATGGATGTGGTCGATGCAGCCGCGGACGTCGAACCCAGCGCCGAGGAGGATCGGCGCGCCAGTGCTCGCCGGCGCATCGTGGAGACCGCGCGCCGCGCGCCCGAGGCGTTCACCCCGGCCGTGGTCGAGCAGCTCCGTGAGCTGGCCGTGGAACCTCGACACGCTTGGGCTTTCGAGGCACTGCGCCATCTGGCGAGCGCTGGGTATACGGATGCACGAGCGACCATCTTGCTGGCCCTTGACGTGCTCCCGACTGGGCGGTCTCCGGAGGCGTCACACGTACTGGTCGACCTCCGCGCGTCCGTGACACCTCACGATCTCTCTCCGCCTGTCATGAGGGCGCTGGTCCATCTCGGTGGCACTCCCGAACTCCACGGATTGACGAGCGCATTCAGCCGAGGGCAGGAGCGTGATCAGGCAGGCCTGGTCATGGCGATCGAGGTGTCACTCCCGACGGTATTGAGCACGCTCGCTGACATGCTCCGGTCCGTGGCGAGTGACACCGCCGCTCCACCTGCGGCGCTGTGGCTTCCACCCGGCGTCGGGCGGCGGGCCGAGGCAACCCAAGCCGAGGTGGATCGGGACGCCGATCGCGCCGCTGCGGCAGTCGCCGCCCGGACAGTGCTCGCGGCGGTCCCGGACTCAGCGGGCGTCCTTGGCCCGCAGCTCCTCGATGCCTTGCAGGTTCCCGACGCGGACGACTACATCTCAGCGTCGTCGGAGATCGTGGAGACCCTTGCCGGCTTACTGCTCGAACAGCCCGACGTCGTGGTTCCGCTGATAACGCTGGCGGGTGCCAATAGCTCGGAGGAGCCTCGCACTCACCTGTTCGACATCGCGGAACGAGCGGCTCGCGATCTCCATCGCGGGAGGACGCGGTCGGCCGGACGCAGTGATGAGGGACCTCAGTCGGCCGACTACGCGGAGGACTTTCCCCACCATCGGTTGGGACAGATTGACCCGAGTGCGGTAGTGCAACGATTGTCCGTGTTCGCCTTAGATCGCCTCGCGGGTGACTGGGGCCACGGTGTGGCTGGTGACGCCGGACGATTGGTCCACACCCTCGCGAGCGATCACGCCGCTGAGCTCAATGCCGACGGGCGAGGGGCGGACGCGGTCATTGGTCATCTCATTGCCACGGCCGAAGACCCGAGGAGCGGCAGCGGCCTGGTCCCCCGCGGTCCGCTCGCGGCGTTAGAGCAGATGTCCCGCGACCAGGCCCCGTACAGCATCCTTCGAGAACTGCGCAAAGCATTACGGGCCTTGGCGGCTGAGGACCCCATCCTCGTGCTGGACCGGATCGAACCGCTCCTGGACGCTGCGTTGCCCGTTGCTGGGGCGGCGCGCAGCGATGATGATGCGAGTGGTTCCGGGTCGTCGGCACCGCCGTCACCGACGCAGGAGGAGACGGCAGCCCTCAACCTGCGCGAGGAACTGGTCACACTTCTCGGAGAGGTGGCCAACGATTGTTCACTGATCCCCGGAGTTCTACGGCGCGTGCTACCCCACCTGACGACCCACCTTCTCGGCAATCACCCGCTGCTGCGAGCTGCCGCCATTCAGGCCTGGATGGAGGCGGCTCGGGGTGATCAGCCACTTCCGTCGACATTGTCGGACTGCCTGCCAGTTCTGCTGACCGACTCGTACCTGATCGTGATCGGCGCGCTTCTCGACGTGCTGCCCTCACTGCTGCATCGCTCGGACGGCAGCGAAGATGCACTGCCATTGCTCGTCCTCCAATGGGTGTTCGCGATCGAGCCGTCAATTCGCACCCAGCGACCCGACCGGGAACTCGACGTCGTCTGGGTGTTGCGGGCTGTCGCAGGTCGCTTTGAAGGTCCGGTCGAAACGCAGCTGCTCGCGAGGGCTCTGGGCCTGGGCGAGCACCTATCTGCCTACGAGCTCCGACGTCACCTCGACAGCCAGTGGCCGGCAGCCATCAGCACCAGCACTCAATTCGCTCAGCTGTGCCTGCGCGCGTTGTGCAGTCCGGAAATCGACGACGATCGCGACGAAATCATCACGCTGTTGCTGAGTGCCTGGCCGGGGGCAGCGGCGCTGAGCGACGACGAGGTCGCGGGTCTAGCCGACCAGGTACGCCCCGAGTATCCCCTGATGGCCGGTGCCCACTTGGAGCTGCTCGGTCGAATGGGGCGGTACTCGACGGCGGCGACGCAGGCGCAGAAGCTTCTCGCAAAGGTGCCACGGGTGCCCGCCGCGGACACGGCGATAGCGATAGCCACAGCCGTGCAAGCGGCGACGAGGTTGGAAGTGGCCGTGACCGGGCTCGCTGCTGCCGAAGCCGCGCTGGGGCCGCTAGATGGAATCGCCGAACTCGCAGCCGCCCTCGACGCAGTCGACGGTGCCGTGGCGCAACTGGCGGCTGAGCTTGACCGGCAAGATCCGAGGCGGGCCGCTCTCGGATTGCCGAGCCGGCCCTCAGGCCCGGCCGCCGGAATGCTGAATGCCTTGGGCGCCCGCGTCGCCGGGGTTCGCGCCGTGTCGCGGATCGCGGAAGGGCCCATCGGCACAGATCAGGCGGACGTCGCCGCCGAGATGTGCGAGGCGGCCGCAGCTGAGCTACGGCGCGCCTACCCTGCTGCGCTCCCTACCGCCGCCGCCTACGAACATTATGCCGAGGCCCTGGATGTCATCGCCTGTTACGCGCGGGCCGATGCCGCCACCCGTCGCGCCGACCCGGAAATGGCGGCCGCACAGCTCAGCGCCGCCCATCGGAGGGCGACCGTGCTTTCCGAGCAGCTGACAGCAGCGGCACCCGCAGGAGCCGAGTTGGCGCCCGCGGATCCGCTGACGGACGGCATCGCTAACCTCGCGGATCGGGCAAGCATCGCGGGAATCGACGATACGGCTATTCTCGCCCGTCAACTTCTGGCGATCGGACTACCCTTGCGAGTCATTCAGGGCCCCCGGCGTCATGGGCCGGGGATCCGTACAACGGCCGAGGGGACGGAAGAGCCGCCGCCCGATCCGGTCGTGGTGTGTCTCCTCAGCCTCGACGATCATCCACTGACCGAGCACACTCAGGTGCTGCACCGAGATCACGTCTACACCCTCGCGGTCGATGCCAGGGGGGCGGGGTGGCCGGCGTGGGCAGATCGGTTGGAGCTCGAACCAATCTCCGCACTCACCGAGGTTGAGCTAACACTGCCAGCCTTCGAGCTCGAGCGGCCCAGCGGGTTGGCCGAAGACGGCGACTACCAGTTCGCCGGGTCGGGTGCTCTTGTTCTGCGGTTCGCACTTGCACCGGGGGGATCGGCGACACCGGTGCGGCTAACCGGTCGGTTCACGGGCCCTTCTGACAGTCCGGAGGAGCCGCGCGATCGACGGCGAGTGGCGGTCGACGTGGCTGGACACCCTCAGGTGCGGCTCCGCCCGTTCGACCCAACCCGCGATGCCCTCACTGACTATCAACAGGTCGATGAGCGCCTGCTGGAGCTATTCGGGCGCTTGCACGGCAGATTCCCCGATGACCAGCTGGAGACCTTCGCTCGCTTTCTGACTGCGACCGTGCTTGCCGCCGAGCGCATCCAGTTCGACAAGGCGTACAAGCTCGGTACCCGAGTTAGCGAGGCCACCTTCCACGACGACCTTGAGTCGCGGTTGCGCAACGATCCGGCGCTCGGCGGCCGGCTCACCCGACGTGACGCCCGGGCGTTGGGCTTTCTCGACCTGGACCACGATGGGATCACCGCCGAGTTGAAGGTGGAGCGCACCACGCCGGTGACCCAAGAGAACTGCTACAAGTACCTGGGGCAGCCGGCTCAGTACGCCACGGGCGCTAACCGGCGGCTGTCGATCCTGGTTGTGCTCGACATGACTCGCAAGCAGGCGCCGCCCGGTGCCCTGGAGAACTACGTATGGCTGATGCAGCCGGCAGCGCACGGTCTGACTGACCCCGCGTATCCCGCCGTGATTGCGGTGGTGGTAATCAATGCGAACAACCGAGTACCCAGTGGATGGTCTCGCCACCGCATCGACGCCGCGCCGCTGGACGCACCTCGTCCGCGTAGCGAGGCGCAAGACCCCCCCAACCCTAGGTCGGAGGGCTCTTCGACGTGAGAGTCATGCAGGGTTAACCGCCGTGGCGACAATCTCCGTCGCCCTCGACGGTCTGCGAGAGCGCGGGGAACCCGCCATCTGACGATTCGCGCAGATACCGCGGAACGGACTCCTTACGAGGGAACGTTGCCATGATCGGGAAGTGGTCGCTGGGTGAGGACCACTCCGGCGGCGCGGGCGGTCGGCCCCGCAATCAGGCCAGGTGTCCCGGAACAGCGATCCTTGGTCGGGACTTGCCAGCTGACGTCCGATGGAGCGGCTAGAGTCGGCTGAAATGGTGACCCCGGAACGAGACCTGCGCGCGTGGTGAGCGACCGCCGCCTCGAGCTCTCGCTCCAGCCGAGCGTGTTGCGGTGGGCCCGCGAACGATCCTCGCTCGACCTGGAGGAACTCGCGCATAAGGCTGGCGTCAAGGTCGAGCGAGTTCGTGACTGGGAGGAGACCGGGCGAATCAGCATTGCCCAAGTGGAGAGACTCGCGCAGAAGACGCACACACCGGAGGGGTTCCTCTACCTACCCTTCCCACCGGAGGATCGGCTACAGATTCCGGACCTTCGAACCGTCGGGGACACCCCGCCGCCGCGGCCCAGTCCCGATCTTCTCGACACCGTCCACGCCATGGAGAGACGCCAGGCGTGGATGCGGGACGAGCTCATCGAGCAGGGAGCCGACCGCTTGCCGTTCGTGGGAAGCGCGACCCCGGACGCCCCCACCGAGGACGTCGCGCGAGCGATGCGCGACGTCCTCGACCTCCAGGGAGGATGGGCGGCCGACGTTCCCACGTGGACCGACGCGCTTCGTATGCTTCACGGGCGTATTGACGAAGCGGGCGTCCTGACCGTGTCGAACGGGGTCGTTGGGAACAACACCCATCGGCGACTCGATCCGGACGAATTCCGAGGATTCTCGCTGGTCGACGAGTACGCATCGCTCGTGTTCGTGAACGCCGCGGACTTCAAGTCGGCGCAGATGTTCACCCTCATCCATGAGCTCGCGCACATCTGGATGAACGCCTCCGGGGTTGACAACCCCAATCTCGGAGACCCGGATGCGCCGCGCCCGGACATCGAGCAACGATCCAACGCGATCGCCGCCGAGTTTCTGATTCCCGCCGCCGATCTGCGGGTGGTCTGGGCGCGCGTGTCCAACTCTGCTGACCGCTTTGAGCAGGTCGCGAGAATCTACAAGACGAGCAGGATCGTCGCGGCGCGAAGAGCCCTCGACCTCAACTTGATCGGGCGCACGGAGTTCTTCGACTTCTACGCCGAGTACGAGGCTGAAGAGCGCCGCACCCAACGGCCTCAAGGCGAGGGAGGAGACTTCTGGAAGACGCAGGGCGCGCGCCTTGGTCGCCGCTTCAGCCAGGCCGTTGTGGAGGCCGTCCAGGAAGGACGACTCCTGTATCGGGACGCCTATTCTCTAACCGGCCTCCAAGGTCCGACCTTCGACAAGTATGTTGATCGGGTTCGGGCGGAATCGTGAGCACCGACATCTTCCTGCTCGATACGAACGTCTTTGTCGAGGCACATCGTCGCTACTACGGGCTCGACCTCTGCCCCGGCTTCTGGGAGTGCTTGACGCATTTCAACGGGATGGCTCGCGTCGTCAGCCTCGACAGGGTTCGTGACGAGATTCATGAGGGCGACGCTCTCGCCGATTGGATTAGTGGTGCGCCGACGGACCTGTTCATGTCCTCGGCTGCCCAGGCAGTGGTGGACATGTACGCGGAGATCATGGAGTGGGTCAGCGGTGCTGATTTCACGGACGCGGCGAAGGCGAAATTCGCGGGCGCCGCTGACGGTTGGCTTGTAGCCTACGGTCAGGTCCACGCAATGGTTGTCGTCACCCACGAGGCCTACGATGCGCAGTCCAAGAGGGACGTGAAGATCCCGAACGTCTGCCGGGAGTTCGACGTGCGCTACGTGGACACGTTCGACATGCTCCGGGACTTCGAGGTCAAGTTCCAGTGGGCGGCACCCTCGTGAGATAGTTGCATGGTAGGTATTGGTTGACCTCACACCCACGCAAGCGTGCCTAGCCAGGCTCGAACGGCAGCCGAGCGGGAGAGCCTCAGAGCCAACGGTTCCGGCGTTGCTTACACCGCAAGGACAGAGCTAGCGTCGTCAACGTGATGCCCCAGGGCAGAGACGAGCTCGGGTCCGGATCCACCGGGGACTACCTCAGCGGATGGCTCGCGCACGCGAAAGGCCGCATCCGGGCCCGCACTTATCAGGGCTACGAGGGGCTGATCCGCCTCTACGCCCTTCCCTTCCTCGGCGAGCTACCCCTCAGAGATGTCCATCCATTGCACCTGCAATCGCTCTACGCCTCCCTCATGAACGACCGGGTCCCCCCTATCTCGGCCGGTACCGTGTTGAACCTTCACCTCGTGCTCACCCAAGCTTTCGGGCAGGCCGTGGGCTGGGGAGTACTCGACCGATCCCCCGCAGCAGGCGCCCAGCCCCCCAGGCCCCGGCGTCCCGAACCGGCGGTGGTCGACACCGAGCTCACCACCCGCATCCTTGCGGCCGCCCGCGGACAGGCTATCGAGCTCCCGGCGGC
>Ga0315288_10002994_pt1 | contig 21573 bp, 7 predicted proteins | sample YL17G11_20_MG_FD_203454 | JGI IMG/M metagenome (GOLD analysis project Ga0315288, IMG submission 203454) | Sediment microbial communities from Yellowstone Lake, YNP, Wyoming, USA - YL17G11_20 | ecosystem: Environmental > Aquatic > Freshwater > Lake > Sediment | place: USA: Wyoming | collected...
CCTTCGATAAGGGGCTCACCTTCCGCCACGAGATGTATGCCGAATACAAGGCCCACCGCGCCAAGATGCCCGAAGATATGAGCTCCCAGATGGAGCGCGTGCGCCAGGTGGTGGACACGTTGGGCATGCCGGTCTTTGAACTGGAGGGGTACGAGGCGGACGACTTGCTGGGCACGCTGGCCCGCCAGGCGGGCGAGCAGGGGGTCAGCACGCTGATCGTCACCGGCGACACGGACATCCTGCAACTGGTGGACGAGCATACGCGGGTCTTGACCTCCCGCTGGCGCTTCTCCGACACGGTGACCTACGACGTGGCAGGGGTGCGCCAGCGCTACGGGTTGCCCCCGGCCCAGTTGGTGGAGCTCAAGGCGCTGGAGGGGGACAAGTCGGACAACATCCCGGGCGTGCCCGGCGTGGGCGAGAAAACGGCCGTCAAATTGTTGCAAGCGTACGGCTCGCTGGAGGGCATCTATGAACACCTGGACCAGGTGCAGGGCCGCTTCCGCAGTCCACTGGAGGCCGGGCGGGACCTGGCCTTCCTCAGCCGCCGCCTGGCGACCATCGTACGCGATGCGCCGATCCAACTCGATCTGGACGCCTGCCGGGTGCGGCCCTTCGACCGTGAGCCGGTGATGGACCTCTTTCGGGACTTGGAGTTTCGCTCGCTGCTCGAACGGCTGCCGGAGTCCGCGCGGGCCCAGCCGGCGGGGGCGCCCCACCAACTTAGCCTGTTCGGCGCGGGGCCGGAGGCCGCACCTGGAGCGGCCACGGCTGTGGGGACCGCCGGAGCAGCCGGGCGCAGCCACGTGATTGCCGACGAGAAAGCACTGCGCCAATTGGTGGCGCAGCTGGAGCGCCAGCCCGCCTTTACGCTCGACACCGAGACCACCCACACCGATCCGATGAGGGCGGAACTGGTCGGGCTGGCCCTGGCCGGCGCGCCGGGACAAGGCGCCTACATCCCGGTCATGGCCCCGCCCGGCGACCCCCAACTGCCGCTGAGTACGCTGCGCGAGGTCGTAGGCCCGCTGCTGAGCGACCCCCAGCGCTATAAGTACGGTCACAACGTCAAGTACGATCAGGCGGTGTTGGAGCGGGCCGGGATGCGGCTCGAGGGAGTGGCGTTCGACACCATGGTCGGCGAGTGGCTGGTCAACCCCGAGTCCAAGAACCTGGGGCTCAAGAACCTGGCCTGGGCGCGGCTCAAGGAAAGGATGACGCCCATCAGCGACCTGATCGGCAAGGGCACCGGGCGGGCGAGCATGGACCAGGTGCCGGTGGCCCAGGTGGCACCCTACGCCTGCGCCGACGTGGAGATGACGCAGCGCCTGGTGGCGGTGCTGGAGGCGGAGTTGCAGGACAAGCAGTTGCGCTCGCTGTTCGCCGAGGTGGAGATGCCGCTAGTCCCGGTGCTGATGGCGATGGAAATGGCGGGCGTGCAACTCGACGTGGCGCTGCTGGGGACTATGTCGAAGGAATTGGCCGCCCGGCTGGGGGAACTGGAGGCACAGATCCAGGAGATGGTGGGCCACGCCTTCAACGTCAACTCGACCCAGCAACTCTCCGACGCGCTGTTCAAGCGGCTGGGGCTGCCTGCGCAGGGGTTGCGCAAGACGGCCTCCGGCCATTTCTCGACGGCGGCCGACGTGCTGGAGCGGCTGCGGGGCAAGCACGCCGTGATTGACCTGATCCTGGAGCAACGGGAACTGGCCAAGTTGAAATCCACCTACGTGGACGCCTTGCCCCGCCTGGTCAACCCCCACACCGGCCGGCTGCACACCTCGTACAACCAGACCGGGACGGTGACCGGACGTATCTCTTCGAGCGAGCCAAACTTACAAAACATCCCGGTGCGCACCGAGATTGGGCGGCAGGTGCGGCGGGCGTTCATCGCCGCGCCGGGCTGCCAACTGGTGGCCGCCGACTACTCGCAGGTTGAACTGCGCATCATGGCCCACATCTCCGGCGACGAGGGGCTGCTGAGCGCCTTCGCCCGGGGAGAGGACATTCACGCCAGCACCGCCGCGGCCATCCTGGGCGTCCCGCTGGCGCAGGTCACACCCGACATGCGGCGGCTGGCCAAGACGGTGAACTTTGGCCTCTCGTACGGCCAGACCGCCTACGGGTTGGCCCAGGCGACCGGGCTGACACAGCCGGAGGCGGAGAACTTTATCAAGGCCTATTTCGAGCGCTTCCCGAGGGTACGGGAGTACATTGATCTGACGAAGGCGCTGGCCACGCGGCAGGGGTACGTGGAGACGCTCCTGGGACGGCGGCGCTACTTTCCCGAGTTACAGCCGGGCAGCCAGGCCACCCAGAACGTGCGCCAGTCCGCCGAACGGATGGCGATCAACGCCCCGATCCAGGGCACGGCGGCCGACATCATCAAGATCGCCATGATCCGGCTGCACCGGGCGCTGCAGGAGCGGCGGCTGAAGGCACGTATGACCTTACAGGTGCACGACGAGCTGGTGCTCGAAGCGCCGGACGGGGAGGTGGCCACCGCCGCCGGGCTGGTGCGTGAGGTCATGGAGAACGCTTTCGAGCTCAGAGCGCCCCTCAAGGCCGACATCAAGGTGGGGCGGAATTGGGAGGAAACGTAATGTCAGAGCAGGTCATAGAAAAGCGCGTCCTGGGAAAGAGTGGCATCCAGGTCACCAAGATCGGTATCGGCCTGTGGGCCGTCGGCGGCGACTCGTGGGGCCCCACGGACGACCGGGACTCGCTGGAGGCGATCGAGGCCGCGCTGGAGGCGGGCATCACCTTCTTCGACACCTCCGACGCATACGGCGCCGGCCACAGCGAGGAACTGCTGGGGCAGGCGATGAAGGGGCGGCGGGACAGATTCATCGTCGCCACCAAGATCGGCTGGCGGGGCTTTGACGGCGAGCGCCGGCAGAGCGCCTACAGCACGGTCGAGGCGCTGATGGCCGGGGTGGAGAGCAACCTGCGCCGGTTGCAGACCGACTACGTGGACGTCATCCAGGACCACATCAACTTCCGCGAGCCCCACATGGAGATTTTCCTGGAGGGCTTTCAGCGGCTGCAGCGGGCGGGCAAGGTGCGGGCTTACGGCGTCAGTACCAGTGATTTCGAGTACCTGCAGGCGTTCGACGCCGACGGCGGCTGCGCCACTTTGCAGATTGACTATAGCGTGCTCAACCGCACGGCGGAGGCCGACATCTTCCCGTACTGCCGGGCGCACAACGTCGGCGTGATCGTGCGGGGGCCGCTGGCGATGGGCATCCTGACGGGCAAGTTCGGCCCCGGCAGCCAATTCCCGGAAGGGGACTTTAGGCGGAACTGGCAGGAGGACGCGGACCAGCACCGCACGTACCTGGAGGACCTGGCGAAGGTGGAACGGCTGCGCCCGCTGGCCCAGGGCCGTACGTTGGCCCAGGGCCGTACGTTGGCCCAGTTGGCCCTGCAGTTCGTGATGGCCCATCCGGCGGTCACGGTGACGATCCCGGGAGCCAAGACGGTGCGACAGTTGAAGGACAACGTGGGCGCGGCACTCCTGCCGCCGCTGACCGGCGTGGAGATGGCGCACATAGACGCCGTCACGCCGCCGGGCGGTGGCCGCAAGATCTGGCCGGCGTAGGAGGAAACACGATGACCAAAGGCTTTGGCGTGATCGGGACGGGGCTGTGGGGCGAGTACCACGCCCTGACATACGCGACCTATCCAGGGGCGGACCTGGTCGCCGTGTGTGACGTGAACGCAGAACGGGCGGCGGAGGTGGCCAGGAAATACGGGGCCAAGCGCTGGTACAGCGCCTACCCGGAATTGCTGGCCGACCCCGAGGTGGACGCGGTGACGGTGGCCACGCCCGACTACCTGCACACGGAAGTCGGTATCGCGGCGGCCCAGGCGGGCAAGGACATCCTGATGGAAAAGCCGCTGGCGTTGACGGTGGAGGATTGCCAGGCCATCATCGCCGCGGCGGACGAGGCGGGCGTCAAACTGATGGTGGATTTCCACAACCGCTGGAACCCGCCCTTCAATATGCTCAAGCAGAGGCTCGAGGCCGGCGAACTGGGCGACCCGCTGCTGGTCAACGCCCGCTTGAACAACACGATCTACGTGCCGACCGAGATGCTACGCTGGGCGGGCCGCTCGGCCACGATCTGGTTCACCGGCAGCCACCTGATTGACCTAGTGTGCTGGCTGGTCGGGAGCACTGTGTCGCGCGTGTACAGCGTCTCGCGCTCGAAGGTGCTGACGGGGCGCGGCATCTCCACGCCCGACTTTTTCGAGACGACGCTCGAGTTTGCCAGCGGGGCGGTGGCGTTCGTGGAGAACTGCTGGATCCTGCCCAACAGCGAGCCGAGCGTGGTGGATTTCAAGATGCGGCTGGTGGGGACGCAGGGGTCGGCCACGGTGGACACCACGCACAACCGCACGCTGGAGTGCTACACCGGGCGCGTGGCCTTCCCCGACGTGCTGGGGTTGCCCAAGATATTCGGCCAGCAGCAGGGGTTTGCAGTGGAGAGCATCAAGCACTTTGCCGACTGTGTCATCCACGACAAGGAGCCGATGCTCAGCGGGCAGGATGGCCTGGCCAACACGGCCATCGTGTGCGCCGCGCTCAAGTCGGCTGAAACCGGCCAGCCGGTGGAAATATAGTACACGGATGACACGGATGACACGGATTTGCACGGATCATTTTTTGGGGATGATCCGTGTTGATCCGTCGCATCCGTGTTTGTCCGTGTCCCAAGGTCTTCGCGGGTGATGCAGATGCCACTGGAGATGAGAATTGAGGTGCGGGCAGAAGGGGATTTGACGGAGGAGGAGCGCAGGCAACTGAGTTGGCCCTGGGACGTGCCCGAGCGGGATTTCGAGTGGTCCGAGCCGGACTGGTGCGTGTTGGTGTGGGCGGATGGCCAGGTGGTCAGCCAACTGGCGATCGCCGAGCGTACGTGTTTGGTGGCCGGGCAGCCCGTGAAGGTGGGCGGCGTGGGCAACGTCATCGCGCTGCCGGCCTGGCGCGGGCGAGGGTTCACCAGTAGAGCGATGAGACGAGCGGCGGAATTCATGTGCCAGGATTTGGGCGTGGAGTTTGGGCTGCTGGTGTGTGAGGAGGACGTGGTGGCTTTTTACGAGCGGCTGGGCTGGCAGGTGGTGGAGGGGCCACTGACGTTCGACCAGTCGAGCGGCAACGCGACGTGGCCGGCGGTGGCCATGGTGCTGCCGTGTGGGGGGAGGGAGTGGCCCGAGGGGACGATTGACCTGTGCGGGAGGCCGTGGTGACAGAAAGGTCAGGAAGGGGCGTTTGGACCACGAAAGGCGCGAAATCTCGCGAAAGACACGAACCAGCGCGCAAGGGCTTGACGGGCACGCTGTGCAAATGCGCGAATTCGGCCCTTGACTTTTTCGGAAAAGTGCAATATAATGTGAGTATGTAGCCAAGGGGGTGCCCGGCACCCGGAGCGAGCCTGGGGCGTGGACCCGGGCAGCAGGAAAGTTGGGGAGGTAGATAGCGCACGATCCCATAACCCGCCCGCCGTTGTTGAGGTGTGGCGGGTTCTTTGTTGGGCCGACGCTCGCTCCCGTAGCGGGTGAAACCGCTGTGCAATTGGCCACCTTCATCAAGAGCGTATCGCCGTATTAGCCAAAGGTGATCTTCATGAGCAAAAACGACTTAGCCCCATGGGCTCGTGGGCCATTCGAACTAATAAGACATGCTGACGGACATCTGAAGGACGCTGGCGATACAGACCGGCGAATTGCACTGATAGGCTTCGATAATGCTATCGAAGTCTGCATAGATGTCTTTATCAAACTGCACCCGAGAGTACGCGGCGGCGTTGAACTACAGCAAGGAGACGTTGAGAAAGCGACCCGTAACTATCACACCAAAATTGAGTGGCTTGACAAGTACGTTGAAGCCAACAACCTGCAGATTGACTTTTCGATTGAGGAAATAGTCTGGTATCATTCCCTACGTAATGAACTTTATCATTCAGGTAATGGAATGGTTCCAGAAATGCACGTGCTGGAAGGTGCACGTTCTGCGACACTGGCAGTCTTTAGCACATTGTTCAAGACTGATATAGGCCCTATGCTAGGTAGAGAGACGCCTAAGCATGCTGGATCCACTGGAAGGGTGTTATTTGCAGCGCAAAATGACGAGATGGAACTATTGCGCTTGTTCATAGAGTTCGAGCGTGCGCTGGATATAACCCTAAAGGCAATTTCTCCCAAGTCCGAATTACGCCCCAGAACTGCAGCACAAATGTGGGAGGAATACAAGTCTCTGGTAAAGACACCGCCTGAATGGGATGCGGTTGTTCGAAAAGTCCTGCCAATACGAAATTATATTGCCCATGGACAATCGGATAGGGTAGATTCAGATGACATTGTTGAAGCATATCTGCAACTTATGGAAGTTACCGAAGCGATAGAGGCATCTCTAGAAGCGACTGAGGTGTTGAAGGCAGACAAGAGACCAAGTCCATAAACAAGGGGGGGCGGTTAGCCCATACATACAGATGACCGTTCCGATCGCCGCCGCACGGCTCGCTCGTGGCGACTGACGCGCTAGCCATTAGTGACCTGGCATTCTCTCATTAGCCGGGTTGGAATGTACCGGACCTGTTGAGGCTGCGCGGTTGACGTTTGTAGGCGTCGCATTCGGCGACTTGTTGATCTAGTCAAGCGTATCCCGTTCTAGGCTGGACTATACCTCAGTCGCGATCGAAGAGCAGTGGCGAAAGGAGCAGGAACTGGCCCTCGAATCGAACTAAGAATTGCCGAAAAAGTGTCCAATCTATGGGGGTCAGTTCACACAGCATTATGGCCTTCTTGTGTGATCCCGCTATCTGGCAACAATCTGACATTGCACCCCGAGATATAGTTGTACCAGGAGCGAATTGCCTTGCACTGGAGCCACATCTCTACGAACATCTGCGTAAGGGCTTTCCAATGAGAGTAAGGAAAGGCCTAGACACAGGAAGCAGACTAGCCACCATCTACGGAGGTGAGCCATATGAGTGCAAATGATACCCCTGACCCTATGGCAGAGCCAACGGGAAGTCCCCAATGGGTAAGTGAGAAAGAACCCGCGACCAAGGCCACCTCACCTTCTGTTGGCGATGAGGCACTTCGTCGCTTCGTCTGGGAGCTCATTGAGAAGACAGAGAAACAGCTAAGGGATCTCGTGCAGGACAGATGCAGGCAGGAATGGGGCGACGGCTGGCAGAACCAGCTCTGCGCACGTCACGAGGATCTCGCCAAGCGGTGGCTGGACTTGCAGATCCGAGACAGGTCGACTTATGAGATCTATGGCTTACCGCCGGAAACGCTGCTGAGCTACTCCACTCTGGGGGAGTTGGAGCAGATTATGATCGCCGAGTGGCAGCTGTTCCGAGGTGTTTTCCTGTTCAAGAAAGAAGACGGGAAGGCAAACAAAAAGGCTCTGGCTGAAAGCTTGGACCTGATTGTCGAGGCACGAAACCGCCTAGCACATAATCGCTACGCGCCTGGCCATGACTTGCGCCGGGCACGGGTGGCATGCGATGAGATCAGAATGCAGATTGCCAAATGGAGGGGTGAATCTCTACCAGAAGACATACAGACAGGGCCGCCCGAGATCACAGCCCATGCCGCGAGCATGCAGGCAGTGGATGTGACTTCAGTACACAGAGTGCAGGAGCAGAACTACCTAGTAGCACTGTATCAGATACTTGCCGAACATCTCGACGAAGAAGAGGCAAAAACGCTTTGTTTTAGCCTTGATGTGGATTATGACGACTTGCCAGCCAAAGGGAAGTCAAACAAGGCAAGAGAATTAGTCGAGCATCTTGAACGTCGCGGGCGTATCCCTGAGCTCATAGAAAAGGTCACACAGATGCGCCAAGACATCATCTTGCCGGAACGCCCAGATCAGGGCGTTTCAATGCCAAATGTTGCTAATTATCTCCAGAGTCTGGTTAATAATCTGAGACAGGAGCTAGCAGAGGAGCAGTACGCACCTCTGGGCCTATACCCTGAAGACGAAGTGATGCCACTAGATGAGATTGAAGCAGATTTGCTCGCGACAAATCTTAGCGGTGTGCGAACCGGTCGAAAGGAGGTTGCTAGCTCTCAACCACTTGGGACACTGGGCGAGGTGCTGAAGAGTGGGCGTACCAAGTTTGTGCTTTTGGGCGAACCAGGCTCAGGCAAGACGACTACTCTAAAACGTCTTGCGCTCTATACAGCTAACCTGGCACTAGCCAGCGATAGAAGTACCGTACTGCCGCTATACGTACCTCTAGTTGACTACCAGGGAGTGTTCACCCTGACCCAACTGATACTAGCATCTGCGGGCAGTTTGGGCCTAGAGCTAGACGAAGATCAATTGAAGCGTATGCTCAAGCATGGCGGCCTCTTGCTTCTCTTTGATAGCCTAAATGAGGTGCCGCCAGGGAATTACGCGAAATGTCGGGCCGAACTTAGCACTCTGATGAGGTGGTATCCCCGAAATCGCTTTGTCATTACTGACCGGCCAACTTACGATGGCACCCTGCAGGCACCTGTTTTTAGGCTAGATGACTGGGAGCCCGAACGAATTCGCCGTTACATACACCGGTCAATGCATCAGCTAGGTAGTCAGCGCGACCCGGAAATCTTAATTGGCCGTATCCTGTATGATCAGGAGCTGCACCATGCATTGGCGAATCCCCTCTTGCTTGGACTGCTCACAGCAGTCTATCATGCTAGAGGGCATATCGCATCGGCCCGCTCGCAGTTGTATTATGACTTCATCCAGATCTTGATCGCACGCGACCGGCAGAAGATGCCCGATGATCCACTGGACGACTATACCAAGGAGCGTTTGCTGGTCAGCCTAGCATTTGCGGCGCGCAAGCAGAACCTTACTAGTATGACAGAAGACTCTGTCCGAGAGCATATCGCTTCACAGCTACAGGCATGGAAACGCACCGCATTGATTGGGGTGGGTCTGAATGCAGTCTCTGCGGTTGACAGTTTGCGACGTGGACGATGGCTGCGTGATGCTGGCACACAGGGTCAATTACGCTTCAACTTTGACACTCTGCAAGACCTGTTTGTAGCTCTGGCACTCAAAGAGCACTTTGAGAAGAAGGACGAATCTCTGGCCGAGTTCATTGCCGACGCACGCTGGGAAGAACCAGTGGTACTGCTGGCTGGACTGTTGGGGAGGCAGGCTGAGCCAATCACAGAAGAGGCATGGAAGCGGGGGGGTATTCACCTGGCAGCACGATGTGTGATTAGCGCGCCGATGGTGGCTACCAAACCCAGAGTTGTACACTTGCTAAGAAAAGAGTTGTCCTCAACTCTGGAGGTGCACCGTCGGAGTGCTGCGGGCCTCTTCATCTTTCTGCGTGCCCCAGAAGCTGTATCTGATCTAGTTCAAGCACTAGCCGATGAGAGTGGGGCAGTACGTTGGAATGCGAGTTTGGCAATTCAACGTACACTTGGAAATCAGGATGCTGATGCCCTCTTCGTGCAGATCCTGGAAAATCCAAGCCATTCTGATGCAACACTGACGACCGCATGTGTTGCGTTGGGACGATCGAAGAGCAACGAAGCTGTGAGGGCATTAATCCGGGCGCTAGCAGCCCCATCCGATAAGGTCCGGAGGAGGGCAGCTATTGAACTGGGCCATGCGGAGGACCCTGTGGCGATGCGTCTCTTAGAACGGGCAGCTCGAGAAGGCCCAGATCCTGACATCCAGGCAGGTGCCATCCGAGCACTCAGTATCGCTCAACCGGATTGGGCTCAGAAATTGGCGCGATCATACCTTGACCATCCTTCTTCACAGGTTCGTACCGAGGCTCGGCTGGTATTAGGACGCCTCGGCGATCCAGAGATCATCAATGAGTGTCTGCAGCAACTGAAAACTGACCAGCCAGAGCAGTGTCTTCGGGCAATTGCAGACTTGGAGGCAATGGGCACAGTCCAAGCGATAGAGCCTTTCTGGAACCTCCTTACCGACAGCAACCTGCGGTCGAGAGTCTCCCGGGCATTGGCGCGTATCGGCGGGACTGCTGTCATCGCCCGCGCTACCGACAGCATAACCAAGTCCTCAGACATAGTACTGCGTCGAGCGGCTGTAAAGGTCTTGGGGCAAACCAATGACGACCGTGCGATTGAGCCGCTTATCACTGCCTTAGGCGACCAAGACAATTCTGTCCGTGAGTTGGCTGCTGAACTATTGGAGAACTTCGGCGGTCGAGCAGTTCCGCTTTTGGAACAGACGCTGATTGAGGCTAGTGGGCCACAAGAGGAAATGCAGGCCATAGCTGCCCTGCGAGCACTGAGAAATGTCGGGTCGCGCATGGCAATCCAACTATTAGCAGAAGCACTGAACGATCCTAGACCCGGCGTTGCCAAAATGGCTCTGCAGTATCTGGGTCAGGCTGACCCCGAACAGGCGCGCCTAGTCATACGCGAGATATGGCCAAATACAAACGATGCACACAAGAGCCATATTGAACCGCTGCTAATGAAGATGGAAAGCAGACATCATACACAACTTGCCTTAGACTATTGCCACACACACGATCCTATCATATTGAGAGAGTTGATCGAAGATTCGAGATCCCAGATCTTGGTAGTACGGAGGAGTGCTACGCAAGCATTGGGGCGAATCCGTGAACCAGAGGCAGAGCCAAGTCTACTTGAGTTGACAATGGACACAGACCCTTCGGTCCGAGCAGCGGCTATCACAGCGTTGGGCAGCCTCGGGGCTGAGCGGAGAATTCTAGATAGACTCGTTGAGTGGATACAGGACCAGACTGAACCTCTGCCAGTTCGGGTGGCAATCGCTGACGTCCTCGGGCTTTCTGGTGGTAAGATGGAGCAGGATCTACTAGTCAGCCTTGTTTCCACCGCAGAACCTAGCCTTGCTCAAGCGGCTGGGTTGGCGGTCATGAAGATTGAGCAACGCCTGCACGAGGGTATCCCGCCTATTATTCCTGCCTCATCTGAAGCGTGGCGAGTTGAAGCATTGGAAGAATGCCTAGAGAGTCCCTTGAGCCGAGACCGGCAGCAGGCTGTTGAAGAGTTGGCTGGTCTAGATTCACCAAAAGTAGAGACCTTGCTTCTGTCGGCCGCAAAAGACAAACATCCCTTCGTTCGCTATGCTGCTATCATTGGCCTTGGGTATAGATGTGTGAAGGATGCTGTCCCGGCGTTAGGTCGATTGCTGCGCGACGAAAATGTTCACCTTCGCCGGGCGACTATCGAAGCCTTGGGGCGCATCAGCACGCCACAAGCATTTCAGGCATTGGGAGATGTCTATCGAGAGAAAGAAGTGAGTCTACGCGAGAGGGCGCTTGATGCTCTGGTGGAAGTTGCGACTGATCCTGCAGCCTTCAGTTCCTTGACCAAATTCCTGGGAGATCAAGATGAGAAGCTAAGAGGGCGTGCTGCCGCTATCCTGGGGATGCTCAAGCCTGCTGAGCTGAACCCTGAGCATCTGATGGCCGTTGAACTTGCGCTCGAGTCTCGAAATCCGTTTATTCGCAGTGGGATGCTGCTCGCTCTGGGGAATATTCGTGCAGAACCTACGATTCCATTGATTGTTGCTCACGTCAGGGATGAGAACTTCTATGTACGCAAGGCCGCTATTGGAGCTTTATCACAGATGCCAACCGCTGAGGCAATTGCTGCACTTGGAGATGCCTTAAGTGACTGGGCCGAACCCATCCGGCTCGAGGCAGCTAGAGCCTTGAGAAATAGCCGTACACCTGAGGCCTTCTTGATGCTCAGACGAACGGCCTACGACGAAGAGTTGCCAGTGGTCGAGGAAGGGTTATTGGCCGGTACGGAAACCCCTGGAGAGGTAGGAGTTCTTCTTTTGGAGGCATTTGTGCGACATCCATGGGAGAGTGTCCGCCTCAAAGCAGTAGAGGCACTTGCAGAAAAGAAGCTCCCTGCTGTTGGCAAATCCCTGTTACCGGCCATCACCGATGAGAGGCCCATGTATCGTAATGCTCAATTGCGTGCCATCCAGGTTGTTGGCGAGCTGAGAAGCAGAGATGCTGCTAGCCCGTTAGCTCGGCTAGTAGGACGCAGTGATAGGCAACTCCGCGAATTGGCTGCCGAGGCGCTTGAGGCGATTGGTACTGCTGAGGTAGTGCCTGAGTTACTCAAGCACGTTAACAGCAAGAACTCAGCAGTTGTGGTCACGTCCGTCAAACTGCTAGGCATGTCACATTCAGAGGAGGCCACGTTACCCTTAATCTGCCGGCTGCATCAGAGCAATCCTGCGATCCAAATAGCTGTTGTGAGGGCCTTGGGGGAGATCGCTGACTGCAGAGCAAGTGAACCATTGGCTGGGATAGCGAGGCAAACCGATAACCATCGTTTGAGACAGGAAGTTGTCTCTGCATTGGGACGGATTGGCGATACGGTGGCGGTAGCAACACTCGTTTGGGCTTTGTGCCACCCTGACGAAGAGACGCACAGATGGGCTGAGTCAACGCTAACCCAGATCGACCCGTCACTGGTGAAGAATGCATTGATTGAACTCCTGAACCACTCATCCCCTCGTGTACGTCAGACATCTGCCAGGTTGTGTGGCCGACTCCACATAACGGACTCTGTAGATGCTCTTGTAGCACTACTTGACCGAGACAAGAATCCCTACATCCAAAGCGAAGCAGCACTGGCCTTGGGCAAGATAGGATCGCCTGGAGCTGTTGCTGCTTTGTCGCGCCTCGTGGAAACGGTGAAAGACAACCGCTATATCGCCAAAGCGGCAGTTGAAGCTCTGGTAGCTATCGGTTCACCTGATGCCGCCAAAGTAATAAGTGGTACACTTCAGCACTGGGCGCGCGAGGTACGCCTTAGCGCAGTGCAGGGTCTAGGACAGATCAACACCCAGTTTTCGATGAGTCGGTTGACACGGGCCATTGAAAGTGAGCAAGATGAGGAAATCCTAAGCGCCATGTTAGCGGCGCTTCAGAATGGCTCGGGCAATGCAGCAGCACAAGGTCTTGCATATTTCATGCATCATGCTCAGGAGGCAATTGCTGCGCAAGCAATGAGGGTATTAGTACAGAACGGCTCAGAGAGGGCAATACGTTCCTTGGTTGAGGCAATGGCCTTTGAAGAGGAATCGCTCCGCCTGATTGCCATCCAGGCAGTCGGTACTCATGGGGTCAAACAAGCTATCCCACGCTTGTTGGGGGCACTAAGACGCCCAAAGAAAGAAGATGAACCCACTCGCCGTGCGGCTACTCAAGCTTTAATCCAGATTGGCGCTAATTCATGCCTGCCAGATTTGTTCAAGTTGCTCGAACACCGCAGTCCCTATGTCCAGCAGGCTGCCTGTCGGGTGTTAGGCGGTCTGAAGGCCACTGAAGCGGTCCAGCCTCTGGCCAATCTGCTTGAAGTGGAGAATGCATACACCTGCCAAGCAGCCGCCGAGGCCTTGCGGCAGATTGCATCTGATGAGGCTGTGGAGAAGTTGATTGGAGTGCTCCAGCATGAGGATTGGCAGGTTCGGCGCGTAGTATTACGCGCTCTAGAGGAAATGAGGGTGGAATCATCTGTCCCTGTCATTGCAGAGATGCTGGATGATAGCATGTTCTATGTACGTCTGGCAGCAGTTAACGCCCTTGGAAGCATAGGGACGCCTGAGGCCATCAGAACACTCTGCCTAGCTGCTCTCGATCTAGCGCCGGACATTAGAGAAAAGACGCTAGAACTATTGAGTGCAGTCCCCCCTGAATCTGAGACAACTGATGTCGCTGCAGATGGTCTGCGCCTGCTACTGGTCGATAGCGACCATAACCGTCGCCGCCGGGTTATTCGATCTTTAGCCACCAATCCCAGTCATCGTGCTGTGCGGAGCTTGTTACAGGCAGTCGGTGACCGTGATCACGTTGTACGAGAGAAAGCGATTATAGCCTTAGGTAGACGCAAAGTGCTTGAGGCTCTAGAAGCACTCTTGGATGCCCGCTACGATCCCTCTGAATCAGTTCGCAAGGCTGCCGGTCGAGCCGTTGGTGAGATCAGATCTGAAGTTCTGGAGCAGCTTCTCGATCTAGCGACCAGAAAACGGACACAACGTATTGTTGACTGGTCGCGGTCCAGGTCTAAAGCTGAACGTCTAGTGGATCGAATTGGGTCAGAATGGGTAGCGCAAGAAATCATGCAACGGCTGAATATCCATCCCCAACGAAAGCGCCAGCAAGAACATGTAACTGCAGGCCGCCAGCCAGCTGAAGATGTGCGCTCTACCGAAACCTATATTCGGCTGTTGGGATGGACTGCTAATCCTGTTGGCCAGGATACTGTCCGTCGGGCCATGCGAGCAAGGAGTCGATTTGTCCGCCTGGCAGGAATTGAAGGTGCCGGTGATCTGGGCATGGAAGATGTAGTGCCCGATATTTTGAGATCTGCTCGGAGCGCTGATCTTCTTGAGAAGGTAGCTGCAATAAGGGCGCTGGTCCGCTTCAAATGCCAAGAAGCGATCCCTACTCTCAGAGCTCTAGTCAATGATGAGAATGCCCAGACTCGCGTAGCTGCTATCAATGCACTAGGCGAGCTAAAGGTGCACGAAGCAGAGAATGAGATCCAACAAGCTATACTAGATTCTGTTGATTGGGTACGAATTGCTGCTGTGGTAGCCATTGGCGAAATTGGGATCACCAAAGCTGTCCCGGCGCTAATTGAAGTCCTACAGGATCCTAATCCAGCCATTCGCGGGTGTGCAGCCAGTGCCTTGTCCAAACTGAATGCGAGGTCGGCAGCCAATGAGATAATTCCGCTCTTGAAGGACCCAGACCACCATGTTGTCGAGGCTGCCATACGAGCCTGTGGGCAGCTTCGGCTGGTGGAAGCCATCGATCCGTTGATTGGACTCCGTATGCAGGCCGAACCACCCTTGAACAACCGGGCGTCATTGGCATTGGCAGAGATCAACTCGCCCATGATAGTTGAGCGCCTTGCTCCATTCGCTCATAGCATCGACCCCAAACAGCACAGGTTGGCGATCCGAGCCTTGGCGCGTCTTGAACTCAAAGAGGCCCGTGATGCGCTGCACTCTCTGCTAGGGCACTATCATCCAGGTATTCGAGAGACTGTCGTTGAAGCGCTGAAGGAGAGCCCTGATGTTTCCATACACACGCCGATTCTGTGTGATGCGCTAGAGGACGATATAGATCGCATTCGCGGGAGTGCTATTAGGCTTCTCGCCTCGACCTGCCAAACGGAGTTCCATCCTCTCTTCGAGGCTGGACTCGGGGACGAAAGTCCCCAAGTCCGCCAGCAAGCAGCGCTGGCGTTAGGGCGACTGAATACACCGACCGCAGTTTCGGCATTGCTCTCAGCTTTAGAAGGCGAGGAGACAGACTTGGTTCGACGCGCGATTTTTCGCGCATTAGCAAGGCTGAGAACACCTGAAGCTTCGAAAGCATTGCGATATTGGCGCACGTCCGGCGATGCGAGCACTCGCTTGATTGCCATCGCTGCTTTTCAGGCCGAGCGGCTTAGCGAAGTGCTGGAAGAGACTACTTCCAGATCTCCCCAGGAGCGCCTGAGCGATCCCAATCCTTACATCTGCCAAGCTGCCATTCGTCAAGTTGGGGAACAGGGTCTTGTGGGGGCGATTCCTGCTCTGATTCCTATGTTGAAGGACCCCAATCCGTACACTTGCCGAGTGACAGTAGAGGCTTTGGGGTTACTTGGAGACCGCTCAGTGGTCGAGCCAGTCACTGGTCTAGTGGAATCACCTGATCCCAGAATCCGCTCAAAGGTAGCCGAGGCTTTGGGGCGCCTTGGTGATGAACGATCCCTAGAGCCGCTCATGAGATTGCTAGGCGATGATGCCATCCGCGTACGTTATGCAGCAATTGATGCCTTATTTGCCATTGGCAACACTCCATCTAGAGATATATTAGCTAGGCATCTAGCTCAAGGCGATCCCTCTTTGGCAATTCATATTGCGGTCAAGACAGGTGAACACTCTGATGTTGAGTGGCGGCAGGTCTTACTTCATGGGTTGCAGCACGAGGATGAGCACGTTCGTATTGAGGTGATACGACAGATTGCTGGTCATTCCGATCCTGTAAGTGTGAGCGGGATTCGGCAGTCATTGGGCGATCCGAATATCCAGGTGATTCGCGAGGCAATTGCCGCCGCGGGCGTTATAGGGTCTCGCGAATTGATTCCCCTTGTCGAAGAATTCCTATCACACGAGAACAGCTTCCTCCGTGCTGAGGCCGCCCGTGCATTAGGAAATTTGGGCGCGACCGAGAGTCTAGCGATGCTAGTCCGTGCTACGCACGACTCCATCAGACAGGTAACCAGCGCCGCAGCCCTGGCCCTTGGGCAGCTCAAACTCGAAGAAGCGATCCCAGCCCTGGCAGAGTTGGTAGAGCATCCTGAGAATCAGGTTGTCGTTTCGGCGATTCGGGCTTTGTCTCAAATTCAGACACCTTCAGCAGCCGCTGCTCTGCGAGAGGCTTTGGATCACTCCGACAAATTCGTTCGCGAAGAGGTGGTAGAGAAACTTCAGCGGTTCCCGCCCGATATCTATATGCCGTATCTTGTTGAGGCTGCCAGCGATGATAATCACTTCGTTCGTGAAAAAGCAGTCGAAGCCATGGGCATCCCTGAGCAGGTTTCAGCATGCCAGCCGCTTGCCCAGGCATTGGCCGATCCGAACGTATATGTTCGTATTGCAGCTATAGCTTCTTTGGAAAGGGTAGGCTGTGCGGATGCTCTGCCTGCTTTGGTTGAGAGGCTTGAGGATGCGAATTCCTTTGTCAGGGTCAATGCTATCAGGGCAATTGGGAAGATTTCTCAGGGTGAGTATCAGAACAGACTGGTCCGATTGTTGGAAGACTCAAACTCTTACGTTCGAGTTGCCGCTATCACAGCCCTGGCCTTGTGCCCCAGTCACACATGGTATGCCGCTGTTGCCGATCTCGCCAAGAATGATCCCATCTTGTCCGTGCAAACCGCTGCTCGCAAAGCCTTGCTGGAGGCTGCTACACCTGAGGCAACCCTCTATGTCCGTGAAATCGACCAAGAGGTCACAAGCCTTCAGGAGCTGCTGCAGACACCAGCTTTACAGAGTCTTCAGAACCAGCTATGTCAATATCAGAGCCAAAGGGCTCCGATTGAAGATGAAGAAGTACGCAATGATTTTATGCAGTGTTTGGCTCGTGCTTTTCTGACCAACGTGCCAGCTCTGCATTTCCTGGCGGGGAAATTGGTCACCAAGATCATTCATCCAAGTGCTATGTCTGTCTATGAATTAGCTATCCAAGACCCGTTACCGATCGTACGTCAGTTCGGGGCTCAGGCACTTGCGACCCTTGCTACCAGTGAAACTCTAAATAGGGCCCGACAATTGATGGCTACGGAGGATGTTCCGGATGTTCGGGCAGCTTTGATACGGAGCCTCAGGAAGGACGATTTGGGGGAGGTGGGATTCCAGATTCTGGAAGCCGCCTTGCGTGATCCAGATAGGGCTGTTGTCCAATCGGCTGTGAAAGCATTGGCTGAGATTCAGGATCCGCGATCTATTGGGTTGCTTTGTTCGGTAATTGGGCATAGCAGTGATTTTGTCCGTGAAGCGACTGTCAACGCACTGGGAAGACTCAAGGCGGTCGAGGCAATCAACTGTGTATGGAAAGCCACAAATGACTCAAGTTGGTATGTGCGACAGGATGCCATCTCAGCTCTGGCACAGATGGGGGATATCAAGGTTACTATTGAAGCTTGCCGAAAAGGTTTAGCCGATGAGCAGCAATATGTCCAGCTAACTGCCATCCAGACGCTGCAGAATACTGTGACGGCTGATGCAATCCCATTGCTCTTGAGCAGCCTGAATCATGATCGTCCTGGGGTACGCGCTGCGGCAGTTCAAGGTATCAGGGCTTGTCTAGACGTCCGGGCACGACCAGAGTTTGCTACCGTCGACTGGGAAAAGGCTGTTACTGCCCTGAAACATCGTTTTCAGAATGAAACAGACCTGCATGTCCAACTGATGATTGTTGATGCACTGGACTCATGGGAGCCACGAGCTGCAGCTGAGTTTCTCCAGCCCTATCTTCTCGAGCGAAGTACGCCTCTGCGTCGCAGAGTATTGGCTCTCTGCGAACGGGCCGGGGAACTCTCCTATGGCTATCTGCAGACCGAATTTCAGCGCCGAAGAGCCGATCTGCCGATTGTTGTCCGCCGAGACATAAGTTGGGCTGCGAGTCGGAGCCATCCTCAGCAATGTCTTCGGCTTCTCTTGACATCTCTAGGCGACAGCGACGACTTTGTAAGAGCTAACGCTGCCTATGGCCTCGGGCAAACGGTGGACCTGTCGGCTATTGGACCGCTCGCTCAATTACTCAGGGATCCGGCAAGACTAGTGCGTACGACCGCCTACCGTGCACTGCAATCTCTGGCTGAGCGTCACAGCGCCCCCAGGCATATCGCAGTTGATACACCAAGGCAAGATGAATCTATGGACTCGCTCACCGATCCAATAGACCAACTATTGGCATGGCTCAATGAGCGTAATGTTCAAGTTGATCAAGCCTCGCGAGATACTATCCGCGAGGACTTAGCTGCTCAATCTATGGAGGAGATAGTCACACAAGTTGCAAGCAATAACTGGCTAGATCGTTGGTATGCAGTGATTGCGCTTGGTGAGTATCGAAGCCCGGAAGCAGCAAGTACCCTTGTTCGCGTTTACCTGGGTGACGAGAACCAAACAGTCAAGTCTGATGCTGGCCGAATGCTGAGGCAAATGCCAGCGAGTATTGTCAAAGGTGCCATCGAAGGCCACTTGCAGAACAATAATCTGGTCATTGATAGCCGTACCCGAAGACATCTCTCAGACCTACGTGCTTCCATATTCTCTGATGCCTCAATAGACTGAGTGCCGTGGTTAGGAGCTTGCACAAGCCTGATGTGCCTTCAGGCCGAACTGCCACGGAGCGAGGCAACCACCCACTTGAGACTTGGCGTCAAGCTCTCCCTCAAGTCACGCAAGGTGGACACACGGAACGGGGTAGCCCGGCTATGCTTTTCATCGACCCTGCTCTTGCGCGTCGATTAGAACTGGCGCATGGGTGGCGGGGAGTGGAATATGCGCGCGCCCAGGGTAGGTTGCACCTTGGCGTTCATGTCAGGATCGAACCAGTGGCAGGGGGCTATGCCATCTATGCCGGGGAGGGCTCTCCCCTCAACCGGGCCGTTGGCCTGGGCCTGTCCGGGCCGGTTACCAAGACGGACCTCGAGTCTGTCGAGCAGTTCTATGCCGGTTGTGGTGCTCCGCCGCGGGTAGATCTCTGCCCCCTGGCCGATCCGTCCTTGCTCGACCTGCTCAAAGTGGGTGGCTACCGCCTGGAGGAGTTTTACAGCGTGTTGGTGCGCGCTTTGGCTGAGGACGCCGTACCTGTACCTCCGCCGGCGGAGATACGGACCAGCCAGGCCGGTCCAACAGAAGCGGAACTATGGATCACCACAGTGGCGCAGGGCTTTGGCGACCAGGAGAGCCCGGCCCAGGAGACGCTCGATCTGCTGGCCCCGAATTTCCATAGCGCGAACGGGACCTGCTTTTTTGCCTGGCTGGATGGACAGCCCGCCGGCGGTGGAGCGATCTACATTCACGAGGGGGTAGCCGAAGTAGGGAGCACCAGCACTCGTCCGGCCTTCCGGCGACGGGGTGTCCAGACGGCGCTGCTCCAGGCGCAGGTCGTGGCCGCTCGAGAGCAGGGGGACGATTGGGCGCTGACCATCACCTCGCCGGGCAGTGACTCGCAACGGAATATGGAGCGGGCAGGGTTTCGGCTGGCCTACACCAAAGCGATCCTGGTGGCGTATCTGCTACCATTGCGACAGGAGGGGAGGAGATGAGTGATTTAACCTTTTTCACTGCACGTCAATTGGCAGAAGCGATTCGCGGAGGCCAGGCCTCGGCTACGGAAGTGGTCCGAGCGCATCTCGATGCCATTGCTCAGCACAATCCGGCCCTGAACGCTATCGTCACCCTGGACGAGGAACGAGCCCTGCAGCGGGCCCAAGAGGCTGACGTTGCGCTGGCACGAGGAGAGGTATGGGGGCCTCTGCACGGCGTCCCCATCACGATCAAGGACGCCTATGAAACTGCCGGGCTACGCACTACCAGCAGCTTCAAGCCCCTGTCGGATTACGTGCCCAGGCAGGACGCCACAGTCGTCGCTCGTCTGCGCGCGGCAGGAGCGATCATCCTGGGGAAAACGAACATGCCGGAAATGGCGATGGACATTCAGACGAACAGCCCGCTGTTTGGGCGCGCCAACAATCCGTGGGACCTGGGCCGCACGCCGGGAGGAAGCACCGGCGGCGGTGCTGCGGCAGTGGCGGCGGGACTATCTCCGCTGGAGATGGGCAGCGACGTCGCCGGGTCTCTCCGTATCCCCGCTCACTTCTGTGGCGTATGTGGACTCAAGCCAACGGAGCACCGTGTGCTCGGGACGGGGCACATTCCCGGTCTACCGGGAGAACCGAAAGGTGTGAGATATCTGGCAGCATTTGGCCCGCTGGCCCGTTCCGTCGAAGATTTGAGACTGTGCCTGGCGCTCATTGCCGGGCCGGATGGCCAGGACTGGGACGTACCGCCAGTTCCACTGGACGATCCGGCACCGCATCCCTTACGCGAGTACCGCTTCGCCTGGACGGACGATTTCGGGGGCGTGCCGGTGACGTCGGACACGCGGGCAGCCCTGGAGAAACTGGCGGAGACGCTCGCCGGACTGGGGTGCTGCGTCGAGCGCCACAACCCACCAGGCTTTGACTTTGATGCCGCCTGGCAAACTTATGGGGAGATCTTCGGGACAGGGGTCGGAGTGGGTATGCCTTTTCCCCAGCGCCTGCTGGGTCACCTGTTGGGACCCATCATGTACAAGGATGAACCCGGATACCGCGCCGTGATGCGGGGCTGTGGTCTGAATATGCAACGCTACGTGAGCGCGTTGTCCCGCCGGGACGCTTTGATCGAGTCAATGGAACGGTTCCTGGCCGGATGGGATGCCTGGCTCTGCCCGGTGTCCTCGACGCCCGCTTTCACCCATCGCAAACCGGCTACAAAGGGGCCTGGCCAACCCATCGAAGTGGACGGCCAACCAGTTCCCTACTGGGTGGGTAGCGTAAGCCACACGAGTGTCCTGAATCTGACAGGAAACCCGGTCGTCGTATTGCCGTTGGCCCGGTCGAGAGACGGCCTGCCCATTGGCGTACAAGTGGTGGGAAAGCGTTGGCGCGACATGGGACTCCTTGCGATCGCAGAGCAACTTGAGAAGGTAAGCGGGCGTTTTCAACGTCCACCGGGGTACTGAAAGGGCGAGACCGGGTTTCGAGAAAAAAGGAGGCACTAAAATGTCAAGGGTTTCTCACGTGATATTTGCCGCTCTTTTGGTCACATTACTGGTAGCGTGCTTGGGCAAGACAGCAACGCCAACGCCCGTCGCTCTAGTTCCCACATTAACGAACACGCCCGTGCCGCCGACTCTTACGCCAACACCAACGGACACGCCCACTGCCACGCCCACACCCACTCCTGTCCCTTCTCTCTCCGGCCGGGTGACGGATGCAGCGACTGGCGAAGGC
>Ga0315288_10002995_pt1 | contig 21559 bp, 14 predicted proteins | sample YL17G11_20_MG_FD_203454 | JGI IMG/M metagenome (GOLD analysis project Ga0315288, IMG submission 203454) | Sediment microbial communities from Yellowstone Lake, YNP, Wyoming, USA - YL17G11_20 | ecosystem: Environmental > Aquatic > Freshwater > Lake > Sediment | place: USA: Wyoming | collected...
TTCCGCCTGGATTCGTCCCTGGGGCGGTCGAAGATTTTCGCCCAGATCGGCGGGGCTTACCATTTTTACAGGGAACGATGGGACGATCGCGACCTCGCCGTAGACGGGCGGATCGGCGGGGCGTTCCTGGCGGCCGGTGTCGAAATCCCTCTCGGACCGAGGTGGGCGCTCCAGCTTCGCGGGGAATACATCTCCGTCCCGACGGACAAAGGCGGACCGCTCGAGCCGAGCGTGGACCTTGGAGGGCTGGACGCCGTCCTGGGGATCGTCTACCGGTTCGGGCGTCGTCAGTAATTCAACCGTCCTTCGTCCCGGCGCCGGGAAAGGACGGCGATCATGTCCTTGGTCATAGCCGCCAGGTCGAAGTCCGGACTCCATCCCCATTCTTCGAGGGCCGCCGAGTCGTCGAGAGACTCGGGCCAGGAGTCGGCGATCGCCTGGCGGAAGTCGGGCTGGTAGTCGGCGATAAAGCCCGGGATATGCCGACGGATCTCGGCGGCGAGCTCGCCGGGGGTGAAGCTCATGGCCGCGACGTTGAAATCGGCGTGATGGCGTAGGCGGGCGAAATCGGCGTCCATGAGGTCGAGAATCGATTTCAGGCAATCGGGCATGTACATCATCGGCAGACGGGAATCCTCCCTGAGGAAGCAGGTGTAGCGGCCGTTCTTCACGGCCTCGTAGAAAATCGCCACGGCGTAATCCGTGGTCCCGCCGCCGGGAAGCGTCTCGTGGCTGATGATTCCCGGAAAACGGCAGCCGCGGACGTCCACGCCGAAACGGCGGACGTAGTAATCGGCCAGGAGCTCGCCCGCCACCTTGGTGACGCCGTACATGGTCTTGGGCCTGAGGATCGTGTCCTGCGGCGTTCGAATCCGCGGTGTTTCCGGACCGAAGGCCGCGATCGAGCTCGGGATGAACACCCGAACGAGGCCCAGTTTCCGGGCGGCCTCGAGGATGTTGTGCGATCCGGTCATATTGACGTCCCAGGCCAAATGGGGCTTTTTTTCGCCGGCGGCCGAAAGGATGGCGGCGAGGTGATAGACCGTGTCGATCCGGTGCTTAAGAATAATCTCCTCGACGCGATCGGCCTTCGTGACGTCCAGAAATTCGAACGGGCCTTCGGGGGCGCAGGCGCCTTGGGGGAGCGGCTGGATGTCGGTCGCTAGGACGTTGGCGTCGCCGTATTTCAGGTAGAGGGCCTTCAGGAGTTCGGTGCCGATCTGCCCCGAAGCTCCGGTGATCATGATGCGTTTCGTGATGGGGGTCATGAGTGCGCCTTCCGGGATGAGGATGACAAGGGGCCTTTATAGCATAGCCCGCCGGTTGAAATCAAACCCCGAAAAACGTATCCTGGAGGCGATGCGCGAGGGACGGATCGCACTCGTGACCGGGGCGGGCCGGGGCTTGGGCCGGGCGATCGCCGTCCGCCTCGCCGAGACCATGGCGGGCGTCGCCGTCCATTATCGGTCCCATCGCCGCGGGGCCGAAGCGACCGCCCGGCTTGTCCGGGACCGGGGCGCCGCGGCGGAGATCGTCCCCGCCGATCTTTCGGACGAGGCCGCGGCGAAAAAGCTCGTCCGGGACGTCGAGCGGGTGTTCGGCCGGATCGATGTCCTCATCAACAACGTCGGCCCCATCCTCTTCAAGCCCTGGGATAAGCTCTCCGCGGCCGCGTGGGAATCCGTGTTCCGCGGCAACCTCTTGTCGGCGTATTATTGCCTCAAGTCCGCCCTCCCAGGGATGCGGCGCCGCCGTTGGGGCCGGGTGGTCAACATCGGCTACGGACGGGCCGAGCATCTCGCCGCCTTCCCGACGATCCTTCCGTATGCCGCGGCGAAAACGGGGCTTCTTCTTCTGACGAGGACGGCGGCGGCCTCTGAGATCGGCTCGGGGATCATGGTCAATATGGTTTCGCCCGGGCTCATCGAAGGCGGGATCCTGCCCGGAGGCCGGACCGCCGCGCGCCTCCGGCTGGGCGCCCCGGCCGATGTCGCCGCGGCCGTGGCCTTCCTGGCGGGCGAGGAGGCCGGCCGGATCACGGGGACGAATCTCATCGTCGCCGGAACGTGGAAAATGTAGCCGGAATAAGAAAAAATTAGTATTGGCATTTCCGCCTGGTTAGAACATAATAAAGGCAGTATCGTTATGGCTGAAGAACGATTGAAAGGCATCGTCTTATGCGCCGGCCGCGGGGCCCGGCTACAGCCGCTGACGGACGATCTCCCCAAGTGCCTGCTCGAATTCGAAGGCCGGGCCATTCTGGGAAACTGTCTGGACAGCTTCCGGGCCGCGGGCATCGAGGACATCGTCCTCGTCACGGGCTATCGTCAGGACCTCATCGAGACGTTCCTCGCCGAGCGCGGCGATGAGAAAGTGACCTTCGTTCGGAACGAACGTTACGCCGAAACCAACACCGCCTATTCCCTCAACCTGGCCTTGCGGGTCATGGATTCCGGCTTCGTCTTGGCCAACGGGGACGTGTTGTATGACCGGGCGATCCTGGAGGACCTGGTCGCCCACCCCGCGCCCAATTGCATCGTCGTCGATACCGACATCCCGCTCGACAGCGAGGAAGTCAAGGTCTTTGTCCAGGACGGCCGGGTGGCGGACATCGGCAAAAACCTCGATCCGCGCCTGAGCTTCGGCGAGGCGATCGGGCTCTATAAAGTCGGTCCGGCCCTCATCGGCGATTTACGGCGGATTTTCGACGACCTCGCCCGGCGGGCGGAATTTCACCATTTTTTCGAGAAAGGATTCCAGAGCATCTGCGCGGAGGGCGGGACGGGGGAGAGGGCCTTCGCCGTCACACCCACCGGACGCCGGCCCTGGGTCGAAATCGACACCCATGAGGATTTCGCTTATGCCCAGCGAGAAGTCGCTCCCCGGCTCCGACGCTGATTTCGACTACCGTCGGTCCGTCTTGAAAAGCGAAAACCGGCATACTCCCAAATTTCTTCAACTCAACAAGTATCTCAATCGTCCGGCGGCGTCGCTCATCGTCCGGGCCGTCTTCCGGACGCGGGTCACTCCCAACCATCTCACCGTGCTCTCGTTCCTCATCGGTTTGGCCGGCGCCTTTTGTTTTTTTCAAGGACGAACGCGATGGGTCATAGCCGGCGGGATCCTGATCGAGATCTCCTCGATCGTCGATTGCGCCGACGGCATGCTCGCCCGGGCTCGCGGCCAGATGAGCGAATTCGGAGCCTACCTCGACCTCGTCTTCGACCGGGTGAACGAGTTCTTCCTCATCACCGGCTATTCCTACGGGTTTTATCGCCTAACCGGGCGTCACGACGTCTTTATCTTGGGTCTGGTGACGTGCGGCCTTTATTTTCTCCAGACCACGTTTCATTATCTCCTGAAGGATTATTTTCGGGATCCGACTCACGGCGAAACGGCCGAAATCCGGGCTTGGCTGATGTTTCTGCCGGGCGTGTTCGCCGGGGCGAACAGAATGGACTGGGGGGTTTACGTCCTTTTCGCCGCGTCTCTCTCCATCCTCACCTTCCAGATCGCCCGCTTCTTCCGGTCGCGGCCGATCAAAAATCCTTGATGTTGACCGGACTTTTCCAGATGGCCAGGAGTCCGACGCCCACCCAGACGAGGGTCACGATCCGGCGGACGATGGCCATGGACATGGCCGTCGAAGCGTTCCATCCGAGCAGAGCGAAAATGCCGACGTTGGCGACTTCGTAGACGCCGACCGATCCCGGGATCGTCGGCAGGAGGAGGGCCACGTTGCCCAGGGTGATGATGAGGAAGCTTTTGAAGATCGTCACTCCGGGCACGTGGAGGAAGGTCATCGTCACGAAAATTTCAGCCACCCAGAAAAAGAAGGTCAGGCAATAATGGAGGGCGACGAGGGGCATCTTCCGCCGCCGGCCCCGGTAAAAATCGGAGACATGGGCGTCGATGTCCTGGATGTGGGAGCGGTTCCGCTCGATGAACTTGAAGCGAAGGCCGACCTTCGCCATAGCGTCGATGATCCCGATGAACATCCCTTTTTTTTGGCGGACGATCAGAAACAAGACCAGCAGGACGATGATGCCGATGAACACCAGGAAAACGGTCCGGGTCGAGCGGGGCATCGAGAAACGGGCCAGGGCGACGAGGACCGCCGCAATCGTGAAGAACGACATCGTGACGATTTCGGTCGTCTTGTCGATCACGACCGTGGCCATGCTGCGGCGCCGGCTCGATCCTCCGACCATGAGGGCCCGGAGCGGCTCGCCCCCCAGCATGGCCGAAGGGGTGAGGTAGCTGACGGCGTAAGAGGCCAGGCGGGCCTTGAGCATGCGGAGGAAGGGGACGCGGCGGTCATAGGCGACGAAAACGATCTGCCAGCAGATCGTCCGCAGGATCCAATAGACGAGCCGCATCCCGACCAGGATGAGGAAATGGGCCCAGGTCAGCTTCTGGATCTGGCGGAGAATCTCGGACGGCCCGGTCTTGTAGATCAGAAAAGCGAAAAGGGCGAGGCCGAAGAGGATTGAGATCCGGATGATTTTCTTGCGCACGCCCGTCCGTCGTCCTTAAAAATCCATACTCTAGTACGATCAGGGGGCAAAAGCAAACCGAAGGCAGGGGGCATAGCGTTTCGATGGAAAGTCGGTTAAACTCATCGGGATGAAGTCGCGATTTCGATTTTGGATCTTGATGGCGACGACGGCCGCCCTTGTGACCGGGGCGGCTTGCGATTCGCAACGCGCCCTGGCCCGGAAGAGAATCAAGACAGTCGAATGCGGCCTCCTCCGGGCCGTGTACTTGAGCGGCCTATCGCCTGAAAAGCTGACCCTGGCCGATCGCCTGTCCTTCTACCGCGTCCCGGGCATCGGCTTGGCCGTGATCGACGGCCGGCGCGTGGAGTGGGAGAAATCGTACGGGGAAAAAGACGGCCAAACCGCCGCGCCCCTGACCTCGGAGACGCTCCTCCAGGGCGGGGCGTTTAGCCAGATGATCGCCGCCGCCGTTTCGCTTAAACTTGCCGAGCGGGGCGTTCTGAGTCTCGATGAGGATATTCGGTCCAGGCTCTCCTCCTGGGCTTTTCCGTCCGAGTTCGCCGCTAACGAGACTCGGCTGACCGTCCGAGCCCTGCTTTCCCACAGCGCCGGCTTATCGGACCAGGCGATTCCCGGCTACGGCCGCGACGAGCCCATTCCGACCCTCGCTCAAATGCTCGACGGCGCCAAACCGGCCCATAACGGGCCTCTGTGGGTTCCGCCGCGGCGAAGCTCGGCCGCGAAAACGAGATATTCCGAGGCCGGCTATGTCCTTCTGGAGAAATATCTCGAGGACGTTACGGGAAAGCCTTTTGCCGCCCTCGCCCAAGAAATGGTCCTGGGGCCGCTCGGCCTCAAGAACAGCACCTTCGACCAGCCTCTTCCCGAGAATTTCCGCGAACGCGCCGCCTCCGGCCACCTCCGCGAAGCCCGTCCGGTCGCGGGCCTGGGGCAGACATATCCCCACAAAGCCGCGTCGGGTTTGTGGACAACTCCGGTGGATTTCGCCTCTTTTCTCCTCGACCTCCTCCACTCGGCGACGGGCGGGACGGGAAAGATCCTCTCGCCGGCGTCGGCCCGGACACTTCTCAGCCCCCAGGCCGAAAGCTACGGTTTCGGTTTTCTCGTCGCCGGCGCCGGAGACGACATCCAATTCAAACTCCGGGCCAAGACCCACGGCTTCAGCGCCTTCATGGTCCTTTACCCCGTCAAGGGACGGGGCGCGGTCCTGATGGCCGACTCGGACAACGGGCCGTTCCTCATCGATGAGATTCTGGCCGCCCTGGCCGAAGCTTACAAATGGCCGGATTACGCCCCCGAGCAAAAGCAGGTCTTGCGGTTGGCCGCCGGGATATACGAGTCGTTTGTCGGGCGGTACGAAGTTAATCCCGCCTACGTCCTCGATGTCCGCTGGGAGGACTATTATCTCGTCATCCAGCCGACCGGCCAGGCCGCGACGAAATTCTACGCCGAAGGGCAGTCCCTGTTCTACTCGACCGATCCGTACATCCGGATTCAGTTCCTGAAGGACCGGGACGACCTGGTCACCGGTCTCGTCCTCCGGCAGCAGGATTTCGAGCTCGAAGCCAAAAAAATTTCGTAAGGCTCAATCCCGGCCGGATTTCTTCAGAACTTGGGGAAGGCCGTCCTTCTTCATCGCCGCCTCGATCTCCGCGACCGTCCGGGGAATTCCCGCGGTGAGGTTTTCGCAGCCGGTCTCGGTGATGAGAATCGTGTCCTCGACCCGGACCCCGAGGTTCTCGGCGGCATAGACGATAAGCGGCTCGTTGGCGAAGACCATCCCGGGTTTGAGGACCTGGGGGCCGCCGCCGACGTCATGCGTCGCCATTCCGACGTAATGGCCGAAGCCGCCGCGCAGGCGTTTGAAATAGTCCTTGGTCGGGTCGAATCCCTGCTTGGCCAGGATCTCGTCGACTTCCCTGCGGCACTGGTCGGCGGTCAGACCCGGACGGTAAACCTTCATGTTGGCTTCATGGACGGCCAGGGCCGCCTCATAGACCTCCTTCTGCCGCGGCGTGAACTTTCCGTTGGCCGGATAAGTGACGGTGATGTCGATATCGTAGTAATCCAGGTCGGGGCCCGCATCGACGACCAGAATATCCCCGTTCAGGAGCTTGCGATTGTGGCGGGCGTAATGAAGATAAGGATGGTTCTCGCCCGAGCAGATGATCGTCCCGTAGGCGCTTTCCTGAGCGCCTTCCTTTTCGAAGACGAAGTTGAGCACCGCCGAAACTTCGTATTCGAACATGCCCGGCCTGGTCGCCTGAATCATGGCCGTATGGGCCAGGACGCCGATCTTACCGGCCTTGCGGAGCACGGCGATCTCGGCGGGCGATTTGATCGTCCGCAGCTCCCAGATGAACGCCGAACAATCCCTGACCTCGAGCTGGGGATAGCGGTCCTTGAGAATTTTGACGAACTGGAGCTCCCGGGTCAAACGGCCGTCCCAGGGATGGAGGGTTATGTTCCGCTGAAGGGTCGAGAATTTCTCCCGGCTGGCTTCGCGATACAGTTCTTCGGGGCTGAAGGGCGTATATAAGACTTTCGCCCGGGCGGCGAGGGCCCCAAGCTGCTGAGTCAGGCTCTCAAAGGGTAGGACGCGGTCGATCCCCGTGACCTCGCGCGCATTCTTGACGAGGGCGGCGTCGATGCCTTCGGCCCGGGCCTGATCCTCGGTGGCGGTGAAGAACAGCGTCGTCGTCTTCGTCGCGCCGTCGATGATGACCGCCGCGTTCGGGATCTCGACGCCGGTGAGGTAAAGAAAGTCGTTCGCCTGGGCATAAAGATAATAGCTCGCGATCGGCTGGGCGCCCCAGATGACGGCCGCGCCGTCGGGGATTTTTTCCATGAATTTGAGGCGGCGGGCGGCGTACTCGGCTTTATCGAAGAGGGTCGCCGCCGGAAGGGCCGTCGTCAAGGCAACGATGGCGGCGAAAGTCAAAACAACGCGGGTGCGGGTGTTCATGGCGGGCCTCCTCGCTGAATTATAGCCGCCGTTGTTCCAAATGAAAAGGCGCTGTCCGTTGACCAGTTTAGGTGCCGCATAGCCTCGATCGAGTCCGCACCCGAGAACGGCCTGCACTCCAGATCGGGTTTGAAGGTCCGCCCCTCGGCGCTCCTTCTCGGCGCCTCGGATCTTACGCTCTTCCCCCTTCACCAGCTCGTAGACTTCAAGTCGGCCTTGATGGTCTCTGGAGCTTCGGCGTCCGCAGCCGGGAACCTCGAAGAGCGCCTGCGGGGCGGCAAACCCTCATCACGTTCCGGCCGTTCCCGTTTGCGGCCGGCGATCGAAGAAGGAGAGCGCGCACGAATAACTTTTTCGACGGTTAGGAAAAGCCGGGTTTGACATCGGGGGAAAGCCATCCTATAGTCGAAAGGCGAGGCTACCATGACGAAGGTCAAACGTATCGGAATTCTGACGGGCGGCGGAGACTGCCCGGGCATCAACGCCGTCATCCGGGCCGTGGCCAAGCGGGCCATCCTCGAGCACGGCTGGGAGGTCATCGGTTTCGAGGACGGCTATGACGGGTTGATCCACAACCGGTTTTGTCCGCTCACGTATGAGGACGTTTCGGGTATCCTGACGCTCGGGGGCACGATCCTCGGCGCCTCCAAGATCTCGAATCCTTATCAGTACGCCGTCTCGAAAGGGATCGGAATCGCGTTCGAGGATGTGTCTCCGGCGGCCATCGCCAACGCGAAGGCCCACGGCCTCGACGCTCTTGTCGCCATCGGCGGCGACGGGACGCTCGGGATCGCCTGCCGGCTCATGAAGGACGGCCTGCCCATCGTCGGCGTTCCCAAAACGATCGACAACGACCTCGGCGGCACCGAGATCACCTTCGGGTTCGACTCGGCCGTCGCGATCGCCACCGAGGCGATCGACCGCGTCCATTCGACGGCTCAGTCCCATCACCGGATCATGATCGTCGAGGTCATGGGCCATAAAGCGGGCTGGATCGCCCTTTACGCCGGCGTCGCGGGCGGGGGCGACATCCTCCTCATTCCCGAAATCCCATACTCCCTCCAGGCCGTCCTGGCCAAAGTCCGGGAGCGGCAAAAACGGGGCAAGCGGTTCAGCATCGTCGTGATTGCGGAAGGGGCGAAGCCGCAGGGCGGAGACGTCGTCGTGAAGAAGATCGTGGAACGGGCTTCCGACCCGATCCGGTTCGGCGGCGTCGCCTTCGTTCTGGGCGAGGAGCTCGAGAAGGCGACCGGGATCGAAACCCGGGCCGTCGTCCTCGGACATCTCCAGCGCGGCGGATCGCCCACGGCCTTCGACCGGATTCTGGCCACCCAGCTCGGCGCGGAGGCCGTGACGCTTATCGCCCGGGGCGAATTCGGCCGGATGGTCGCCGTCCAAAAAGGCGAGATCGCCTCGGTTTCCTTGGAAATTCCCGGCGCTGGACCGCGGCTCGTCCCCGCGGACCATCCGCTCCTGGCCGCCGCCCGGGCCATCGGGACGAGCTTCGGCGACGAAATCTGAGCCTTAGAAATTGAAGGTATAGCTCGCCTTGAGGGCGATGGTCCGGCCGCTGGAGGTGGGGGGAAAGGGGATTTTCCCGGCGCGATCGGCGTTGAGCCCTTCGTTATAGACAAGATAGACGTCGGTCCCCTCGCCCGGATTGTAGCGGAGCCGGAGGTTGCCGATCACGGTGTCGTCGGCGCCGTTGTACTGGACGAGGGCGCTCGCCGCGAACTTGACGCTGAGCGTGGCCAGGACCCGGAGTTGGGCCAGGGGTGCGAAGAACGACTGGCCGCGTTCCGGGAACCGGACGAGATTGTACTGAAGCAGGCCCCCGATCTCAAAGTCGGGAATGCCCGACCACGTCGGCATCGCCCCCGCCGAGATCCGCCAGCCGTCGTAGTAGGCCCCCGCTTCCGCGGCGAATCCTGTGTTGAAGAGGTTTCCGGGAGGCGATTGAACGGCGAGCGCCACCCCGGGAAAGGTATACCGTCCGGGCGGCACCGTGACCTCGTCGGAGAGCTCGAAATCCTCGGCGATGTTTTCGTGCATCAGCTTGGGCCAGATCATTCCCGAGAAACCGTTCTTGGCCGAGAATTCCCAGCCCGGGCCGATCTCCACCGATTCGATCGTTTTCGTGGTGTTGCTCCAGTAGAATCGGCCCTCGAGGAAGACGTCATGGTTCGTGAGCGGCGAATCCTTTCCCGGAAACCAGCCATAGAGCCATCGGTTGAAGAGGCCGGTATAATTCTCCCGCATCATGAAACCCAGGCCGGGATCGAAGTCGGGGCCGGCCCGGGAAAAACGGACCGTGGCGCCCAATCCTTTTTGCGTCCGGCGTTCCCAAATCAGGGCGATTTTCGCCGCGTCGAGCGAAAGAGGCCTGTTGGCCGCGCCGTCTTCGTAGGTTTGGGCCCAATGGAAGGAGAGATAATCGTCGCCGCGGACGCGCCAAATCCCGTCAAATCCATAGGCGACATTGTAGCGGCCGTCCGTTCCGATCCGGCTGGTGGCGATCCCCCCGATATAGGAATAAGGATTGATGACTTGGCGGCGAAGCCGAAGAACGCCGAAATTTTCCGAAGGAACGTCGTCGAGGGACGCGGTCTGCATGTCCAGGAAACCGAGGTCCCAGCCGCCCAGACGCCCGACGATCCGGGCGCCGCCGTAGATGCGGACGGGCCGGTCGTCGGCGAGGCCGATCCGGCGGCTGTAGAAAAGCGTGTTCGGGCCGCCCATATTGAAATCGAAGTTGCTCGATCGCTCTTGAAAAAAGAGCCGCTTTTCGGGAAAAAAGAGCGAGAACCGGGTCAAGTTGACCTGGACGTCGTCGGCCTCGACCTGGGCGAAATCGGTGTTGGCCGTGACGTCGAGGGTCAGGTTGCTCGTGAGGCCGTACTTGACGTCCAACCCGAGTTCGGCCTTCGGGTCGCTTTCGCGGATGTAGGCCGTCTCCTCGTCATTGAGGTTGCTCGTCCGGCTGAACCCCCCGAGAACATACGGAGTGATGTAGAGCGGCTTGCGGGGGCGCAAGCCGGGCCAGGCGATCTCTTGGGCTTGGGACGGCTTCCAGGCGCTCATGTCCCCCCAGTTTTTCGGGATCGCGGGGAAGACGTCGGTTTCGTTTTTCCGGGAGATCCAGCGGAAGGCCGAAACACCCATGACGACCCGGCCGTCCTTTTCCTGGAACCGGAGGCTGGAGAGGGGAATCCGCATCTCGACGAACCAGCCCTCCGCCGTCCGGACCGCGGCGACGTCCCAGAACGTGTTCCAGCTCAGGTTCATAGGCATATCCATCGGCGACGACATCTGGCCGTCGCGGAAGATCGCCGCGTCGAACCTCAGTCCCGACGGCGTCGTGAAAAAAGCCAGGGCGTTTTCTTTGTCGTTGAAGGTGTCGAACAGGATCCCGAACCAATCGGTCGTGGCGACCATGGCGTCGCGTTTCTTGGTCGGAGATTGGATCTTGTCCGGATCGCGGTCGTAAAGGCGCCCGGCGACATAGATACATTCGTCGTCGTAGCCGAGGAGGGCTTCGGTCCGTTCGGAAGGCGGTTCCCCGAAGTTCGGGGCCTGCATGATCATCGGAAAAGGCCGAACGCCTTCCCAGGCCGTTTCCCGGCTGGGGCCGTCGAGGGTCACCGGCCCGGAGAGGCGGGAAATGACGATTTGTCGGGTCCGAGGCAGGTTGAGAAGGTCGAGGGCTTGGAGCGGGGCGGCCTGGGCAGGGAGCGAGGACGGCAGCGCGGCCAGAGCCGCGGCGATCAAGAGAATCCGACGTTCTCGCATGGGGTCGATATAGGATACTCGCCGCTTCGCCGAGAATCAAATTACTTCAAGCCTCCGTCTAGGACCTCCGGGGGACACGACCTTGCCGGATGCGTTTTCTCGCTCGAATAGAAAAGTGTCGGACGGTCGGCTGGTCGCCGGCTTGACCCGGGCGCGAAAAAGAAATAAGGTTGAGGACAAAATCGTCGTTTTTGGAGGAGGAGACGGATGAAAACTCACAAGAAAACATGGCTCGTCGGGCTCGCGGTTCTGCTTGTCTTCGCGACCGCATTCCCCCAGAAAATCCACGAAGAATACACCAAGAAAATCCGCGAATACACGACCGATCCTCATTTCTCGACGAAGTATGTGGACTACCTGCCGTACGCGGCCGGCGTCCCGACGCCGCTCGAGGTCCTTGGGCGCGTCGTCGGCGCGCCCAACGTCCTGAGCTATTCTCACGAAGTCTATAAATATTTGAACGCTCTGGCCAAGGCGACGCCGCGGGTGAAAATCTTCACCATCGGCAAGACCGAAGAGGGGAGGGACTGGATCGTGGCGGCCATCGCCGACGAGGCGACGATCCGGAATCTAACTCGCTATAAAGAGATCACCGCGAAGCTCGCCGATCCCCGGAAGATCTCGGACGCCGAAGCGAAGACCCTCATTAAACAGGGCAAGCCGATCTACTGGGCGACCGGGGGGATGCATTCGGGCGAGACCGGCTCGGTCGAAATGCTGATGGAGTTGGCCTACCGCATCGCCGTGGACGAGTCGCCGTTCATCAAAACGATCCGGGAGAACTCGATCGTCATGATCACCCCGATCCTCGAGGTGGACGGCCGCGACAAATACGTCGATACGGCCATGCTTCCGCGGAAGGACCCCAAGGCCTCTTTCACGACTCGGCTCATTTATTGGGGAAAGTACGTTTCCCACGACGACAACCGGGACAATATCGGCCAGGCTCTAGCGCTTTCGAAATACATCATGAAGGTCGCCCTCGACTATCACCCCCAGGTCATGCACGACCTCCACGAATCCGCTTCGCATCTTTACATCTCGACCGGTTCCGGGCCGTATAACGCCTGGCTCGACCCGATCGTCATCGACGAATGGCACCAGATGGCCTATAACGAGGTCAACGGGATGACCCGCGAGGGCGTTCCCGGCGTCTGGACGCACGCCTTCTACGACGGCTGGGCGCCGAACTATGCCTTCTACGCGGCCAACGGCCACAACGCCATCGGCCGGTTCTACGAAACCCAGGGCGCGGGCGACGGGGCCAACCGGATCATCACCAACAGTACCGACCGGGCCTGGTACCGGCCGAATCCGCCGGTCGCCCAAACGCTCTGGTCGATCCGCAATAACGTGAACCTCCAGCAGAGCGCCCTCCTGATGGGAATGAACTACGTCGCCGTAAACAAGGAGCGATTCCTCGAAAATTTCTATCTTAAAGGCCGGAGGTCGGTGGCTAAGGCTAAAAACGAAGGCCCGGCGGCTTATGTGTTCCCCGGAAGCGATCCGCGGCCCGGCCAGGTCGCCCGGCTCCTCAGGCTCCTCCAAGGTCAGGGCGTCGAAATCCACGCCGCGACGGCGGCCTTCAAGGTGAAGGATGTCGAATACCCGGCCGGGAGCTTCATCGTCCGGATGGACCAGCCGTATTCCCGTATGGCCGATATGCTCCTTGACAAACAGTACTTCAACGTCAACGATCCCCGGCCTTATGACGACGTAGGCTGGACGCTCGGACCCTTGTTCAACGTGAAGACGGTGCGCGTGGACGACCTCGCGGTCTTGTCCGCGCCCATGACTTTGGTGCAGGGCGAGGCGAAGTCCCCCGGTGGACTGGTCAAGCTGGGCGGCGGCGCGGCCCAAGCTTATCTCGTCAACCATAACGCCGACAACGCCCTGGCGACGTTCCGCTTCAAGCATAAGGACCTCAAAGTCCACGCCGCCGAGAAAGCCTTCGAGTCGAACGGGACGAAATTCAATGCCGGCTCATTTGTCATTAAGGCGGGGGAGAATGCCGCCGACCTCGAAAACGCCCTTGACGAAGCCGGGAGGCTTTACGGGATCAAGATTTACGGCGTTCCCGCGGCGCCGGAGGTTCCGGTCCACGAAGTCACGGTTCCGCGCGTCGCCGTGCTTCATACTTGGCAGAACACTCAGAACGAGGGATGGGTCCGGATCGCCCTCGACGACCTTCAGATTCCCTACGAATATATCTCGGTTCTCGACGTCCGCGATACGGCCAAACTCCGCGACAAGTACGACGTCATTCTCTTCGGTCCGTCGGGCGAAGCCCTGAGCGTCGTCGCCGGCATCAGCGGCGACAAGCCGATCGCTTGGAAAAAGACGGACCTGACTCCCAACCTTGGGACGAACGATGAGGCCGACGACATCCGCGGCGGCCTCGAGCTCGAGGGCGTCCTCCACCTCCGTGATTTCGTCAAGGCCGGCGGATTGTTCATCACGATCGGCAACAGCTCCACCCTGCCGATGCAGTTCGGCCTGGCGGGAGGGCTCTCGGTCCGGCAGACGCCCAACCTCTGGGCGCGCGGGGGCGTCTTCAAGGCCGACGTTTCGGACAAGGCAAGCCCGATCGTCTATGGCTATGATGATACTCTGGGTGTCTATTTCAACCAGTCGCCGGTCTTCGGCATGGGCGGCGGGATGGCCTTCGGCGGAGGCATGGGAGCCCGGGGAGGGGGAGCCGTGGGGCGTCCGTCGGGCCGCGGCGCGGCCAACGATCCCGACATCCCACAGGGACGTCCCCGCGATATCGGGGTGAAATCCGTGGAGGAATTCCGGAAGATGCAGCCGGACCAGACGGCTCAACCTGGAGAAGGCCAGCGGGGCGGCGGGATGCAGACCGGGCCGCGCCCGCGGACGATCATGAGCTTCGCCCGGAACGTCAACGAGCTCCTCATCAGCGGCGGTCTTGCGGCCGGTGAAGAGATGACCGGTGCGCCGGCGCTTGTGGACGTTCAGCACGGGACGGGTCATATCGTCATGTTCAGCTTCAACCCGATGTGGCGGCACCAGACCCACGGCTCCTACGGGCTCGTCCTCAACGCCATGCTGCATTACAAGAACCTGACGCCGCCGCCCCCTCCGCCCCCGGCGCCGGCGAAGAAAAATGGGGAAATAGATTAACAATCGCCTGAAATTTTCGTTCAGCCGGCGATCCGTGTTTGTTAGGCATGAAAAATGAGAAAAAAAGTCTGGCCGGACGTCTAATTCTTAAGGTGGTTTAGGAAGATAATTGACATCTTAAATCCTAAAAAGTTACACTATAGTGCAACTTTGGATTTGGAGGTCGACATGCGGTTCGCCGGAGTTAAAGAACTCAAGCAAAAAACGATGGAGCTTTTAAAAGAGTCCAAAGGAGAGGACATTTTCATCACCGCTTATGGAAAGCCCGTCGCCGTCCTTCATCATGTCGACGAGGAGAATATCGAGGATTACCTGATTGAAAACGATCCGGTTTTCCGCAAACGCATCGAAGAGGCTTGGGCGGAATACCTCACTCAGGGGGGCGGGATTCGAGCCGAAGAATTGTTGGCCGAGCTCGACAAACAAATGATTCATGAAAAAGCGTGAGGTCGTTTTTGAAGCTTCCGCCTGTCGCGATCTCAAAGGAATGACTGCTAAGATCGGAAGGCAAATTGTCCGTGATGCGCTTCAATATCTTGAATTCAATCCTTTTCCGATCGGGAAGCCTCGAATCAAAAAGCTCGAGGGTTATGATCCGCCTTTATATCGGTTGAGAAGCGGCGATTATCGGGTTTATTACCGGACCACGGACGACGCCGTCCGTGTTTTGGCCGTCCTGGCCAAGAAAGACAGCGGGAAATTCCTGCGGCGGATCGAAGAGCCCCGCCGCGCTTATCGCCGGAAGTCCGCTAAAGCATAGTCCTTGCCGCGGGCGGGCGGCTTGTGATACTTTGAAATCGGAAAAGGCTTAAGGGATGAGCGCAAAACGAGTCGTCATCGAAAATCCTATCCTGAACTCTCCCTATATGGAGCCCTCCCGCCATTTCCGTTTCTCCGACGACGGCATTACGGATGAAATCATCGAAGCCCGCCGCATCAGCCAATACTTTATCCCGATTGCGCCCCCCAAAAAGAAAGGCGTAAAGCAGCTCACATTCGAAACGGAATGGACGGCCGACCGGATCGAAGAGAACAAGTTCATCAATCGAGTGCGCGAACGAGTCTCAATTTGGCGCCGCGGCGGCCATGTCGGCGTTTCGAAAACGACGGGCCGTCTTCTCGATTATTGGCGGAGGTCGGATCGAGAACATCGCCTCTTTTTTTGTCAGATCGAGGCCCTCGAAACGGCGATTTACATCACCGAAGTGGCCGGAAAATACGGCGACGCTTGGATCGAGAACGAGCTTCGAGCCTCGAATGCCGCGGCCGATTCCTTGCTTTTCCGGATAGCCTTCAAAATGGCGACGGGAAGCGGAAAAACAGTCGTCATGGCGATGCTGATCGCTTGGCAAGCCCTCAACAAGTCGGCAAACCCCCAGGATGCGCGCTTCTCCGACGCCTTTCTGTTCGTTTCTCCCGGCATCACGATCCGCGACCGCCTCCGCGTCCTCTTGCCCAACGATCCGCAAAATTATTATCGCCAGCATGACATCGTTCCTTCCGGAGATCTGGTGGAGTTGGGCAAGGCCAAGATCGTCATCGCGAATTTTCATGGATTTCTACTTCGCGAGCGTGTGGCGGCCGGCAAGATCACGAAAGACATTCTCGCCCAAGGCGGCGCAAGTCCGTTCACCGAAACGCCCGGCCAAATGGTGCGTCGGGTTTGTCGCGAATTAGGTTCCAAACGCAATATTATCGTCATCAACGACGAATCCCATCATTGTTACCGAAGGAAACCGGAGGCCGAAGAGGAGCGATTGGCGGGCGATGAGCGCCGCGAAGCGGAACGTCGCGAAGAGGAGGCCCGAGTCTGGATTTCCGGCCTCGAAGCCGTAAAAAACAAGCTCGGCGTCAAGGTCGTTTACGATCTCTCCGCGACGCCTTTTTTCCTTCGCGGTTCGGGCTATTCCGAGGGGACGTTGTTTCCTTGGGTCGTTTCGGATTTTTCTCTTATCGATGCGATCGAATCGGGAATCGTCAAGATTCCGCGAGTGCCGGTCGCCGACGATTCCATGGCCGGAGATCTTCCCACGTATCGCGATCTCTGGTTCCGGATTCGGGATCATCTGCCCAAAAAAGGGAGAGGAGCAGGGCCGGTCGGAGGCGAGCCGAAACTCCCCGTCGAATTGGAAGGTGCCCTGCACAGCCTCTATGACAATTACAAGAAATACTACGAGCGTCGGGATAAGATCCTGACTCCGCCCGTTTTCATCGTCGTCTGCAATAATACCAGCGTTTCGAAGCTGGTCTATGACTATATCTCGGGATGGACGAAAAAACTCCCCGACGGAACCGAAGTTCCCGTGCCCGGAAAACTTCCACTTTTCACCAACGTTGAACACGTCGCCTGGCTTGCGCGCCCGAATACGATTCTCGTGGACAGCCAACAATTGGAGTCAGGCGAGGCCATGAGCGCCGAATTCAAAGCGATCGCCGCGCGCGAGATCGTGGAATTCAAGAATGAGTACCGGACGCGATTCCCCGGCCGCGATGTCGAAGCTCTTTCCGATGAAGACCTTCTGCGCGAAGTCATGAACACGGTCGGGAAACCCGGCAAGCTCGGCGAACAAATCAAATGTGTCGTTTCCGTTTCAATGCTCACCGAAGGCTGGGATGCCAACACGGTGACGCATATCCTGGGCGTCCGGGCGTTCGGGACGCAGCTCCTCTGCGAACAAGTCGTCGGCCGCGGCTTGCGGCGCACGAACTATACACCCGAACCGAATGGAATGTTCTTGCCGGAGTACGCCGAAGTCTATGGGGTGCCTTTTTCGTTCATTCCGAGCGCCGGCTCGGCGGTCGATCCTAAACCGGGACCCATGCCGACGCGTGTCCGCGCCCTTGAGGATCGAATCGCTCGCGAAATTACGTTTCCGCGCGTTGCCGGATACAAATATGAGCTCGGCGCAGAGAGGCTCGAAGCCGTCTTCTCTGCCGACACCATGATGGCGCTTTCGACCGCCGAAATGCCGACGAAGACCGAACTCGCGCCGATCATCGGTGAAACCTCTTTGCATGCTCTCTACGGTCTCAAGGAACGTCGTCTTCAGGAAATCGACTATCGGCTGGCTTCGCATCTTCTCGATAATTACTTCCGCGACCAGGATGGAAACGCCAAGCCCTGGTTTTTCCCTCAATTACTCGGAATTACCCGACGTTGGCGGGAGAAATGCGTCTCCTGCAAGGACAACGCCTTTCCTCAAATGCTCTTGATCGCGGGTTTCGCCCATGATGCGGCTGACCGCATTTATCGTTCGATCGTGGCGGCGCGATCGGAAACCGCCTCTTTACGCCCGATTCTTCGGCCTTACGATTCTGTGGGTTCGACGCGATTCGTGGATTTCGATACGACGCGTCCGACCTGGCCGACCGACCCGGCGAAATGTCATATTTCTCATGTCGTCGCCGACACAGGGACTTGGGAGCAGAAAACGGCCCAGGCGCTCGAAGAAATGGACGAGGTCGTGTCCTACGTCAAAAATCACAATCTTGGCTTCACGATTCCTTATACCCTAAACGGAGAAGAACACGCCTACATCCCCGACTTCCTCGTCCGCCTGGACGACGGACGCGGACCTCAGGACCTCTTTAATCTTATCCTTGAGGTCAGCGGCGAGGCCCGCAAGGATAAAGCGGCCAAAGTTGCGACCGCCCGCACGTTGTGGGTACCGGCGGTGAATAACCACGGCGGTTTCGGCCGCTGGGCGTTCCTGGAAACCGCCGATCCTTGGAACGTAAAGAGTTTGATTCGTGGGTTTCTTGCGAGGTGATCATGGCCCGAAAATCCGCTTCCAAGACCATACCCGTCAATGCGGTCAAGCATCGGGATAAAAGAGCCAATATTCCCACCCGGGAATTGAGGGATTTCGTCGCCGACGAGGAAAAATCGCCCAAGTCGATCCTCTACCCCCGCGATCCTTCGCTTGATCCCCAGCTTGTTTGGAAGGGAAAGGAAAAACAGGATTCGGCCGATCTTTCCGTTCCTGCGGTCCCGATTTATATTCAGGAGAAAATCCAGCCCCAGGCGATCATCGAGAATGTCCGCGCTCAGGCGCTAAAGGACTCCTCCGCCGAGCAGATGGGCCTCTTTGCCGATTTCAACGGGATCGCCTTCGAGGAGCTGGTCGATTTTTATCGGCATGAGCAGAATTGGTCGAACCGGATGATTCTGGGAGATTCGCTCTTGGTGATGACCTCCCTGGCAGAGAAGGAGGGGCTTAAAGGCAAGGTCCAGATGATTTACATGGACCCGCCTTATGGGATCAAATTCGGCTCCAACTGGCAAGTGAGCACGCGGAAGCGAGACGTTAAAGACGGCAAAGTCGAAGATGCCACGAGACAGCCGGAACAAATCAAGGCCTTCCGCGATACCTGGCAGTTGGGGATTCATTCTTATCTGGCATATATACGCGACCGCTTGACCGCGGCGAGGGAATTATTGACCGAGAGCGGGAGCGTCTTCGTCCAGATCGGCGACGAGAACGTCCATTTGGTCCGGTGCGTGATGGACGAGGTTTTTGGAAGCGAGAATTATATTTCTCTAATCAACTATACGAAAACGTCGGGACAAACGGCAAAGTACTTAGCTGTTACGACTGATTACATTCTTTGGTACGCAAAGAACTGGGATAATGTTAAATATCGCAACATATTTCGTGAAAAATTGCTCGGTCGAGAAGGCTCCGAGATGTACCAGAATATAGAACTTGAAGATGGAACTCGCAGACGATTAAGCCAGGAAGAAATTATCGGAATATCAAGTCTCCCGAATTCGGCGCGTCCATATCGATTAGGGGATATCACCTCACAAAGGCAAGGGAGACCTGCTGGTCCTGGATCGGCGATGCACTTTCCTGTTGTTATTGAAGGCAAAGAATTTGTTCCCCCCGGAAGTAGAGGCTGGTCAACCACAAGAGAAGGGATGAATAGGATAGGAAAAGCACAGCGTCTTGTTCCTCAAGGCGATCGACTCTCTTATATGCGCTACTTATATGATTTTTCTGCATTTGAAATCGATAATAATTGGATCGATTGCGCGGGCACAATTGATCGAATATATGTTGTCCAAACAAATCTTAATGTAATCGCCAGATGTATCTTTTTAACTACCGATCCCGGAGATCTTGTCCTCGACCCGACCTGCGGAAGTGGGACGACGGCTTATGTCGCCGAGCAGTGGGGCCGGAGGTGGATTACGGTCGATACCAGCCGCGTTGCTATCGCACTGGCGCGAACGCGCTTGATGGCCGCCCGGTATCCTTATTACCTTCTGGCCGATACGCCCGAAGGAGCGAAAAAAGAAAGGGAGGTCACAGGAAATTCGGCCTCGGCCGGCGGACCGATGGCGGGCGACATTAAAAAAGGATTTATTTATCGTCGCGTCCCCCACGTGACTCTCAAATCCATCGCCAATAATGAGGAAATCGACATCATTCATGCTCGATGGGAGGAAAAGCTCGAACCGATACGATCGAAATTGAATTCGATATTACGTCAATCCTGGGAAGAATGGCAGGTGCCGCGCGAGCCCGCCGAGAAATGGCCGTCCAAAGCCGTCTCGCTCCACGAGGAATGGTGGAAAATGCGTCGCGACCGCCAGAAAGAGATCGACGCTTCCATCGCTCGACATGGGGATACCGAACTCCTTTATGACCAGCCGTTCGAGGATAACAAGCGTGTCCGCGTGACCGGCCCACTCACCGTCGAAAGCCTTTCTCCCCATCGTGTTCTTGCTCCTGAAGAAGAACGGCCCGTTTCCGAGAAAGAGGCGAAACGGGAAATGGGCGTCGGACAGTTCGAGACCATGATCATCGAGAATCTCCGCGCTTCGGGTGTGCAGAACACGATCAAGGGCGAACGGCTAAAATTCGACCGGTTGGAGTCTTTTGCGGGGGCTTGGATTCAAGCGGCGGGCGAATACACGGAAGCCGGAAAATGTCGACGCATCGCCGTCTGTATCGGACCCGAGCACGGAACGGTCGGCCCCGATCTCGTGAAGGAGGCGGCGAAGGAAGCCGTCCAGGGCACGGGATTCGATCTCCTCATCATCTGCGGCTTCGCCTTCGACCCGCACGTCTCGGAAGAGGCCAAGCGCTACGGAAAGCTCACGGTGCTCGCGGCGCGCATGAATCCCGACCTGGCGATGGGGGAGGCGCTTCTTAAGAAAACGGGGGCGGGCAATTTGTTCATGGTTTTCGGCGAGCCGGACGTGGAGATCAAGAAGCGGAAGGACGGGAAGATCGAGGTCGCTATTCGCGGTGTTGATGTCTATGATCCGACGACCGGCGAGATCCGCTCGCACAGCACGGACGACATCGCTTGTTGGTTCATCGATACGGACTACAACGGGGAGAGCTTTTTCGTCCGCCATGCTTATTTCACGGGAGCCGACGAGCCTTATGAAAAGCTCAAGCGGGCCTTGAGGGCCGATATCAACGAGGCGGCCTGGTCGGCTTTGTATTCGGCAAAAAGCTATCCGTTCGACCCGCCCCGGACCGGCAAGATCGCCGTGAAGGTCATCAACCACTACGGCGATGAAGTCATGAAGGTGTATCATTTCGACGAGACGAAAAGATGGGATATCCTCAGTGATGAGGCTCTGAAGAAATTCGAGTCCAATCTCTGATCATTTTTCGATCTTCAACCGACGATTTGCCGGACAAGGCGTTGGAGTTCGGCGTTCGAGATAGCCAAGAGCTTCTTTTTAACCAAGCGCGAAAAATATTCTTTCTCTGTCTTGGTTAATATTTCGCGTCGGAGCTTTTTGTAAACGATCTCTTTTTGTTTCGCCGAAAAAATTTGCGAGAGGGCATAGTCTAAGCCCATGTCTTCTCTTGTTTGAATGAGATCCGATGTTGTCTTTCGGTTGCCCTCATAGTAGGACTGGAAGATCTTTTTTATCTTATCGCTCGAAAGCCGGAATGTATCGATGTTGAAATCATATCCAGCCTCGAATTTCGCTAGATAGGCTTGATATTCATTTCGAACGGATAAGGGAGGATAATTTTTAATAAGTTTTTTCGTCCAAAAAAAAATCAAGCCGAGAATTTTATATAAAGCGATTGACATGAAGACGAGCCGTCGCATGGTTTCCCGTTCGTTTTGGTTGTTCATCAAAGAGAGCATTTGATGGACATCGAGATTG
>Ga0315288_10002996_pt1 | contig 21549 bp, 9 predicted proteins | sample YL17G11_20_MG_FD_203454 | JGI IMG/M metagenome (GOLD analysis project Ga0315288, IMG submission 203454) | Sediment microbial communities from Yellowstone Lake, YNP, Wyoming, USA - YL17G11_20 | ecosystem: Environmental > Aquatic > Freshwater > Lake > Sediment | place: USA: Wyoming | collected...
CCGCGGCACGGTCCGGGATGCCGTGGCCCCCTCGTCGGGTCACGACCGATGACCAGGGCCGGTTCTCGCTACCGGAGGTCGATCGCTGGGGAGGCGAGGTCATCGCCTGGGCGCCCGGCTATGCCGAAAGCCATGTGCAGATAGCCTTCCCGGACCAGGCCTGGCGCCTGCAGGACCAGGAGGGGGTCATGCCTGCGGGAGAGGTGACCATGACGTTGGCCCGCGGCTCCTTTGTGACAGGGCGCGTCGACCTCGTGCCTGACGATCCGGCTGCGGGCGACCTGATGGTGATGGCACTGCCCAAGTCCCAGGGCTACTCCAACCCCGACGAGGACGCGCCTCGCGCTCTCGTCGCTGCTGATGGCAGCTTCCGGCTCGGCCCGCTGGCGCCTGGCGAGTGGATGCTGAACGCCGTGTGGGGCCGGTTGCCGCGGAGCGAGCCCGCCACCGTCTCGCTGGCGGACGGTGTCGACGTGACCGACGTCGCCCTGACAGCGCCTCCCCTCTCGAGCACGCTCATCGGCGTAGCCACGGATGTCGACGGCGTCACGCCCATCGCCGGAGCCGCCGTCTCGTTGCGCTACGGTGGCCTGAGCCTACCGGTGTACGACTTCACGACGGACAGGAACGGTGTCTTCACGGTGCACGCTATTCCTCCGGGGAAGTACAGCGTATCGGCGAGCATCTCCGACCAGGTCACTGTGGATCTGCCGGAGGTGACGGCCGAGCCCGGTGTGTGCGAGGTGCTACTGGCACGGGCGTCGGCTCGGCAGGTCATCGGCCGAGTCGTCCCTCGGCCCGGACGCACGCTCTCGGCCGGGCTGAGGGCCGTGCTCACCAACGAAGGAGGGCGGGCGTTTGACTTCCCGTTCTTCACGTGTCCGGTGGCTGCGGACGGCTCCTACGTCCTCGAGGCGCCGAGTGCCGGCAAGTTCACGGCGCACGTGCTGTATGGCCGGAGTACACTCATCGGGCGGAACACCGTCGAGGTCCCAGAGCAGGGGAGCGTGCGGGCGCCCGATGTGGCGCCGTAGCGCTGCCGAGCCGCCGTAACCGGAGCGGAGCCGGTCCGTGGGTGGAGTGCTGCGCCTCACACTTTGCGCCCTCGTCTGGGCGTCGGTGGTTGTGCTGCTGCTATCGCAGGCGCGAGCACGTCGTCGTGGCGGCGAGACGCGGGGCCTCGACCGCGCGCATGGTGTCGAGGCCGTGGCCGTCGGGCTCGTCGCGCTTGCCATCGCTCTCGCCGCCGGTTCGCGCATCCCCGAGCGCGAGGCCATGGCGCTGTGCCACTCTGCGATCCTGAATGCCGACCTCGACCGCGTCTGCGAGACCCTCACCGCCTACGGCAAGGGGAACTACCGCACATCGGTCCACCCCCTCCAGTGTCTCCTCTTCCAGCCCCCTACCCTCGTCATCCAGGCCGTCACGCGACTGTCGGACTTCCGCACCTCCCAGGTCGTCTCCGCCGTCTGCCTGAGCCTGTCGGCCGCTCTCCTCTGGCTGCTGTTCCGGCTGCGCTCGGGAAACCAGGGACAGCCACCTATTTCGGCCGGGGCCCGGCATCCTACGGAGGACCATCGCCACCGAAATAGGTGGCTGTCCCTGGTTACGAGGTGGCAGGCGGGCGCGCTGGTGGGGCTGTACGTGGTGTCGTTCGGGTTCCTGTTCCATGCGAGCATTCCGGAGAGCGCCGGGATCGCGACCCCGAGCGTCGTGCTGCCCTATCTCCTCCTCGTGGTCTTCTCCGGTCGCGACTTCTCCCGACGCGAGCACCTCCTCTACCTCGCCGCCGGCATCCTCGCCCTCGGAGTGACGACGACGAATGTCGTCCACCCCCTGGGCTGCGCGCTCGTGCGCTGCCTTGAGGGGACCCCGTCGCGTCGTGTAGGACTGAAGCGCTTCGGCGCGCTGTCGTGCCAGTTGCTCGCGCTGGGAGCAGGGCTTGCCGTGGTGCAAGCGCGGCTCTATCCCGGGTGCAACCTGTGGTTCCTCCCGCAGATGGTGCGCGGAGAGACGCTCTGGTGCCGCCACGACCCGCTCACAACCGCGGCGGCGGGTCACACGGTACTCCAGATGTTCGGCTACGGTGTGGTCGGCCCGCAGTTCGCTGTCACCGATCACCTCTTCCGGACCGAAGGGTTCCACTTGCCCTACATCACAGCCGCAGAGTTCCCGCCGAGCCGCCTGTCGCCAGTGCGCATTGCGCTGCTGGTGTGGACCGGGGCCATTCTGCTGGTGGCGTGCTATGCCATCCGGCGCGAGGCGGTCGGTCGAGCACTGTTCATCGGCCTGGGCGCCAACCTGGCACTCCACCTCTTCTACGGCTATGACCTTCTGCTCTACGTCGGTGACTGGCTGCCGGCGCAGGTCGCCCTGATGGGTGTGGGCCTGCACGCGGCGCTCCGTCGGCGCCCCCGTCTGGCCTGGCTCGCGGTGGGGTTGCCGCTGCTGCTGGCGAACAACGTGCAGACGTTCTCGGACCTTCGCGGCCGCATCGTCACCCTCGGAGCCGCGCCGGAGGAGGCATGGCGGTCAGTGATGGACGATGGGGAGACGATCGACTGAGGAAGGCGCAGACGCTCGACAGGTGCGCCAGGTCACTCTTGCGGTTCACTGTCCACGCCCTGCGCGGCCTTCCGCAGAAGGAGGCGGGCATGCTTACCACGCGGCATGGAGCACGACCCCCTCGCGCGCGGCCTCATGGATCACCGTGCCCGGCTCGTCTTTCCATTCGGCGAATACCGCCCTGCTGACCACAAGGACATCGGTGGGTATCCGTAGGTCACGTATTGCGTCGCTGAGCCGAACCATCTCAGCGTGGCGAGATTCGACCTGCGGCTCGACGACGAGGATGTCCAGGTCGCTCCTGTCCCGCGCGTCCTTGCGCGCGTGCGAGCCGAACAAGATGATCGTCGAGCCCGGCGCGGCCGCCTTCAGTCGTTCGGTCACGGTCTGGATCTGGCTCTGCGTGATCATCGAGGCACCGTACTCCCCAGTCGCTCTCAGTGGGCCGCTTCGTGCTCTCAGGTACCCTACCGGTTCGGCATCGGGGCGCGCCGCCCCTCCGGGAAGGCTGACGGAGCGCCATCGTGCGCCCACTCGTATCTCCGAGTCGCATCCTGCATCGCCGTCCGCCGACCGCACACCGCATACCCGAAATGGCGCGTGCGTTGCATCGGGGTAGCCTCTCCGCGCCTCGGGCCGGGCCCAGCCTACTGCTGTGTCTCGACCACTGCGTCGGGCGGCATTCGCTCGACCATGGTCAGCCACCCAGCCGCTTCTCGTGCGCTCGCCCGCACCTCGCTGTCCGCGTCATCCTTCAGTGGCCTGATCCGCCCCAGAAACGGAAGGGCGGCCCGGTCCATCACGCTCAGCGCGTCACAGGCCCTGGCGCGAACGTGCGCGTCAGAGTCGCCGAGCAGCGCTGCGGCATCCGGCGCCAGGTCGGATGCTTGGGCGCCCAGGAACCGGATGGCGGAGAGGATGTTGCCTCTGACGTTGGCGTCCGTATCCCCGAGGCCCTTCCGAAGGATCGCCGAGGGGATGGGGACGCCGGATTCCGCGAACCTGCCCAGCCCCCAGGACGCGTTCATGCGGAGGCCGTGGTCTGGCGAAGAGAGACACTCGCCGAGTAGGGGAATCGCCTCTTGAGCCTCGTGCCCGATGCCCCCGACCCCAACCGCCGCGAAGATGCGAGCGGGGTCCTCGGGGGACGCCAGGGCCTGCAGCAGCTCCTTCTTTGCCCCGACCGCCGCCGGACCAACCCAGATCAGCACCTCCGCCGCCGCACATCTCGCCGGGCGGTCGCCGTCACGCAGAACGTCCGCGAGCTCGCTCACAGCCGGAGCGGCCGCCGGCCCCAGCTCTCTCAGCTCGTCCTGAGCAGCGACTTGGACCTTCAGGTTACGGGACCGGAGTGCGCGCACGAGTTCGCCAAGATGCTCCGGAGTTGGCGGTGGGCCGGTCTTCGGAAGCTCCGTGGTCACCGGGGGCGCAGGGCGGTCCACCGTTGCGTCCCATCGGGGAGGCGGCGCCGGCCGCGTGTTGCGGTCAGCCGGCGTATGGACCGCGTGCAGCACCACCCACGCTACGAGCAAGCCCAGCAATACCGCAAGCGCCTCTCGGCGGGCCCTGCGCATCGGGTCATCGCCTCCCCGTTCGCTCGAAGCTTGGTACCAGCCCGGCGGCGGGCCCGCCCGCGGCCGCGAGCGGCAAGCGCCCTGGTAACCAACTTCGATACCCGCGTGAGGAACCCCTCGTCACCGCACCGGGGGCCGCTCTGCAGAGCCTGTCGGAGAAGTCACCAACCGGTGCCACCGGAGGCCCGGCTTCAGCCGGGCAAGCACAAGCCCAGCGGTTGCGAGATGTCCCGAGCAAGTGCCGAGACTGCCCGACTGAAGTCGGGCCTCCGAGCTCGGCCTTTCCCGACAGGCTCTGTACTCGACTCCTCAAGACGCTCCGCGTCCGCTTCGGTCACGGGCTCGGCAAGGTGCGCTTGCCATGCCGCCGGCGCCGTGCTGGAGGAGGCGTGGCAATCGGTTGTAGGACAGAGGTAAGAGAAGCGCGGGGGGAGGAACGGGGCCTTGCCCGCGGCACGATGGGCGGCAGTCTGTCGGAGGTGGTCGTGTGCTACTGTCCGGTGTCGGTGTGTTCCTGGCTGTGGTCGCGCCTGCGGCGGTCGGACCGGGTTCGACCTCCCGCGTGCAGGCGCAGCAGGTCGGTGACGTTGTGAGCCTGGAGAACGGCCGATGCCGGCTCGACCTCGATGCCCACACCGGTGAGATCATCGCGCTTCAGCCCGGCCCGCCGTCACTGAGCGGGTCGTGGTTCGAGGTCGTCGAGGAGGACCGTGAGGGCCTGGCCCCGTGGGAGGCGTGGAAGCACGGGGCGGAGACGGTGTTCGCGGGTGGGCCGGCGACGGTGAGCTGCGGGGTTCGTGGAGGTACGGCGACGGCGGTGATCGTGTGGCGCCGCCCCAACGGTCTTCGGATCCGGGGCGATGTGGAGCTGGGGCCGGGGGATGCCGGTCCGCGGTTCCGGCTGCAGGTGCGCAACGAGACAGGTGCCGCGCTGGTGGATACGATCCGGCTCCCTGTGCTGCGCGGAGTCGATCTGGGTGACGCCGAGGACGACTGGTTCACCTGGCCGCATACGCTCGGCGCGCGGTTCCGCGTTCGTGGCTTTGAGCCCGGCGAGCGCATCGAGCAGCCTTACCCCGAGTTCCTGTACATGCAGTGGCTCGATCTCCACGACGCGACCCAGGGCGTGTACGTGGGCTGCCTGGATGACTATGGCTACTGCAAGAATCTTTTCATGGGCCGAGAGAGCGATGGCCGCAGCACGATGGGTGTCAGCTTCACCGGATGCTGGATCGCGCGAAAACCGGGGACAGCCCCCGATTTCGGCAGGAGTGACCCAGCCGCGGCGCGCCGCTCGGGGGAAATCGGTGGCTGTCCCCTGTTTTCGCAGTGGACGACCCCGTGGGTCCAGATCGCGGCGCACGAAGGGGACTGGCGAGCGGGCGCCGACCTCTACCGCCCATTCGCCGAGGCTGCATTCGGCCCGCTCGACCCTCCCGAACGCGTGCGGGAGATGCCGACGGCCCAGTGTTGGCTCGGGCACCACGCCAGCGACGGCGACGTCGGGCGGCTGTTCGAGATCCAGCAACAGGCGCCCATCCACGCGTCCTACCTGATGAAGTCGCTCAACACGTCCATCCCGGAGGGGTGGGACGGCTTCCGCGGGTCGGCACTCGAGCTGCACGATGCGTTCGACCGCATTCGCGAGCTGGGCGGTTCGCCGGCGCTCTTCACCTTCGATCGGGCGCCCCTCATGGGGCGGCCGAACTACGCCAGCTATGTGGGCCAATGGACCCTCGTTCGGCGCGACGGGTCCTTCGCCCAAGGGTTCCGCGACATGATGCCGTCTCCGTTCGACCCCGATCTCGTCCGCGCGCGGGTCGGCGAAGCCGTGCGATGGGTGCGCGAGTTCGGGATCGACGAGATCCACTTCGACACCGCAGCCACGACCGGCCCCTCACTCGCGGGGCCGTCGTACCGTTTCGACCTGCCGCAACGGCCGAATGAGGTGCCGCACTACTTCAAGGCGCTCTACCGGGCCATTCGGGACGGCTGCCGGGAGTACAACCCTGACTTCCTGCTCCGAGCCGAGCATTGCGCCGACTTCTTCTTCCCCGAGTTCCTCACGTCTACGGCCCACTTCTTCGAGACGGGGAACCTGGTGGCGAAGCACAACCCGCCGAAGGATGCCGAGCTTCTGCCCATCCTCTTCAGGTACACCCTCCCCCGGCACGCGGCGCTGGAGATGCCGAGCATGAGCGACCGGGACTTCTGGACCTACGGATATGGCATGGGCTACGGCTTCCATGGCGGGGGCCCATCGTGGTCCTTCAACCCGGGTGTCCGCGATGCCGAGAGCCCGCCGGGCGAGTTGCTGTCGCGGTACTGTTTCTACGACCCCGAGTGGCGCCGCTACTACGACTTCCGTGTGGGCTTCGAGGAGGCGGTGATCGACGCCGACCGGTCGGACTGCGTGGCACAGGCGGAGATCGACGGCCAGTGGCGCCCGTGCACCTTCCCCGGCCCGCTCATCGCCGTGACGCACTCGGGCGCCGGCCGCGAGGTCACGCTCGGCCAGTGGTTCCACCAAAGCCACACGGTGTACTTCGGCGAGCGGTTCGTCGGCCCGGAACGTATGGAACCCCGACCCGTCCGGCTGCGCGTGCCATCGCGACTGAAGTCGCTCCTACGGGTGCGTCTGCTGGGCGAGACGGGCGAGCTTCCGGTTCGGCCTTCGGTGCGAGACGGCTGGGTTGAGGTGGAGATCCCGGACCCGACGTGCTTCGCTCTGGAGGTTTACACCGGTCCCTCGATCACGCTCTCCGTCCCGGAGCTGGCACAGCCCGGACAGGCGGCCGAGGTCGGGGTCACGGTCGTGCAGGATCGTCCCGTCGCCGGCAGCGTCACGCTGCACTTGCCGGCCGGTTGGCCGCCGGTCCAGCCACTCCGCGTGCCCGCGCGAGCAGAGTTCAGCACCACGGTCCGCGTGGAAGTACCCGCGGGGGTCTTCGGGCGCAACTACCCGCTCAAGGCCGTCCTACAGATCGGGGACCTCTCGCGCACTACGGCAACCCACCTGCGCGTCATGGAGCCCGTGACCGTCCTCTACGGCTTTGACTCGCTCGGCGAGCAAGGCCCACTCAACATGGGGTGCGTGGGCCCCGGGCGGCGCGCGCGCCTTACGGTCACCTGTGTGAACAACACGCCGGAGCCCGCCGACCTCGAGGTGCGTGTGGATGGCGAGCAGGTGTCCGGGCAGGCGGCTACGCGGCTGGAGGGCATCCCGGCGCACGAGCTAGGCGCGGCGGATGGGGCGCTGCGGCGTTGGATCGAAGGGAAGGCCGGCCCGCCGCCTAACGCGGCTGTCCACACCTTCGACTATGACTGCACGGGCGTGCCGGCGGGCTCGATCGACATTCAGGTGCTCAAGGATGGGGCCGTCGCCTTCAGGGCTCAGGCATTCCCGCGGACGCGCTTGATGGACCTGAACGGCACGTGGCAGGTGGGCTACACGCCCTGTAGCCGAGCGACCGTTGGGGGAGCCGAACGGCAGGACAGCCTCGACACGTCGATGACCACACCGGATGTGTGGGATGGGAGCTGGGAGGCGCGGCCGACGCCCCTGCGGTTCACTGAGCAGGACCGGAAGAACTACCAGTGGGGGATCTACCGCAGGCTCGTCTACGTGCCGGCGGGGTGGCAGGGAGCCGAGGTGCAGCTTCGTCTGAGCCACACCGGCGCGCCATGGGGCGAGGGAGGGACGCTCAACATCGTCTACGTGAACGGGTGGCCCGCGGGCCGCGTCGGTACGGCGGGCGAGTGTCCCGTGTCGCCCTTCCTCGTCTTCGGCGGGTGGAACCTGCTCGCCGTGTGCAGCTACTCGCCGAACAGCCTTGTGGATCCCTATCTGTTCGTCCGCGACGGCCCAGCGCCGGAGCGCCTCACCCCGGCGCCCGCAGGCGCGCGTCCGGAGGGAGCTTTCCTCCTGCTCGGGCGGCAGTGCACCGGGCAGGGCCTCACCATGCCCTTCATCCAGGGCGTGCCCGAGGACGGCTACCGCCGCACGGATGTGGCAGCCGGCGGCGAGAGCGTCTTCATCTACTTCGCCGTCGCAGACCAGTTCCTTCGCGATCCAACGGGGCCGGTGGAGGTTGCCGTGGAGTACCTCGATCGGGGCACGGCGCCCTTCGGCCTCGACTACGACTCCGCGGATGAGACGGCGCCGATCCACGGTGCGTTCAAGAGCGCTCCCACGTGCCAGCGGACCAACACGGGCGAATGGAGGACGCACGTCTTCGTACTCCCGGATGCGCGTCTGGCCAACCGTGAGCACATCGGGTCCGACTTCCGCCTCTGGGCGGGCGGGAGCGAGGACCTGCTGGTCAGGAGGGTCGAGGTGCGGCGCGCTGGGGAGAACCGGGCACAGCCACCGATTTCGGCGAACTGACTCGGCCGCGGCACGCCGCTCGGCGGAAATCGGTGGCTGTCCCCGGTTTCCCATCACTCCGTGCCGGGCGAGACCAACACCTGATCCATGACCGGCTCCAGCACGCGGGCCATGTCCTCATCGCGTCCCAGGACCCGATAGGCTGCGGCGGCCGCCATGCGCACGCGTAGCTCCTGAGAAGGCGACCAGTGTCTGCGGGCAAGCACGATCTCGAACTCCCCGACGGCCTCCTCGTAGCGCTCCGCGCGAACCAGTACCTGGGCCAGCTTGGCCGTCATGCTCAGCCAGCCGGAGAACGTGGGCGCGTGGTCCCGCGCTCGGCGGAGGCTCTCCACGGCCTCGTCGGCGCGCCCCAGCCCAACGAGTACGTCTGCCTGGGCCTGGACGAGCAGGCCATTGCCCGGGTCGAGTGCCAGTCCCCGGTCGATGAGCCCGAGCGCCTCCTCCGCTGCACCGTATCGCACGAGCTCATCGCTCACCTCGAGGAGCGGGGTGACCGCCATCTCGTGGGCCGGCGCTTGGCTCCCACCAACGGCGAGCGCGTGCGCCTCCCATCGCGTCCAGTACTCGCCCTTCCGAGGGTCAGGCAGGCCGGGGGCTGGGGCCAACAGGGGCCGCGTCGCCCACCCGAGTGTGTCGGAGTAGCCTCTCCCATTCTCGATCCAGAAGTCGCCCATCACGAACACTCGGCCATCGGCGACGGCGACTTCCAGCAACTGGCGGGCGCGATGCCGCAGGTCGGCAGGCGCTAGGTCGGGTCGGCCCAGGCGGGACAGCAGAGCCCTGTATGCAGCGTCCTCGGTCTGCGGTTCCCGCGAAGCATCGACCATCCAGCCGCAGGTTGTCCGGTAGTACTCGATCGGCAGCAGGCGATGGTCAGGTATGGCGTGCCGCCGGCCCACTGTGAGCACCGGCCACGGCGTCGCCGTGCTCCGCATGAGCTGCTGGACGTACTCATCGGCCAGCATGTCACGCGAGCGATCGGCCGCCGTGTAGGCCGACGGTATCTGCACAGCCAACCATGCCAGCGGCAGTGCCGGCATGATCCATGCAGCCCGGCGCCACCTTCCGCCCCGCCGCAGGCGCTCGCACAGTGCAGCGATCCCGAACGCGCACAGCCCGCACACGCCCACGTATAGAGGGATGAAGAACGCCTCCGGGTCGAAGACGAGGTAGTTCCAGAACAGCAGCCATGTCATCCCGACCAGCCCCAGAAGAGGCAGGACCTTGCGCTTCCCCCGGCACAGCACGAGGCCGCACGCGGCCAGTGCCCATACGGCGGGGGACAGCTCCGCGGCCAGCATGCGCACGTCGTATGCGAGCAGCTTGGGCCATAGCGGTGGCAGCGCGCCCCACATCGCTCCGCGGTAATTGGCTGCCGTGACGTAGGCGGGTAGGTCGGACAGACCGATGGGCGCGCCCGGCCCATAGAGAGCGCGCTCGCCGAGCCCGAAGGGCATCCACGGGAAGGCGCCCGACCGCAACGGGATGTAGAGCCATAGGCTCAGCGCCAGAGCGTATCCCACGGCCAGGCCCCCGACGGACCCACGCCGGGCCCATTGTGACCGGGGCATGCGCACGAACCATACCAGGTAGGCCAGATGGAAGAGACCATGGGTGGCGCGGTAGGCGAGCCCGCTCCCCAGCACGATGCCCAATCCGAGCGCCTGCTGCCACGAGAGCGTGTGGCCGTCCTTGACCCGGCGTCCGGCCCGGACGACCAGCAGCAACCCCGCCGTCAGTAGCGCCAGGTCCAGCGCATAGATCTCCGCCGTGACAGCTTGCCCCCATACGACGGGGGTCAGGCACAGCGGCAGCACGGCGCCGAACGCCGCCCAGTCGTCGCCGGTCAACTCCCGGAACGCCAGGAAAGCGAGTAGCCCCGCCAGTGCCAGCGCCAAGGCCGAGAGGAAGTCCACCGCAAAGGGAATGCCGGAAACGGACCAAAGGCCATGGGCGAGGATGCACCACAGGGGATAGCCCGGCGCGTGGGCGATGCCCAGCGTCGCCGCGGCGGATAGCAGATCGCCGGAGTCGCCGAAGGTCACACTGGGCGCGACGGTGGGGGCGACAAGGGCGAGCACGCCGAACGATGCGAGTATGCCGAGTATCGCGGGCCGGATGCGCGGCCAGTACACGGTGCCGCAAAACCAGGGACAGTCACCTGTTTCGCTTGCCGAGTACGGGGTCACGCTGGGCCTCCCTGCGAAGTGGGTGACTGTCCCTGGTTTTCCCGAACAGCTTCGGTGCGAGAGGTCTTGCCCCCTCGTGGGCTGAGGCCGCGCCGCGGCACTCGGCGCGCGGAGACAGGGGCCATGAGCCGCCAGGGCGAAGACGGTCCCACACCGCTATCCGGCTCTTGCCGGGAGGGGAGGCCCCAACGCCCATGCCTATGTTCGCCCTCTGCGCCGCTATCCTGGCGGGTGATGATCCCGCCGCTCTCGTCGACGTCTCAGCACCCGGTTCTGTCGGTATCCCGCTTCTGCTGCCGGCCGATGTGGACGGGCTCAGGTCCATTTCGGGTGCGGAGGCCGGCGCGATGCCTGTCCTGGCGGACGCGGCCCTCGGGGAGTGCGCGACGTACGTCATCCCCGGGCTCACTGGGCGGCAGGTCGTCTGGTTCCCGGTCGCCCAGGGTGAGCGGACCTACGCGCTGTACTTTCGTGGGCAGCCACCCCCGAGCACGTTCCCGACGCTCTCGATCGAGCGGAGCGCGGGTGAGGTGCGTGTGTCGAACGGGGCCTTCACTGTGACCCACTCCCTGACGCGAAACGCCGGGGCGCCGGAACGGATCGTATTCGCCGACGGGGGAGCGCCGGACGATCTGCAGATGTGGGGCGATCGGATCGGCAATGAGACGATGTTCCTCGCCCGGAATGACCCCTCGCCCGAGGTCGAGGTCATCGAGCACGGGCCGCGGGCCTGCACCGTCCGCGCTCGCGCCCGGTTCTGTGACGATGCCGGGCGCCCGGCCGGGCCGGAGGTGACCTACGCGTACACCTACTTCGCCTGTAGCCCGTTCGTAAGGATCGAGGCGCGGGTGACACAACCCGAGGCGCGCGCATGGCAGGAGCTGAACCTGTTTCAGCGTGTCTACAAGCAGCTTCGCTACCCCTCGTGGATCGTCGCCCCTCCGTCGCTCCGGGGGGACCTGACGGGGGCCAACGAGTCGCACCTCGGGACGGCTCTCGCCGGGATGTTCGACGCAGAGCACGCGGTGGGGCTCATGGGGCTGCCGTGCCGCATCTATGACGAGGATCTGGAGCTCCCCGGCGGCTGGGGCAGCTACATCCATGGCCCCTGGGTGGGAATGGACTCGCGGGAATACGCCTGCTCCGGTTGGCTCTACATCGGCCCCTCGGGTGATCGGGGCTCCGCCATGCTTGCCGCAGCCGAAGCACTCGCCGCCCAGCGCTTCACGGTGCGGACGCCCCGCTTCGACCGGGAGATCGCAGCAGCCGAGGAGCGTGCGAGCAACCTGCGGGGCAGGCATCGCCTGATCGTCCGGGCGGCTGCCGCCAGAGCCCGCCGTGTCTCCAGTGACCTCTCTGCGGTGGCGCAGGCACGTGAGGCCGTGACGCGCCTTGACGAGCTGGTGAGCCGTCAGGGCGTCCACCTGGACGACCCAGACGCCGAGCAGGTTCTCGGGAACGATCGGCTGTGCATCGCGCTCGGCCCTGCGAGTGCGGGGTTTCCGGTCCGCGGGATTCAGGCGGCCGACAGCGGCTTCGACTTCGGGCCTGGGGACGGGGGCGGCCTGTGGCGCCTGCGGTTCCGAGATGCCGCCGGCCAGATCGCCGAGGTGGACTCCGCGGCGCCCTGTGACCACTCGTGCAACGCGGACGACGAAGGACATCGACTCCGGCTGCGCTGGTCGGGACTCACGATCGGCGACGAGACCCGGGCGGCGGACGTCGAGGTCGCCGGCCGGATCGAGACGGGGTCGGTCCGGACGTACTGGACGATCCGCGTTCGGACGCATAGCCGACAGTGGGCGCTCTGGGAGGTGGACTTCCCGCACCTCACGGGGCTGCGCGTGGACCCGCGCGACGGAGCGGTCGCCTACCCCAGGTTCGTCGGCTACCTGGAGAACCACCCCCTCGTCAACGAGTCCCCGGACCTCATCTACCCGTCGCACGCCGCAACGATGCAGATAGCTTGCGTCCAGTCGAACGGCTCGGCGCTCTACCTCGGGAACGACGACGGCGCGGCGTGGTACAAGCGCTACAAGTTCCGCCCCGAGGCGGGGCAGTCGCTGTGCTATACCGCGACCCACTACCCTCCGTACACACCGGGTCAGCCGGGCGAGTTCGAGCTGCCATACAACGCGGTCCTCGGCGTGTTCGCCGGCGACTGGATCGACGCGTGCGCGCTCTACCGCGAGTGGGCTCTCCAACAGGAATGGTGCCGACGCGGGCCTCTCTCCTCGCGCAAGGACATCCCGGCCTGGCTCACCGACCTCGGCGCCTGGTTCGTCGGCGCACCGTCCGACAAGGCCGTGGAGCGGGCGGCCGCCATCGGCGCCCCCGTCGCCATTCAGCGTTATGGATGGCATGAGATCCCCTTCGATGACAACTACCCGGACTACTTCCCGCCGAAGGCCGGCTTCGTCGAGGAGGTCCAGCGGATGCACGAGGGCGGCATCCGCGTGGTGCCATACATCAACGGACGGCTCTGGGATACGGATACGGAGAGCTTCGCCGTTGAGGGCGCGCAGTCATGGTGCACGAAGGACGCGGGCCAGCAGCGGTACATCGAGAACTGGGGGCAGCAGAACCACTCGGTGATGTGCCCCTCGACGGACTTCTGGCAGGCCAAGGTCGCGGGTATCGTCACTCGGATGGCACGTGAGCTGGACGTCGATGGCGTCTACATCGACCAGGTGGCCTCGTACTACCCCATGCGGTGCTTCGACCCCGGTCACCCTCACCCGGCCGGAAGCGGCGATGCGTGGGTGCCGGGCTATCGCCGGTTGGTGGAGCGATGCCAGGAGGAAGGCCGCGGGGCGAAGCCGGGCCTCATCCTCACCACTGAGGACCATGCGGAGCCGTTCCTCGACCTGTTCGACGCCTGCCTCACCTGCAACGCGGCCTATGCCGCCTCCGGGCTGATCCCCATGTTCCACCATGTGTACTCGGGCTACACAATCCTATATGGGCGCTACTCGACGACTCCGGACACCGATGCGAACGCACTGGCATTCCGGCAGAAGAACGCCCAGATGCTTGTGTGGGGGACGCAGATCGGCTGGCTGGACGACGGCTGCCTTGGCCATCGGGAGGAGGAGACGGCTTACTTCGGCGCGATGGCGCGCGCGTTCGTGGCGGCCCGCCCATTCGTTCTCTACGGGCAGATGCTGCGCCCCATGCACGTAGTCGAGTCGCTTCCGGAGCTGTCTGCGGAGTGGAACGGCGGGCAGGTCGCGACGATGCCGGCGGTTCTCCACTCGGCGTGGCGCTCGCCCGAGGGAGAGCTGGGCCTGGTGGCGACGAACATCGACACCGTGCCCCACACGCTGACACTCCGCGCACCGAGAGACTGGGCCGACGATACGTTCGCGGGCCTCGATGAGGTGTTCCGTTACGGCCACTGCACCCACCGGCTCGACGGCCGTCGGCGCGTGGTGCTCGACCTGCCGGCGAGAGGGATCGTCGTGCTGAAGATGAGCCGTTAGCTGCGTGGCCCCTCCAGAGAGACGCATGCAGGCGCGTCAAGCCAGCCGAAGGCCATACCCCAGAATCGGTTCCGGGTCCTCAGAGCAAGCGTCGAGGATGTCCTGAACCACAGGGCTGGTCCTCGACCACGCCACGCGCTCGACCCCCGCGATTCGGGCCATGTACGGATACCGCAGGTCGTAGAGCCGGTAGAGACTGGGGAAGAACGACGCCGGGTCCAGCGCCCCACCAGCCGGCGGCAGGCCGGCAACCCGGAGCCCCGCCGAATCGCCGTGGCATTCGACCAGCGTCATCGCCACAGCCTCGTACCGACTCGGGTCATCTCGCACATGCTCCCTTCCGCTAAGGCCCTCCAGGATGTCGTGGTAGCGCCGGACAGCGTCAACGATGGATCCATCAGCCTTGATGCAGACGTCGTTGCTGTTGACCCCAGGGCCGCCTTCGCGGTTCCCCCTGATCAGGCTGAAGAAGCCGTAGACTAGCCCCGGGTACATGAGATGAACGTTTGTGCAGTCGCCGATCGCCTCTTCCATCCTGTTCGTGAGATTGCGGAACGCGCCACCAGTGCCCTTCAGGGACACGGCCACTACCGGACCGATGTACTCCTTGCACACCACGACATCCACGTCTTTGCTCTTCAGGCCACCGATGATCGTGCGTTCCGACGTCGTCTCCGCGTCCGGGGCCCACCGGAGCACCACGCTGCGGCCCCGGCGAGACGACTGGAGCGGTGGATGGGGAGTGACCTCCTCCGGAAGGAAGCCTCCCTCCACTACGAGGCGCAGCGCCATGTAGCGGTGGAAGGGTCTGATGTGCTGCTGACCCTGTGTCTCTGCCGTGGTGGCAAAAGCCGTCAATGCAGTGCGGAGCGCCAGGTCCCTGGTCAGCCCGTTAGCCGACAATGTGGCGCCACCTTCGCATCGTGTGGATCCCCTCCTCGAGCCGTTGTGTGTCTGCCGAACGAAGCCTCAAGGACGCAATCGGCACAGCGACACGCCCGGCTTCGCGCGGCTCGAGCTTCAACATGCCGCCCCCTAGCGGATGGCCCTCAAGCTCCTGACTCAACTGGGCCAGCGGATGCGCCCACCCCTCTCGGACCGCCGAAAACGGCAGGCCGTTGGACATGGTCACTGCATGCACGGAATTGGCGCAGACGCAGCCATAGGGGTTCCCGACAAGGCGAGGGGTCACGTGGCACATGACGGACAGGAAGCCGTCGGGCTGAGTCACGCCAGGCACGGCGTACCACGGTTCCCTCACCCGACACTTGTAGGCGCCGCTTGCCTCCTGGCCCGCTGACGAGCGCAGGTAGCCCTGGACGCGGGCCGGGATCTCCGTAGCGCCGGCAAGATGCAAGAGTAGCACAGGAAGGTTGCGCGCCAGCCAACCGTCGACGACTTCGGCGTCGATGTCGTGGTCCGGCAACTGGTCCGTGCGACGCACCGCCACACGGAGCAGGGCTTCCGGTACGCCGAGGTACTCTGCCTCCCGCGGCGTCAGGTGGAAGAAGTCGTTGGCGCCGCTCACGTACCCTATCCCGACTCGGGCCATCTCCGAGAGGCGCATCACCGATGTGCTGCGACCCAACTCAGCGTACGTATCCAGAACCTCCGAGCGCAACAGGCATGGCCGGAGGCGCCGGCCGCACCTGCGGTAGTCGTCGAGTGAGACGTGCCGCGTCACCGCCGGCGGCTCGTCGCTCCAGGTGAAGGAGTCCAGGATCGAGAGCGATACCCGCGATGTGCGGCCCCCGTACCCACGCGCGTGAAGGAGCCACACGTCCTCCGACAGATCTGGGAAAAGCTTCTCCCGAACAGCGACGATGTGGACTTCGTCAAAGGCCGCACAGAGCGCCTCCACGACGGGTCCTGCGTATGTTGCGTGGCCGATCTCCGCCGGGACCACGAACGCGGCGCGGCCCCCAGGCTTGAGGAGGCCCGTAGCCACGACGATGAACGGCGCCCACGACGAGGCCAGGCCGGACAACTGAGCGCCGTTCTCGGCGGCGAGCCGCTGGGCGAGCTGCCGCGTAGTCCCGGTGAAGCTCTGGTAGCGAATGAAGGGGGGGTTGCCTCCGACGGCATCGAAGCGCTCGCGGGTCCGTGCCGCCCACCCGAAGAACTCAGCTTCGATGACGGTGGCGGACGGTGAGTGCCGGCGTGCATCCGCGCAACTCCCCGGACAACAGTCGATGCCGACAGACCGTGGATGGGTGCCGATGAAGCGCCCGTCGCCGCAAGAGGGGTCAAGAAACGTCTCGCCGGGGCTCAGATGAAGCCACTTCATCAGCGACGACACAACCGCAGGCGGAGTGAAGAACTGCCCGAGGAGCTTCCCAGGCGTGGCGACCATGTGTCCCTCGATCCCCCCGTGCAGGCAACTCGCCAATCCGCTCGTCCAGACGTATCCTACCAGACAGCCCGGTGTACGGCAACACACAAAAGTTTGCCAACACTCCGGCGGTTCCTCCCCTCCCTCGTGGGGCGGGCCGCCCCGCCTGTGAGGCTCCGCAAGTGACACTGCGGCGACCGTGACCCGGGTCGCGGGGGCGCCACAGGTTCCGTGGAGCCGTTGCCCGAATGGTGACGGTGGGATGCCCACACTTCCCCACGGAAGGCGAGGCGCCGCCATGCGCAGTGCCGTCCTCCTCGCGTTGCTCACGTTAGTGCCAGTCGGCGCACAGGCCCAGGAGCCTGATGCGAGCGTCACGGTGGCGCCGCCGCGGGTCAGTGAGGTCGAGCAGGGCACCCGAATGGTGCAGGACGTCACGCTCGCCACGTCGTTTGCGAGCTACACGCTCGAGTACGACGCGATCAGGCTGAAGGACAACCCGGACCGCATTGGGTTCGCGATGTGGGCGCCGACCATCGGTTACACCCCGCTCGGGATCGTCAGCCCCTCGGTCTGCCTGTGGTACTTCCAGGGCTTCTTCACGTGGACGCTCGATGACCTGAACATCCAGTCCTACCCCGCGACGATGCGCGTCTTTCGCGGCTACGGGCAGGACGCGATGGTTGAGTTCACGTGGGATACGGAAAAGGCCGTCGTGCACGCGCGGTTCGCGATGACGGCCGGCAGCGACAAGCTGCTGCTCCTCGGGAGCTACGAGCCCAGGGTGCCCATCGAGACGGTGAAGCTTCGGCTGATGTCGTACCCTGCCACGTTCGCGCAGCCGTGGAACCGGCGCGTCACCACGGCCGTACGCACGCTCTCCGAAGGCAGCGGAGTGCCGCTCGACCTGCAGACGGAGCGCTGGCTCTTGCTCGAGGACGTCACGGAGGGCCGACCGGCAGACGGCTCGGCCGGGCTGCTGCTCGGGGATACGACGGCATTCTCCGCGGTGACGCTCGACAGCATCGGCGGGTACGGGCAGTTCGTGGACCTGACGCTGAAGCCGGAGCGGCAGTCGTTTGTGCTCGGGCTGTACGAGTGCCCCAGCGTGCCCGATCCGGAGGGGACTCGCGACTACTTCCGGCGATCCGCGGATGCCGAGAACGCGGCGCTCGCCGCTCTCATCGATGCCGACCCGGGGAAGCCGCTTGCCGCGCTGCCCGTGGATGAGATGCGCGCCCGAGTGGTCGCCGCCCGTGAGGCCGACACGCTGAGCAGGCCCGCCGAGATCTGGCGTCCTTCTGACCAGCCACTCGGCTTCCCGTGGGCCGCGCGCCTGGCCGACGGGCCCGTGCGGGTGGCGCTGCTCTGCCCGCGCTGGTCGGCCTATGACACGATGGAGCTGGCGCGGCGGCTGGCGATGGACGTCACCCATGTCTACTTTGACAGCCGCACGATGCTGACCGAGGGCCCCATGTGGCCGTACAGCGGGCAGACGGGCGTCGGGCCGCTCCCGGCGGGGCTGGCATTGCGGGAGGCGACGAGGATCTGTGCCGATCCCACGCGCGAGGTCATCCTGCTGGCCGGGCTGCACGGCGGCGCGGTGTCGGGCCAGGTTCGACAGGTAATCCTCGATCGCGTGCGCGGCGGCGCGGGCCTGGTCATCACGGGAGCGGCTGCGGCTCTGGAGGGCTGGCCGGAGGAGCTGACCGGCACGCCTGACCCCGACCGCCTGGCTCCCGCCGTGGCGGCGCTATCGTGCGAGAGCATCCCCGGCCTGAACGACTCGCCACTGGGCGAGCGGCTTCAGGGCTACCGCTACGGCGAGGGCATCGTCGTCGTCTCCTCGTTGCCCATGCCTGAGTACTCCTCGCTGGTCCCCGCGGACCCGTCGCTGGAGGGGCGCCTGGGCGCAACGGATCGCGCGCTCGCGCTGTACGCGCGCGTGCTTCTGTCGGCGGCAGGCCGGCCGTTTGGGGGACAACTGAAACTGAGTCCCATGGAGGCACCGGCAGCCGCCGCGTTCGAGCTACCAGTCGAGGCGGGCGCGGGGCATGACCTGCTGTTACGCGTGCAGGACGGCGAAGACCGCGTGCTCCATGTCGGCACGCAGCCAGCATCCGATGCGGTGATCCCAATCGGCCCGTTGCCGGGCGGGCAGCGCTATGACGTGGATGTGCTGCTGCGCGATGCGGACGGCAACGCCCTGGACTTCGCGCACACGGCGCTCGACGTGCCGAGCCCAAGGCCGATCCTCCGCGTGGACCTCTCCCCATCCCGAATCATCCACGAGCCCGGCCCGCCGGTGGTCGACCTCGCCAATGGAGGCACGCTCGCCTGCGATGTCACGGTGGGGCCGGGCGAGTCGCCGGCAAACGGCGCGGCCCGCCTCGACCTGGAGGCCATTGATGCTTTCGACCGCGTCCTCGCGCGGGGGAGCGCCCCCATCAACGGGGAGGGGGCCGCGCATGTGGAGTTGTCGCTCACTCCGCCGGTGACCGTGTGCCACCGGATCGAGTCGCGGCTCATCGCAGGCGATCAGGTGCTGGCCGTGCGCCGCGACCGGTTCACGATCCCGGTGCCGTACCCCTACGATGACTTCACCTTCCTCATGTGGTCGTACGCAGGCGGCGAGCCCGTCATCGCGCGAACAGACCGGCTCTGCTATGAGATGGGCGCGGACATGATGGACCTGTGCCACATGGGCGGCCATTCCGATCAGGCAGCGGCAGTCCAGTACGCGCTGTCGTCTGCGTCGGGCCTGAGGTTGGTGCCCTATGTGACGCGGATCGCCGGGGATGCCACAGCGGACCATCGCCGCGTGCCCGGGCTCTTCGATCCGGCCGTTGTCGAGCGCGACAGCGAGTCCATCGCCGTTACCTCGCGACAGGCGGCGGCATACGCCCCGGCAGCCTACACGCTGGGTGATGAGAACTACCTGTGCGGCGGCGACACCGAGGTGTGCGCTGCTCCGGAGACGATGGCGGAGTTCCGCGCGTGGCTACAGAGCGAGTACGGAACCATTGGCCGCCTCAACGCCGCGTGGGGGACCACGCTCGGGGCGTTCGATGAGGTGACGGCCCCGATGTGGCTCGACGAGGCCGCTTCCCAGGAGGTGAGCTTCGCGCCGTGGTTCGACTTCCGCGCTTTCATGGACTCGGCATTCGCCATGGCCCACGAGCGCTGTGCCGCGGTCATCAACGAGTCGGACCCCGGCGCTAAGGTCGGTTGGGACGGGCTGCTGGGGTACCACTTCCAGGCGGGCTATGACTTCGCGAAGCTCACGCGCAACCTGCGGCTGAACCAGGTCTACACGACCTCGCCGTTCCAGGGCGAGCTGGTGCGGTCACTGAAGCAGCCGGGAGCGTTGACGGGCGAGTGGGGCAATGCGGTGGCGGACAACGAGGCCGGGTTCTCCGGCATTGCCTGGCACAACCTGTTCCGCGGCCACAACTCCTGCTGGTGGTGGACCTCGTGGGGCTGTGACTACGTCCCCTTCAACCCGGACACCTCGGTCTCGACGCTCGGCGCGTGGTACTTCAGGGCGGCACGGGAGCTCCGTTCCGGACCGGGCCGACTACTCACGAACGAGACGGCGTCGCGCGTAGACTCGCCCATCGCGATCCTCTACTCCCAGGCCGACATGTACGCGGTGAAGCTCGCGTCACGCGTGGCCGGTTCCGCTGCCTTTGCGGGCGATGCGTTCTTCGAGGCGAACCATGTCGCGCTCGAACGCGCGCTCGAGGACATGGGCTTCCAGTACCGCTACTTCACCCTCGACCAGATCGAGCACGCGCCCGACACACTCAAGGAACACCCAGTGCTGTTCCTCCCAGCGGCCACCAGCCTCTCGGATGCAGCCGTCGAGGCCATCCGCGAGTTCGTCCGTGCGGGAGGCACACTCGTCGCCGATGGGCGTGTGGGGCTGTTGACCGAACGGGGGCAGGTCCGGGCCGAGCGCCCCTTGGACGACGTGTTCGGCGTCACCTCGCCTGCGGGGCGCAGCGCCTTTGCCACCGGCTCACAGACGGCTGAGGTGCCGCTCGGCGGGCAGATGCTCAGAGTCGACATCATGGAGCCCGGAATCGCCACGGCCGCTGGGGCAGCAGCGCCTACAGCGTCTGCGCCGATTCTCATTCGCCACTCCGAAGGCAAGGGGGAGGCGCTGCTCCTCAACCTGCCCTTCACCCAACTGGCCGCCGCGCGGGCGACCGGCGCGGTTTCACCGATGGGCGAGGCGGTCCGTGCTTTGCTGGCCGAGCGTGGGTTCCGGCCGTTCGCCGAACTGACGACACCCACAGGGCCCGCTCGCGCGGTTGAGCAGGTCGTCTTCGGGTCCGGCGGCGCAGAGTACCTTTGCCTGGAGCAGGACATCCATCAGCCGCAACTACCCGGTCAGGAGCTGACCATCCGCATCCCAAAGCCGGCCTTCGTCTACGACGTGCGCGCCGGCCGACGGATCGGTGAAGGCCGGGTAGACGCATGGCAGACGCCGATAGCGCGCGGTGACCCGAGGGTCTTCGCGCTGCTGCCATACGAGGTGCGTAGCGTTGCCGTGGAAGCGCCGGCTCGGGCCACCTTGGGCCAGGTGCTGGCCGTGCCGATACAGGTTGCGGTGTCAGAGGGTGAGCCCGGGCCGCACGTCGTCGCCGTCTCCGTGTTCGTTCCCGGCGGGGACAGACCCCACCGTGAGTACTCGTGCACGGTCCTGTGTCCGAAGGGCGTTGGTGAGTTCCGGCTCCCGATCGCGCTCAACGACCCGACGGGGACCTGGCGCATCGTCTGCCGGGACGTGGCATCCGGGGTGACCGCGGAGTCGGTGGTTGATGTGAGCGAGTGAGGGCCGGCCGGAGAAGGATATGGCCTCGCTCGCGGGCAATAAGCACGGAGGGGAAACCAGGGACAGCCACCCATTTCGCAGGGAGGCCCGGCGTGGCCCCGTACTCGGCAAGCGAAATGGGTGGCTGTCCCTGGTTTTCCCAACCAATAGGAGGAAGATGAGGAGCATGACTTCTGA
>Ga0315288_10002997_pt1 | contig 21548 bp, 32 predicted proteins | sample YL17G11_20_MG_FD_203454 | JGI IMG/M metagenome (GOLD analysis project Ga0315288, IMG submission 203454) | Sediment microbial communities from Yellowstone Lake, YNP, Wyoming, USA - YL17G11_20 | ecosystem: Environmental > Aquatic > Freshwater > Lake > Sediment | place: USA: Wyoming | collected...
TGCGATCCGGCAGAGTGGTGCTCCAGCCCTTCGGTGACAACCAACGCTATGACCTTGTAATTGATGAAGGCGGCGGAAGGTTCGTTCGCCTGCAATGCAAGACGGCGCAGCTAACCAAGGGCGTGTTGCGCTTCAACACGTGCAGTTCGCAGACCCACAAGGCCACCGGAAAACGCGACTATCGCGGCGACATCGAAGCCTTTGCGGTCTACAGCCCAGTGCTCGACAAGGTATACATCGTGCCTGTTGGCGAAGTCGGAACGGGCACGGGTTTTCTCCGGTTGCAGGCGCCGAAGAACAATCAGACGAAGGGTATACGTCTGGCTGCGCAGTATGAACTAGGGGCTGCGCGCTAGTCTTCTTTCGCGTCTTCATAGGCATGGCAAATGCGAACGACTTCATCGGGCAAACGAAGAAGGGCGCTCAAAACATGGCCGAGGCGAAGGCAATGATCTTCCGCCTGATCCGGATCGATGAGGAGGCGTACTTCTCGTACCCCGAAGAGAAACGAGAGGACCGGGTCTGCGTCGAGATCGACGAGGGCAAGGTCACGAAGGCGTCGGTTCAGTAGACGGACGGGGGTTCTTCGCCCTCCAGCACGCGCGGCATTCAATCTCTGGGAGCGCGTCCGGCTTCTTGTCGGGCGCGTACTTCTTGATCCACTCCGACGGCGAAAGACGCGTCTGGATGTGGAAGTTCACTTTGCAGTCTGGGCATCGTACGAACACACGGTGCCCATACACCTTTCCGGGTTCGTCCAATGGTAGGACAACGGCCTTTGAAGTCGTTTACGGGGGTTCGAGTCCCTCACCCGGAGCCACGGTGCCGTGCCTATTTGGGCTCCTGTGCCGGTGGAAGGTTCCGATGTAGCCGTCTCTTCGGCCTCGCAGGTACGGGTACGTCTGGCTGACCTTTGCGTCGCCGCGCATCTTACCGTGAGGGGTAAATGCTGCCACGCACTGCCGTAGTCGGGCTTGTTGCGCTACTTGCTACTCCACTTGCCTCCGCTGAGGCCCCAGCCTGCCCTTCCGACATGGTCGAAGTCCAGGGCTCGTATTGCCCGACCGTCGAGCAGAAGTGCTTGCGGTGGCTGGATCCTGACAACGAAGGCGTCAACGGGCCGGTGCGGTGCGCCGAGTTCGCCCCAACGATCTGCCGCGCGGATCTCCGCCCGAAGCACTTCTGCGTTGATCGCTTTGAGTGGCCAAACCAACGTGGAGTCCTGCCCACCGTTGAGTTGACCTTCCTGGAGATGAAGGCGAATTGCGAGGGGGCCGGTAAGCGTCTTTGCACGGCGTCGGAGCTTACCTTCGCCTGCGAAGGCCCCAAGATGAAGCCCTATCCGTACGGGGACGGGCTTCATCGGGACTCGGACGCGTGCAACATCGATCGCCCCTGGATCGATCCCTTTGCGTGGCGGAGCCCGGTGACGGGCGTGACCGTCCAGCCGACACCCTTCGTTGTGGTGGACCAGCGCGTGCTGGCGGGCTCCAAGCTCGCGTGCGTCTCGGACTTTGGCGTCTATGACCCGGTCGGCAACGCCGACGAGTGGGCGCTGAACGAGTCTGGCAAGCCCTACGCAAGCGCGCTTTCTGGGGGTCATTGGGCGTTAGGTGCCCGCGCGAGATGCCGTCCTAAAACTTTGGCGCATAACGAGAGGTTTCGTTTTTATGTCACCGGGGGGCGCTGCTGCAAGGATCCTTGATCTCTTGATAGCGTGGCCGGGGTATGAGTCGGGTACTCGCTGAAAGCGTCGTTCACCGCTACCTCCTCGCGCAGGAGGTCCAGGCGCATACGCGCGCGGCGGGTTTCCTTCCCCAGAAGTTCTTCCGCGAGCGCAAGGCGGAGCTGAAGGCCATCCTGACGAAGTCGGGCTACTCGAACCGTCCGAGGGACATCGTGTACAGCCTTCGGGACATCGTCATCCCGTTCTTCAAACTCTTCGCGAAGGACATCACCCAGTTCGGCATGACCGACGCGTCGATGGTCTCCATCAACGATCGGGTCGATACCGCGACACACATCATCGGGAAGGTCGCCGATGGCTGGGCCAAGTTTGACGAGGAGCTTCAGGCTGCACTCCACTACCCTGCCAAGAACGTGACCGAAGAGATCGAGTGGAGCATCGCGCACGAGATCGGCCAGTATCAGGAGAAGGCGGTGCCTGATCTCGCTACGGCGATGAAGGCTATCTTGCAGACGGATCGCCGCCTCATCACGGGGCTTGGGCAAAGAGTCCAAAAGAAGGCGACGCCGGAGATCCTGGCGGCCATCGAGCAGGCCTCGAAGGAAGACTTCGGTAATGCGTCGAGAATGAAGTGGCAGTTCTTCGCGGACATCAAGCTCGAAGCTTCGGCCAAGAGGCTCGTGACCCGAGAGAAGATAACCTGGGACCCCTTCAAGTGGTTCGACTTCCTCTACGACGTGCTGGCGTCGAACTACTCCAGCACGGTCGATGATGGCTTCCGCCAGTTCGACCTCTACGGCATGAAGGTCGTGGTCGATGACACCACGGTGACGCCCGAGCAGGTTAAGGAGTACGTCAAGTACCTCGACAAGGCGTACCACCTACTGCGGTACAAGAAGCTCGACAAGGTTTGGTACGGCACCGTCTTCATCCGCTGCGACGCGTGTGGCGGGGTGAACTACAACACGGGTGGCGGCGTCGGGGGCAACTACCCGATCGGGCGTGACGTCGTGAACGTCTTCTCGCGGCCAAGCTCATTCATCGTCGAGTTGATGGCGCACGAGCTTGGCCACCGATACTGGTTCAAGTTCATGTCCCAGGCGCAGCGCGGGAAGTTCGAGTCGCTCGTCAAGGCTCACCGCAAGCCTCGGCCCTCCAACGTCAAGCCGATGCCGATCCTTTCGTCCAAGGTGCTTCGGGCGAAGAACCTTGTGGACGAAGCCGCTACGGTGGCGCGCGCTAGCCTCGATGCGGTGAAGGATCCCGGCAAGAAGTTCTTCCGAGACGTTCTAAGGGAGAACAGCGCAGCCATCGCGAGGGCAGGCTTCACGTTCTCGAACGCCATCCAAGACGCCGTTCATTCACCTGGGGCGGACAGCCAGATCAACCCCGAGGTGAAGCAACTTTTACAGGATGTTCTCGACTCCGTCGAAGACGTTCGGCGTTACATGGGCGACTTCGATGAAGTCCTCACGCGCGAGATCCACAAGGAGCCCGACCCGGCTAAGAAGCCGAGGAGCGTCGATGCTTTCTGGCGGGCGGTCTTCGAGCGCGTCCGGGACGCGTGGCTTGAAGTGTTCGAGCAAAAGCTGAGCATGGCCGTTGCCAACGCGTTCATCTACGTGGACGCCGCCGCTCTCGCGTACAACGAGAAGGAGAACGGTCGGTACAACGAGATGGTGAAAGAGTACGACGAGGAGTACGGCAAGGACGAGCGCCCGGTCGCTCCCGTGAGTAATTACGGGCAGTCGAACATCGACGAGGCCTTCGCCGAGGTCTTCGCGCACTACGTTCTGGAATACGACATCTCTCAGGATCAGATCGAGTCGTTCCGGGTTGTTCTCGCGAGTTTACCCGGTGTAGGAAGCTGCGAAGGAGAACCCTCGCATGACCTACGCCACCTTCAAGGTCGCCGACTCGCTCTACCTCGTTCGCCAGACGCTCGCGACTGGCGCAAAAGCTGAAGCAAAGCCGGTAGATAGCCCCACAAACCATGTGGTGATCATCGACTGCTCCGGCAGCATGTATGCCGAGGTTCCCAAGATCAGAGAGCAGCTCAAGAAGAAGCTGCCGAAGCTCATCGGCGCCAAGGACACCCTCTCGGTCATTTGGTTCTCAGGCCGCGGGGAGTTCAAGGCGATCCTGGAAGCGGAGCCCGTGGCGACGCTCACGGACCTCGCGGGGGTCGAGCGGGCCATCGACAAGCTCTCGTCCCTCGGCCTCACGGGCTTCAAGGAGCCCTTCGAGGAGGCCGGGCGGCTCATGGAGCGCATCGCGAAGAAGTCGCCGGGAGGGGCCTTCAGCCTCTTCTTCATGTCGGACGGCTGCGACAACTCGTGGCCCCGCGCGGAGGTCCTCAAGGCGGTCGAGAAGGCCGTGACGAACGTGGCGTCGGCCACCGTCGTCGCGTACGGCTACTACGCGGACGTGCCCTTCCTCACGCAGATCGCGGAGAAGTCGGGCGGCACCCTGATCGTCGCCGAGAACTTCGACCGGTACCAGCCGACGTTCGAGGCGGCCATGCAGAAGCGGGCGCCCGGCGGCAAGAAGATCGAGGTCGAGATCCCGGTTGATGCCGTGGGCGGCTTCGCCTACGCCCTCGCGGACGGGGACATCCTCACGTTCTCCATCGAGGGCTCGAAGGTACTCGTCCCCGAGGGGCTCACGGAGATCGCGTACCTCGCCTCGGACGCGCCCAAGGGCACGAAGAGCGAGTCCCTCGGTGATGTCGTGAAGAAGGTCGCGGGGAACGCACCCCCGGACGCCTCCTTCCTCTCGACCCTCGCTGCCAGCTACGCGGCCGTGTCGCTCTTCGCCATCCGCGTGAAGAGCGACGTAGTCCTCGCGCTCCTCAAGGCGCTTGGGGACGTGACATTCATCGAGCAATTTGCAAATTGCTTTGGAAAACAGAAGTACGCGGCGTTCCAGGAAGGGTCGAAGGCCGCGGTCTTCGACCTGAAGGTGCGCTTCACGAAGGGGTACGATCCGAACAAGGTCCCCCGCGAGGACGCGTACACGGTGCTCGACCTCCTGTACCTCCTCGAAGGCGACGAGAAGGCGCGCGTCCTCATGGATTCGCCGAGCTTCACGTACTCGAAGATCGGCCGTAGCCGACTCGACGCCTCTGACCTCCTCGACGAGAGCGAGGCCGAAGAGCTTGCCAAGCTCACCGCCGAGCTGGCGACCGTGACGAAGAACGCGACCAAGGTGAAGGAGATCACCGCGAAGATCGCGGCCCTCACCGCCTCAAAGAAGGAGTCGCTCAAGTTCGTGCCCGACGCGGCGCCGGACGGGTACAGGATCCAGAGCCTGACGTTCAACCAGGACCGACCGAACGTTAGCTTCCTCATCCAGAAGCAAGGCATGGTCGACCTCTCCTCGCGCATGGCCGACGCGCCCGCCTCCGAGCCCGGCAAGCAGCCCATCCCCGCGAACTTCAAGACTCGCGTCCACCGAAACTACGCGGCTCTCAAGGACGGCCTCGTGAACATCGAGACCCTGCCGGTATCGGTGAGCGCGGAGACCCACGAGAAGCTCCAAAAGCTCGTCACAGACGGTCTCGCACCTCAGGAAATCTTCAGCGGGACCACGGTCGTCGATGGCGAGCACAAGCTCCTTCTGAACCTGAAGGCTCTCCCGGTCATCAACCGGAAGAGCGTGAAGGCCGTCAGCGCGAAGGCGTTCTTCACCGCGCAGTACGACCTCACGAAGGGGAAGGCCGCGCAGAAGGTCTACAACGCGTACGTCACGGAGAAGCTCCCGCCGAAGAAGAGCGAGGGCCTGGGCTTCGTCTACGGCGACAAGGCCGCCGAGTGGCTCAAGGCGCAGGGCATCACGGACATGGGCTACCAGCCCCCGAAGACCACGGTCGAAGAGGCCAAGGACTTCTACATGGGCAAGGAGCTAAAGGTCAGCCTCAAGGGCCTGTCCAGCCTCCCGACCTTGAAGGACGCTCGGGAGAAGATCGCCAAGCAGGCGTCGGACAAGACGGGCAAGGCGAAGATCAACGCGCCCACCGCGCTCATGAAGACGACGATCGAAGAGGTCGAGGGCTTCCTCGCTTCGGCGGCCTACACGAAGGCAGCCGATACGGAGAGCGTGCTCAAGGCGTGGCTCGAAGGGCAGGCCAAGGCTGCCAAGAGCGCCTGCCGTAAGCAAATCTTCGACATTGCTCAGACGAGCTTCTGCATCATCGTCGGGCAGACGTGGTTCAAGGAGTTCGCGTCTCTCGACGAGAACACGATGACTCTCGCCACCACCGAAGGCCCGATCGAGTGCCAGGTGGAGCAGCGCGAGATCGAGATTCGCATCTGATCCCGTAGGGTTTTCGTCTTGTGGGCGGTAGGTTGTACCTGCCGCCCACTTCCGGGGAGTAGCACAGCCCGGTAGTGCACGAGCTTTGGGTGCTCGTTGTCGCGGGTTCAAATCCCGCCTCCCCGACCAAGCGTGAGCTGATCCTATGCTGCTGAACCTCTGGTGCACGGACTGTTCAAACACGGGCTGGCGTGAGCTTCACCGCCAAGGAGACCCTGTCCCGCAGGCTCCGGGCTGCATCTACGCGAGCACGGTTCGCGTGACCTGCGGGTGCCGGACAACCCTGTTCCCAGTGACGCCGATCCCATGGGAACCCTCGGCACCCGCCGGTGTATAGACCCTGCATGCACAACCGCGCGCGAGGGTTCACCCTCATTGAGCTGATGATTGTGGTCGGGATCGTTGGCGTCCTTGGCGTCCTCGTACTCTACGGCATCCGACGCTACTTGGCCTCGGACTCACAGGCGTCCGCCGAGGAATCAGCTCGGATCTGGGCGTCCAAGATGGGCTACGAGCTTCAGGGTTCGCCCGTGTGCGTCGAGCGGGACACCGATGGCGACGGGTACGTGTCCTGTACCCTCAACGTGAAGGGTCAGGCACAGCCTATGGCCCTCGACTGCGCCGCCCGGTGGTCGGGTAATTCGGGGTGCCGGATCCAGAAGCCGGTCTACAATAGCCACTACTGATGATGTCTGATGCCGCCTGGCTAGCGCTCCTGGTCGTGGGCCTCATCGCCCTCGGCCTCGTAATCGCCCTGGTGCTTCGCGCATCGGACGACCGTGGGGGGTCTTCCAGCGGATCGGCCTCGGATGCCGGAGACGCTCTCGGTGACCTCGCGGAGAGCGTCTCCGATCTCCTCGACGATGACTAGCGTTCGAGCATGTGTAGGTGTCGACGGTGGAACAGTTTCCGCAGGGCCGTTTGCTCGATCTGCCGGATGCGCTCGCGGGTGAGCCCTAAGACAGCACCCACCTCTTCGAGTGTGACTCCGCCGCGGTCAGCCATATCGAGAGCGCAGGTCTCGCCGGACCCGTCACTCCCCTCGTGTATGAGGTGCCACTCGCAACAGATCCACGGGCAGGGTCGCACGTCGTTGCAGCCGCCCGGGAGGCAATCCCCACGTACAGCGGGCTGAGCCTCGGGTCGGATCCTGTCGATCACGGACTCCAGCAGCGGCGGCGGCGGGGCATCTTCCACCTTTTCGATGTCGGAAACGTCCTCCTCCGCGTCCTCCAAGGCTTCGGTCACGATCAACGCTTCGGTCGAGTTGTGCCCCATGGTTTCCTAATACACCGACTGCCGCAACCCACTGTCGATACGCTTCTTGTGGGGCACGTGTGGGTATGGACCCTAAGCAGACCGCCGCCGCGCTTCGTCGTATCGCCGCCCGCATCGAGAAGGATCCGAAGCCTTCGAAGCAGAGAACTGCTTCGCAGCTCTCGTGGGTCCTCGCCACCGTCACGGGCGGACGAACGGCCAGGAAGAGCATGACCATGGGCAAGATGCCCTCCAAGAAGGACTTCGAGGAGGCCGCCGAAGAGCACCTGCCCTACCCGATGACTCTACGCGGCGCTGACGCAAAGGCGGCCATGGAGGTCGAAGGCGGATCGGGCTCGACTTTCACCAAGACCTACAAGGATGCCGACGACCTTTACGAGTTCGTGAAGGGGCTCGTCGCCGTCTGGGACAAGGGTGATGACGAGGAGCTTGGCGATGACGCCATCTCGTTGGGCTCGTCGATCATGGGCACGCTCGGGTTCGAGTGGATCTGAGGATCGCCTTGTGGGTGCGTGGGCAAGGAGGGCTTTACCCATGCGCGTCATTCTCACCGTAGCTGTACTCTTTGGGATCCTTACCGCGTGCACCCCTGCTGCCACCCCGTCGAATGACGCGGGCGACGGCGGGATGTCCGATGCAGGTGTTGACGGATCGAAGTAGTTCACGGGGCTCTGGGTAGAGCCCCGCATGGCGGCGTCCCAAGGCGGGGGCAGCGTTTCATACGCGCATGCACTGAGGTTCAAGTCCTCTCGCCGCCACCAATCTGGCAGAGATGCAAGATCACCTTCTTGGCGACCTTTTCCATCCTCTTCCAATCGACACTCTCGGGGTAGCCTTCACTGTCCCATTCCGTGACGATCTTCGGGTCGAGTCGCGCGAGACCCTTCGCGACACCCCACTGCCACGAGGAGTCGCAGTTTGGGCGCTTGCCGCTGAAGCTCTCCGTCTCTTCGATGAGGGTGATGAGCACGTCGGCGAACCATTCCCGCCAACTGGCCGTCTTCGACCAGGTCTGGCGCCAGCTCGTGATGTCGCACGGTGACGCGAGAAACTCCTCGATCTTGGAGATGTCCATGGACATCATCTACACCTGAGAGGTGACACCGATGGCAGCAGCAAAGGGGGTGCCGTTCTAGGGGCCGAGGAGGCCCCTGACGTGCACAAGAACTACCGTCGCAAGAAGAACCGTTACCGGTCCGGATGGCCAAGACAACGCACCCACCTCGCTGATCACAAGAAGGCGTACTGGAGCGAATGCCGCGCCGTCGAGCGCGAATGCATCGAGAAGGAACGCTACGATGACCTCCCTACGAGGCATCCTCGCACCCTCCTCTACGATCTCTCGTAATTGCTGTGAGGGAGGGCGCAGGTCGCTCTCCCTCCTTGCGCCGTCGCACATGGCGCACAACCACTGCTTCTTATGCCGTGATCCTAGTAGGAGGGTTCCACTGCATGCCCGTACGATCCTTTCGCTCGAAGGTCCCCCCTCAGACCCGTGAGAAAGAGAACGAGAAGCCGAAGAAGAAACGTTCTCTCGAAGAGGTCTGCTCGGACATGAAGCAGAAGATCCTGGCGGAGCGGATGGAGGCAATAGCCACCAAGCGACGTGAAGAGTGCCGTGCAGAGGAAGAAGAGGTCATGCGAATGACCTACGGGCCCCGGTGGAAGGAATCGGCGTGACGTAGAACCACTACGCGCCAGAACTTTCGAGGTACAGGGGCCGCTCATTCGCAGAGCGTGTCCCTGCCTCTCCCTTTTCCCAGGTGGTTTCACTTACGGCGCGTGGCGGAATGGCATACGCGGCGGGCTTAAAACCCGCGACATTTTTAGGGGTTCGACTCCCCTCGCGCCGACTTCGGGATGCTGCGACGGATGCGGTTGGCCCGCTCTTGAATCTCGTGCAGCTTGTTCGTGCATGTGACTATTTCGCCGTGGATCGCGATCAGCGACTCCCCGATCTCGGCCACGTCGCGACCATGGACTTCGTCATGGCCGAGGTTCTTGCCCACGGGGGTGAAGTCCTGAGCGACACTGCGGAGGTCCTTCTCCACGCTGCGAAGATCATTCAGGACGCGGCTGGCGTCGTCCACCATGTCGGCGAGCCCATTCGAAGCCTCTTCGTAAAGGCTCTGGTGGAAGGCCTGCTTTGACGTGGCGAAGCGCCTGGCAACGCGGGTAGCGAGGGGGTCCATCCCTTGAGAGCCCCGACAAAAGGATCCTCCGCAGGCGTTACGATTTCCGACCTGGCATTTTGGCCGTCGGTGTACTGAGAAGCACGTCAGGAGAGATGAAGATGAAGACGACAGGGTACGCCCTACGCGAAGCCATCAAGCGGCAGGAGCTTCGACGGGAGACGGCCGCGCAGCAGTTCAACGGCAGCCTCCATGCCTTCGAAGATGAGAAGGGCAAGGACAGCCCGACGAAGGTCATGGCGGCCTTCTTGGCGGCGGAGAGCGCCGTGGCCCAACTCCAGACATCGCAGATGCGATACAACCTCGCGGTCATGGTCGACATTGGCGGGAAGCCGATGTCCCTTGCCGAGGCCATCAAGACCATCGGAGGCCTCGGTCGTGGGGAGAAGATGTGGCGATCGGCCGCAGCCCCCAAGAAGGATCGCTACGGGTCTGATCCGAGCCTGGAGCGTGACCCCACCCGGGTCTTCGCCCAACGCCAGATCACGGTGAACGAGGCTGTGAAGCTCGCCTCTGAGTCGGCCAAAAAGGTCGGCGCTCTTCGTGCCGCGATTGCCGTTGGCAACGCACGCGAGGTCGAGCTAGAAGGACTTGAGGCCGCACTCTTCGAGTGATGCCTCAAGACGGGGCCCTCAAAAGCCTCGTCTGTCGAACGAGAGATACACCACCTGTTAGCGATGAAAGTCGCTGGAACGGAATCCGGTACTAGCTCCAGGTCGCCTGATTGCGCTCAATGGCGTCGCCCCTTCCAAGGGTTTAAGGCGTTAAGCACAACCTAGACCTTGGGGTTCTGACGGAAGCCGCATCTTGCTCCTGTTGTCTCTCGTTTGACTCTGCACGGATGGCGGAATGGCAGACGCACTGGAGTTAGGTTCCAGCGCCTTCGGGTGTGAGGGTTCAAGTCCCTCTCCGTGCACCCCTGTTTTGACGGTCTATTCATCCTCGTCTACACGGACGAGGAACGTCTCCTCGTCTGGGGTGCATGTGTCGCGGCTAATGACGAGCCCGCCATGCGGTTTCGCGGCGTCGTAGATGTTCCTGATGTTGGCGTCCGTCGTGATGACGTAGACGCGTCGCCCGTCCACGAGCATGGCCGTTTCAGTGCCCGATGCCTTGTGGACGAACTCACGCACGGCGGCTTCGGAGCCGAACGTGACTGTGAGGTTCGTAACGGCCATGACCCTTCTATACGGCGTCATAGGTGCAGTGTCACTTCGATATGAGGGGCATGCCGATCGGTTAAGGCGTCTGCGTTACAAGCAGGAATTGCAGGGTTCGACTCCCTGGCCCCCCACTGAATGGTGTACCGAGAAGGGCATGAAGCTGCTTTCTCGCATCTTCGAATCGCGACTCGTCAAGAGCATCGTCAGTCGCGAAGGCCGCGTTCACTTTCGCCGCTGGTCCATCCTCGAAAGCCCGCGGTTCAACCTGTACGTGCACCAGATCGCCAGGAGCGACGAGGAGCGAGACCCGCATGACCACCCATGGTCATTCGCATCTCTTGTGCTCCGCGGCGGGTACCACGAAAAACTCTGGAAGGTGGACGCCTACGAGGAGCACGACCACCGCCCGGGGTCGATCCTCTTCCGCTCAAGCCACGACTTCCACCGCATCCGCCTCTACGGAGAAGCGGCGTGGACGCTGGTCCTGACAGGCCCCCGGACGCACGATCTCTGGGGCTACCGCACCGCGGAGGGGTGGGTCGATCACCTCACGTACAGAAAGCAGAAGCATGCGTCATGACCCAGACCCCCGTTGACTTCTACGTCTATAGCAGACAGGGCATTGGGGCGATTGAGCCACACCTCGAAGACCACATCATCGTGAGCGTTACGACGCCGCGTGACCCCCCGGCGAAGCTCCCCATCGGTGAGCACACCAAGGGCGTTCTTCGGATGGTGTTCGATGACGTGGACAAGAAGAAGTTTGAAGAGGACGTGCTCTTCACGCGCGCGATGGCGGAGGAGATCCTTGCCTTCACGAGGGGGCACAAGCTCGGGGAGACGCTTGATCGGTTCCTCGTTCATTGCGACGCGGGGTACAGCCGGTCGCCCGGCATCGCAGCCGCGCTCTCCCTCATCCACAACAATGAGGACCGGAACTTCTTCAAGCGCTACAACCCGAATCGACTCGTTTACAGGCTCCTTTTGAACGCCCACTACGGGATCGAGGACGACGGATCGTGAGGGCGCTTCGAACATGGCATGTCGAGCTGGCGGTCGTGGGCCTTGTGCTCGCGACCGCCGTGCTCGTGACCCACGGGGGCTTCGTGGAGTGGCTGGGCTCACTCGCCGTTCTTCTCACGTTCGGCCATACGCAGATTGCCGATAGGCTCGCGGAGCGGGAGGCTTCACGGTCCGAGGTGACCGTCGCCTGCCACCGGAAGCTCGTCTGGTACCTCGTTGGCAAAGAAGTCACGTGGGCGCTCTACTTCGTGCTCCACCGGAGCTGGGCCGCCCTCGTTGGGGTGGCCGTCTTTCTTGCCTATCCGGCATGGCGAAAGCTATGGCGGCGATGGCGACCTATCACGTAGTGTTGGTTGTGTACGGAGGGTTGGCCGAGCGGCAAGGCACCGGTTTTGAAAACCGGCAGGGCTCGAAAGGGCTTCGGGGGTTCGATCCCCTCACCCTCCGCAAATAGTCTCGGTGTAGGCCGTGTGCATGGCACGGTGGAGACATCTAGCGCAGACCGAAACATCCTGGAAGAGTAGGTCCGAAGTCGCGCACGCGTTCGAGTCGGATCTCATTGCCGCCATAGCCTCTGGAGGAAGAGCGCTGTCGGTTGGCACTTGGACCACGCTATGTGGATTCGACCTCTGCATTGATGCGCGGGCGCCCGAGAGCACGCGCACGAAGTGCAAGAAGTGTATGAAGATGCTTCACGAGGAGCCCAAGATCCCGGTTCCGCCAGCATCGGGCGTGCGCCTCATCACTCGTAAGCGAGCAAGTTACTAGCACCCGGACACGCGTCAGGGACATCCGACGCGTGTCCGGGGTACGTCGTGTTGGAAGTCAGTGAGTCGCCGGTGTATAGCTGGGCAACGTCCTCGTAGCTCAGTTGGATAGAGCAGCTCTTTCCTAAAGCGCAGGTCGCCCGTTCGAATCGGGCCGAGGACGCCGTTTCTGCCCCCGTGGCGCAATGGATAGCGCACGGCTTTCCTAAAGCCGGTGTTGCAGGTTCGAGTCCTGCCGGGGGCGCTTGAGTTCTTGACGTGGTGCAGGGTGTACGTCAGAAAGACCCATGAACCGCGTACGTCAGGTCTTCAGTCAGGCTCGGGTGCTCCTACCCGTGATTCATCCCGTGACGGAAGCCAAGGCGCGCGCGAGCGTTGACCTTGCGGTCCGTTGTGGTGTGCCTGGCATTTTCCTGATCAACCAGGGGATGCCCGATCGCGCGGTCCTCGACCTTGCCGGCGTTTTCAAGCACGAGTACCCGCACTTGTGGATCGGGATCAACCTTCTGGGTTGGCTTCCGACAAAGGTTCTTGCGAGGGTCGCCGAGGCGGGCTTCGGGGGTGTGTGGGCAGATGACGCAGGAGTGGAGGAATCCTCCGACGATCAGACCTACGCGCAGGGCTTCTTGAAGGCCCGCCAGTCGATTTCGTGGGGCGGCCTGTACTTCGGCGGCGTCGCCTTCAAGTACAAGCGCCCGGTGGCTCCTGGCCTCCTCGGCATCGCGTCCAAGAAGGCCTCAGCCCTCATGGATGTCGTGTGCACGAGCGGCGAGGGGACGGGCAAGGCGGCCCCGATCTCAAAGGTGGAGGCCATGCGCCAGGGAATGGGCGATCACGCGCTGGCGCTGGCTTCGGGGGTCACCGCCGAGAACGTCGCGGCCTACCTACCCTTCGTCGATGCCTACCTCGTTGGGACGGGCATAGAGTCGGATCTCGGTGTCCTCGACGAGAAGAAGCTGCGGTCGCTCTACGATCGGATCCACAGCTTCTCGGTTCAGTCTTCATCTCCTCCGCCTGCCTCGTCAGCGTCATCGTCCTCTTCGGGCTCTTCCCTCTGAGGCTTCTTTGACGTGGCCGTGGCGTTCTGGGGTGTGTCGCGCGCAAGGCGCTTTCCCGCTCGCGCGAGCGTGAGCCCAAACTGGTAGCCACAGCGCAAGTTGCAGAAGAGATTGTCTCCGTACTCGCCGCGTTTGTTCCGATCCCTGGGGCACGTGCGGAGGTCGTGCCCGCACCACACGCATGTCCCCCTCTTGTTGCTCGCAGCAAAGTCTTTCCAAGCCATCACCTCTCCTCCTGGAGCGAGAACAGCGGGAAGAAGGGGATCGCCTCGCGCTCCTTCTCGGGGGTCAGTCCGGCAGCCGCGTACAGGAGCGCGAACACACGAGCGTCTTCCTCCGCTTGGATGTCTTGGGTGGCTTTCCGCGTGAGAGACTCCAGGGCACCTTGAAACGCCAGCGCCCGGAAGCTCCGGGCTCGAAGAAATCTCTCCCGCGCCTCGGCCTTGGTCTCAACGCGACGGACCTCGCCGAACTCGTCGACCTTGAAGCCCATCGGGGTCGTGTGGGTTCGAGGCTTGACCCAGTCCTTCTCCCCCTCCTTCGTAAGCCCCTCGGCACGGGCACGGGCCTTGATTAGCTTTCGGCGTCTTCGGGCCTTGTTTCCCATGGTGCTGGGCTACACCGCGAAAGGCCCTTGCGAGCGGACTCTCGGCTCACGTATGGTTTGCAGCACGTCAATGAGAGGTATTGATCCCCCGCCCAGCTAGCGCGCCTCCCTATCGAAAGGAGGTGCCTCATGTGTCGATTCTGTCGGATCGCCATGGACCTGCTCGGGCGCGCATACTTGTGCCGCCCCTGCTGGCGCAGGGCTTACCGCAACAACCGCGGGAAGAGGTAGGGGTCTGGAGGGGAGGGGTTTTCGTGCCTCTCCCCTCGACCTTTCCGGTGTAAGGGACATGCATGAACATGGAACGGGCGGGACGCCCAACGCCGCAATGGCGCGAGGTGAAGAGGTTCGAGGCCGACGGTGTGGTCGTGGTGGTGGAGATGCTGGAGGGCAGCCGTCGCTACTCCGTGCGGGTGGGTCAACCTTCGGTGAAGGATGCGAAGATCATCACCTCGTTCGTGCATGCCGAGGTGAAGGGCGGCTTCCAGATCACGATGAAGCCTTTGGCTGGGCCTATCCACTCGCTCCTCCTGAAGGCGGAAGAGTGGATCCAGACCGACGCTGCGACACGGGTCTACGACGAGGTAGATCGTCGTATCGAGAAGGAAACGAAGTCCGCGAGCCAAGGGAAGCCTGCGGCGCGCGTGACGGGCAAGACAGCACGGAAGAAGGAGCGCCTCGCAGCTCGCAAGGTCGCCGCGTAGTTCATCTATGCCTTGGGCATGGCATGGACTCGAAGAGCGCGCTCATGGGGGTTGTGAAGGTAGCCACTATCGTGTTTACCATCGCAGCCGTTTTGGCTGCGGCCCTCTGCGTCATGTACGGCAAGAATGCCGAGCAGAAGATCATGGGGGCCGTGAGCTGCCTCGCGGTAGCCGCCGGCTTCGGGTGGTGGGTGTATCGAGACTGGAAGAAGAAGTGATTCTTTGGGGGATCGTCTAACGGCAGGACGCCAGATTCTGGCTCTGGCTATCAAGGTTCGAATCCTTGTCCCCCAGCTATGTGTTGAGCTGGAGATCCTGAACGAAGCGGGTGAGGTCGTCGCCCCCGAGGTCGGGCCTCTTCAGCGCGTACGGTGCAACATGACCGCTTTCAGTGAAGGGTCTTGCGGAGTGTAGAGCCCTGCGGGAGGACGCGGGGGCATCTGCCTTGAAACATCGACGACCGGTTGAGGAGGTGGTGAACAGAAGGAGGCTCTCATGGGAGGATTGTCGGGGTACGAGGAGATCGCAGACGATTGGACGCACGTTCGAGCGGCACTTGCGACGCTTGTTGGCACCGCGGTGATGGACCCCGGCGTGGTCCTCTGGCTCGACGATGGGAAGCGCATTCTCGTCGGGGACGTGAACGCGCACTTCGGGACCGGGGCACACTGCCTCTTCCCTTGCCTGCCCGTGGTGAAAGCCTGGCGTAAGGTCTTCGAGGTGTCGAGCCTCAAGAGCAGCCCCAAGGGCGCATGGGCCACGGCTTTCGATTTGGATGATGTCCCGTTCGAGTACGCTGAGCGCAGCGAATGGCCCCTCATTGCAGGGATCGCGCAGCGCATGAACAGCGTCGGGGACTTGGGCTGGGATGGCGTCCTAGAACCAGGCCTCGCGGTCAGCATGGTGGATGGCCGCGCGCTACTCGTCGGGAACGTTAACCCCCTCGCAGGCGTCTGTGACGCCGAGATCGATGGGCGATCGGCTTCCGAAGGCTTTGAGCAAAGGATCGAGTGCTATATGCGGGTCGTACCCAAATCGGTGCTCAAACACCGGCCCTACCATCACCGGTAGGGCCTGAGGGCTCAAGTGCGATGACGACGGGCCGAAACAGTCGTGGGATCGTGGATGCTGTCGTCGAGGTCTGGAAGCGACTCTCGGCACTCGGGCTCACCCCGAATCAGATCACCCACGCTCTCGATCCCCTTTTGGCCTTGCTCCCGAAGGATGGGTCGAAGAGGGTGCTCGACCGGAGCGTCCATGATGTCTCGGGGGTCGACCGCCTCAAAAAATAAGAGCAGGGCCGAGTGGACCCTGCTCTTCGCTTCCGCCATGGTTCTGCCCTCCACGTGGCAGCCCGGGACAGTGTAGACGCTAGCCTCCCAGCCTTCTTCGCTCCTGCGGTAGGATACGAGCCACTTGGCACTCATGGGGCAACCTCCGAGCTACCGGAGATGCCCCACAAAGGCTTTCGTACAATTCAGATGGTTGCCGTCTTCGCCCAGGTTCCGCGAGTCACGGACGACTCACTGACCACTCTCTGTCAATTGCAGCGGCGTCGCAGCCCATGTGACGGTCGCAGGGTTGCGCCCGATCTCGCCGTACGGATTGCCACCCCAGCACCAGATCGATCCGTCCGTCTTGAGTGCGCACACGGTGCTCAGAGACATTGCAAGGTCCAGGACGTTACTCATCACGAGCGTGGGTGTCTGTGTTGCGGGCTGGTTGCCGCGTCCGATCATGTAGTAGTTATCACTCCAACAGTACACGTTTCGAGTGGTGCTCGTCAGAGCGCAAGAGTTCCCAGCGCTAGTGAGCACCTTCTTGAACGTATCCCCCACCGTGAACTTCTGCGGCGTTGTGGGTGTGGCACTCGTGTAAGCGTTGTTGGGGGTGTAACCCCACTGCCAGATATCGCCGTTGATGAGCGCGTTCGCACGAAACAGATAGTCGAGTCCGAGGTAGCTCGCGTTGCTTATTGAGGGGATCGTCGAAGGCGTGATCGGCATCCATGTTCCCAGGGTATTGCCTAAGACGCTTCCAAAGCACTGGACCGCGCTACTCGTCGAGTAGCAAAAGTAGTTCCGTCCAGCCTCGATCGCGGTCACCTGTGCATTGACCTTCACCGCGGTGTAGAAGACTTGCCCGTTGTTGCCGTTGCTGGCCTGATCCAAACCCCAGCGCCAGGCCGTGGTCCCGTTCTGCGCGTAGACCGACATGTTCTGCGCCGACAGCTTCGTGGCCACAATCGGGGTCCCCGTGTTGTCCACCACGAGCGTCGTCGGGGTAGGCCCTGATCCCGTGATGGGGGTAGATCCCCAGCAGGTCACATTGCCGTTCTGGAGACGGGCGCAGGTGAACGCTTCACCGCCCACGACCTCCACCGCGTTCGTCAGCCCGGACACGGGCCAGCCGGGGTACCAAAGGTCGGTCGTAACTAAGGTATTCCCTAGAGCGTTCTGGCTATTGTGGCCCCAGCACCGCGTTTGCGCCCCGTTCTTACGCGTGTAGCAGAAGTGGTAATCCCCCGCGCCGATGCTTGAGAACGCGGACGTACACTCGCCCTGATCGCACTCCTGATTCCACGCGTTGCACGTCCCGTTGTCCCTCCAGGTCCACGCGTTATCGCAAATCTGAGGTTTGCCCGTAGCCCCGCACCGCTTCGATCCGGGAGTGCACTGGCCTGCACATATGCCTTGGTTGGCGGAGCATGTGTAGGGACAGGTCTGCGTCGTCGCCCATGCAAACGAGGTGTTGCAGGTCTCGACATTGAGCCCGTTGCAGCGAACCGCCCCCGGGTTGCACTCCCCCGTGCAGGTACCCGCGCCCGAGCAGGCGTAGGCGCACGTCGAGGTCGTGGCCCACATGGCGTTCGACCCACAGGTCTGGACCCCCTTGCCGCTGCACCTCGTCGCGCCCGGCGTGCACTCCCCCGTGCAGGTGCCCGCGCCCGAGCACTGGTACTGGCACACGTCCACCGTGGTCCAGGAGAAGCCGTTGCCGCACTTCTCCACACCGAGGCCGTTGCAGCGGGTCGACCCTTGCGCGCACGTCGTACAGGTGCCGTTCACGCAGCCCGTCGAGCAGGAGGCCGCCGTCTGCCACTGGCCCGCCGTCGAGCACGTCTCGGTGCCGTTCCCGGCCCCGTTGCAGCGGCCCGCGCCAGGAGTGCAGACGCCCGAGCAGACGCCGTTCGAGCAGACCGAAGAACACGTCTCCGTGGTCACCCACTGGCCCGTCGCCGAGCACGTCTGCGCGCCGAGGCCCGAGCACCGCTTCGACCCGGGCGAACACGTACCCGCGCAGGCCCCCGCCGAGCACACGTAGGGGCACGCCGCTGAGTTGAGCCAGAAGCCCGTCGCGCTACAGACCCGAGGAGCCAGGCCGTTGCAGTCGGTTGCGCCCGGCGTACAGACGCCCGAGCAAGCACCGTTCGAGCAGACCGAAGAACACGTAGCCGTCGTCTGCCAGCCCGAGGCACCGCAAGTCTCGACGTTGAGCCCCGTGCACTGGGTCGAACCCACGACGCAGACCGAGCCCGAGTCCGTGGTGGCCCCCGAGTCGGTAGCCGTGTTCGCGTCGTGGCCAGCGTCGGTCACGGTGGTAGAGCTGGCATCCGACCTGGCATCCGCACCGGCATCCGACCCTTGGGTCGAACCCGAGTCGCGGCCCGTGGCCGCGTCAGCCACGGGGTTCCCCGTGTCGGGGGTCTCCGTCGAGGGTTCGCCCCCTGTATTCCCATCCGAGGTGCTAGGACGCGCCGTAGGCGCAGCGCCCGGCACATCTTGGGGATCTGCCGGATTGCCTTCCGGGGCGGTCTCCGGCGCGGCGGAACCGCACGCCGTGAGCGTGAGGGCCGCGACAACCTGACAAATCAAATTCCGAGGGTTCATACCCTAGACTTACGATCTCTCTTGTGGTTCGAGCCCAGAGATAATGTCGATTTCTTCGGACCCCGGTGTAAGGTTGGGCTCTACCATGAACCCGATGTGGTTGGATCTCTCCCAACGGAACGAGCGCGATGAGATCCTGCTGATGGCGGGGCCGCCGCGGAAGGTCACGAAGGTCATGAACCTGACCCCGGGCCTGAATGTCATGGTCGAGGACCCGGACTTCCGTGTACCGGGGACCATTCTCGTAAAGGCGCGTGGGATGTTCGTGAAGCTCGACTGGGACCGCGTGGTGTATAAGCCGATGGCGGGAAGGTCTGCGTAGCGTTTCATTCGGGCGTCGTCCAATGGCAGGACGCGGGACTTTGAATCCCGCTATCGGGGTTCGAATCCCTGCGCCCGAGCCATGGTAACCAACGTCACGGTACCGGTCTGGGATCTCGACACCGGAGAGGTCATCGAGATGGAGATCAGCCAGGATTTCATCGACGCGATGGATGCCGCGCACGCGGAGATCGCCGCTCGACGGGAGGCCGCGCGACGTCGCGACCAAGAGCTGATGCGGTATGACCGGGACTAGCTGCGCACGGTTTTCCTTTTTGAACGCTCTCCGTAAGGAGATCGCCCGTGAGCCAACCCCAGTACGACCGTCTTATCCGGCGCGTGGCCGCGCGTTTCGTCTGCGTCGCGAGCTTGGATGTCGGGCGCTCGACCTTCACCGAGCACCTGAAGATCCATCGCTTCCACGGGAGCCTCCGCATCACGGAGATGGTCAACGCAGGCAAGCGCGGCAAGAAGGTCCGTGAGCTGACCGTGCTCGCTGGCCACATGAGCGATCAGATGGAGGACATCCTCCTCAAGAACGCGGTCGATGCCATCCTCCACTCCACCTACGACCAGGGGAAGGCCGCTCTCGAAAAGCTGCTTGCAGAGGGCGCCGCGTTCACGCTGCATGAGCGCCTCCTACGCGGCATCGACGTCGAGCCTACGGGCACCACGTTGAACCTGGAGAAGAAGTTCCCCAACGGAAACATCGTGAGCATCACGTCCAGCCCCCACGAGTTCATCGTCAAGGACAGCGCGGCCCTCGGGCGCGACGGCAAGCCTGGCTTCCGACAGGACACGCTGTACTCATGCGCCTCGAAGAAGGACGGGATCCTGTTCTACGGGTGGCTCAAGGACAACCTCGCTGCCGCGAGTCGCATGACGATGATGGAACTGCGCGAGACGTGGGACACTCTAGGTGTCCGGTACAACTACCACTGACAGAAAGGAGGGTGGCCTGATGTTCAAAATATGCGTGGACGCCTTGCAAAACATGCGGGCCACACGTTTCTGGTAGAACGGCTGGGTCTTATACACTCTCGCGGCTGAGTTCAAATCTCAGGTGGCCTACTGAATGCAGTGCCCAGTTTGTACGTGCCCGTTCGTTCCGTGTCGTTGGAACCAGGCATACTGCACACCGAACTAGATCGACTCCACGACGGCCTACTAGATGCTAGGCTTGCCCAGTATGCCCGATGATTCCGTGCTGCTGACCGTGCCCATGTGGCACGTGCTCAATGCAGCCAAGGCCTGGTACCGCGCCCGCGGCCAAGCCGCCGACCTCGACGACATCGAGAACGCGGAAGAACGCCTCTTCGAGGCTGTTCGTGGCTTGGAGATGGCCGAGGCTTTGGAGAAGGCCGCTCGTCGTTCGGGGCAGATCCCCAAGATCCGGTTGAAGCGCCGCCGCTCGATGTCGCCTCCGCCCGGTGACGGTGATGGCAAGATCAGCCTTCGGATCATCGATGGCGGGAAGCAGGGCAGGTCCGGAGAGTGAGCCCGGTGTATGTTCTCGCGCATGGATATCCGTGAGATCGATCTCCGTCGCCTCAACTCTCTGACCAAGTACCCATCGATCCCGACGTACCATTCGATCGGGGAGAAGGGGCGCCTCCTCGACAAGCTGGAGGTCTCGTTCGAGGGCGAGCCCGAGATCATCGTGACCGAGAAGGTCGACGGGACGAACGCCCGGGTCATCCTGCTCCCGGACAAGAACTTCCTCGTCGGCAGCCGTGAAGAGCTGCTCCACTACCACGGGGACATCATCGCCAACCCCGTCCTCGGGATCGTCGATGCGATCCGCCCTTCCTTCGGCGCGTGGGCGCGCCTCGCCAACCACGTACAGGACGACGACTACGTAACCGTCTACTTCGGCGAGGTCTTTGGATCTGGCGTGGGCAACGCTTCGAAGCACTACACGGGGGAGGGGCTCACGGGCTTCCGCCTCCTCGATGTGTTCAGCATCGATGACCTCCGAAAGAAGCTCCAGCAGACGCCGGAGCAAATCGCGCTCTGGCGTGATAGGGGCGGGCAGAAGTTCATCGACGAGCAAGCCTTCCAGTTCGTCTCGCGTGACTTCATGCCCACCGCGCCGCGCCTCAAGGTGACGCGCCCGCTGCCTACCAGCATCGTCGACACGTTCGAGTGGCTCATGGAGGTCATGCCTCGAAGCCTCTGCATGTTGGACCCGAAGGGCACCGCCAAGCCCGAAGGGGTCGTCGTCCGGACGCCCGACCGGCGCAAGATCGCCAAGATCCGCTACGAAGACTACGAGCGCACGGCGCGCCTCGAAGCGAAAAAGGTTGGCTAAGCTCCTCGCGCTCGGTGTACAAAGGAGGGGTCGGCGCGGTTCGCCACGTCGGCTGGTGGAGGCTAGTGGATGGCGCGGGGCAACCCGCTACAACTGCTCGCCCTGAGGGGTGTCATCGGCCCTCCCTGCCTCGCGCATGATCTCCGGTGGCTTTACGGGCCCGATCGGCTTCGACGGAGGATTATAGGAGTACCTGCGTGTGGGCGGCGCTCGGCCCGCCTTAACCAATCGAG